>BNJU01004619.1_pt1 | contig 26564 bp, 36 predicted proteins | sample 8539281 | NCBI WGS metagenome assembly BNJU01 (sample SAMD00202456, study PRJDB9452) | human saliva metagenome | isolation source: human saliva | place: Japan
ATGATTCGCTTTCTCCTTGCAAAAGCTCCTCCTCATCGAGGGTGTTTTTACTCTTGGTTCCTGTCTTTGTGGCCCTTTATTACAAGGAGTCTAGCCAGGTCTTTGTAGCTCTCTTTTTCTACCATTGGGATTCTTGTTGTCTTAGGCCTCCTTGGGATTATTCGCAAACCAAAAACAGCGTATCTATGCTAAAGAAGGAGTCTTGATTGTTGCTCTTTGTTGGATCCTTTGGTCTTTCTTTGGGGCTCTCCCTTTTGTATTTTCAGGGCAAATTCCTAATTTGATTGACGCCTTTTTGAAATTAGCTCTGGCTTTTTCTACAACAGGGGCAACTATCCTCAACGATGTTTCTGTCTTGAGTCGCTCCCTTCTTTTCTGGCGCAGTTTCACCCACCTCATCGGTGGAATGGGTGTGCTGGTTTTCGCCTTGGCTATTATGGAAAAATGCTCAAAACAGTCACTTAGAAGTGATGAAAGCAGAAGTTCCTGGACCTATTTTTGGTAAGGTTGTTTCAAAACTCAAGAATACAGCTCAAATCCTTTATGTACTATACCTTGCTCTCTTTGTTCTCTTTATCATCATTTATTACATGGCTGGTATGCCATTATATGACAGTGTGGTGATCGCTATGGGAACTGCAGGAACTGGAGGATTTACGGTATACAACGACGGGATTGCCCACTATCAAAGTTCCTTAATTACCTATCTTACTAGTTTTGGTGTCTTAGTCTTTGGAGTCAATCTCAATCTATATTACTATCTACTGCTCCGTCGAGTTAAGGAATTTTTTTCCGACGAGGAACTTAGAGCCTACCTTTTAATTGTAGCTACTTCTACCGCCCTTATTACTCTAAATACCCTCCATCTCTACCATGGAGTTGCTGAAAGTTTTGAAATGGCTCTCTTCCAAGTATCCAATATCATCACCACTACTGGGTTTGGATTTGGAAGTATCACAAATTGGCCTTTATTCTCCCAATATATCCTGCTCTTCCTCATGACTATTGGAGGTTCGGCAGGCTCTACGGCTGGAGGTCTTAAAATCATCCGTGGGCTAATTTTGGCAAAGATTGCTAAAAACCAAGTCCTATCTATCCTATCTCCTCATCGTGTCTTGACTCTCCATGTTAATGGAACTGTGATGAGACAAGGATACCCAGCATAAGATTCTCAAGTATTTTGTGATTTATGTAATGATTCTTCTTGGTTTAATCTTTGTCATCAGTTTGGATAACAACAATCTGATGATTGTTACTAGTGCTGTTTTCAGTTGTTTTAATAACATCGGTCCCATCCTAGGAACATCCGCAAACTTTTTCAATTTTTAGTCCTTTTTCAAAAATCTTACTAGCTTTTTGCAATGATTGCTGAAGGCTTGAAATTTATCCAATTTTTTGCTTCTCTTTATGAAACGCACTTGGTCCAAACGATAACCAATCTATTTATAAAACCTTCAAGTCAAACTTGAAGGTTTTATATATTTAAACAAGTTATTTCAGCGTCCAAATTTGACACTTGAGCGAAATAAAACCTTTTCAACTTCCTTTTTAGCTATAATGAAGAACAATAAAAGGAGGTTCTTTATGAAAAATAACAAAGTCAATTCAAATCTTCTTATTCTTTTCTGTGTTGCAGCTTGGAATCTCTAGTTCAATCTTTTGGTCTGGACAGTCACTTGCCCTTAAACAATCTTGTCTCATATTTCTACTTGCCTTATTAATCCCTGGCAGGTTCTTGCACCTTCATCCAATATCTTTTAAGTAAGGATCACAAGCCCAAGCAACTTCTCCACCAGAGTCCTCATCTTTTTTTACTCTATGGTTCTATGATTGTTTTCAACATCGTCGGCCTCGGACTCCTCTTATCTGAGACTATCCTCACCACTAGTTCCCATCAACAAGTGACCTTAGAATTGCTGGTTCCTTCCTTCTTCTTTCTTTTTGGAATGGACCTTTTCACCTTTTTCACTTTCAATAAAATGAAAAGACTTGGTCATCAGAAGACAATTAGCCTCGCCCTTATTGTTAGTAGCAGTTCACTTATTTTTCTCAATCCCATCACCATTTTATCGATTGGTTTTTACATTGGTCTAGGAGATCTTTCCCTAATACTTCTATTCCCCAAAAAACTCAGACAAGGTATTTCTTTTTACAGCCATATAATCCGCAATATCTTATTTGTTGTGTCTATACTGCTTCATTTTGGTAACCTCTAGAATCCTTGTTTTAAATATGCTATAATAAAATAAAAATTTTAGGAGATTTAATAATGAATTTTTAATGATTTTTCGTAAACGACTTGTATGGTTTGGTATTTTACTGGTAGCCATCGTTCTTTCACAGACTCCAATGGCTCTTCTGGGATTGCTAGCCCAAACTGAGATTCCTTCTATCTGGTCTGGACTCATTGTCAGCCTTGTTTCTATACTTGTTTTAGCTATCTTTTTGTATGGCGCTCATAAAAGTAAGCTTTTAGTGATTAAGAAAAAACTCTTTAGTATCAACGATTTGCCTAGAATTGCCTTGAGTTACCTAGCTATCTTTGTTGGAAATCTCATAGGTGGTATCATGTTACAATTACTTAATCAAACAACAACTTCCAACCAACAAATTCTCAATAATCTCTTCTCTGAAAGCTCACTTATTGCTATGTTCTTTCTAGTCGTTTTAATTGCGCCGATTTGTGAAGAGATTATCTGTCGTGGCATTATCCCAACCAAACTCTTCCAAGGATATGAAAAAGTGGGCTATGTACTAGGGTGGCTACTCTTTCTCCTAGCTCACGTTCCTTCAAATTTCCCGTCATTTATAATCTATGGTTGGATGTCTGCTGTCCTAACTTGGACCGCCTACTCAACGCGTCGTTTAGAAATGTCTATCGCCATTCATATGGTCCTAAATAGTGTCAGCTTTATCCTGCTTGCCCTAGTAGTATTATTATCGAGATATATCGGCATGTAAGCTAGGACAAATAAAAACAAAAAATAACTATTTTAAAAACCCATGAATAGTAATATTCATGGGTTTTCTATCTGTTACGACGTAAAGTTTCAAGAATCGATAATATTCGTAAAAACTTTACTAGTGAGAAACGCCTATCCAAGTTCCATAGAAACTTAGCGTTAGTTACTTAGACTGTTACACAACTACATAAATTTACTGAACTACGACACGGAGTTTGGGAAATCGATTATATTTGCCAAACGTAGTTAGTAAGGCAGTTAGCTAGACCACTCCTAAATGTTACGACACGAAGAGGCGAAAACGATTATTTTTCGCCGATGAGTTAGTAAGGCAGTTAGCTAGACCGCAAAATAGCGGCTAGCGTCCAACAATTAGGAACTTCAGTTCCAATTGTTGGTACTGAGTTACATCTTTTCTTCCAACTCCACATCTGGATACTTGTCTGCAAACCAGCGAAGGGCAAAGTCGTTTTCGAAGAGGAAGACAGGTTGGTCAAAGCGGTCCTTAGCCAAGATATTTCGACTTGAAGACATGCGCTCATCTAAGTCTTCTGGTTTGATCCAGCGAACGGTCTTTTTACCCATTGGGCTCATGACCACTTCGGCATTGTATTCATTTTCCATCCGGTGCTTAAAGACTTCAAACTGAAGTTGACCAACAGCACCCAACATATACTCACCTGTTTGGTAGTTGGTATAGAGTTGAATAGCTCCTTCTTGCACCAATTGCTCAATCCCTTTGTGGAATGATTTTCTGTTTCATGACGTTCTTAGGCGAAACTTTCATGAAGATTTCAGGCGTAAAAGGTTGGCAGTGGTTCAAACTCAAACTTGTTTTTCCCAACAGTTAGCGTATCTCCAACCTGGTAGGTACCTGTATCATAAACCCCGATAATGTCTCCAGCTACTGCATTGGTGACATTTTCACGACTTTCAGCCATAAACTGGGTTACATTAGAAAGTTTAGCTCCCTTACCAGTACGAGGGAGGTTAACACTCATACCACGCTCGAATTCACCCGATACAATCCGCACAAAGGCAATCCGGTCACGGTGACGAGGATCCATGTTGGCCTGAATCTTAAAGACAAATCCTGAGAAATCCTTATCATAAGGATCAACAATTTCTCCGTCTGTTTTCTTGTGTCCATGTGGTTCTGGAGCAAACTTGAGGAAGGTTTCAAGGAAGGTCTGCACCCCAAAATTAGTCAGGGCTGAACCAAAGAAGACCGGAGTCAAATCACCTGCGAGAATGGCTTCCTCTGAGAATTCATTTCCTGCTTCATTCAAAAGCTCAATATCATCTTTTAACTTGTTCGTAGAATGGGTTGCTGGCAAAGAGTTTATCGCCATCTCCTAGGCTGGCAAAACGTTCATCCCCTTTGTAGAGTTCCAAACGTTGGTTATAGAGGTCATAGAGCCCCTCAAAGGCCTTACCCATCCCAATTGGCCAGTTCATAGGGTAGCTGGCAATGCCTAGGACTTCTTCCAATTCTTGCAAGAGATCTAGTGGCTCACGACCATCGCGGTCCAACTTATTCATAAAGGTAAAGACTGGAATCCCACGGTGTTTAACAACCTCAAACAATTTCTTGGTTTGGGCCTCGATACCTTTGGCAGAGTCCACTACCATGACCGCAGCATCCACCGCCATCAAGGTCCGATAGGTATCTTCTGAAAAAGTCCTCATGTCCTGGAGTATCTAGGATGTTTGACCCGTTTCCCATCGTAGTCAAACTGCATGACAGATGAGGTTACCGAAATCCCACGTTGTTTCTCGATATCCATCCAGTCTGACTTAGCAAAGTTTCCTGTTTTCTTCCCTTTTACAGTACCTGCCTCACGAATCTCTCCCCCAAAATAGAGCAATTGCTCTGTAATCGTCGTTTTACCAGCATCCGGGTGGGAGATGATGGCAAAGGATAGCGTTTCTAATTTCTTCTTGAATAGTCATATTTCTCTTTTCTCTTCTTTATTATTTCAATTTATAAGCATTTTTACATCGGACTCTAACATTCCTTTCAACACTCCATTATATCGGATTTTATAGAGTTTTTCAATTGCTTATACTAGAAAAAGCAGGTCAAGATAGTAGACCTGCTATTAAGATTCTTTTGTTGATTATTTATATCTATCACTCTTAATATCGCTTCACAGATGAATCGTTTCTAGAGCAATTTTCTTTTGCCAACGTTTTTTAAACAAGATATCAAAGAGCACTAGGGCTGCAGATAGAATGATTGAAACCAGAAGATACTTTATCCATATAGGAGCATCTGAGATAAAAGGTGTGGTATTCAAAAGCCCGTAATTACCACCTGTTACTTGATTGACTCAACTAGGAAAAAGGTTGAGAACAAAAGTGTAGGCGATAATTCGATACTTTTTCAGCAAGGTCTTATCGTAGTGATTCATGAGATAGACCAGGGAATTGACCAAGAGGGCATAATGACCAATGAGAAAAGAAAAACTGGTAATATGCGGGAAATCATAGGGGTCAAAAACAGGATAACCCAAAGCAAATACTGCCCCACTTGCTCCCATAAGGGCAAAATACTGCTTGGTTTTCCATTTATCTGGTAAGAAAACAACCGCGAACATGGCCAAACGACAATGGTAAAGAGGCAGGCTGTTCGAAAACGGAATCCCAAATCCGATATACCAAGTATAGAGCGCTAGCAGTTGCGCTATTTGAATCCACTTAAACAATCGAACAAATTTGGGATTTTTGTAGTAAGTAAGAGAAGCATAAATAGACAAGGCAAGAAGGCCTATCATAACTCCATACCAAAAAATCGGAATAGGCGGTGGCGTCGTTTGGGTTCTTGTAATAAAATGATGCATAAAGTCTCCTTAAGGTAACGAATTCAGTTGTATATTAACTATTCTTATGTTTATATTTAACGAGTTGATTGATAAGGATGAGAATACCTGTCATCAAACTAGTCACTATCAAATAGTTAAGCAAACTACCATGATCCCCAATCACAGGTGGCTTGCTCATAAAGCCATAATTCCCTCCTGTTGCAAGATTAGCTAGAAAGATAATAGCATTGACGCCAAAGGTCATCTGGCAAATCTTCCAAATATCTCCTTTTTCAACCTCATAATATCTGACAAGATAGATCAAGCAGTTGGCTAAGAGGGCCCAGTGCCCGAAAACATTGTTTAAAGACGAAACATGTGGGAAAGGATAGGGATAGAAAACCGGATGAATCAGAGCCATGATGGAACCAAAAACTCCCACTAAGGAAAAATATTGCTTGAAAAAGGTCTTATTAGGGGCAAAAAGAATAATCCACATAGCCATGCGACTATGGTAAAAAGGGAGAGCCTCAGATAGGGGCAGGCGTGCAGCAATATACCAAGCGTTGATAATGAGCAACTGAATCAATTGTCCCCAAAACCAAAAGTTTCTGTAACCTTTAGATGATGCGAAACGAATCGATAAAACAGCTATGATTACCAAAGAAGTAGGTAATAAGAAGTACCACATCCCCAAATGAGGAGGGACTGTTTTTTTACTGGTAAAAAGTAAATCCCAAATTTTCATATGTCCTCCTTAATTTGTTCGAATCGGTCAATGTCTCCATCTTGTTTGCCGACTAAAAACCAATGCTGTTCTTGCTTCTAATTTCAACCATTATATCGAATTAAAAACCATTTTTCAATTTCTATTTCTTTTTAGCTTAGCTCACCTTATTTATAGGAAAATATGGTAAAATAGAACAGATAAATAATCATCATTTCACGAAAGGATATCCGATGAAAATTACGCAAGAAGAGGTAACTCACGTTGCCAATCTTTCAAAATTAAAATTCTCAGAAGAAGGAAACTGCTGAGTTTGCGACAACCTTATCTAAGATTGTTGATATGGTCGAATTGCTGGGCGAAGTCGACACTACTGGTGTTGCACCTACTACGACCATGGCTGACCGTAAAACCGTTCTCCGACCTGATGTGGCCGAAGAAGGAACAGATCGTGATCGCTTATTTAAAAATGTACCTGAAAAAGATAACTACTATATCAAGGTACCAGCTATCCTAGATGATGGAGGAGATGCCTAATGACTTTTAACAATAAAACCATTGAAGAGTTGCACAATCTCCTTGTTTCTAAGGAAATTTCAGCAACTGAACTAACTCAAGCAACACTTGAAGATATCAAATCTCGTGAGACAGCTATCAATGCTTTCGTCACTATCGCTGAGGACCAAGCTCTTACTCAAGCTAAAGCTATTGATGAAACTGGTATTGATGCTGACAATGTTCTTTCAGGAATTCCGCTCGCAGTTAAGGATAACATTTCTACAGATGGTCTCTTAACAACAGCGGCATCAAAAATACTCTATAACTACGAACCTATCTTTGATGCGACAGCTGTTGCCAATGCAAAAGCTAAGGGCATGATCGTTGTTGGGAAAACCAACATGGACGAATTTGCCATGGGTGGATCAGGTGAGACTTCTTACTACGGTGCAACTAAAAATGCTTGGGACCACAGCAAGGTTCCTGGTGGATCATCAAGTGGTTCTGCTGCAGCTGTAGCTTCAGGGCAAGTCCGTTTATCACTTGGTTCTGATACTGGTGGTTCTATCCGCCAACCTGCTGCCTTTAACGGGATTGTTGGTCTCAAGCCAACCTACGGAACAGTTTCACGTTTCGGTCTCATTGCTTTTGGTAGCTCATTAGACCAAATTGGTCCTTTTGCACCAACTGTTAAGGAAAATGCCCTCTTGCTCAATGCGATTGCTAGCGAAGATGCCAAAGACTCTACTTCTGCCCCTGTTCGCATTGCTGACTTTACTTCAAAAATCGGTCAAGACATCAAAGGGCATGAAAATTGCTTTTGCCTAAGGAATATCTTGGTGAAGGATTGATCCCAGAAGTTAAGGGAACCATTCTGAATGCCGCTAAACACTTTGAAAAACTTGGTGCCATCGTCGAAGAAGTTAGCCTTCCTCACTCTCAATACGGAGTTGCCGTCTACTACATCATCGCTTCTTCAGAAGCTTCATCAAACTTGCAACGTTTTGATGGTATTCGTTACGGCTACCGTGCAGAGGATGCGACTAACCTTGATGAAATCTATGTAAACAGCCGCAGTCAAGGTTTCGGTGAAGAGGTGAAACGTCGTATCATGCTAGGTACTTTCAGCCTTTCATCAGGTTACTACGATGCCTACTACAAGAAGGCTGGACAAGTTCGCACCCTTATCATCCAAGATTTCGAAAAAGTCTTTACGGATTACGACTTGATTTTGGGACCAACTGCTCCTAGTGTTGCCTATGACTTGGATTCGCTCAACCATGATCCAGTTGCTATGTACTTAGCTGACCTCTTAACAATTCCTGTCAACTTAGCTGGTCTCCCAGGTATTTCTATTCCTGCTGGATTTGTTCAAGGTCTACCTGTCGGTCTGCAATTGATTGGTCCTAAAATACTCTGAGAAACCATTTACCAAGCTGCTGCTGCTTTTGAAGCAACAACAGACTACCACAAACAACAACCCGTGATTTTTGGAGGTGATAACTAATGAACTTTGAAACAGTCATTGGACTTGAAGTCCACGTAGAGCTCAACACCAATTCAAAAATCTTCTCACCTACTTCTGCCCACTTTGGAAATGACCAAAATGCCAACACTAACGTGATTGACTGGTCTTTCCCAGGTGTACTACCAGTTCTCAATAAAGGTGTTGTTGATGCCGGTATCAAAGCTGCTCTTGCCCTCAATATGGACATCCACAAAAAGATGCACTTTGACCGCAAGAACTACTTCTACCCTGATAATCCCAAAGCCTACCAAATTTCTCAGTTTGATGAGCCAATCGGTTACAATGGATGGATTGAAGTGGAGCTAGAAGATGGTACAACTAAGAAAATCGGTATCGAACGTGCTCACTTGGAAGAAGACGCAGGTAAAAACACTCATGGAACAGATGGTTATTCTTATGTTGACCTCAACCGCCAAGGGGTGCCATTGATTGAGATAGTATCTGAAGCTGACATGCGTTCACCAGAAGAAGCTTATGCTTATCTAACAGCTCTCAAGGAAGTGATCCAATACGCTGGCATTTCTGACGTTAAGATGGAAGAAGGTTCTATGCGTGTGGATGCTAACATCTCGCTTCGTCCTTATGGTCAAGAGAAATTCGGTACCAAGACTGAGTTAAAAAACCTCAACTCCTTCTCAAACGTTCGTAAAGGGACTTGAATACGAAGTCCAACGTCAGGCTGAAATCCTTCGCTCAGGTGGTCAAATCCGCCAAGAAACACGCCGTTACGATGAAGCGAACAAGGCAACTATCCTCATGCGTGTCAAGGAAGGTGCTGCAGACTACCGCTATTTCCCAGAGCCAGACCTACCACTCTTTGAAATCTCTGATGAGTGGATCGAAGAAATGCGTACGGAGTTACCAGAGTTTCCCAAAAAGAACGCCAGTGCTCGTTATGTCTCTCAACTCGGATTATCAGACTACGATGCTAGCCAGTTGACTGCTAATAAAAGTTACTTCTGACTTTCTTTGAAAAAGCTGTTGCCCTCGGTGGTGATGCCAAACAAGTCTCTAACTGGCTCCAAGGTGAAGTCGCTCAATTCTTGAACGCAGAAGGTAAAGACACTGGAACAAATCGAGTTGACACCAGAAAACTTGGTTGAAATGATTGCCATCATCGAAGATGGCACTATCTCATCTAAGATTGCCAAGAAAGTCTTTGTCCATCTTGCTAAAAAAATGGTGGAGGTGCTCGTGAATACGTGGAAAAAGCTGGTTTTGGTTCAAATCTCAGACCCAGATATCTTGATTCCAATTATCCACCAAGTCTTTTGCGGATAACCAAGCTGCTGTTGCAGACTTCAAGTCAGGAAAAACGTAACGCTGACAAGGCCTTTACTGGATTCCTCATGAAAGCAACCAAAGGACAAGCCAACCCTCAAGTTGCCCTTTCAATTACTAGCCCAAGAACTGGCTAAGTTGAAAAAGATGAGTGAATCAGATATTTTCTACAAATACTGACTGTCACAACTGATTAACGTACTTGCTAGCTTTTGATGCTTTGCACTCTGTAATCATATAGTTAGGGAGACATATGAAAAAGTATATACCCTTATCGCTACCTTGTTTTGCTTCTTCTATTTGTGACACCTCTACAATCAATCGATGCTGGTGTTGGACATTCTCGAAGCGGTAGCTCTAGTCGCAGCAGCTCAGCAGTTCTAGTTCACGTAGTCTAGCTAGAAGTCGATCTAGTGGCAGTTCTTCCCACAGAAGTAGTTATCGATCTGGCGGTAGCTACTCAGTTCAGTGGTTCTCTAGGTACTGGAAATGAACCATCTTATCATGTTTTGGTGTCAGGGGCTTTACTCTTTCATGCTCATCAAGTACCTTAACGATCAGAACAAATCCCATCTGAAAGCGCTCGTATAGAAGACTACTACTAGCTACAATACTGAGCCCAATCAGTCATCGTAGAGTTGAAAATAATAACCAAGCTATCGACCGACTCAGATATTACGATCCAAACTTTGATGCGGATGCCTTTCACTACATGGGTTAGAGAAGTCTACATCCAGTTACAATCAGCTTGGACTAAAGAAAGATTGGAACTTTGGTCGTTCTCTTGAAAGTGCCAGTCTCTATACTCAACACAGTGCTCAACTGGAAGAACATATTCAGGCACAAACAACAAATGTCTTGGAACGAGTTTATGTTGATAATGTACGAATCAAAGATTTCAAGAGTAATCCAGATGGAAATGATACTTTAGTCGTTATCCTTTCATCTACTCTTTGAGAGACTATCTGATTGATGACAAGACTCGTAAAGGTCATTGAGGGAGACCCTCAACAAGATCTATTTACAGTTTATCAAATGAACTTCATCCGACAAACATGGTAGCCAAACTGAAAACAATGTTCAAGATGAAGCTGTTAGCGACCACTGTCCAAACTGTGGTGCTCCACTTAAAATCTCAGCTATTAGCCAATGTGAATACTGCGGCGCTGAGCTCACACGTAGTCCAAATCAATGGGTTCTCGACACCTATGAAGTTGTGGATGAAGACGAACTTTATAATTAGGGAGGAAATTATGGGATTTATTCGTGCTGCCAAAGAGCAAATTAAAGGGGTTATCGATGCTGCAGCTGCTGGAATTAATAGTATTTAATGATAGCAAATTTCAGAAGCCGTTGTACTTCCAGACCACGTCTCATGCAGACGTCATTAGCTATCAAAGGGACACTTCTTACAAAAGATCCCTGACGGTGGTTTCAAGACAAAGCAATCAACATACAGGACTTTTAACAGACGGTTCTAGTTGTCATTGTTCCCTCAAGGATATGTTGCTATCCTTGTCAAATAACGGTACCTTTCCTTGGTGATGTTCTTAGAAGCTGTAGCCATGAATGGCGCTGCAGGCGATAACGCTTGGCTCCTAGAAAAAGGTGGAATCAAGAGGTACTTGGGAAAACTTCAAGCACCGCTTTCTCTTTTTCGGTGGTCAAGTTATTACTCGACAAGAAATCATCTTTATCCGTGTGCAACCAATCGCAGGGAATAAATTTGGTACCCAAAATGCTGTAGAATATTTCAGTGAACGTTACCAACAAATTGCTCAATATCCGTTTCTATGGTTTGTTTGACATCAAGATTTCTGATCCAGTACTTTTTCTACGTTAGCTCTATCAGTCAACAAATTGACGAACATAAACCATTTACACTTCAAGATATTGCTCAAGGAACACTTTACGATCAAAATATCTCCTAAAAATCGCGATTGCGATTTCCTAAATTACCAAATGAAATACCGAGTTGATATCTATAGCCTCAAATGCTAATCAAGATATTTTTCAATGAAATCGCTAAACAAGAAGTCAATAAGGTATGGACAGGACTTTACGGTATTGAAGCAACCAATATCCTTCTTGAGGACTTGAGCTACGACAAAGAAAGCTTGAGATTGTTCGTAAAGCTTGACAGCGAATCGTTGCTATGAAATACAATACCATTGAGATTGAAGAACGTCGTGCTCGTAACGAAGCTCTCATTGCTGCAGCTAATAACGAAAGTAATGGCAATGGTATGAACATGATTATGGGGATGAACCTAGGGCAAACACTTGGTGGTCAAACTCAACCAACAAGCTCAACCTGTTAGCCCAAATCAAACTGTTCCCCAGTACAACCTGCTGATCCAAACCAAGCTTTGCTCCAATGACAAACTGGTATTTCTGAACAACTGCTAGCCCAGTCAAACTGCATCCTGACAGACTACTAACTCAGTGACTACTCCTGAAGCAACCGACTACTAATGAAAAAACTACTACATAATGAAACTTTTGCATTGAGAGTGGCAAGTATGTATTGGTAACCAGAAAGATGAAGATGGGGATATTGTTCCGTCAACTAGTCTCACTTCTCTGATATTTGAGAAATTCTGACGACTTATGATACAATAAAGAGTAAACTATTTTATTAAAAGAGGTATAAAACATGATTGAAGCAAGTAAATTAAAGGCTGGTATGACCTTTGAAACAGCTGACGGAAAATTGATCCGCGTTTTGGAAGCTAGCCACCACAAACCAGGTAAAGGAAACACTATCATGCGTATGAAATTGCGTGATGTCCGTACTGGTTCAACATTTGAAACAAGCTACCGTCCAGAGGAAAAATTTGAACAAGCGATTATCGAAACTGTGCCAGCACAATACTTGTACAAAATGGATGATACAGCTTATTTCATGAACACTGAAACTTACGACCAATACGAAATTCCTGTTGTAAATGTTGAAAATGAATTGCTTTACATCCTTGAAAATTCTGAAGTTAAAATTCAATTTTACGGAACTGAAGTAATCGGTGTAACAGTACCTACAACTGTTGAATTGACAGTTGCTGAAACTCAACCATCTATTAAAGGTGCTACTGTTACAGGTTCTGGTAAACCAGCTACAATGGAAACTGGACTTGTCGTTAAACGTTCCAGACTTCATCGAAGCAGGACAAAAACTCGTTATCAACACTGCAGAAGGAACTTACGTTTCTCGTGCCTAATCTCTAGAAAGAGGTCATTCTATGGGAATTGAAGAACAATTAGGCGAAATCGTTATCGCCCCACGTGTACTTGAAAAAATCATTGCTATCGCTACAGCTAAAGTTGATGGTGTCCACTCTTTTTCAAACAAATCAGTATCTGACACCCTTTCAAAACTTTCACTTGGTCGTGGCGTCTATCTAAAAGAATCTGAAGAAGAGTTAACAGCTGATATCTATCTCTATCTAGAGTACGGTGTCAAAGTACCTAAAGTAGCAATGGCTATTCAAAAAGCTGTAAAAGATGCTGTTCGTAATATGGCTGACATCGAACTCTCAGCTGTAAACATTCACGTTGCTGGTATTGCACCAGATAAAACACCGAAACCAGCATTAAAAGATTTGTTTGATGAGGACTTCCTCAATGACTAGTCCATTATTAGAATCTAGACGCGAACTACGAAAATGTGCCTTCCAAGCACTGATGAGTCTTGAATATGGTTCTGATATTGAAACTGCTTGTCGCTTCGCTTATACTCATGATCGAGAAGACGACGAGGTAAAACTCCCTAGTTTCCTAATCGATCTTGTATCTGGTGTTCAAGCTCAAAAAGAGGAACTAGATAAACAAATCACTCAGCATTTAAAGGCTGGTTGGACGATTGACCGTCTAACCTTAGTAGAAAAGAATCTATTGCGTTTAGGAGTCTTCGAAATCACTTCTTTTGATACTCCTCAACTCGTAGCTGTGAATGAAGCTATTGAACTTGCAAAAAGCTTTTCAGATCAAAAATCAGCCCGTTTCATTAACGGACTGCTCAGTCATTTCGTAACTGAAGAAAACTAAATCTCTAAAAAGTGTTTGACTTCCGTCAAACACTTTTTACTAAACTTCCATCGAAATTTGGAATTCAGGCAAACAAAAAAGCTAGAACTAAATATAAGTCTAGCTTTTTTATATTTCTTAGTATTTTCTAAAGCGTTGGTAACGTTCCTCAATGAGTTGTTCTAGTGGAAGTTTCCCAAGTTCATCAAGTTCTTCTCGAAGTTGTTCTTTGACTTGCTTGATTAAATCTTTGCTTGATAGACCTACCTCAGAGATAACCTTATCAACAATTTTTCATATCTAGCAATTCAAAAGAAGTAATCTTTCATCAACTCTGCAGCTTCCATGGCATCGACTGCCATCCTTCCAAAGAATAGAAGCAAAGCCTTCAGGGCTGAGAACTGCATAGATCGAGTTTTCTAACATCCAAACACGGTCAGCTACTGCAAGAGCTAAAGCCCCTCCTGAGCCACCTTCACCGATAATAATGGCAATAATTGGTACCTTAAGATCGCTCATCTCCATGAGGTTACGAGCAATGGCTTCACCTTGACCACGCTCCTCTGCTCCGACACCAGGATAGGCACCCGCAGTGTTGATAAAAGGTTACAACAGGACGGCCAAATTTTTCAGCCTGCTTCATCAAGCGAAGGGCTTTTCGATAACCTTCCGGATGAGGTTGTCCAAAGTTACGGTTAAGATTATCTTGTAAGCTTTTACCTTTTTGAATTCCAACAACAGTTACTGCTTGGTTTCCCAACCAACCGATACCACCAATAACAGCACCATCATCTCGGAAGGAACGATCACCATGCAGCTCTACAAAGTCATCAAAAATTCCTGTTGCAAAGTCCAAGGCAGTTAAGCGGGTTTGTTCACGTGCTTCTCTGACGATTTTTGCAATATTCATCAACAATCCCCCTTATGTAACCTTACTAATCGAGCAATCATATCTGGCAATTCTCTCCGTTTAACAATCGCATCCACAAATCCATGTTCTAACAAAAACTCTGCCTTCTGGAAATCCTCTGGCAAATCTTCCCTTACGGTATTTTCAATGACACGACGTCCAGCAAATCCTACCAAACTTTGAGGCTCTGCCAAGATAATATCACCTTCCATGGCAAAGGAAGCTGTAACACCTCCGGTTGTTGGATCTGTTAGGATAGTCAGATAAAAGAGACCTGCATTGGAATGACGTTTAACTGCTGCAGAGATTTTAGCCATCTGCATCAAACTCATGATTCCTTCTTGCATACGTGCTCCACCAGATGCTGTAAACAAGACGACTGGTAATTTTTCAGCTGTCGCATATTCAAACAATCGGGTGATTTTCTCACCAACGACCGTTCCCATAGACGCCATGATAAAGTTGGAATCCATGATTCCGAGGGCTACCTTTTCCCCCTTGATCAAAGCAGTTCCTGTAACAACAGCCTCATCAAGCCCTGTTTTTTCACGCATAGAGGCTAATTTTTTCTGGTAGCCTGGAAATTCCAATGGATCCTGCGTCTCAATTCCTGTAAACATCTCTAAGAAGCTTCCCATATCGATGGTCAAAGAAAGACGCTCTTGAGCTGAGATACGGAAGGTATAGCCACAGTGAGGACAAATACGCTCACTCCCTAAATCTTTTTGGTAAATGGTGTGTTTACAACCTGGACATTTTGAGAAGAGTTCGTCTGGAACCTCAGGTTTAGCTTGGGGCTTTTCTCTAAGTGAACGATTGGGATTAATTCGTATATATTTATCTTTTTTACTAAATAGAGCCATACATCCCCCTTTTCAGTCTCATACTCTTTTTATATTATTCTTTTTCTTGATAGTGTGGTAAGAAAGTTTCCATCAAGAATGAAGTATCGTAGTCTCCTGCTATCACTCGACGATCAGAAATCAAATCGAGCTGAAAATCAGCATTGGTGACAACCCCTTCAATTTCGAGTTCATAAAGAGCTCGTTGCATTTTCATGAGTGCATCAATCGATTTTCACCATGAACAATAATTTTAGCAATCATACTATCATAGTATGGCGGAATGCTATAACCAGGATAAACTGCAGAGTCAACACGCAAGCCCACACCACCACTTGGTAGATAAAGATTGGTAATCTTCCCTGGGCTTGGTGCAAAATTAAAGGCTGGGTTTTCTGCATTGATACGGCACTCAATGGAATGTCCTTTTAGAACAATGTCTTCTTGTTTCAAAGTCAATGGTTGACCCGCTGCGATACGGATTTGTTCCTTGACAATATCTACACCTGAAACAAATTCGGTTACCGGGTGTTCCACTTGGACACGCGTATTCATCTCCATAAAGTAGAATTTGCCACTTGCTTCATCTAGTAGGAATTCAATCGTACCAGCATTTTCGTAGCCTACAGACTCCGCTGCACGAACTGCCGCAGCACCAATTTCATTACGAAGGGTTTTTCCAATAGCAATCGAAGGACTTTCTTCTAAAACCTTTTGGTTATTCCGTTGAAGCGAACAGTCACGCTCACCAAGGTGAATAACATGTCCCATTTGGTCAGCAAGAATCTGTACTTCAATATGGCGAGCAGGATAAATCACACGCTCAAGGTACATAGCTCCATTACCAAAGTTGGCTTTGGCTTCACTAGAGGCTGTTTCAAAGGCTGACACGAGATCTTCTGCTTTTTCAACCTTACGAATCCCTTTTCCACCACCTCCAGCTGAAGCTTTCAGCATAACTGGATAACCAATTTTTTCAGCAATAGCAAGAGCCTCTTCTGCTGTATGGACCTCTCCATCTGATCCTGGAATGACAGGCACGTTTGCCTTAATCATTTGAGCACGGGCGTTAATTTTATCTCCCATGACATCCATGACGCGAGCTGATGGTCCGATAAATTTGATCCCAACTTCTTCACACATAGTTGCAAATTTGGAATTTTCACTTAAGAAACCAAATCCAGGGTGAATAGCTTCAGCTTCAGTCAAGACCGCAGCTGATAGGATGGCATTGATGTTCAGATAAGATTCTGTAGCCTTCCCAGGGCCGATACAGATAGCCTCATCAGCCAAAGCGTGTGGAGAGCTTCCTTGTCAGCAGTCGAATAGACGGCGACTGTTGCAATTCCTAATTCTCGTGCCGCACGAATAATACGAACAGCGATTTCACCACGATTGGCAATTAAAATCTTACGAAACATGGAAAACCTCCCTAGTTTCCAATAGCAAAGGTTAGAGTACCGCTTGCTGCAAGCTTACCATCTACTTCTGCCTTCGCTTCTACTACGGCGATTGTGCCACGACGTTTGACAAAAGTTGCTGTCATGACAAGCTGATCACCAGGAACAACTTGTTTCTTAAATTTCACTTTGTCCATACCAGCATAGAAAACAAGCTTCCCTTTGTTTTCAGGTTTAGACAATTCCAAAACACCTGCTGTCTGAGCCAAGGCTTCCATAATGAGGACTCCAGGCATAACTGGGTATTGAGGAAAATGACCATTGAAGAAAGGTTCGTTAATCGTCACATTTTTAATGGCAACAATTGTATCTTCACTAACTTCTAAGACACGATCTACTAAGAGCATGGGATAACGGTGTGGCAAAGCTTCTTTAATTCCTTGAATATCAATCATTTGATACGTACCAAGCCTTTCCCGAACTCAACCATTTCTTCATTTTCAACAAGAATCTCTGTTACGACACCATCTTTAGGTGCTGGAATTTCGTTCATGACCTTCATAGCTTCGATGATGACCAAGGTTTGGCCTTTTTTAACAGTATCACCAACTGAAACAAAATTAGGTTTGTCTGGTCCGGCAGCTAAGTAAGCAACTCCGACAAGTGGACTTTCTACAAGGTCTCCTTCAGCTACAGATTCAGTAACACTTGATTCTGAAACTGCTTCTGCAACTGGTGTTGTAGTTGGAGCTTGTGGTGCAGCTGTAGGTGCAACTGCTGGAACCACAGGTTGAGGTGCTGGACTTGTTTCTGCAACAAGTTTTGCTTCATTCTTACTGAAGACCAACTCATCCGTTCCATTTTTATAAGAAAATTCTTTCAAGCTTGACTGGTCAAATTGTGCCATCAAGTCTTTGATTTCATTTAAATTCATCTTTACTTATTCTCCCAACGTTTGAAAGCAAGAACTGCATTATGTCCACCAAATCCAAAGGTATTTGAGATAGCATAAGGAATTTCACGTTCCACACCTTGTCCATAAATAACGTTTGCTTCAATGTAGTCTGATAATTCTGTTGTTCCAGCTGTCATTGGAACATAGTTGTTACGAATTGCTTCAATTGTTGCAATGGCTCAACTGCACCTGCTGCACCGAGCAAGTGTCCTGTAAATGACTTGGTTGAAGATACAGGTACTTCCTTACCAAGAACCGCTACAATCGCTCCACTTTCTCCTTTTTCATTAGCAGGAGTTGAAGTACCGTGTGCATTGACATAGGCTACTTGGTCTGGTGTAATCTCAGCTTCATCCAAGGCAAGTTTGATAGCTTTAATAGCCCCTTGACCTTCTGGATGTGGTGAAGTCATGTGGTAAGCATCACAAGTGTTACCATAACCAACAACTTCGGCAAGGATCGTTGCTCCACGTTTTTCTGCGTGCTCTAAGCTTTCAAGAACCAACATACCTGATCCTTCACCCATGACAAATCCATTACGGTCTTTGTCAAATGGAATAGAAGCACGAGTTGGATCTTCTGTTGTTGAAAGAGCTGTTAAGGCTTGGAAACCTGCAATCGCAAATGGAGTAATAGATGATTCTGAACCACCAACCAACATGATATCTTGGAAGCCAAACTTGATAGAACGGAAGGCATCTCCGATAGCATCATTTGATGAAGCACAAGCAGTATTGATAGATTTACAGATACCATTTGCACCAAAGCGCATAGCAACATTTCCTGCTGCCATATTTGGCAAGGCTTTTGGAAGTGTCAATGGTTTTACACGTTTTGATCCTTTTTCGTGAAGTCGAAGGACTTGATCTTCGATTTCTCTGATTCCACCGATACCTGATGCAACAATGACACCAAAGCGATCTTTATCAAGCGCTTCTACGTCAAGATTTGCATTGTTCACCGCTTCTTGAGCTGCATACAAGGCATATAAAGAATAATCATCGAAACGATTGGTATCCTTTTTTACAAAGTATTTGTCAAACGGAAAATCGTTAATTTCTGCTGCATTATGAACATCAAAAGCGCTGTGATCAAACTTAGTGATTTCACCAATTCCAATGTTTCCATCTTTTAGATTGTTCCAAAATTCTTCTGGTGTGTTCCCGATTGGAGATGTTAATCCATAACCTGTTACTACTACTCGATTTAGTTTCATTTTCATACCTCTATTTTAACTCTTATTGCATGGTTAGTCCACCATCAATTGCAATGACTTGTCCCGTTAGATAATCTTGACTTGCAAGAAAGGCTGTGACCTCTGCGACTTGCTCAGCTTGGCCAAATTGTTTCATCGGAATTTGTGCCAACATAGCATCTTTTCACCTTATCAGATAGAACCGCAGTCATATCTGATTCGATCATTCCTGGAGCAATGGCATTGACGCGAACATTTCGATTGGCAACTTCACGTGCTACTGATTTAGTAAATCCAATCAGACCAGCTTTAGAAGCAGCGTAGTTTGCTTGACCGATATTTCCCATCAAACCGACAACACTCGACATGTTGATAATGGCACCTTCACGTGCTTTTATCATCTGTTTCAAAACAGCTTGTGTCATATTGAAGGCACCTGTCAAATTGATTTTCAAGACCTTCTCAAAATCTTCTTCTGTCATCTTCAGCATGAGGGTGTCTTGAGTAATCCCAGCATTATTCACTAGGACATCAACTGAACCTAGTTCTTCAATCGCTTGATCCACCATGCGTTTTGCATCTGTGAAGTCTGAGACATCACCAGAAATAGCAAGTACCTTGACCCCATATGGTTTAAACTCGTTTAGAAGCTCCTCGGAGATTTCACCACGACTATTCAAGACAACGTTGGCTCCCAAGCTGGCAAATTTATGAGCAATGGCGAGACCAATTCCTCGACTTGAGCCTGTAATAAAGACATTTTTCTGTTCTAGTTTCATTTTTCTCCTTTCAGAACTTCTACTATTTTGATCTAATTTTCTAAGAGTGCTTGTAAACTTGCTTGATCTTCAACATTTGCAAGTTGAGCAGTTTTATCAATCTTTTTGACGAATCCTGACAAGACTTTTCCAGGACCAATCTCGATAAAACAAGTGACTCCCGCTTCTTTCATGACTGCAATGCTCTCATAAAAACGAACAGGTTCCTTAACTTGACGAGTCAAGAGTTCTGCAATTCGTTCTTTTTCCATGACCTTTGCTTCTGTATTACCAACAAGAGGACAAGCAAAATCAGAAAATTCAACTGCTGTCAGGGCTTGTGCTAATTTTTGACTTGCAGGCTCCAATAAAGCTGTATGGAAAGGTCCAGAAACATTTAGAGGAATCAAGCGTTTTGCTCCCGCTTCCTGCAAAAGTTCAACTGCACAATCTACTGCAGCTACCTCACCACCGATAACAATCTGGCTTGGAGTATTGTAGTTAGCTGGAGTCACAACGCCAAATTGAGAAGCATCTTGACAAGCTTGTTCAATAACTTCAACTGGAGTATTGAGTACGGCTACCATTTTACCAGACCCAGCAGGTGCCGCTTCTTCCATATAAGATCCACGCTTAGCAACTAGTGCCACTGCATCCTCAAAATTCAAAGCGCCACTAGCTACAAGGGCTGAATATTCTCCAAGCGACAAACCTGCCACCATATCAGGCTGGTAACCTTTTTCCTCTAGAAGTCGGTAAATCGCAACTGAAGTAGCCAAAATAGCTGGTTGTGTGTAGCGAGTCTGATTTAACTTTGCTTCATCATTGTCAATCAAATCACGGAGATCATAACCCAAGACTTGGCTAGCTTGATCGATTGTTTCCTTGACGATAGCATATTGGTCATAGAGCTCGCGACCCATTCCTAGGTATTGAGCTCCTTGACCTGCAAATAGAAAGGCTGTTTTAGTCATTTCTTGTAACTCCTGCCCAACGAGCAGCTTCTGATTGAATCTTTTCAGCTGCACCGTAGTAGATATCTTTTAAGATTTCTTCAACAGTTTCTTCTTTAGAAACCAAACCTGCAATCTGACCGGCCATCACTGAACCACCATCCACATCACCATGGACAACAGCTTTAGCGAGAGCTCCCGCACCCATTTGCTCAAAGATTTCCAAATCTGGATTTTCTTGTTTAAAGGCATCTTTTTCAGCTTGCTCGAAATCACGAGTCAATTGGTTTTTGATGGCACGAACTGCGTGTCCAAAATGTTGTGCTGAAATCGTTGTATCAATATCACGGGCTTTTAAAATCTTAGCTTTATAGTTTGGATGAGCATTAGATTCTTTAGCAACTACAAAACGAGTTCCTACTTGAACAGCTTCTGCACCAAGCATAAATCCAGCTGCAGCTCCCTCGCCGTCTGCAATACCACCTGCAGCGATTACAGGAATTGAAACAGCCGCCGCAACTTGGCGAACCAAGGTCATAGTTGTTAATTTACCAATATGTCCGCCGGCTTCCATACCTTCAGCAATGACGGCATCTGCACCGATTTTTTCCATGCGTTTCGCCAATGCAACACTAGGAACTACAGGAATAACGGTAATTCCAGCATCATGGAATCGCTCCATGTATTTGCTTGGATTTCCTGCACCAGTTGTGACTACCTTAACCCCTTCTTCAATAACGAGGTCAACAATATCATCTACAAATGGAGACAGAAGCATAATATTAACACCAAAAGGTTTATCTGTTAAAGATTTAATCTTATCGATATTAGATTTAACAACTTCTTTAGGTGCGTTTCCTCCACCAATGATTCCGAGACCACCAGCTTTTTGAAACAGCTCCAGCCAAATCGCCATCTGCCACCCAGGCCATTCCACCTTGGAAGATAGGATATTTAATATTTAATAGTTCAGTGATACGTGTTTTCATATTGCCTCCATAAGTCTTGCTTACGTAATAGTTCGACTTTATTATAATTTGAAGATCAAACTATTACCTAAACAAGAGGGAGCAGGTCTCCCTACTCCTTCTTTTATTTATTCTAATTATTTTGTTTGCTCTTCAACGTAAGCAACCAAGTCGCCAACTGTTTTTCAAGTTGTCTTCAGCTTCGATTTGGATATCAAAAAGCGTCTTCGATTTCTGAGATTACTTGGAACAAGTCCAATGAATCTGCATCCAAATCATCAAAAAGTAGATTCAGTGTTACTTCTGATGCATCTTTTCCAAGTTCTTCAACGATAATTTCTTGTACTTTTTCAAATACTGCCATGATAGACTCCTTTAAAATAAATAGTTTTTTATAACAATGTGATCACCACATGATTACCTAAATTGTAACAATAAGTGTGCCCCATGTCAAACCTCCACCGAAACCTGACAAGAGAATTTTTTGGCTACCATCTAAATTGATGAGCCCTTCTTCTACACACTCAGAAAGTAAAATCGGGATACTTGCCGCACTGGTATTTCCATACTTCATCATATTAGCAGGAAGCTTTGTCACGATCGACACCGATTTTTCTAGCCATCTTATCTAAAATTCGAATATTAGCTTGATGAAGCAAGAGATAATCGAGTTCATCTGCTGATATTGGACTTTTTTCGATAGTTTGCTTAATGGATTCAGCCACATCTCGAATTGCGAAGTCGAAAACTGCTCTCCCATCCATTTTCAAGAAAACATCTGGTTCTTCTTGAATCGAAAATGGTGAAATCAATCCTGTCTTTCCATAGGTGAGACACTCACCACGAGAACCATCGCTATTGAGACTTTCTGCTAAGAAATGTTCTTGATCACTTGCCTCAAGTAGCACTCCGCCAGCTCCATCTCCAAACAAGACAGCTGTTGAGCGGTCAGACCAGTCCAAAGATTTTGACATGGTCTCACTACCGATAACAAGACCTTTTCGATATGTTCCTGAAGAAATGAACTTTTCTGCAGTTGATAAGGCGAAGACAAATCCACTACAAGCGGCTGTTAAATCATAAGCAAAAGCCTTATGAGCGCCGATTTTGGCCTGAACACGAGCTGCGGTTGAAGGCATCATCGAGTCAGGTGTCATAGTAGCCAGAATAACGAAATCTAGCTCTTCAGCAGAAATCCCTGCCTTCTCTAGAAGTTGCCTTGCAACCTCTGTCGCTAAATCTCCTGTTGATTCTGTCTTAGAAATATGACGTTCTTTAATCCCTGTCCGACTTGAAATCCATTCATCACTCGTATCCATGACCTGAGCCAAGTCCTCGTTTGTGACAATCTGCTCTGGAGCATAATGAGCGACCTGGCTTATTTTTGCAAAAGCCATTATTTCAAATCCTCCAAAAAGTGATAAAGATTAGTCAACCCTCTACCCATAACATCCATTTCCTCAGGGCTCATTCCTTCGATAATTCTTTCGACCATGGCCTTATGGAAACGTTTATGGAGACGGTGCACGAGACGACCCTTCTTTGTCAAATGAAGATGTACTACACGACGATCCTGATCTGAACGAATCCGTTCGATGTATCCTTTTCGCTCCAGATTGTTTAAGCTCGTTGTCACAGTCCCTAGTGTTACCATCAACTCTTTGGAAACTTGACTAGGAGTCACTTCTGGATACTTACCGATAACATCAATCGTATGCATTTCTTTGATAGAGATATCTTTGAAACGACTACCTCGCAAACTTACTTCCTCGATCACTAGGACGTTGTTAAAAATTGATGTTAAATAGTCATTGACTTGTTGGTAGTCCATTTCTCTTCCCTCCTTACCAAAAAAAGTTTTATAATCAAAACATTTGACTAGAAAAGTATATCAAACTTCAAAGAATTGTGCAAGCATTTTTTTATTTCCCGACAAATTTTGGACGTCTTCTCTCAGAATGTGCACGTACACCTTCTTTAAAATCCTCTGTGTAGGATAGTGATTCTTGCAATTCTAATTCAAGTTTAGCGTATTCATGCCACTGTTTAAACTCACTTTCCCAAACAAGTTTCTTAATCGCAGCATAGGAATTTGAAGAACCGCGTCTCAACTTCTTCAACAATTGTTCTCTAGTTTTTTCTAATTGTTCACTAGTGCATAGGCGATACAATGCTCCTGCTTCAAAGGCTTTTTCAGCGGTAAAAGCTTCGCCTGTCATTGCTAATTGATTTGCTCGAGTTGCACCTAGAGATCGTGTAAGCAAGAATAAGCCACCTGCATCAGGAGCTAAGCCCACACCTACAAAAGCCTGGATGAATTTAGCTTTGTCAGATGCAATACAGAAATCAACTGCTAAGGCCATATTTGCTGCGGCTCCAGCAACTGCTCCGTCAACTTCCATGATGACTGGCTTAGGAATCTGTTTAATCTTATAAGAAATTGTATTAACCAATTCAGCAATTCGTGCAAGTGAAGCAATATCATCTTCATCGACAGCACGTTTCATCTCAACTAAGTCTCCACCGACTGAAAATACCTTACCTGCTGCATTAATGAGAATAAATGAAACAGAATCATCTTTTTCAGCCAATTCCAGTGCTTCTAAAATTTCTTCACACATAGGAATATGGAAACCATTTGCCACTTCGGGACGATTTAAAGTAATTGTTGCTAAATCGTCTTGAATTTGAAAGATAATATGATTCATAGCTACTCCTTTAATTTAAAAAGCTGATTAAATTATTTTATCTTCAAAGTATACCTTTTTATTTCTATTTACACAAGCAAAAAAATCGATAAAAAGTGTATCAGCCGATTTTGTAAATATATTTTCTATCTTTAAAAATAGTTTGGTTGAGATAATCATGTCCAGACCTCTTACAAGAAGCTGGCTTTCCTATTGCAGATTGAAAAAAGACCTCCTTTCTGCTATAATCGTATAAAATACTATCTTAGGAGTTCTTATGAAAGTTGTAAAATTTGGAGGAAGTTCACTTGCCTCTGCAAGCCAGTTGAAAAAGGTTTTAGACATTGTAAAAAGTGATCCTGAACGTCGTTTTGTAGTTGTATCTGCACCAGGAAAGCGTGATGCTGAAGATACCAAGGTTACAGATGCTTTGATTAAATATTATCGTGACTATGTGGCAGGAAACGATATCAGTGCTAGTCAAAACTGGATTATCGACCGTTACGCTGCAATGGTTAGCGAACTAGGACTGAAACCAGCTGTTTTAGAACGAATCTCTAAAAGTATCCGAGCACTCGCTACTCTTCCAATTGAAAACAACGAATTTCTTTACGATACTTTTCTCGCTGCAGGGGAAAATAATAACGCTAAACTAATCGCAGCTTATTTCAACCAAAATGGATTAGATGCACGCTATGTTCATCCACGAGAAGCCGGTATTGTTGTAACAAGCGAACCTGGAAATGCTCGTATCATTCCTTCAAGCTATGATAAAATCGAGGAACTCAATAACGGCACAGAAGTCCTTGTTATTCCTGGATTCTTCGGTGTCACAAAAGAAAACCAAATCTGTACCTTCTCCCGTGGAGGATCTGATATCACAGGTTCTATCATTGCTGCCGGTGTCAAAGCAGACCTTTACGAGAACTTTACTGATGTTGACGGAATTTTTGCAGCACACCCTGGTATTATTCATAAACCACACTCAATCCCTGAATTAACTTACCGTGAAATGCGCGAATTGGCTTATGCTGGATTTTCTGTACTCCATGACGAAGCTCTCTTGCCAGCCTACCGTGGGAAAATTCCTTTGGTTATCAAGAACACTAATAACCCTGACCATCCAGGAACTCGTATCGTACTACAACATACCAGTGATAAATTCCCAGTAGTGGGAATTGCTGGTGACTCTGGCTTTGTCAGCATCAATATGTCTAAGTACCTTATGAACCGCGAAATTGGTTTTGGTCGAAAGGTACTTCAAATTCTTGAAGACTTAAATATCGGTTGGGAACATATGCCGACTGGTATCGATGACCTTTCTGTCATTTTGCGTTCACGTGAATTGACACCTATTAAAGAAGAAGAAATCCTTCGTCAACTTGTGCAAAAAGCAGAAGTCGATCATGCTGAAATTGAACACGACCTCTCTATCATTATGATTGTTGGTGAAAAGATGAAGCGTCATATCGGGGTAACTGCTACTGCTACTCGCGCCTTGTCTGAAAATAATATCAACATCCAAATGATGTCCCAAGGGTCTAGTGAAGTTTCTATCATGTTCGTTGTCCACAAAGACCAAGAGAAAGCAGCTATTAAGGCTCTTTATCAGGCATTTTTTGGCGAAAATAAGGAAGACTAAAGATGGCACAATCCCTCAACAAAGTCGTTGACATACAAACCACTGGAACTTCCTACCTTTCCATTTCAGGAAAGGTTGGAAAATTTCTGGTCGGAGATCAGGCTTTAGAATTTTACGCGGACCGTAATGTCGAAGATTACATTCAAATCCCATGGTCCAGCATTCATCAAATCGGAGCCAACGTCTCGGGACGTAAGGTCAGTCGTCATTTTGAAGTCTTTACAGACCAAGGAAAATTCCTCTTTGCCTCAAAAGACTCTGGAAAAATCCTTAAAATTGCTCGTGAAAAAGCTAGGCAATGACAAGGTTGTTAAGCTACCTACCTTACTTCAAATCATTGGACGGCTGGGTCGGCCCGGCAGTGTGTGTGTGTGTGTGTGTGTGTTGTGTGTGTGTGTGTGTGTGTGTGTGTGTGTGTGTGGTGTGGCCCC
>BNJU01002760.1_pt1 | contig 26509 bp, 30 predicted proteins | sample 8539281 | NCBI WGS metagenome assembly BNJU01 (sample SAMD00202456, study PRJDB9452) | human saliva metagenome | isolation source: human saliva | place: Japan
TCTTTTAAAATGAAAATTTTCGGCATAATAGTCAATTATACCGAAAACATTCTATAATCGTTGATACATAAGGGTTTTATGTATCGCTTTCTTATTTTGTGGACTTTTTTAAGAACTTTTTATTTTTTCGAGGGCAGTTTCAAAGAATGAGACTGCTCTTTTTTGGTTCTCTTTTGATAAATGGCTGTAAGTGTCCATAGTTACAGATATTTTTTTGCATGGCCAAGCCGTGTCTGTATTTCCTTATATGGCAGGCCAGCATTAAGCAAGATACTAGCGTGAGTATGGCGGAAAGCATGAAAGCCTAAATCAGTACAGTTAGCGTTTTTCAAGTGCTTATGTAGGCGATAATCAACCTTTCGAGTATTGACATAGTTGTCAAAGCTATCAGAGAATACTTTCTCATAGGTTAAGCCAATGTTTCTACCGTTTTCTGCTTGTCTTGCTCGGTAGAGACGAAGCATGAGCACTGTTTTATGGTCGATATCTAGAACTCTATAGCTTGATTTTGTCTTAGGACTGTTTACCTGGTTTAAAATGTTGAGTGTTTTGTTAATATCGATTGTTCCGTTCTGCAGGTCAATATCAGACCATTCCAAGGCAAGACATTCACGGATACGCAGTCCAGTAGCTAGGAGCGTTTTATAAAGCACAGTATCATAAAAATTGATAAAGGTATTTTCTAGGTTATCGAGATAGGAGAGGAAGTTTTTAAGTTCCTGATCTTGAAAGTATTTAATTTCTTGTTTATCTCTGGTTATCTTTCTAGGAATGACAATATCACGAGCAGGGTTATTGTCTAATGCCTGGATAGAAACTCCGTACTGTAGTATACGTTTATTTAAGGCATGAAGGTGATTGTATTCTTTATACCCTGTTCCGTCCTGATTGTACTGATCCGCCCACTTATTTACCTGAGTTTGGATAATAACAGGTGTAAGTTTATCTAGTTTGTAAGTACCAAATGAGGGCAAGAGGTAGTTATTTAAGCAACCTTTTATCTTTATCTGAGTATTAGTCTTTATGGTATGCTGGTAGGTTTGCCAAAATAAGTCCACAAGTTCGTTATAGGTTGTTATATGTGAGCGTTGTTTTCGTGTAGAGCCGTTTTTCTCAAATTCTACCTTAGCCTGGGTGGCCTTGTTTTTGAGTTCTTTCTTTGTTCGTGCCGATATGGTAGTCTTGACCTTCTTACCAGTTACAGAATCAATGCCAAGATAGATACTAGAGCGGTAGACTGCTAATCCGTCTTTTTTCGTGTGTTGTGTAATTTTCATGGTTTTAACTCCTTTTCCATCAGCAGGCAAGCAATTAGAAAAGGTTTTGAGTTTATACCATGCGAGGAGCTACGAGAACCCCTCTATTTTCGATTTTAAGCAGTCGGACAGTAAATTGCCAGAGTTGGAAACAATGCGGATATGGGGCTTATATGAAGTTTTTAAAAATCCCCTATATTGAGAACTGCACCCCAAAAGTTAGACACTAAAAAACTAACTTTTGGGGTGTTTTATTATGAAATTAACTTATGAGGATAAAGTTCAGATCTATGAACTTAGAAAGCAAGGTCAAAGCTTCAAGCAGCTTTCAAAAAGATTTGGAGTGGATATTTCTGGACTACAGTACATGGTGAAATTAATTGACCGTTATGGAATAGACAGTGTCAAAAAAGGAAAGAATCGTTACTATTCTTCAGAACTAAAACAAAAAATGATTGATAAAGTCTTACTTGAAGGTCGTTCACGAAGAAGTGTAAGCCTTGATTTTGCTCTCCCAAACCAAGGAATGCTTTCGAATTGGCTGGCACAATACAAAAAAAACGGGTATACTATTGTTGAGAAAACAAGAGGGAGACCATCTAAAATGGGACGTAAACCAAAGAAAAAAACTGAAGAGATGACAGATTTAGAACGTCTTCAAGCAGAAAGACAGAAATTGTTCGAGAATTAATTACTGATTTTTCGTTAGATATTCTTCTAAAAGCCATTAAACTCGCTCGTTCGACCTACTACTATCATGTGAAACAGCTAGACAAACCAGATAAAGATCAAGAGATTAAAGCTGAAATTCAATCCATTTTTACCGAACACAAGGGAAATTACGGATATCGTCGAATTCATTTAGAATTAAGAAATCGTGGTTATGTGGTCAATCATAAAGAGTTCAACGCTTGATGAAGGTCCTTGGCTTAACAGCTCGAATTCGTCGGAAACGAAAGTATTCTTCTCACAGAGGAGACATTGGTAAGAAGGCAGAGAATCTCATTCAACGTCAATTTGAAGGCTCTAAACCAGTGGAAAAGTGTTATACGGATGTGACAGAATTTGCCATTCCAGCAAGCAGCCAAAAGCTCTATTTATCGCCAGTTTTAGATGGATTTAATAGCGAAATTATCGCCTATAATCTTTCTAGGTCACCAAACTTAGCACAAGTAAAAACGATGTTAGAACAAGCCTTCACAAAGAAATACTACGAGAACACTATTCTCCATAGTGACCAGGGATGGCAATATCAACACGATTCTTATCATCAGATTTTGCAGGATAAGGGAATCCAACCGTCCATGTCACGTAAGGGCAATAGCCCAGATAATGGTATGATGGAATCCTTCTTTGGCATTTTGAAATCCGAAATGTTTTATGGTTATGAGGCTACCTTTCAGTCACTTGAGCAATTAGAACAAGCTATTGTAGACTATATTGATTATTACAACAACAAACGAATTAAGGTAAAACTAAAAGGACTTAGTCCTGTACAATACAGAATTAAATCCTTTACTTAAATTATCTGTCTAACTTTTGGGGGTCAGTACATTGCAAGTAGTTCTACCTTAATTTGTCAGTGATATTATACCAATTATTCGGAAATCCAAGTGTGTCCAATACAATGCCAGCTTCAATGGAGTGCGCTTTTTTATTTAGAGCTTTGGTTCTTTTAATAATAGTGTTATGTAATTGAGCGTATTGTGTGCACGCAAGTAGGCATTGCAAGGCAAGAAAAACATAATATACAGATTGTCTTGATGTATTGGCATTGTTATTGTAATAGTGGAAATAAGCTAGTTGTGGAAGATTCTCACGGCATTTATAATTGAAAAGCTTATTATTATGAGCAGTGATATTTCTAATTTCTAGTATATTTTTAATAATACTTTCTAAGGCCTTTCCACTTAAAAAGGTCTTTACTAGGTCTATTTTTGGATGTATTCAATATTTTCTTGCAAGAATGGTGATAAATCTCTAGCTATCTGATTTTTTTATATCAGTGTTTAGATTTCTATAAAAGTTAAATGCTTGCCCTAATGTAAGTTCATTTGATGATAACCCAGAAAGGAACAACGCCATGTTGTTTATAGTGGTGTTTTATAGAATTGTTTTTGCTTATCCCTATTATAATCATTGAGTATTCTAGCTAATATACTGATTAAATTAGTAATTTGTGCTAGCCTTTTTTTGTATCTTTTTGTGTTTCAAAATTATTAATATCTAGATAAGCGTATGGTTTTGGATATGCTTCTGAAAAAAACGATATGCCAGTACGGATTTAAAGTGTTTTTTTCTGCATCTATAATTGCTTTTTAAAAAAAGCTGATTTAATTTCTTTATCGTAAAAAGTGTGTTGCAGCTATTTCTCTAAAATCTGCACCAGTTATAAACTTATCTTTTGATGTTTGAAAAACTTACTATATCCGTTGACGACGTTGTAATAGTTGTTAGTTAGAAGGTATCTTTTACATTCTTCTATGTTATCTATTTCTAAACCTCTAGACTGGAGAAGTTTTTATTTGTTTATCTAATGTTTGAAATGGTTTTCATATATGTTCCTTATATACAAAAACACCACCTAGTAGAACTAGGCGGTGTTTCGCGTACTCTGTTCCCTTGGGAGCAGAAACTCTTCTCATTGCCTAATAATACTGTAATTTTTAGTTTTTGTCAATCTTTTTGGTTTGTTTTTTAAAAATTTTTGAGTATCGAAAAACCTCAATGCTGGGAAAGTTCGCCTTTTTCGTCCTAAAACTGTCCCTTCCGTGTTGTTTCGTAGTCTAGTGATTCTTTGAAGAGGTCAGGTAGTCTTGAGCGTAGTTCATGATTCTCCTTTCTATTCTTCAATTTCCCCTGTTTTTGCACAATAGACTATGAAAAGATGGTTGCTATTGGCGAATGTGGGGAATTTTTTATTGTACGATGATTTCGCCAACAGGGATAATATCTTTTTGTTTTGAAGATTTTGCGATTAAGTCGTATTGATCAGCAGATTTTTCATACCCAAGGGAAAGAGTAGTATTGTCGTCTGGTAATTTTTTAGCAAACTCAGATATAGACATACGAATCAAAGTGATTGCGTTGTTTTGGTCAGTAGTAGCAGAATTAGAATTGACTGCATCCAGAGCTTCTTTTGCGCTATCTTTAGTCGTTCCAGTTAGCAAAATCATGATTGTATCATGCGGTTCGGATGAATCTGAATCGATTACGTTATTTTGAATTTTTACGCTTATTGCGCCAGTTGATTCAGGATCTAATTTTGATTTGATTTCAGAAATTAGATTATCGTATTTACTGTTATCTACTTTGGTTTTTGTGTTTGTTGAAGTAGTGTTTTTTTGCTCCATTTTTGGTTGCTCCGAGCTATTTTGGGTAGCTGATTGATTGTTAGAGCAAGCTACTAGAACGGTAGCAGAAAGTAAAATAGCTGATGTGCTTAGTAATTTTTTCATAAGTAGCCTCCTATATGCTGATGTTTCCTAATAAAAGATGGGGGATTTTTATAGAATCTTCTCAAAAACCATTGTGGCTTGAATACGGTCACCACCACCCAGTCCTTTGCTTCTACCATTGGCGGTTGTGATGGTATGCAGGCGATAACCTTTTGAAGCTTGTTTATTGATAACATCTTCTAATTCTGTAAGGTTTCCTGATCCAGTGCCGAAAAACTTTTCTTTCAAAGTTACCTGAAGGACAACGTAGTGTAGTCCATTTGCTCCAGAAGCAGTGGAAAAACTACCTTCTCATTTTACAGTATCCAAAAATCTCATGGGGGTTACTCCTTATCAGTGTTTTCAAATAATATTACTTGTCTTGATTTTTTTTGAATGAAACAGCGTCATTTTTAGCAAATATTTTTGCAATGGTTCTAAGCAGTTCTCTTTCATCATCAGTGGAGAAAAAGTAGTTAAGCATCAATTCTAGAGCGAATGGATCAAGATGCTTTCTTAATTTTTCATAGTCATAAAAATCTAAATCGGTTTTTGACAATTGCATATAGTCAAATTCTTGCCATGAACGATACTCTCTTGGTGTTGGGATGTAAACCATCAAATGGGTCTTTTTACTATTTGAGTAATTTAGCAAGTAGCCAACACTTACTCCAAAGAAATCAGCTAATTGTTTTGCTTTTTCTGGTTTAATTTGGCTTTCTTCATTTTCCCAATTTTGAAGAGTTCGATAATGAACTCCGATATTTTCAGCTAATTCCTTTTGGGATAGCTTTTTTTCTTGTCTTAATTCTTTTAATCTATTCATGTTTTTTTCACGCCTTTCATAGATGATTATAAACTATTTTTAAAAAGTACATTGTGTAAAATTTAAAAATAGTTGACATTAGAAAAAAATAATTGTGCATTATACAATCGAGCACAGAAAAATGTGCACCCTCCAACCTTTTCACACTTTCAATCTATTCATGGAGGAGATTTTTAAGAAAGGAGGGAACCTATGAGTAAATTAAAAAGGTTATCGAGTTATGTTAGGACTGACTCAACAACAGATGGCAGACAAGTTAAAAAAATTTCTTTTACAGTCATATAATAACAAAGAATTAGGTAAAACGCCATTCAATGACAAAGAGCGCCTAGCGATTAAGTCAATGGTTGCAGAAATCAAACCAGACATAACCATAGACGAACTATTTTATAGTTAGAAAGGAGCGAACCAATGGAACTGGTTTACATGGACGGCAGAAAAGAGCCGTATACACTGAGCAGTATCGTAGCAGAATGCACTGGATTGCAACATCACACAATAACCAAGACAATCCGCAAACATCAAGCAAGGTTTGAAGGGTTCGGAAAGGTTGGATTTAAAATCCAAGCTATGGAAAGTGGCCAGAATACTAAGGATTATATTTTGAATGAGCAACAAGCGACCTTGTTAGTTACATTCTTAAAAAATACTGAGCAAGTGGCCAACTTCAAAACCAACCTAGTCAAAGCCTTCTTTGAAATGCGTGATGAGCTTTCTAAACGTTATCTTCAAAGAGAACTGGAAAAGCCAAAGCGCAAGACCTTAACCGAATCTATCAAATCATGGGAGAAAGCACCTAAGCATGCCTATAGTACCCTTACAAACTTATTGCTAAAGGGAGCGACAGGGAAAAACAAAGCTCAACTCATGCAAGAGCGAGAAAGTGAAAACGGTATTGACAGTTTAACCAGTGATGAACTGGCCAACTACCAACGTTTGGAAGATATGGCAATAGCTATGATTAACTTGAATAGGGGATATTCAGAAATTAAGGAACTAATTTTTAAAGTATAGAGTATAGAAAATGGAAAATGAATTTAAGACAGTTACAAATTCCAGGGGTTAGAAATTCCCAAGTATTCCAAGGATTTTAAAAGCTAGTTGAGAAAGACAGACAACTAGCCGAATATCTTTGTATAGAATTACGAGAACTTGGACAGTGAAGACCTAGGGCATTTCTTGAAAACGGTGGAGCAGGGATTCAGCTGGATTCTGGATCTTATCGAAAGCAAAAGACTTGCTTTATAAAACCAAAGTCAGGTAGTAATCATGCAAAAGAAAATAAAAAAATCACTTGCTCAAATTTTAGACGAGGCGAGCAAGCGACACAATTCAGGGTATAGAAATTTTTCTATGCTCTGATTATAGCAAAAAATTTATTCTATCAAATATCTAAAGAAAAACCGAAGAGCAGGCAAGCAATTAGAAAAGGTTTTGAAAATCAAGTGCTGACAGGGTGATTCTAAGGCCTTGTTTAGCTGAAAGATGGGTAAATCCTCACGAAACACCGCTACAAGCGTTCGCCAACTTGGGGCAATCGCTCAGCGTTTGGAGTGGTGAAGCATACCATATAGAAAACAGGCAAGAAAAAGGAAATAATATGACAGTAAATACAAATGATGTTCTAGTAGATTATGAGGGACTTTGTTATCAGTTAACTGATACTCTACTAGTCTTAGAAATGGCTAGCATGGAAGATAGTAAACAATCATCAGCGTTACTAAATACAGTAATCCAAGCTATGAACCAGCTCATTTCAGAACATACTCAACAGGCTAATGACTATAGAAAGGGGATAAAACATGAATGAGTTAGATTTAACTAACATACAGGCGGTTATCTTTATTGTGGTAGCTATTGGTTCACTACTCTATCTAAACCACCTAGACCGCCAAAAAAGCGCCCAAATCGAGCTAGAGAGTACACAGACGATAGAAACGACTAGCGAGGAATTAAACCCTGATTATGGGCGATATATTCAGCTTGCAGGTATTAAGCCATGGGGGTACTAAGATGTTTGAAAAAATGATTGAAGATTTAAAGTCTAAGATTTTGGAAGCAGTGGAACGGTATTTAAAAAGCCATGAGAAAGTACCACAAAAGAGATTAGATTTGATCAGCAAGGTGGAACTAAAGGAAGAACTGGGCATAGGAGATAAAACCTTGACAAAATGGGAAGGTGCAGGACTACCACAGTATATACCGCCTATTGAAGATGCTAGAAAAGCATATTATAAAATCTCAGACGTTTTAAAGTTTTTGGGGGTAGATGATGGCAAAGACTAAAGTATATTTTTGGTTAAAAATTGATAAGAAATTTTTTGACAACCTATTTATTAAGCGACTAAAAAGTATGCCTGGTGGGTACACTATGATAGTGATTTATATCCGTCTTATGTTAGAAAGTCTTGAAAGTGATTGTATTCTGTACTACGAAGGGTACTTTGCAACCCTAAAAGAAGAACTGGCCTTGAAATTAGATGTTTCTGAGGATGATATATCTATGACTATAGCTTATTTTTACGCAATGTGGCCTGATTCAGATTGATGAAGATAAAAATGCCGAGTTAACACAAGCAAAAAGCTTTGGTACAACAAGAAACAAAACCACGCTGCATATATGAGAAGCTACCGCAAAGAACAACAAGATAAAGAAAAAAATCTTACATTGTTATCTAATAATTTTACAACGTTATCTACATGTAAGACAGAGAAAGAGAAAGAGTTAGAGCAAGATTTAAAGTTAGATATAAATAAAGAATATATAGTCGAGGGAACCTCGCCTAATGAGCAAAGCTCACCTTTCACTTTTCCTACTTGGCTTGAAGAAACAGCTGTAAAAGATTTAGAGAAAACAAAACATAAAGAACTTTGGATTCCCATTGTTTATCTGAATCAAGTAGCTAATAAGCGGTATAAGTTTGTTGATAAGACAAAAAGGCTTTTACTAGCACGATTCAAAGAAGGCTATACACTTGATGATTTTAAACAAGTGATAGATATTAAAACGGCAGAATGGAAGGATAGTCCTGAATTTTCTAAATATCTGAGACTAGAAACACTTTTCGGATCTAAGTTTGATGGTTATTTGAATCAAAAGCCTAAAACCATAAAAGGGAAGTCAGAAGACAACTTCCCAGATCTACCATTTTAGGAGTTACAAAGATGAAGGAACAATTTAAAGAATTTAATAACAGAAAAATATCGGATACGGTTTGCGATATTCACCAGGTAAATTATTGGGAAATTTCTGTACCGGTTTTAGGGAGTTCAGAAAGAAAAGTACAAGCTTTTTGTCCGGAGTGTGTGAAGGGAGAGATTAAACAAAAAGAGAAAGACCTATTGCAGCAGTTTGAGGACAGACAGGCTTTACTTTTAAAACTTATGATGTCTTAATGCGTGATAGTACCATCCCTAACGAGTTGAAGGGAGCGACGTTTGATAATTTCTTTGTTAAGACGACAGAGGAGCGTCAGATGTTAGAGTTTGCAAAGGGGCAAGCCCAAAAGTACCTTGCAGGTATGACGGGAAATACTTTAATTAGTGGTAGTACAGGAATAGGGAAAAGTCATTTATCTCTTGCACTTGCTAAAGAAATCAATGAAAGTTTCAGGGAGAAGAACGAGCCAAAGAGTGTTTTGTTTGTCAGCCTAACCGAGATTATCAAGCAGATAAAAGAAGGATGGGCATATGGAAGAAATGCAAACTTAACAGAGTATGAGGCAGTTAAAAAGCTTGTTGATGTAGATTTTCTAATCATCGATGACCTAGGGGCAAAAAATGGGACAGTAACACCTAAGAGTGACTGGGAACAGGATTTCTTGTTTGATATTATCAATAATCGAGAAACTACGATTTTCAACACGAACCTAGATAGTAGTGAACTGCGGACGGTATACAATGCTAGAAATTCAAGTAGGATTTTGAAAGGTTTAGAAGGGAACACTTTCAAGGCTTTCACGATCAAAGACAAGAGATACACTATAAACACAGTGAGGAGAGAATATCAATGAATGATGATAAAATGCGATTTGCAACAGAAAAAGGCTTTGTTGTCTACGAAAAATGTGGTATAATAGAGATAGAAAAAGTTCCAAGTTTTGGAGAAATTACTTTATTCTACTCAGATGGGAAATTTACCCATCTAGTCAAAAAAGAAACTAAAAAATAAGTCTATTGAGAACAACTCAGGGGCATACCGTAAGCATAAGATGCTAGTGGTATGCCCTTTTTGTTTGCATAGAAAGGGGGTGAGAGCAATGTCAGGAGATACTTCTTTAGGGTATGTAATAGCCAATAAATTTTTCTATGGATCCAGATAAAAGACAGAAAATCTTTTTCTCAGTGTAAAAAGAAGACGCTAGCTTAGAACAACGGAAACAAGAAATACTAGAAAAATATGTTAAAAACAAGACAAATCAAAAATCTAGAAAAAAATGATTCTAAAAGGCTCGGAGAGTCATAAAAAGAAAAAGCTAAGAGCTAAGAACTTTAGAAAAATTATAAACAAAAAAATCAGATATTAAAAAGATAAAAGGAGCAAAAATGACAACTAACTTAGTTAAACAAAAAAAGAAAATCTAGAAGCTTATATCCGAAGTACAGGTTATAACACTAGAGGGATGAACGTAGAAAATAATCATGTACTAATTGAAAAACCAATCCTTGATAGTTACGAAGATGAACATCAACGTAAAGAACTGGTTGATCTAGTAAATGTTATTGAGACTCGTACCCGTGGTGGGAAGTATGAAGTAACTGACTTTGAATCTGATTCATTACAAGAAGTTAGCGAAAATTCGGTTGAGAGAACAGAAGCAGATAAAAAGAAAGCTATCAGCGTTGATTATTTAGTTAAATTATTCAGTGGAAAACTTGATTTTTCACAGGAGCAATTAGATGATGGCCAATATAATTTAACGGATTTTTCTTGGTAAGAAGATTATTAAATTAAAACGTAGAACACGAAAATAGAGAGATTGGGAAAATTCTCCAAACTGCGAAAGTACAGACCGCTACAAGTCTGGACGACTTGAAAACTATTGTTTCTTTAATCAATCCAGAGCGCAATGTATCTATGGTTATTAGTCAATCACTATTTAGTGTCTTAGAAAAAATGAAAGATACTTCAGGAAATTATCTTCTTAAAGTTGATAAAGAGACGGGAACAAGTGAAACATTCTTTGTAGATAACTTTTTAATTGTAGATGATGCAACATTAGGGAATAAAGGTGACAAAAAAAGGCTTTATCGGAGATCTAGAAAACTTTGTTACTTTTGTTTGATCGCAAGAAAGATACACTTAGTTGGGTGAATGCGAATGGCTATTTTTGGGAAACGGTTGATTTTACATACCCGATTTGATGTAAAAAAAGTTGAAAAGATTGTGGTTACTTTATTCAATGGAACTAGGAGAAAGAAATGGATATTAATCAAGTATTTGAAACACTGGATGATCTAGATGATAAAAAGTAAGATTAATTCAGCACGAGAACAGTTAAGCGAAAAAAGGAAAAACCTTTTAGGCAATCAAACAGTTTCATTTGAGAATATAGATTCTTTTTGTCAAATAACTTAGAATCTTTTAGAGCAGCTGGAAAAGATGGAAAAAGCTATTAATGGCCTTCAGGAAAAATTTGATAGTGATTTTTCAGAAGCTAATGCAGTCATCTTTGAATACATTTTTAAAGAAACTAAGCAACGGATGGAAACTAAGAAGATCTATAAACAATACCGAAAGAAACTTAGACAAATTCTGGACGCATATGATGAAATTCAAGAACTGAAGAAGGATGTGGAAGAAATCCATACAGGTGTAGTCAGAGAAATAAGTCAGAAACATTCTCTATTGCTATATCGAACAGAAGTAAGTCCGCTTACTGTCCTACCATTCTTAAACCCTGATTCTAGCGGATGGATTAATTTTTCTAAGGAATATCGGGACATTAAAGAGTATTTAGAAAAATAGGGAACAAATGAAGTAAGGCTAGTGATATATGGATGAAACAGAAGAAATATCGCTAGTCCTACTTTTATGCTTTACTAAGTTTCACATAACAAAGTAAGCATAAACTGAAAAGAAGTAATAGCTTGAAAGCAAGGTATATCAGGGGTTTACAGAATGGAGTGAGTTTCACAGAATGTAAGATATGAGAAACTGGGGAATAAATTAGAGGGATACTTCTTTAGATTGTCATATTGAATAGTTGTCAAACTTAAAACAATGATACCTAGTAAGTGGAGTGTTGAAAGGTTTTTAAGCTGTTTGTCAGTTTGACAGAATGCAAGATAAGAAATTTTTAAAATTGAAGTGGGGGGACTTGACTATGTATGAACTGAGTAACAGAGACTTGGACGAGATTGATAATGAATTAGAAAGATATAGAACGCTTGCTAATAAAATTTATTTGAGAAGACAGGAACTAATACATAATAAGAAACATAGCGCTGAAGATTATACAGGTGGTAAAGGCAAGACAGTATATAGTCCTACTGAAGCAACCATTATTAGAATTGAAGAAGACCAAACGCTAAGATATTTAGAAGGCTTCAAACTAGTTGTAGATACCTTGATGGAAAACTTAATTGAAAGTGATCTAGTCATTTTTAAAATGAGATTTTTAGAAGCTGGTGTGACCTGGGAAGACGTGGCAGAGAAACTAAATAAAACTACTCGTTATATAAATAGCCGTAGAAAGGTAATCGCTAAAAGATTTGTTGAGTTGAAAGGATATTGACTCCCCCCATCTTTAAAAAAATCTTTCTGGCCAGTAGGGTACCGGTGAAGGGAACTTTTTCCAAGTCGGAGACCTCCAGACAAAAAGGGGGTAAAAACTGAGTGATTCAGAAAGATTGGCTCAATTTTTAAAAAATAGGCTATGTTCAGAATAATAGATTACAGTTTTTAAGAGTGAAGAAAAAAATGGCAGGTAGAAGAGAGTAAAATTATAGTTCAAAATTTGACTTTTTCATTTAATTATCTATTCTGTACTTAGATAAAAACAATTGAGTTTTTAAATTATTTTATAGTAGTATCACTATAATTTAAGAAAGGATGATTTGTAGATGCTTTATAACATTGAAAAATTATTGTTTTTGGATTGATTGTAGGAATTATCTTAGTGATGCTTGGAGTTCCAATTTATCTTGTGAAAATCTGCTTATTCTTAATTCAGTTCACTTTTGATTGTAATTACAATTTGTCTTAAGATTGATGCATTGAAAAGAATAGTTGAAAAATCTCAGATAATTCTGAGTTTTTCCTTTTCTTTACGCATATTTAAGAAGGAAGAAAAATGAACATTTTTAAATATTGAACTTATGAGCATTGAAGAAACTAAACTAGAGTTTGAATACTAAGTAGAAGTTGTCAATATTAAAAATTACACCCTCGAATTAGTGTCTAATTCGGTACAAATGTATGAAATGAAAATGCTGTGGAAGATATGTTATAATATTACTAGGTAATAAAAAAAGCACGTTTGATCGTGCTAGTTTCCTGCCTGCTGAACTCGTCAATATTACGCCCCTTTAGGGCTCTTTTTTGTGGACTTTTTTAGGAACTTTCAAGAAAAACTAAGGCGATTTAATGCCAAAGTGTTTTTTAAAAAAGTCAGTATTTTCAAGGGCTAAGCTCTAAAAATTTGACTTATAGAGTGTTAAATGATAGTATAGTCAAAGATAGTCAAGGTTTAAAGAGAGAGGTGGGTTTGTAATGAGATTTAAAAATACATCGGATCATATTGAGGCCTACATCAAGGCGATTTTAGATCAATCTGGAATTGTGGAGTTGCAACGGAGTCAGTTGGCAGATACCTTTCAGGTTGTTCCTAGTCAGATTAACTATGTGATCAAGACACGCTTTACTGAAAGTAGAGGATACTTGGTTGAAAGTAAGCGTGGAGGCGGGGGCTACATTCGTATAGGACGGATTGAGTTTTCTAGTCATCACGAAATGCTCCGGGAGCTGCTTTACTCAATTAGTGAGCGGGTCAGTCAAGAAATTTATGAGGATATTCTCCAGCTTTTGGTTGAGCAGGAATTGATGACCAAGCAGGAGATGAATTTGCTAGTATCAGTAGCTTTGGATCGCGTTCTAGGAGAAGAAGCTCCAGTCCTTCGTGCAAACATGCTACGACAGGTCATACAAGAGGTAGATAGAAAAGGGAAGTAAGATGAACTATTCAAAAGCATTGAATGAATGTATCGAAAGTGCCTACATGGTTGCTGGCCATTTTGGAGCTCGTTATCTAGAGTCTTGGCACTTGTTGATTGCCATGTCCAATCACAGTTATAGTGTGGCAGGGGCAACTTTAAATGATTATCCATATGAGATGGACCGTTTAGAAGAGGTGGCTTTGGAACTGACTGAAACGGACTATAGCCAGGATGAAACCTTTACGGAATTGCCGTTTTCTCATCGTTTGCAGGTCCTTTTTGATGAAGCAGAGTATGTGGCATCAGTGGTCCATGCTAAGGTGCTAGGGACAGAGCATGTCCTCTATGCGATTTTGCATGATGGCAATGCCTTGGCGACTCGTATCTTGGAGAGGGCTGGTTTTTCTTATGAAGACAAGAAAGATCAGGTTAAGATTGCTGCCCTTCGTCGAAATTTAGAAGAACGGGCAGGCTGGACTCGTGAAGACCTCAAGGCTTTACGCCAACGTCATCGTACAGTAGCTGACAAGCAAAATTCTATGGCTAATATGATGGGGATGCCCCAGACTCCGAGCGGTGGTCTCGAGGACTATACGCATGATTTGACAGAGCAAGCGCGTTCTGGCAAGTTAGAGCCAGTCATCGGTCGGGACAAGGAAATCTCGCGTATGATTCAAATCTTGAGTCGGAAGACCAAGAATAATCCTGTCTTGGTTGGGGATGCTGGTGTCGGGAAAACAGCTCTGGCGCTTGGTCTTGCCCAGCGTATTGCTAGTGGTGATGTGCCTGCGGAAATGGCTAAGATGCGCGTGTTAGAGCTTGATTTGATGAATGTTGTTGCAGGGACACGCTTCCGTGGTGACTTTGAAGAGCGCATGAACAATATCATCAAGGATATTGAAGAAGATGGCCAAGTCATCCTCTTTATCGATGAACTTCACACTATCATGGGTTCTGGTAGTGGGATTGACTCAACTCTGGATGCAGCTAATATCTTGAAGCCAGCCTTGGCGCGTGGAACTTTGAGAACGGTTGGTGCGACCACTCAGGAAGAATATCAAAAACATATCGAAAAAGATGCTGCCCTTTCTCGTCGTTTTGCTAAAGTGACGATTGAAGAGCCAAGTGTGGCAGACAGCATGACCATTTTGCAAGGCTTGAAGGCGACTTATGAGAAACATCATCGTGTGCAAATCACAGATGAAGCGGTTGAAACAGCGGTCAAGATGGCCCATCGTTACTTAACTAGTCGTCACTTACCAGATTCTGCTATCGACCTTTTGGATGAGGCAGCAGCAACAGTGCAAAATAAGGTAAAGCATGTAAAAGCAGACGATTCAGGTTTGAGTCCAGCTGACAAGGCCTTGATGGATGGCAAGTGGAAACAGGCAACTCAGCTAATCGCAAAAGAAGAGGAAGTCCCAGTCTATAAAGACTTGGTGACAGAGTCTGATATTTTTGACCACCTTGAGTCGCTTGTCAGGTATTCCCAGTCCAAAAACTGACTCAGACTGATGCTAAGAAATACCTAAACTTGGAAGCTGAACTGCACAAACGTGTCATCGGTCAAAATCAAGCTGTTTCAAGCATTAGCCGTGCCATTCGCCGCAACCAGTCAGGAATTCGCAGTCACAAGCGTCCGATTGGTTCCTTTATGTTCCTAGGTCCGACAGGTGTCGGTAAGACCGAATTGGCCAAGGCTCTGGCAGAAGTTCTTTTTGACGATGAATCAGCTCTTATCCGCTTTGATATGAGTGAGTATATGGAGAAATTTGCAGCCAGCCGTCTCAACGGAGCTCCTCCGGGCTATGTGGGTTACGAAGAAGGTGGGGAGTTGACAGAGAAGGTTCGCAACAAACCCTATTCCGTTCTCCTCTTTGACGAGGTAGAAAAAGCCCACCCAGACATCTTTAATGTCCTCTTGCAGGTCTTGGATGACGGTGTCTTGACAGATAGCAAGGGACGCAAGGTTGATTTTTCAAATACCATTATCATCATGACGTCAAACCTTGGTGCGACAGCCCTTCGTGATGATAAGACAGTTGGTTTTGGAGCTAAGGACATTCGTTTTGACCAGGAAAACATGGAAAAACGCATGTTTGAAGAGTTGAAAAAGGCTTATAGACCTGAGTTTATTAACCGTATTGATGAGAAGGTGGTCTTCCATAGCCTATCTAGCGATCATATGCAGGAAGTGGTGAAGATTATGGTCAAACCTTTAGTAACAAGTTTGGCTGAAAAAGGTATTGACTTGAAATTACAAGCTTCCGCACTGAAATTGTTGGCAAATCAAGGATATGACCCAGAGATGGGAGCTCGTCCACTTCGCAGAACCCTACAAACAGAAGTGGAAGACAAGTTGGCAGAACTTCTTCTCAAGGGAGAATTAGTGGCAGGTAGCACACTTAAGATTGGTGTCAAAGCAGGCCAGTTAAAATTTGATATTGCATAAAAAAGCGAGGTCGGGAACTTTTCCCGACCTCTTTGTTTGCCATCATGAGATGGTTTTGTTGTTGCGATTGCTTTTATACTCTTCGAAAATCTCTTCAAACCACGTCAACGTCGCCTTGCCGTAGATATATGTAACTGACTTCGTCAGTCTTATCTACAACCTCAAAGAAGTGCTTTGAACAACCTGCGGCTAGTTTCCTAGTTTGCTCTTTGATTTTTATTGAGTATTAGGTGTGCCTATCCTTCTTAGGATTACTCAACATATGAGTAAAGAAGTCTTTGTATCGATCCTTGAGATAGTTCTCATGTAAAAATAACAAAGCGATGTAGACGATTATAAAAACTGTAGTCAGATAGAAGACATCAAATGTAGTTCGCGCATGAAGTAAGTGGCTGTTTGATAAGAGCCAATAGCTCCCAAAATCAACCAAGGAAGATATTTGTAATACTTGTTTGACATAAACCTATACCTCCTATATCCCTAGTTCACTATTATTATATTCCTTTGATAAAAAAATACAAGCGGTTACACAAAAGCAAATTTAAATTTTTTTAATAGGAAAATCTCCGGTTTTTCTGTTTTATTACGAATAGAAGAGTAGGAGGAGTAAATCTATCTAAAAGTATTTAAGATTTTTAAAATAGTTTAGATAAATTGTTGACATATTTAACTCTCGATGTTACAATTATGTTACAAAAAGATTTCTTTATATTTCTAAAATATTACAAAGGAGTAGGAAAATGAAAAAGAAAACCTATATCAAATTGATGGCAGCGACTGTATTGGCTTCTACCTTGCTATTAGGAGCTTGTGGAAATAAAAAGGAAACAACTCAAGCAAGCAGTTCCGCTAAGACAAGTCAATCATCAAGCTCTAAAGCAACTTCTTCTAACAAAGAAAGCAAGACTCAGAAGTCTTCAAGTTCAGCTTCATATGAAAAGGCCAAATCATCTACTGACCAGTCTTCAGCAACTGCAACAGAGCAAAGACAAGGTCAAGAAGTGGCTAATCAACAGGTAGCTAGTCAACAAACTCCTGCTCAGGCTTTTTCAACTCAGCAGGCTCCTCAAGCCCAGTCTAACCAATCAAGCTATGATCCTACAACTGACCGCAAACTTCAAGACAAGCAAGCAGAGCAAAATAAACGCTACAAGGGAGTTTTAACCATGGTGGATGGTGACTTCTCAGCTGCGGTGGGTAACTGGAAGGGAGCCAATGGTGAAACTATCACAGTTTCATCAGGAGGTCAATTTACAGTAGAATCTGCTGATGGAAAGAAAGGAAACTACTCTATCAAAGGCTATTCTTATACTCTTGATGATGGTAAGTATAATGCCAAAATCGGTGGAGGAAAAGTCGTCCAAATTACAACAGGCGCAGATGGAACTGTATCTAGCGTTGCTTTGATTCAGCCATAGACTTAGCACTTAAATCATTTGACTAAAAATAGCTCAATTGAACAGTATCACAGTATCCCAAGTTGTAAAGATATCATAAATGAATACCAGAGATGAGATTATCTATAGAGTTTATGAAATATAATCATGTCTATCTAATTTGACTATTTTTCACTTAGTTTCTTTCATAGAAAGTGGTATAATAAAAAATCAAAGGAAATGAGTGATGAATCAATAGTGGATAAATTAATTTTACCTCAAAATACACGGCTCATGGGAGTGCTTCTTGGCTTTATAGGTGGCTCTTTGGATGTATTTTGTCACATCCAGTACCATAGTTTGGTAGCTACACAGACAGGGAACATTCTCCTCCTTATATCAGATTGGCACGACTCTAATGTCATCAACACCATGCTGCGATTCTGTTCTATTATATTCTTTTCCCTAGGATTTCTTTTTGCCTTACACATGAAAGAATATCGCAAAACAGCCTATTGGCGGGTTAAGATGCTACTTCCCTTATTTATTGGGACTCTTGTACTTCCCTTCTTTTCTCGTTTTCCTCTATTAGAAGTTCCTTTTATTGCTTTTGGAACTGGAATGATGATGCTAACATTTACAGGTAGCTTGATTGAAGATCATCCCTATGTCATTTTTATGACGTCTGGAAATTACCGAAAAATGTTGACTGCTTTGTACCGCATAGCTAGAAGACAAGGAAATTTTCAAGAATACTATCGCCAAGCCTTAAACTATGGCATTGTTGTAGGCAGTTTCGTAGCGGGGGCCATTAGCTTGGCTATATTGATGCATTTTCTCCACGAATGGTCTATTTGGATTATCAGCTTCAATTTGTTTTTGATTATGTCCTACTATATTGCTAGAGTGAAGCAACTAGATTTGCAAGATGAAAACATATAAAATGGCAAGGCTCATTTTGAGCTTTGCCATTTTTGTGAGGTAGATAAAGGGCTATGCATTATCTAATTGCAAGAGGGCTTCAATCTCTGCTAGGGTGCTAGCTTGTGAAATGGCTCCACGGAGTTTGGCAGCGCCAGAAGTTCCACGGAGGTAGTGTGGAGCGAGGCCACGGAATTCACGAACTGCGACGTTTTCTCCTTTGAGGTTAATCAAGCGTTTCAAGTGTTCGTAGGCGATTTTCATCTTGTCCTCAAAAGTCAAATCAGGGAGGATTTCTCCTGTTTCAAAGTAGTGGTTGATTTGGTTGAAGAGGTAAGGATTTCCCATGGCGGCGCGGCCAATCATGACTGCGTCAGCACCAACTTCTTCTATGCGTTGCTTGGCTTCTTTGAACAGTACGAATATCACCGTTGGCGATGAAGGGAATCTTGGTCAGAGCTTGGGCTACGTCGTGCAAGGTCTCAAGGTCTGCGTGACCTGTGTACATTTGCTCACGGGTACGGCCATGCATAGCAAGGGCAGAAACACCTGCAGCTTCAGCTGCGAGAGCATTCTCCACGGCTAAGGAAGAATCAGACCAGCCCGTACGCATTTTAACAGTGAGTGGGATATCAAGGACAGACTGAACCTTGTTGATGATAGAGTAAATCTTGTCAGGGTTCTTGAGCCACATAGCGCCAGCTTCGTTCTTCACGATTTTGTTAACTGGGCAGCCCATGTTGATATCCACGATATCGGTCTTGGTGTTTTCTTGGATGAATTCTGCTGCGCGTGCTAGGCTGTCTTCATCGCTACCAAAGAGTTGGATAGAGACTGGGTTTTCACCTTCATCGATATGAAGCATGTGAAGAGTTTTTTCGTTGTTGTATTGGATCCCCTTGTCAGAGACCATTTCCATAACAACGAGTCCAGCTCCGAGCTCTTTTGCGATGGTACGAAAGGCTGAGTTGGTGACACCAGCCATGGGTGCTAAAACGGTACGATTGGGAATCTCAACATTGCCAATCATAAAAGGTGTATTAAGATTTGTCACGAATGAGTTCCTCCAGGTCGTTTTCATCAAAGTTGTAAGTAGTTTGGCAGAATTGACAAGTAATTTCTGCCCCGTGGTCTTCCTCTTTCATTTCCTGTAAGTCTGAGCTTGGAAGGCTGGCAAGAGCGTTCATAAAGCGTTCATGGCTACAGTCACATTGGAAACGGATTTCTTCTTCAGAAAGACGTTTGTAGGCCTCGTCACCGTAGATAGCCTTGAGGAGGGCTTCGATATGGTCTTCACTTTCGAGAAGGGTTGAGATAGCTGGCATTTCTTGGATGCGTTTTTCAAAGCGAGCAATCTCTTCTTCCTTGGCTCCTGGCAAGACTTGAACTAGGAAACCGCCTGCAACTTTTACCTTGTCTTCCTCGTCCAAAAGGACATTGAGGCCGACTGCTGAAGGGGTTTGTTGGCTCTCAGTCAGGTAAAAGGCAAGGTCTTCACCAATTTCCCCAGAGATGAGGGGAGTCATAGAGTTGTAAGGATTTCCAGTACCGTAGTCTGTGATAACGAGGAATTGACCATTTCCAACAAAAGGTCCAACTAGAACTTCACCAGTTGCAGTCTTTTTGATGTCAACACCAGGATTTTGAACGTAGCCTTTGACATTCCCCTTGGTATCAGCGACGGTGATGATAGCCCCTAGAGAGCTAGATCCCAGTACCTTCACTGTTAGTTTGGTATTTCCTTTTTCATTGGCTGCGAGAATTTGGCTGGCGATAAGAGTTCGACCAAGCGCTACAGTTGAGCTAGCTTGGGTTTGGTGTTTTTCTTGAGCAGTGCGGACAGTTTCCGTGCTATCAAGGACAAAAGCACGAAAGGCTCCGCTTTCTGATATAGTTTTAATAATTTTATCCATAGCTACTATTTTAGCATAAAAATGCCCAAAGGGGAGCCGTGTGTTTGCTGATTTTCAGGATAATGGACCAGGAAATCAGCATGAAAATAAAAAGAGAAACAGATTATTTCATCATTTTTAAGTTTTGTGTTATTCTAAAAGGAAGAAAATGAAAGGGGTAACAAATGTATTTAGGAGATTTGATGGAAAAGGCTGAATCTGGTCAATTTTTAGTACTTTCCTTTTTATTACAAGAATCCCAGACGACCGTCAAGGCTGTGATGGAGAAAACAGGATTTTCAAAAGCAACCCTAACAAAATATGTCACCCTGCTCAATGATAAGGCTTTGGACAGTGGCTTAGAGTTGACTATTCACTCAGAAGATGAAAATCTGTGTTTATCAATTGGTCCCGCAGTCAAGGGGAGAGAGATTCGAAGCCTATTTTTAGAAAATGCCATAAAATACCAAATTTTAGTCTATCTTCTTTATCACCAAAAGTTTTTAGCCCATCAGCTGGCTCAAGAATTGATGATTAGTGAGGCTACGCTTGGACGGCACTTATCGAGTTTAAATCATATTTTATCCGAGTTTGACTTATCTATTCAAAATGGGCGGTTGCGTGGTCCAGAGCATCAGATTCGCTATTTCTATTTCTGTCTTTTCCGCAAGGTCGGGTCTAGTCAGGAGTGGGAAGGCCACATGCAGAAACCAGAGAGAAAGCAGGAAATTGCTACACTAGAAGAAATCTATGGAGCTAGCTTGTCTTCAGGGCAGAAATTGGATTTGGTTCTCTGGTCTCATATCAGTCAACAACGTCTTCGGGTTAATGCCTGTCAGTTTCAAGTGATAGAAGAGAAAATGCGAGGGTATTTTGACAATATTTTCTACCTTCGTTTGCTGAGAAAAGTTTCTTTCTTTTTTGCTGGGCAACACCTTCCTCTAGGAACTGAGGATGGGGAGATGATGATTTTCTTTTCTTTTCTCCTATCTCATCGCATTCTTCCTCTTCATACTATGGAGTATATCCTTGGATTTGGAGGGCAGTTGGCAGATTTGCTGACGCAATTGATTCAAGAAATGAAGAAGGAGGAGTTACTGGGGGATTATACAGAGGACCATGTCACCTATGAACTCAGTCAGCTTTGTGCTCAAGTCTATTTATACAAAGGGCTATATTTTACAAGATCGCTACAAGTACCAGTTAGAGAATCGTCATCCTTATTTGTTGATGGAACATGATTTTAGGGGGACGGCAGAGGAGATTTTTCATGCTCTACCTGCCTTTCATCAGGGGACAGACTTAGATAAGAAAATTCTCTGGGAATGGCTCCAGTTGATTGAATATATGGCAGAAAATGGTGGCCAGCATATGCGGATTGGCTTGGACTTAACCTCTGGTTTTCTTGTTTTTTCAAGGATGGCAGCCATTTTGAAACGGTATTTGGAATACAATCGTTTTATTACCATTGAAGCCTATGACCGAACTCGGCATTATGATTTACTGGTTACCAATAACCCCATTCATAAGAAAGAACAGACACCGGTCTATTATTTAAAAAATGACTTGGATCTGGAAGATTTGGCAAGGATTCGTCAGTTGTTATTCGCTTAAAAGGCCTGGTTGTTTCAGGTCTTTTTGTGAAATTCACACATCTACTCACATTTTTTTAAAAATTAAAAAAAGTTGATAAACAGGAAAGCGCTTTTATTTTGTATACTAGTTAGAGTAAAGAGGAGACATCCTCAAGATCTTTTATGAGGAGGACAGCACATGTCACAAGAAATTCATCATGGCTATTGACCAGGGGACTACAAGTTCTCGTGCCATTATCTTTAATAAAAAAGGTGAAAAAGTTAGCTCTAGTCAAAAAGAGTTCACTCAAATTTTCCCTCACGCAGGTTGGGTAGAACACAATGCCAATGAAATTTGGAATTCAGTCCAGTCTGTTATTGCAGGTGCTTTCATCGAAAGCGGTGTGAAACCAAGTCAAATCGAAGCAATCGGGATCACTAACCAACGTGAAACAACAGTTGTTTGGGATAAGAAAACAGGGCTTCCAATCTACAATGCCATCGTTTGGCAATCTCGTCAGACAGCTCCCCTAGCTGAGCAACTAAAAAGTAAAGGCTATGTGGAAAAGTTCCATGAAAAGACTGGTTTGATGATCGATGCTTACTTCTCTGCGACCAAGGTTCGTTGGATTTTGGACCATGTTGAAGGTGCTCAAGAAAGAGCTGAAAAAGGTGAGTTGCTCTTTGGTACGATTGATACTTGGTTGGTTTGGAAATTGACAGACGGTGCGTCTCACGTAACGGATTATTCAAATGCAGCCCGTACTATGCTTTATAACATTAAGGAACTCAAATGGGATGATGAGATTTTGGAAATCCTCAACATTCCTAAGGCTATGCTTCCAGAAGTTCGTTCTAACTCTGAAATCTACGGTAAGACAGCTCCATTCCATTTCTATGGTGGAGAAGTGCCAATCTCTGGTATGGCTGGGGACCAACAAGCAGCCCTCTTTGGACAGTTGGCCTTTGAACCAGGTATGGTTAAAAATACTTATGGAACAGGTTCTTTCATTATCATGAATACTGGTGAGGAAATGCAATTGTCTGAAAACAACCTCTTGACAACGATTGGTTACGGAATCAACGGCAAGGTTTACTATGCCTTGGAAGGTTCTATCTTTATCGCGGGAAGTGCCATTCAATGGCTTCGTGATGGACTTCGTATGGTAGAGAACTCACCAGAATCTGAAAAATATGCTCTTGATTCTAACAATGATGATGAAGTTTATGTAGTTCCAGCCTTCACAGGATTAGGTGCTCCATACTGGAATCAAAATGCTCGTGGCTCAGTCTTTGGTTTGACTCGTGGAACAAGTAAGGAAGACTTTATCAAGGCAACTCTTCAATCAATTGCTTATCAAGTGCGTGACATCATCGATACCATGCAAATGGATGCTCAGACAGCTATTCAAGTCTTGAAGGTAGATGGTGGTGCAGCTATGAATAACTTCCTCATGCAGTTCCAAGCTGACATTTGGGAATCGACATTGCACGCGCTAAAAATTTGGAAACAACAGCTCTAGGAGCAGCTTTCCTAGCAGGTTTGGCAGTTGGTTACTGGAAAGATTTGGATGAGTTGAAGCTCTTAAATGAGACTGGAGAACTCTTTGAACCATCTATGAACGAATCTCGTAAGGAACAACTTTACAAGGGTTGGAAGAAGGCTGTAAAAGCAACTCAAGTTTTTGCTGAAGAAGACTAATACTGATGACATCAGTTTAACAACGATGGGCCTTAACTAGAAAGTGTGTAAATATGGAATTTTCAAAGAAAACACGTGAATTATCAATTCAAAAAAATGCAGGAAGATACCTTGGACCTCTTGATTATCGGTGGAGGAATCACTGGTGCTGGTGTAGCTTTGCAGGCTGCGGCTAGTGGTCTAGATACTGGTTTGATTGAAATGCAAGACTTTGCAGAAGGAACATCTAGCCGTTCAACTAAATTGGTTCACGGAGGTCTGCGTTACCTCAAACAATTTGACGTAGAAGTGGTATCGAGATACAGTTTCTGAACGTGCAGTGGTTCAACAAATCGCTCCACACATTCCAAAACCAGATCCAATGCTTTTGCCAGTTTACGATGAAGATGGAGCTACCTTTAGCCTCTTCCGTCTGAAAGTAGCCATGGATTTGTACGACCTTTTGGCAGGGGTTAACAATACGCCAGCTGCTAACAAGGTCTTGAGCAAGGAAGAAGTCTTGGAACGTCAACCAAACTTGAAGAAAGAAGGCTTGGTAGGAGGTGGGGTTTACCTTGACTTCCGTAACAACGATGCGCGTCTCGTGATTGAAAACATCAAACGTGCCAACCAAGACGGTGCCCTCATTGCCAACCACGTTAAGCAGAAGGCTTCCTCTTTGACGAAAGTGGCAAGATTACAGGTGTCGTAGCTCGTGATTTGTTGACATACCAAGTCTTTGAAATCAAGGCCCGTCTGGTTATTAACACAACAGGTCCTTGGAGTGACAAAGTACGCAATTTATCTAATAAGGGAACACAATTCTCACAAATGCGTCCAACTAAGGGAGTTCACTTGGTAGTGGATTCAAGCAAGATAAAGGTGTCACAGCCAGTTTACTTTGACACAGGTTTGGGTGATGGTCGTATGGTCTTTGTTCTCCCACGTGAAAACAAGACTTACTTTGGTACAACAGACACAGACTATACAGGTGATTTAGAACATCCAAAAGTAACTCAAGAAGATGTTGATTACTTACTTGGTATTGTAAACAACCGCTTCCCAGAAGCAAATATTACTGTTCAAGATATTGAAAGTAGCTGGGCAGGTCTTCGTCCATTGATTGCAGGCAATAGCGCTTCTGACTACAATGGAGGAAATAACGGAACCATCAGTGATGAAAGCTTTAACAACTTGATTGCGACTGTTGAATCTTATCTCTCTAAAGAAAAAACGCGTGAAGATGTTGAGGCTGCTGTCAGCAAGCTTGAAAGCAGTACTTCTGAGAAACATTTGGATCCATCTGCAGTTTCACGTGGTTCTAGCTTGGATCGTGATGACAATGGTCTCTTGACCCTTGCTGGTGGTAAAATCACAGATTACCGTAAGATGGCTGAAGGAGCTATGGAGCGCGTGGTTGAAATCCTCAAAGCAGAATTTGACCGTAGCTTTAAACTCATCAATTCTAAGACTTACCCTGTTTCAGGTGGAGAATTGAACCCAGCAAATGTGGACTCAGAAATTGAAGCTTTTGCTCAACTTGGGAGTGTCACGTGGTTTGGATAGCAAGGAAGCTCACTATCTCGCAAATCTATACGGTTCAAATGCACCGAAGGTATTTGCCCTTGCCCACAGCTTGGAACAAGCGCCAGGACTCAGCTTGGCAGACACCTTGTCTCTGCATTATGCAATGCGCAATGAGTTGGCTCTTAGCCCAGTTGACTTCCTCCTTCGTCGTACCAACCATATGCTCTTTATGCGTGATAGTTTGGATAGCATCGTTGAGCCAGTTTTGGATGAAATGGGACGATTCTATGACTGGTCAGAAGAAGAAAAAGCAGTCTACCGTGCGGATGTCGAAGCAGCTCTTGCTAACAACGATTTAGCAGAATTAAAAAATTAAGAAAAAATAAAAGAGGTGGCGGGCAGGACTCCTAGTCTACCCTCTCCTCCTTTTTAATGGAGACAAAAATATGATGAATGAATTATTTGGAGAATTTCTAGGGACTTTAATCCTGATTCTTCTAGGGAATGGTGTTGTAGCAGGTGTGGTTCTTCCTAAAACCAAGAGCAACAATGCAGGTTGGATTGTGATTACTATGGGTTGGGGGATTGCAGTTGCGGTTGCGGTCTTTGTATCTGGGAAGCTCAGTCCAGCTCATTTAAACCCAGCTGTGACAATTGGTGTGGCTTTAAAAGGTGGTTTGCCTTGGGCTTCCGTTTTCCCTTACATCCTAGCTCAGTTCGCAGGGGCTATGCTGGGTCAGGTTTTGGTTTGGTTGCAATTCAAACCTCACTACGAAGCAGAAGAAAACTCAGGAAATATTTTGGCTACTTTCAGCACTGGTCCAGCTATTAAGGATACTGTATCAAACTTGATTAGCGAAATCATTGGAACCTTTGTTTTGGTCTTGACAATCTTTGCTTTGGGTCTTTACGACTTTCAGGCAGGTATCGGAACCTTTGCGGTGGGGACTTTGATTGTCGGTATCGGTCTATCACTAGGTGGGACAACAGGTTATGCCTTGAACCCTGCGCGTGACCTTGGACCTCGTATCATGCACAGCATCTTGCCAATTCCAAACAAGGGAGACGGAGACTGGTCTTATGCTTGGATTCCTGTTGTAGGACCTGTTATCGGAGCAGCCTTGGCTGTGCTTGTATTCTCACTTTTCTAATCTAGAAAACAATTATTTTTGATAGGGCTTGAGATGGAAATCTCAGGCTTTTTTTAAAAATATGCATAGAAAAACCGCATAATCCTTAAAACAAGCTGAAATGTAGTGAAAATGTACGGTAAACAATTGAAAAACCACCCTATAAAGTGGTACAATGGTAGAAAAATACTATAGTAAGAGTTCATCTTATTTTAACAAAAATTACAGAAATGAATGGTTTTTCTTGATGAAACAAAAAGAAAGAATTGTACCTTTTTCT
>BNJU01000855.1_pt1 | contig 26497 bp, 26 predicted proteins | sample 8539281 | NCBI WGS metagenome assembly BNJU01 (sample SAMD00202456, study PRJDB9452) | human saliva metagenome | isolation source: human saliva | place: Japan
AATTCAGGGTCCGGAGGACTCGAAAAGTGTGGATGATCCGCAGGGGTATCGGCGCCGGGTCCGCGTCGCGGTCGTGACGGCGCGCAGTGCCCCGCCGTGCGAGTGCGATTAACCTCGATCCACCAGTGGGCCTGCGTGCAACGATGCGTTCTTCCTGGGAGGCCTCCCGAAGGGGCCCATGCTGGAGGTGCTGCAGCCGCACATCTTCTTCGACGATCAGCGCCGTCACGTGGAAGGCGCGTCCCTTTCAACCCCGAGCGTCCACATTCCCTTCGGAGAAATCAACAGGGAGTAGGTGTTAAGGCGTGTGTCGGTTGATCGTAGTCGATCCTGCTTTGCCATGATCCCGGCCCGGCGGTCGCAGATGTGGGCGGGGCCTGGGAGACTAGACGCATGAGCTCATCCGTGCGCTGACGGTCGCCGCCTCACACCCGTCGAGGTGGCGACCGCTGGCGCGCTCTCGGGCCTGGCCGTCACCTTCGGCCTCATCGCCGCCGTGACCCCCGTCTTTCAGCTCCTCTTCCAGGTTGCCACGGCCGTCCCCCTCGCGATGGTTTCCCTCACGCACCGGCCTCGAGCCGCGGTCGCAGCCTTCGCCTCGACGATCCTCCTCGCCGTCGCAGTCGGCGGCGTCGCCACGGCCGGCCGCTCCTTCCAAGCCGCCCTCGTCGGCCTCATCATCGGCTTCCTCCACAAGAAACGCGCCTCCTGGCTCCCCGTCTCCGGCGTCGCCGCCGGGCTCGGCATCGTCTGGGTGTCGGCACCGGCCTCGCGTTCTGGGTCCCTGTCCGACCTGCGCACCCTTGGCCTCGAAAGTATCCGAAAGACACTTGACGGCATCCCTCAAGCTGATTGGAAACATCCCCCACCCGGCGGCTTCGTCGACGCGGGGCATCAGCTCGGCCAGTGGTTCGTCGACTGGTGGTGGATCTGGATCCCCATCACCCGCTTCATCGGCGTGGCCTTCCTGGTCCTCGCCGCACGGTGGCTCTCGGTGCCATCCCTCAGCCGCATCTCCCTCGACGCGGGCTGGGACCCGCTCCTGATGCGACCGCCCGCTCGGCGGACCCGCGTGATGGTGCCGAGGCCTCGTCCCCCTGCCCCTGACCCTCACCGACGTCGACTTCACTTACCTGGGCGCTGACCACCCCGCCCTGAGCGGTGTCACGCTGAGCTTCGAGCAGCCTGAATTTACGGTCATCGTCGGGCATAACGGCTCGGGCAAGTCCACCCTGGCTCTCCTCCTCGCGGGTGCTGAACCCGGCTCGGGCGTGCGTGAGGGCGGTGGCGTCCTCGGGGCTGTCGGCGGTACTGCGCTCGTGGGACAGCGCTCCGAACTCCTTGTTCTCGGACAGAGTGTCGCCGAAGATGTCACCTGGGGTATGAGCGCCGAGCATATTGCCGGCCTCGACCTCGAGGGAGCTGCTCGAGCGCGTCGGCCTTCGCGGGCTCGCCGATGCCGACCCGCGCTCTCTGTCCGGCGGGCAGCTCAGCGCCTCGCGCTCGCGGGCGCGCTCGCGCGTTCTCCGCGCCTGCTCATCTCCGATGAATCCACCGCCATGATCGACCGGGCCGGCCGCGCCGAGATGCTCGACCTCCTCGCCTCCCTGCCCGAGCGCGGCATCGCCGTCGTCCACATCACCCACGACCCCGCCGAGCGCGCGCGCCGACCGAGTCGTCACGATCGACGGTGGCCGTATCCTCTCCGACTCGCCGCGCGGGGAGGTGTCTCTCATCGACGAGGCCGGGGATCCTCTCGGTTCCCCCGCCCCCGGTGCGCCGACTGTGTCGTCTGTGCCGGGTACGCCTGCCCTCATTAAGGCTGCCCATCTGGGGCTGACCGCGTCGCCCACACCTACGACCCTTGGCACCCCTGGAGAAGCCGGTCCCGCAGCGACGTCAGCTCCCCATCCTCGACCCCGGCCAGGCCATGCTTATCACCGGTGACAATGGATCGGAAAGACGACGCTCGCGCGTCCTCACCGGCCTGCTCGTCCCCACCCTGGGGTCGCGTGTATCTCGGCGGGCGCTCCATGGAGCGCCGGCGTCGGCGACGTCGCCCTCTCCATGCATTCGCGCGCCTCCAGCTCCAGCGCCCCTCCGTGCGCTCCGACATCCTCGCCGCCGCCGGTCATGGGCCGCGCATCGGCACCGGATCTGTGCACCGCAAGGGTGCCATCAGCCGCGAGGAAGGCGACCGCATCGTCGCCGAGGCCATGGAACTCGTCGGCCTCGACCCCTGCCCTGGCGACGCGCGGCATCGACGACCCGTCCGGCGGGCAGATGCGCCGTGTCGCCCTCGCCGGGCCGCTCGCCTCCCACCCGAGCGTCCCTCATCCTCGACGAACCCATGGCGGGCCTCGACGCGGCCTCGCGCGACCTGCTCATCTCCGTCCTGACGAGCGCCGGCGCGCCGCTCGTCCATCCTCGTCATCTCCCACGACCTCGAGGGCATGGACCCCTGTGCGATACTCGTGGCCATCTCGCCGAGGGGGTGCTTCACGATGGAACCCCACTCCGCCTGGTGGGGCAACTGGCCCCTGGCGGCGGCGCCAGCGAGGGCCGATTCTCGAGGACCCCTCCCGCCTCGGCGAAGCGGCCCCCGCGCCCGAAGCCCCGGCGAAGCGCGGGCTTCCCCCTGCCTCGGCCACTGCCCTGGCCGACGCCGCTATCGCGCGCCTGGCCCGGCACTCTTATCGCCTGCTGGACCGTGCTCACCACGTGTGTGATCCTGTCGCCGCGCTGGTCGACGCTCGCGATCGTGGAGGCCTCCTCTCCTTGCTCGCTGATCGTTCGCCTCCCTCGGTGTCGCGCCGCGTCCGCCCATGTGGTTCGTCTCCGGTTTTATCGGCGGCTGTATCGGTGCGTGGCTGGGGGATGGCCTCGAGCTCTTCTTGCGCGTCTCCACCCTGGCGCTCGTCGTCCTGTGGGGGTCCGGACTCATCGCCTGGTGACGCCGACCGCCTCGCCAGCGGCCGCTCTGCGTTTCTTCCTGCGGCCGCTGCGTCTGCTTGGTGCGCCGGTTGATCAGTGGTCGCTCGTCGCGGCCTCTGCCCTGCGAGGCCTGCCGATGCTGCGAGACTGGCGCAGGCGGTGCTCGACACCGCCGCTGCGCCTCGGCAGGACATGGCGACGCTGTCGCTGCGCGGTTCCGCTCGCCTGAGCGTCGACGTCATTACTGCGATCCTGTCGGCCACCTCCCGCGGCGCGGCCGAAACCGGGCGCGCCATGTCCATGCGCGGAGCCATCGAGTCCCAGGATGGTGCGACTCGTGGGGCGCGCGTGCGGCTCGGATGGGTGGATGTCGCTGTGATCGCTGCAAGCCTGTTGCGTCGCTGGCATCGTTGCGCAGGTTGATGCTGTAGTGCCGGTCGGATCTTTCGTTGTCGTAGCGGGGTTTCATCCAGGTTATGCGGGTTCTTGTGCCCTGGGTCATACGGCGCTGATTTGACGCGGGGGGTGTGATGCCCCTATTCTTTCTGGGTACGCGCGAGTGGCGGAATAGGCAGACGCGCACGGTTCAGGTCCGTGTTCCAGTGATGGAGTGGGGGTTCAACCCCTCGCGCACGATGAAACCGCAGATCCTTCGGGATCTGCGGTTTTTGTTTTCCCTGGTTGGTGCTTGTGGCCTCGCTGGTGTTCCGGGTGCCGGAGGGTCTGGCCGCTGTGTGTGCCGGTGGGCGGCGGCCCGCCCGGAGTGATGGTGTTGCTTGGGCGCCACGGGTAGCTTGGCGCCGGAGGGCCTGGCCGCCCGCGAGGCCAGGCGGCTCACTCGTTCGGCGCCGCGCCTCGAAGCCCGCCCGTGCCCTCCGGTCCCTCCGGCGCCTTCACACCAGTGGGGCTGGGTCGGACGTGTGCTCAGCTTGCGCCTCGAAGCCCGGCCAGGCCCCGCCGCCGCCCACCGGCACCGCGGCAGATCCCTCCGGCGCCCTTCACACCGGCGGCGCCGGGTCGCTGATGTGTTACTGGGTGCGTTGCTTTGAAGCCAGGCCGGGTCCCGCGCCTCGACTTGTTCCCTATCCTCAGTTTCGCATGCAATCCCCTGACACCTGCAGTTCGTCACTTAGTGAAAAGCCCGGAATTTCAACGATTACATTTCAAAGCATGAAGTGTGCGTGGGGAATTGCATGCGAATATGTGCCGATCAGGGCCCCGCCGCTGCTCACGGGTACCGCAGCCTGGCCCGCTGCTTCCTGGGGGCGTCATGGGGGTCTCGCGTGTTGAGTTTTTGGGGTGCTCTGGTGCGTGTTGTTACAAACGTCGTCAATCCAAGGTGTTTTTCGTGTGGATTTCTGCCCCGTTGTTACGAACGTCGTCAATCCGAGGGCTTTTTCGGTGAAAATGCTGGTTTTTGGGCTTAGATTGACGACGTTTGTAACAGGGTTCTCGCGAGGTGATTGGAATCGTGTTGGTTTGACGACGTTTGTAACGTTGGCCGCCCGCTGGTCGCCCGGCCAGGGTCCGCCGCCCACGGGTATCGCATCTGGGTCTGTAGACCAGGCGGACCGGTTGTCTGAAACTGCCATCGCCTTTGCTCGCTCGTGCTCGAGTGGGATTGAAACCGTCGTCGCCTTTGCGGGTGCCGGCCGAGCCTAGACTGAAACCGCCATCGCCTTTGCGGGTGAGAAATGTGCTGTTTTGGCGCAGTTTTCGGGTGCAGAGGTGATGGTGGTTTCAATGGTTGCTGTTCAGGGACGCGCAGTGGTGTTGTCGGTTTCAAAGTCGCCACGTTGTCGCGCCTCGTGCACGAAAAAGTTCGCCCTGCGTGGCCTGATGGTGCGTGAGCAGCGAAAAAGTTCGACCCTGCACGCTCAAAACACCCCAAAATCGGCGTTTTTAGGCGTGCTGGGCGAGTTTTTTCGTGGAAGTGCCAGTGGAGGGGCTGCGTTGGGCGAGTTTTTTCGCGCCAATCGGCCCTGCGCCCAGGTCTTGTAGGCGACGTGGCGCACGAGGCTGGCTGCGGTGGGGGTTTTGCAGCATTAGAAGCTGGTTGGCGGCGTGTCGCCGGCGTGTCGTACCTCTAGTGACGCCATTTCCCCGTTTGGTGGCGGCCCGGCCGCGCCGAGCGCCGCAAGCGCGCGAACGCCCTCTCGGCGGACTTCACCCCGGAGGGCGCGCAGGCGTTCTTCGACTACCACCAGCAGCAGAAGGAGAAGGAACATGAGCGCAGCGCTCGACAGGCTGAAGCAGCAGAACGAGCCCGAGTAGTCGCAGCAGTAGCTTGGCAGTCCGGAGACGATGGAGCTGTTGACCTCGATCCTCGCCGCCGTCGAGGCGCAGAACACGAGGATCGCCACGCTGACCGAACAGCAGAAGAAGCTCGCGGGGTTCGTGCAGGTCATGGACGAGGAGACGCCGAGGCGGGCGGAGCGGATCATCGCCGCGACGGCGAAGCTGGAGGCGCGACAGCTCTGGTCCGCCGCCACCGCGATGTGCCTCGTTCTCCTGCCGGTGGCCGTGGTCATCGCCGGTCTCTGGATGGGCATCGCCGGGCTCATCACGGGTGTTCAGTGGGCGCTGGACGTGGACGGGAGCGTGCGGCTCGGCATCGGCCGGTGGCTCGTGGTCGGCGCTGGCCTCGCCGGGGCCGGCTACGGGCTCTTCGCGTCCGTCCGCTGGGTTGCGGGTCTCGTGGAGACCTGGAAGGGCTGCGGGATGCCGAAGTTGCCCCGCTGGCGCAAGAGGTGATCGCGCCTCACGAGGGCAAGCGCGCGGAGCGCGTGCGGCAGCGCGACAACTGGACATTAGGTCAGCGACTGCTGTATAGTTCAGTGCATGCTGACCATTGCTTCGCGTCTCGACGTCATGAACCGGCTCGGCCGGGCCATGGCCGACCCGACGCGCTCCCGCATCCTGATGTCCCTGCTTGACGGCCCGAGCCACCCCGCGGTGCTCTCGCGCGAGCTGGGGCTGACCCGCTCGAACGTGTCCAACCACCTGACCTGCCTGCGCGACTGCGGGATCGTGGTCGCCGAGCCCGAGGGCCGCCAGACTCGCTACGAGATCGCCGACCCGCACCTGGCCGCGGCGCTGACGGCACTGGTCGATGTGACCCTCGCCGTGGACGAGAGCGCGCCGTGCATCGACCCGGCCTGCTCGGTGCCGGGCTGCTGCGCCGCGAGCAGTTCGGGGGACGCCTCGTGAGCGCCGCCTGCGGCTGCGACGAGCCGACGACCAGTCCCGCGGACGAGGCAGAGGAGGCAGAGCGCCCGTGGTGGCGTGATCCCGGCCTGGTCGTGCCGATCCTCTCCGGCGTCGCGTTCGGCACCGGCCTGGCGCTGGAGTGGTCGGGGCTGCACATCGCGGCGCTGGTCGCGTTCTGGGCGGGCCTGCTGCTGGGCGCGTACACGTTCGTGCCCGGTGCGATCCGGAATCTCGTTGTGAAGCGCAAGCTCGGGATCGCGCTGCTGATGACGATCAGCGCCGTGGGCGCGGTGATCCTCGGCTACGTCGAGGAGGCGGCCGCGCTGGCGTTCCTCTTCTCGATCGCCGAGGCCCTGGAGGACAAGGCGATGGACCCGTGCCCGCGGCGGGCTGCGCGCGCTGCTGAAGCTCGTGCCGGAGACCGCGACCGTGCTGCGCGACGGGACCTCCGCCTCGGTCCCGGCCAGGAGATCGCCGTCGGCGACGTGCTGCTGGTCCGCCCTGGCGAGCGGGTCGCGACCGATGGGCTGGTCCGCTCGGGCCGGTCGAGCCTGGACACTTCGGCGATCACCGGTGAATCGATCCCGGTCGAGGTCGCGCCCGGAGAAGCGGTGTCGGCGGGCGCGATCAACAGCGCCGGCGTGCTGGAGGTCGAGGCGACCGCCGCGGGCACCGACAACTCGCTGACCACGATCGTGGAGCTGGTAGAGCAGGCCCAGGCCGAGAAGGGCGACCGAGCCCGGATCGCTGACCGGATCGCCCGCCCGCTGGTGCCCGGCGTGATGATCCTCGCCGTCCTCGTCGGCGTGCTAGGGTCCCTGCTCGGTGACACGGAGACCTGGATCACCCGCGCCCTGGTCGTCCTCGTCGCGGCCAGCCCCTGCGCGCTGGCGATCGCGGTGCCCGTCACCGTGGTCTCCGCGATCGGCGCGGCGACCAAGTTCGGCGTCGTCATCAAGAGCGGGGCCGCCTTCGAGCGCCTCGGCGGTATCCGGCACCTGGCCGTGGACAAGACCGGCACTCTGACCCGCAACCGGCCCGAGGTAACCGCCATCGTCGCCGCCCATGGGTTCGACGATGCGCAGGTGCTTGCTGGGCTGCCGCCGTGGAGCAGCACTCGACGCACCCACTCGCCGCCGCCATCGCCGCCGCGGGCCGGGGAACCCCCGCCGCGCAGGACGTGGCCGAGGAGGCCGGGCACGGCATCGGTGGCCTGGTCGACGGCCGCAGGGTGGCGGTGGGCAGTCCGCGCTGGATCGACGCCGGTCCGCTCAAGGCCCGGGTCGAGGACCTGGAGGCCGAGGGCAGACCTGCGTGCTCGTCACCGTCGACGGCTTCCTGGCCGGGGCGATCGGCGTCCGCGACGAGCTGCGCCCCGAGGTCCCCCGAGGTCGTGCGGACCCTGCGCGACCAGGGCGTCGAGGTGAGCATGCTCACCGGCGACAACTCCCGCACCGCTGCTGCGCTGGCGAAGCTGGCCGGGATCGGCGACGTGCACGCCGAGCTGCGTCCCGAGGACAAGGCTCGTATCGTCGCCGCGTTCTCGGGGATGTCGCCGACCGCGATGATCGGCGATGGTATCAACGACGCGCCCGCCCTGGCCGGGGCGACCGTGGGCATCGCGATGGGCGCTACCGGCTCCGACGCCGCGATCGAGTCCGCCGATGTCGCCTTCACCGGCCACGACCTCGGCCTCATCCCGCAGGCTCTGCGCCACGCCCGCCGCGGCGGCAGGATCATCAACCAGAACATCGTTCTGTCCTTGGCGATCATCACTGTGCTGCTGCCGCTGGCGATCACCGGCGTGCTCGGCCTGGCAGCGGTCGTCCTCGTGCACGAGGTCGCCGAAGTCGTCGTCATCGCCAACGGACTGCGGGCTGCGCGTGCCCGCAAGCATAGGTGTTCCGTCCAACGCCATAACTCAGACATGCGCTACGAGAACCCCCTCTATCTCGCCGAGGAGGCCGCAGCCCTGGACCTGATCGCGGACGGACGCTACTGACCCCTCGACGCTCATCAAGCAGCTGAGCCAGGATCGCGCCCTCGCGGAGGCTGACACCCTCCTCCTGACGATCCCCAACCAGCTCGGATTCGAGGAAAACTGGTCGATTATCCGCAACTTCGCGGAGTATGTGGCCCCCGCGCTTGGGTGGGAGCCGGCGCGTCCGGGCGCCCTCCCGACGGGTTACGACATCGACGAGGTCGGGGCTGAGTAGGGGGTCACGCGAGGACCGACTGAGCGCGTGAGCGTCAAGCCGGGGCGGGAGCGTCGGGATGCCCACCCCGGTTTCACTTTTTGTGTGCGCTGGCATACACTGGTCGGACACTATCCACGCAAGACGATGAGGTCTTCACATAATGGCTCGACGCTCCAAGGGCGCGGTGTCAATCAATCCGCGCTCCGCTCAGAATATGTCCACGCGACCGGCAGATTTCTCGAAGAAGAAGCAATCAATTAGCCCGGTCAAGGTATTCGGCGCCGTAGCGGCGCTGGCGTGTATCGTGACCTGCCTGTTCGTGCAGTTGCCCGGTCTTGATGCGGCTGGCACGCGCATGTTCGGCATCTTCCTGGCGGCGATTCTGCTGTGGGTGACGGAGGCGGTGCCCCTGGCGGGCACGGCCGTCCTCGTCATTTTCCTGGAGGTCCTGTTTATTTCGGACCACGCGCTGCTGAGTGTGGGTGAGGGTGCCCCGGCATACACGAAGTTCTTCGGTGCCCTGGCTAACCCGGTCATCATCCTGTTCCTGGGCGGCTTCATGGTGGCCGACGGCGCCGCCAAGTACAAGCTGGATCGCGCCCTGTCGGCGGTCCTCCTCAAGCCCTTCATGGGCAAGCCGCGCCTGACCGTCATGGGCGTCATGCTGATCACCGCGATCATGAGTATGTTCATGTCGAACACGGCGACGACGGCGACGATGTTCGCCGTCATGATGCCCGTCATCATGGCCCTGCCCGAGGGCAAGGCGCGCACCGGTATCGCTCTGTCGATCCCGGTTGCCGCGAACGTCGGCGGCATGGGCACGCCGGTCGGCACGCCCCCGAACGCGATCGCTCTGGGCGCGCTGGAAAACGCGGGCGTGAAGGTGACCTTCCTGCAGTGGATGCTCGCGGCTGTTCCGCTCATGCTGATCCTCCTGGCCCTGTCGTGGGCGTTCATCGCGTGGCGCTACATCCCCACCGACGCCAAGTTCGACATCGACACGTCGGCGCGCTTCGAGAAGTCGCGCAGCGCGATCATCTTCTACTCGGTCGCGGGCCTGACGATCCTCCTGTGGATGACGGAGTCCCTGCACCACATTTCCGCCAACGTCGTTGGCTTCCTGCCGGTCGTGGTCCTCCTGATGACGAAGGTGATGAGCGGGGATGACCTGCGCGCCCTGGACTGGCCGGTCCTGTGGCTGGTCGCGGGCGGTATCGCGCTGGGTTCGGGCGTGGCCGCTACGGGCCTCGACAAGTGGATGCTCGGATCGATCCAGTGGGCCTCGATCCCCGGCATCCTCCTGATCTTCGTGCTTGCCCTCGTGGGCTGGGTGACCTCGAACGTCATTTCGCACTCCGCGTCCGCGAACCTCCTGATCCCCATGGGCATGGGCCTGGCGACGACGGTCTCCACGAGCGCCGCCGAGATCGCCATCGTCATCGCCCTGGGCTGCTCGCTTGGCATGTGCCTGCCGATCTCGACCCCGCCGAACGCGATCGCGTACTCGACGGGCACGACTCCGACCCGTGAGATGGCGATCGTTGGCATCGTCGTGGGCGTCGTGGGCATCATCCTCCTGGCGTTCATCGCGCCGCTGACCTGGGGATTCATCGGGGTGATGTGACGTGTCCGGGGACGAGGCCATGGTCGGTTCGGGGGCGGCGCGCCCCCGGCCGGGGCTGGCCCACGGGTGGACGCGGGGGCCGGCGGCGGAGGACGCCTCGGTGCTGGCCCGCACGGATGTGCGCAGCGGCGGGCACCGAGCCGGCTACCCGATTCACATGCTGGTCGTGGGCGACGACTCGCGCTCGATTGCCGCGCCCGTGACGAGGGATCTGGCGCACGCCTTCCCGGGCCTGTGCCTGGACCGCATCGACGGGATCGAGGACCTAGCTTCCTACGAGGCCAGCCTGAAGCCGGGCGACCACGTGCTCATGGGCCTGGTGACCTCCGAGGTCGACGATATTGATGCGCTCATTGACCGGGCGAGGACCTTCCCGGCGCTGCAGCGCATGCAGTGGGTGGTGGTGACGGATAAGTCCGAGCATCGCGACCTGGCTCGGTGCATGCAGTCCCTGCGCGTTGGCCTCGGTCCTCAAGTCCCCGTGGACGGTGCCGCTGCTGGCGGGTCAGGCGTATTCGACGATGGTGCGATACCTGCAGGGGTGCGGCTATTCGGATAGGCAGATCCGCTCGCTCATCGCTGATCCGCCGCCTTTCGCCGTGCAGGGCCCGCTCTTGGAGGGCCTGGACCGCGACGAGCACGAGGTCGTCATGGAGCTCCTCGCCGGCGTCGAGCGAGTGCTCGGCCAGAGGCCTCGGCTCATCGTTCCCGAGGGGATACAGCTGGTGACCCAGGGCGAGCCGGTGGGCGCCGTCTACCTGGTGCTCGACGGGCAGGTGTCGCTGCACAGGGATTCGCCGCAGGGCGAGGTCCTGGCGCACCTGGCCTCGTCGGGTCCTCTCATCGGCCTCGTGTCGCTGGCTCGCGCGGAGGACGCGTTCTTCACGGGCGAGACGGCGACCGAGGCGACGCTCGTGCGCCTGACGACCGAGCAGCTCCAGATCGTCATCTCCGAGGACCCGTCGATCGGCGCGACGCTGACCGCGCTCGCGATCCGCTCGCTGACGCGCCGCCTCATGCGCGCCGAGGACCTCCACCTGGAGAACGCGATGCTCGCCGAGGACCTCGAGGCCCAGAAGGAGGCCCTCGCCGCCACCCTTGAGGACCTGCGCGCCACCCGCGCCGAGCTGGTCGAACGCGCGCGCTTCGCGATGCTCGGCGAGCTGAGCGCCGGCATCGCCCACGAGCTCAACAACCCGGTGACCGCCCTCGTGCGCGCCGCCAAGCACCTGCACGAGGATGTGGACGCCGCGCTCGCGGCACCGGCCACGGCCTCGTCGAGGGAGGCGATGGCCCGCGCCCTGACCGCGCCGCCGCGCTCTACGTCGGTTGAGCGCGCCCTCATGAAGGAGCTGCTGCCCGTCGTCGGTGACCGCACGCTCGCCCGGCGCCTCGTGCGCGCGGGGATCCAAGGTGCGGACGGCGCGCGTGCGCTCGCGCAGATCCCGGGTGGCATCGACGCCTACGAGGCCGGGGCGCGCCTGGGCGGGTCCCTGCGTTCGGTGCTCGCCGCGGGCGACCGCGTCATCGAGCTGACCCAGTCCCTGAAGGGATACGCGCGCCCGGACGCCGAGGACCTCAAGCCCGTGGACGTGCGCGAGGGCATCGACGATGTCCTGCGCCTGACCGCCCACAGGGTGCGGGGTATCCGCATCGACTGCGACTACGAGGACGTCCCACCCGTGCGCGCGCACCCGGCGAAGCTGCAGCAGGTGTGGACGAACCTCATCGTGAACGCGGCCGAGGCCATCGAGGACGAGAACGCCGACCTGGTCGCGGCAGCCGAGGCCTCGGGCGGCGTGCCCGAGCTGCCCGCCCGCGGCGAGGCCGAGGCCCTCATCCGCATCACCGTGCGTCCCACGCCCGAGGGCGTGAGCGTCACTATCCACGACAACGGCCCGGGCATCGACCCGGGAATCGTCGACAAGATTATGGAGCCCCATTTCACCACCAAGGCGGGGCGCGTCCGATTCGGCCTGGGCATGGGCATGTCCATCGTCCGAAACATCATTGCCGATCATGGGGGCACCCTCACGATCGACTCTCACCCGGGATCCACGATCATGCGGATCTCGTTGCCCGCCCAACCACACGAGGAGGAATCATGACCCTGACAATCCTGTCCCTTGAGGACGAAGCAGACGTGCGCGACGCACTCGAGCGCGATCTTGAACAGTTCTGGGACAAGATCCGGCTCGAAGTCGCCGAGGACGTTGACGACGCGTGGGCCGTCATCGACGAGATCGTCGAGGATGGGGACGAGCTCGCGCTGGTGCTGTCCGACCATCGCCTGCCCGGAAAGTCGGGCGTGGATTTCCTCGTGGAGCTCATGAAGGACGAGCGTTTCGGCGCGACCCGCACGGTCCTGGTGACCGGCCAGGCGGACCAGTCCGACACGATCCGCGCGGTCAACCAGGCGGGCCTGGACTACTACATCGGCAAGCCATGGAACCCCGAGGAGCTGCGTACGGTCGTGCGCGACCAGCTCACCGAGTACGTCCTCGAGTCCGACGTAGATCCCCTGCCCTACGTGAGCGTGCTCGACGGCGTGCGCGTCATGGAGGCAATTCGCTAAACCCCTGACAAAAAGGGCCGCCGCACAACCAACGACGGTTGCGCGGCGGCCCTTCGTGTCAGCAGTGGGCTTCTCAAGTTGTCGGCTCGCACGACCACAAGGGGAGCGAATGCCAGTTATCCGGCGTGCCCGTCGCTCGCAGAGGGACGACGTCGGTAGCGGGGAATGTAGCGAGGACTGAGGGGAGGGCGGTCCCTTCTCCCAGGCCCATCGTGCGGGTGAGGTATTGGACGAGCGTGAGCTGATCGAAGCACTTGTTATTCTCGGCAGATAAGCCGACAATTCCGAGATCATGAGCGTTGCTGGGCAGCTTCGCCTTCCGCAGTGTTCTGTTAAACAGGCGTCCCTGGTGTGCGCAGATATTGCGGAGAATCCTGAGATTGTCGAGCCAGGAATTGACCTGTGATCGACTTAAGTGTAGAGGGTTAGCGATACTGTCTTGGCAATGAATGGGTGCCATTTCGAATAGCAGGGCAAGCTGTCCCCATTCAAGGATGTGAACTGCTACCCATATGGGCAGTTTACTTGCGTATTCACATTTATAGTGTTTGATGAAATCCTCTTGTGATCGACGGAGATTTCTATTGTAGGAGATAATCCATTTTCTATACTTATCGGTTTCGTGATTGTTTTCCTTATTGAAACCCTGAGGGGCCTAGCTGAGGAGATGCAAGGTGGAGGTAGGGGTCCTCTTTGCCAAGGGAGTAGCCGATGAGTGCACGTAATCCAACTTCGATCCGTGAGAGTTCTTGAAAAGTTGTCGCACGGAGTCGCTCATCGAATCTGTAGAGCGCTAATACCTGTTCTAGGTTTGTTTCGGGAGTGAATTGATCAGAGCGTGTTTGGCTCTTCCTATCGTATTGGCGAAAAGGGTATGAGTAGCCGGATAGTCTGTAGTAGCTGATTGACTCGAGTGCTTTGCGTGCGGTTTCAGTGTCATCGATGATCATTCCGCGTGATCGCAATATATCGATCTGTTCGTCGATAGTTCGAAAAGGCTTTTCCATGGTTATGCGCCCTTGCATAGAAGAAAACCGGCCCTGGACCTTGCGGCGGAACCGGTGTTGATGACGATATCGTATCGTCCATTGGAGTCTTATGTCAATCAGGCATAGTTGTTCGGTGCCTCATAGCGGGCTATCACGCGGTGTTGCTGCTCGTGCCCATCGCAAAAGAGAAGACCGACTCTGGATCCCCGTGGTGGGGTAAGAGCCGGTTCTGGTAACCGCCATTATAGGCGGCCCTGGTTGCGCGTGTCAGCCCTGGGCCTGCTGGCCCGGGTCGTTGCACATCGTGATGCCCTCGAAGCCGGCGGCGCCCAGCACCTGGAAGATCTCGTCGAGGAGGACCATCGGCTCGGCCGTGCCCGCCGCGAACTCGGGGTGACGGATCTCGATGGCGGCCATCCCGCGCGGATCCGTGACCGGCTCGGTGTCGAACTTCTCCGACAGCAGGCGGTTCGCCTCCTCCAGGTCGGCGGGGGAGCCGAACGCCCAGGTCACGGCCTTGTTACCCGCGCCCGTGGGGGTGCGCTGAATGTACATGCGCGTCGCGAGGATGTGGCGGCCGTGACGAGGGAACACGTCGCCCACGCGGGTGAACAGCGCGATGTCCGCCAGGTCCCCGCCCAGCGACGAATCCACGAGCGCGTACGCGTAAGCGCCGATGCCGCGCAGGGTGAGGGCGTCCGCGAGGAGGCCCATGACCTCGTCCCCGAAGGGTTCGGGCTGGAAGTACACGCCCTCGCCGACCTTCGGCACGTCAGGGCCGAGGAGCGTGATGTCGAAGCCCGCGTCCGCCAGCGCGTCCCGCACGAGCGCAACGTTGTGCTCCGGGAAGGGGTGCAGCGCGGCCGCGTTCGCGGCGATGCGCTCGATAAACACGTAGGTGGAAAAACCAAGCTCAGCCATGCGCTCATTGTAAGCGCGCGACAAGCACAGCATGCGACGAGGCCGTGGCGCCCCGGGCGGTTGAACGCGAGGGGAGGCCACGGCCTCGTCAATGACGGAGAGTCAGCGCAGGCACAGCCCCTGCTCGTGGAGGACCTCCATGATGGGGGAGACGTGCGCGCCGCCCACGCCGATGTTGGTGGCGACCAGGTGCGTGAAGGACTCGAGGCGCGAGCCCGAGCGCAGGTCGTAGTACTCGGTGACCTCGCGGTCGTAGTCGGCCAGAGTCTCGGTGTAGGACTCGACGCGCGGGTACGTGTTCTTCGCGGTGACGACCGACAGGGGCATGCGCGGCTTCTGGCCGGGTTCCTGGTCCGGGTGGCCGACGAGCAGGCCGACGATCGGGAAGGTCAGCTCCGGCAGCTCCAGCGCCTTCACGATCGCGCGCGGATCGGCGAGGATCGAGCCGAGGTAGACGGTGCCCAGGCCCATCGACTCGGCGGCCACGACCACGTTCTGTGCGGCCAGGAGCGCGTCCTCGAGCGCCGTGAGGAACAGGTTGATCGAGCCCAGGGCCTCCGAGGAGACGCCCTGCTCGGCGCGGATGCGGCTGTTGCGGTACAGGTCGGCGACGAAGATGAACAGGTCGCCCTTCGTGCCGCCCACGTAGGGCTGGCCGGAGGCAGCACCGATCGTCTCGCGCACCTGTGGGTCGGTGATGTGCAGGACCGTGCAGGACCGCAGGAACGACGAGGTTGCGGTGTGACGAGCCACGTCCATCAGCGTGGCGACCTCTGCCTCGGTGAGGGGCTGGTCCTTGTAGGCGCGGATCGTGCGGTGGGCGAGCTGGCTCGCAATCGTCTCGTTTGTCATGCGTTCATTCTACGATTGGGGGCGTGAAACAGATAGAGCCTTTCGGTCCCTTTTGCTCTGACTCGCGCGTGACTGCCGTCGCCGTCCCCTCCCCGGCCGGCGAGCTGAGTGGCCTGCTGACCGGCCCGAGCGCCCCCGCCCTCGTCGATGGAACTCCCGCGATCTCGACGGCCTCGGCACCGGAGGCGGCGGGGGAGAACCGCGCCCTCCTCGTCCCCGGCTACACGGGATCCAAGGAGGACTACTCGACCGTCCTGCCGTTCCTCGGGGAGGCGGGCTGGGACGTCCTCGCCTACTCGCAACGAGGCCAGGGCGGGTCCGCCGCGCCCGCGGGCCTGGGCGCGTACGGGATGAGCGACTTTGTCGGTGACCTCATCGCTGTCGCCGAGGCCTGGGCCGGGACCACGGGTCGCGTGCACCTCGTGGGCCACTCTTTCGGCGGCATCGTTGCGCGCGCGGCCGTCGTCAAGCGCCCCGACCTCTTCGCCTCCGTCACCCTGTTCTGCTCGGGGCGGGCCGTCTACGACTGGATGAACACCCTGCCCGATCCTCGACCCCCTGCCCACGGGTCCCGGCGCGCGCCAGCAGGTGCTGCGCACCTACTTCCCGGACATGAACTTCGATGAACCCGGCGTCGGATGGGCGGAATTTCAACGTATCCGCGCGCTCGACACGGCCTCGGAAAACCTGGTGGGTATCGCCCGCATCCTCTCCCAGCTGCGCCCCGACACCCCCGCGCTCGCGGCCACGGGCGTGCCCGTGCACGTGCTGTACGGGGACCAGGACGAGATCTGGCCGCCCTCGTGGTACGCCGAGGAGGCCGCAGATCTGGGTGCCCGCGAGAGTATCATCCGAGGGGGCACCCACAGCCCGCAGCTGCAGTTCCCGCAGCAGTGGGCGGAGTTTGCCAGCTCCTACTGGGCGGACGTGGAGTCGGGGGCGCTGGTCTGGTCCATGTGATGTAAGAGGCTGTGACATCGTCCCAAAACGGGCCTTGTGATGCGTATCCGTGAGGATGGATGCTTAGTATTGTGTTTATGAACAAGCGTTCCATCCTTACTGCAGTGCTGGCCCTCGGCCTGGGCGTGACCGCCCTGACCGGCTGCGCCACCGATTCCGATTCCGCTCATTCCTACGTGACCCCGAAGGACGTCAAGACGGTCGAGCGTCCCATCGCTCAGATCGACGAACACGGCATCAAGGTCCCCGAGAAGCGCGACCTGAAGATCAAGCTGGCCGATTCCGACAAGGCCACCAAGTGGAAGATCGAGGTCTCTGACCCCACGGCCCTCGAGGTCGGCAAGTCCGAGAAGAACGTCGTCACCCTGCACCCGCTGCGTGCGCTGGGCGAGGACGACGACCCGGTCACCGTGAGCCTGACCGATCCGGACGGCATCACCACCGACTTCAAGGTGACCATCACCGAGGGCGCCAACTGATTCCATACTGACAACGCTTTGGGGCCCAGGATCTGCGGATCCTGGGCCCCTTTGCGTGCCTCGTGCGGAGGATGAAAGCTGGGCGCCAGCGTTGCCGACGCCCGGCCCGGCGCTCAGTGCAGAATGCGCGCCGGAAGTCCCCTGGTGTCTGCTCGCGCGGGTTGTCGATGACCCTGCTCGGGCGGGCCCCTGCTCGACGATCTGGCCATTCCGCAGGAACACGACGCGGTCGGCCGCCTGGCGGGCGAAGCTGATCTCGTGCGTCGCCATGAGGATGGTCGAGCCCTTGCTCCTTGATCTCGCGCACGAGGTCCAGGACCTCGCCCACGAGCACCGGGTCCAGCGCCGCCGTGATCTCGTCCAGCAGGAGCAGCTCCGGGTTCGTGGCGAGCGCGCGTGCGATGGCGACGCGCTGCTGCTGGCCACCCGACAGGCGATCCGGGTACTCCTTCGCCTTGTCCTTCAAGCCGATGCGGTCCAACAGCTCCATGCCGCGCTCGTGTGCGCGGTCCTTCTCCCAGCCGTGCACCTTGCGGGCGGCCAGGGTTACGTTGTCCAGCACCGACATGTGTGGGAACAGGTTGTAGTGCTGGAACACGACGCCGATGCGCGCGCGGATCTGATCCGCGTTCGCGCGTGGGTCCGTGATGTCCTCGCCGGCCAAGAAGATCTGGCCGTCGTCGACCCGCTCCAGCAGGTTCGCGCAGCGCAGCAGCGTCGACTTACCCGAGCCCGACGCGCCCAGGAGGACCACGACCTCGTGCGCGGCGACGTCCAGGTCCAGGCCGCGCAGGACGACGTTGTCGCCGAAGCGCTTGACGACGCCGACGGCGCGCAGAACCGGGGTGGTGTTGTCCGAGGTGGGGGAGGCCTCGTAATTCGTGGGAACCGACATCAGACGGTGCCTCCCATCTGCTCGCGCTTACGCAGTCGGGCCGTGTACCAGTCCGACAGGCGAATGAAGGGGAACGACAAGATGATGAACAGCAGGCCGGCGACGACGTAGGACGTCATGTTGTAGGTCTTGGCCTGGACCATCTGCGCCGAGCGGATCGCGTCGACCGCGCCCAGGACCGAGATCAGGCCGACGTCCTTCTGCATGGAAATGAAGTCGTTCATGAGGGCGGGCGTGACCTTGCGGATTGCCTGCGGCACGATGATCATGCGCAGCGTCTGCCCGTGGGACAGGCCCAGCGAGCGTGCCGCGTAACGCTGGGAGGGGTGGACGGAGTCCAGGCCCGCGCGCAGCACCTCGGCGACGTACGAGGAGTACGTGAGGATCAGCGCGACCGTGCCCAGGAACGCGGTCGGGATGCGCGTCGTCGGGTTGAGCGCGGGAATGCCGAAGCCGATCAGGTACAGGACCACCAGGAAGGGGACGCCTCGGAAAATGTCCGTGTACGCGGCCGCCAGGAAGCGGATCGGGAAGAACACGGGGCCGGCCAGCGTGCGCGCGGCCGCCAGGAGAGTTGCGAAGATGGCGACGCCCAGCACCGAGATCAGCAGGATCCGGATGTTGAGCCACAGGCCGGAGAGGACCTGGGGAAGGCCTCGACGAAGTACTTGCCGTTGAAGAAGGTGTTGCGGGTGGCCTCCCACCCGTCGGAGTTGACGACCACGGCGATGAGGACTCCCGCGACCACGATCGTGGAGGCCAGGGAGATGAGAATCGACCGGACCGTCTGCTTGCGACGATAGCGGCGGCCACGCTCCACCGCCGAAACGGTGAGCGTGGCCGCCGCGTTACTCGAGTAGTCACTCATGAGTGTGGGGCCTCACTTGAGGGTGGGCACGTTCTGTGCCTCGTTCAGCCACTTTTCCTGCAGCTCGGTGAGCTTGCCGGACTCGGCCAGGCGATCGACCGCGGCGGAGACCGTGGGGGTGAGCTTGGAGCCCTGGGCAGGACGATGCCGTATTCCCTCGCCGCCCGTCGTGTCGTCGAACTGGCCGATGATGACGCCGTCATCGATCTGCGCGGAGACCACGTAGAACGCGGTCGGCAGGTCGACGATGATCGCGTCCACGCGGCCCGTCTGCAGGGCCAGGACCGTGTCGTCGGAGGAGTTGAACATCTGAAGCTTCTGGGTGAGTCCGGGCTCGAGGTTCTCGGACGCGAACTGCTGAGAGGTGGTGCCGGCCTGGACGCCGATGAGGACGTCCTTCAGGTCCGCGATGGACTTCGCGCTGGCGGCCGGGTAGCCCGGCCTTGGTGATGATCGCCGAGGTGGTCGTGTAGTACGGGGACGTGAAGTCGACGGCGTTCTTGCGCTCGTCGGTGATGGAGAACTGCTGAATGTTCAGGGTCCCAGTCCTTCGCGCTGGGGTGATCGACGCGTCGAAGGTGGCGCGCACCCACTGGACGTTGTCGGCGGTGTAGCCGAGTTCCTCGGCCAGGGCGTAGATGACGGCGGACTCGTAGCCTTCGCCCGAGGCCGGGTCGTTGTCCAGGATCCACGGCGAGTAGGCGGGATCGGAGGTGGCGACGGTGAGCTTGCCTTCCGTCACGGTCGGCAGGGCGCCGGGGCCGTAGGTCTGCTCGGCGTCGGCGGAAGAAGAGAGCTCGTGCCGCCCGTGCAGGCGGCCAGGCTGAGGGCCGCGACGGCGGCGACGGCAGCGAGGGAACGGACAGAGCGGCGCATGGGGCCTCCGGTGACGTGGGGATTCCGCCTTGTGGGCGGGTCTGACTCGATGAGAGTATCGGTGCGCCGAAAAAAATGCGCTGGCGTCGTTTCGCTGCACGAAACAATGGAACGAGGCCTGGGCTTGGGAAACGTTGGAATCTTTTGGGGTTTCGCGGGGTTGGGGGATGGGACACAGTGGTGTGGAGAGCGAAAGGGCCAGCCACATTGGCCCGGCCCTCCCGTCAGATCACTTCGAACTTGTCCTTCAGATCGGAGACGACCTCGGTCGCCTTGTCCTGGCAGCCTCGACGGCCTTCTCGACGTTCTCCTCGCCGAAGGTTTCTTAGCCTTCTCGAGACCCTCTTCAGCCTGCTTCTTCAGATCTTCCAGACCCATGTTTCCTCCTTGGAACGAGCCGCCCGTATTGGTCGAGCGGATGGTCTCACCCTATGCCCGAACCGGGGTGCTCGCGCGTTCAAGGCCTCCCGTGGCGCGATCGTTCCCTGCGCGTTCGAGGCGCGGGACATTGTGCCATCGCGATCAGACGCCTTCGGCGAGCTTCCAGTCGTCGAAGGTGAACTCGGGGGAGACGACGCAGGTGGCCAGCGCGTAGTCACCGCGGGCGAAGGTGCGCTGCCAGGTGCCGGCGGGCACGAGGATCTGCACGGGGTTGCTCGCATCGGAGGCCTCGGTGCCCGCCGGAGAGCCCAGCGTGACGATGCGCGGGTCGGCCTCGGGCGCGTTGCCGCTGCCTCCCAGGTGCACCTCGAGGGCGCCGGGCCCCGACCAGATCCACAGTTCGTCGGAGTGGACGAGGTGCCAGCGGGCCTCCTCGTCGCGGTCGAGGAGGAAGATGATCGCGGAGGCGCTGTGGCGGCTCCCCGCGGCGTGTCCACCTGCGCGGGCGCGGTCCACGTGCGTCGGTAGTGGCCGCCCTCGGGTGGGGCGCGAGGCCCATGGCATCAATCAGCGGGGACACGTCGGTCATGCGAAGCTCCAAACGAAGGGAAAGGGAGGCTGAGCGAAAGGGAAACGACAGGGTTAGCGCGAGGCCGAGTAGCGCACGCGCCCGGACACGACGGTTTCGATGACGCGGCCGGCACCGTGGCGGGCGACGGTATCGATGGTCTCCACGATCGAGGTGACGGGCACGTCGACGACGCACATGTCGGCGACCGCGCCCGACTGGAGCTGACCGAGGCGGTCGGGGCCGGTCGCCAGGCCCATCGCGGTGGCGCCTCCCAGGGTCGCGGCCTGCAGGAGGCGGCGCGCCAGGTCCTGGTCCTCGTAGCCCTGGGATCGCGCCAGGTCGAAGAGGAGGGCGACGTCCTCGAGCAGGTCGAGCGACGGCGAGGAGGACAGGGAGTCCGTGCCGACCGCGATCATGTTGCCCTCGGTGAGATAGGCGCCGATGGGCGGCGCGTCCAGGCCGATCACGCGGTTCGAGCGCGGGCACAGCGCCACGGCCGTCTGGCGGGCGCGCAGTCGCCGGCGGTCGTCGGCGCGCATGTACACGCCGTGGGCGACGTGGCAGTCGGGTCCGAGGACGCCCAGCTGATCGACGAACTGCGTGGAGGAGAAGCCGCCGCCGCGCGAGCGCATCGCCGTGAACGAGGAGGAGTGCTCGCTCTTCCACAGGTCCGCCAGGGCGGTCGTGCGCGTTTCGGACCATTCGGCCTCGGAGTGGGACTCACCCAGGTGGATGTGGATGCGCATGCCGCGACGCCTGGCCATGTCCGGCAGATCCAGCAGCGGCTCAGCGTCGAGGGAGTAGGGGGCATGCGGGGAGATACCCACGGCCGGAGGGGTCGGCATGGCGTCCAGGGATGCGGAGACCTCGCGTTCTCCTCGGGCTCGCCACTCGTCGTTCGACCAGCTCATGACCTCCCAGTAGGCGACGCCGTGCAGGCCCGCGTCGTGCAGGGCCGAGGCCGCGGCTGCGTCCGTCACCACGTCGGCGGCGGCGGTCGTGCCGCTTTCCAGGAGCAGCCGGGCACCGGCGGCCGCGTCGCCTCCCCAGTCCAGGCCGCCCGCGTCGTAGACCTCGTCGAAGGCGCGCGCCCAGTCGTCAAAACCTCGGTACTGCCCCGCGCCCACGGACGCCATGCCCGTGTACTGCAGGTGCGTGTGCGCATTGACGAGGCCGGGGAGCAGCACGCCGTCAAAGTGGCGTTCGGTGAAGGAAAGGCCGCGCTGCGTGAGCGTTTCGATGACCCAGTCTCGCGCTCCCACGTGCTCGATGCGCCCGTCGCGCACTGCAACAGCGCCGTCGAGGATCGAGGGGGCGGTGATCGGGATGACCATGCCGGCGGACCAGACGACCACGTCGCTCATGGGGGACCTTTCAGTGGGGGACGCTGACCAACAGTGTAGAAGTGGGGTGGGCGCACCCGCCCGCCGGTGGACGTGACCTGCGACTACGACAGCGACAGGGCGCCCAGCGCTGCTGCGGCCACCGCGTCGTCCGCCTCGCGCGGCAGGTTGTGCAGGCCGGGGGCCAGCTCGCCTTCGCGGGTGAGGAGCTCGCGCAGGGACGCCAGCTGCACGCCAAAGCTCATGTCCATGATCTCGATGGGGTTTCCCTCGCCCGCCGTGTAGTTGATGCCCTTCCCGCGCTCGAGGATGCGCAGCGTCTTGCCGGAGGGGCTGGTCAGGGTCTGCACGTGGGGATCGCCCGACTCGGCCATGACCCAGGAGGCGGCCACGGCCTCGTCGATGGACACCTCCCCGTCGACGCCGCCGGCGACCGTGACGATCGTGCCGCCCGGCGCCGCCTCCAGCGCGCTTAGCGGGATCGTCGCTCGCTCGCCCGTCGCGGAGATCAGCATGCCGGCGCTCGCGGCTGCCTCCTTCAGCGAGGCCACGGCGAACCCGTCCATCGACGCCTGCAGGGCGCGCACGGGGTCGAGCTCGACGACGGTCACGCGCGCCCCGAGCGCCGCGCCGAAACGCGCAGCCGCGACCCACGTCGCCGTAGCCGATGACGACGACGCTCATCCCTCGCCACGGCGCGCCGACGCCGCGCGGGTCGATCAGGTCGAGGATCGTCGTCCAGCACGACTGACCCGTCCCGTAGGCGTTGTCAAACAGGGTCTTCGAACGCGCATCGTTCGAGGCCAGGACCGGAATGCGTAGATCGAAAGAACGCAGGGGGCGCAGCCCCTGAGGTGGTCTCTCCGCCGCGCCGACCAGCGCGTCAGGACACCCGGGCAGCGCTGGGTATCGTGCGCCAGGCGGATCAGGTGGGAGCCGTCATCCAGCAGGAATTCCGCTGCGCTGGGCCAAAAAACTCGCGTGCGAGCTCCCACCGCGCTCGCGGGAGGCGCGCGAGTCCGCGAACACGGGGATGCCGGCCTCGCGCAGGCGGGGCCGCGACGTCCTCGCGGGTCTCGGCCGCCCAGCCGAAGACGCTCACGCGTGCCCCGGCCTCGGAGAGCATGAGGGCCAGGGCGGCCGTTTTCGGCTCCAGGACGAGGGACAGCCCCACGCTTCGGCCCGCCACCAGGGGTGCCAGTGCGCGTGCCGCCGCCTCGGTGACGGGCATGTGGGCGCGCCCACTGATGCGTCCTCGTCGCCGGGGCCCGTGATGGTGCGCCCTGTCGGGGCGATGACGGCGCGGAAGATGCCGCCGGGCGCCAGGACCGTGATCGCGCCGGGCCTCGGGTCGCGTCCTCTCGAGCGAGAAGACGACCGGGGCGAGGCCAGGGTCCCTCGGCATCCGACAGCGGGCCCACGTGGGCGCCGAAGGCACGCAGCAGGGCGGCCAGCGTCGGGTCGTCCGTCGCGAAGGATCGCCCCGCGATGAGCATGTTCGTGGCCCGCGCATAGGCGCGTAGCAGCAGCTGGGCGGCGAGGGGATCCAGGGCGCGGTTCATGCGTTAAACGTAGCAACTGCGGTGTCGATGTCGGGGGACTCTCAAGGGGTGACCAGGGCAGCCCCTCATAGAAACGCGCGGGGCTGCGGGCCTATCGTTCAAACATGACACACGACACGGCGGGTCTGGTGACCCGAGCACTGACGAAGACATACATGCGTGGGAACATGCCCGTCCACGCCCCTGGCAGGCGTCGACCTGACCCTCCCGCAGGGCACGCAGGTGGCGATCGCGGGTCCGTCGGGCCCGGTAAGACCACGCTCCTGCACTGCCTGGCGGGCGTGCTGCGCCCCAGCTCAGGGTCAATCACGCTCGACGGCGAGAGATGACGACCATGTCGGAGCGGGTGCTCTCGACCTGCGCCTGCGCCGCTTCGGCTTCGTGCTCCCAGGACGGCCAGCTCCCTGCCCGAGCTGCCCACGGAAGAGAACATCGCGATGCCCCTCATGCTCGCGGGAACGTCGAAATCGCAGGCGATCGCTCGCGCACGCGAGATCCTGGCGAACCTCGGTCTCGACGGCGCTGGGCCCCTACCGCCCCGGCCAGCTCTCGGGAGGACAGGCCCAGCGCGTTGCGATCGGGCGCGCGCTCGCCACCAATCCCTCGGTGATTTTCGCGGATGAGCCCACGGGTGCTCTCGACCAGGCAACCGGCGGCGAGGTCATGCCCTGCTGACGAGCGCCTGCGCCTCCACCGGCGCATCCCTCGTCCTCGTCACCCACGATCCCTGGTGGCGCCGCGCGCCTGCCGCACACGATCCACGTGCGCGACGGCCGCATCTCCCTCGAGGCCCGAGGCAGTGGCGCGCCCGGCCAGGGGGTGGCCCGATGAGCGCGGTACGTACCGCCGCCGGGGCACTGCTGCGGTCGCGTGACCGGGCGACGAGTGTCCTCACGGTTGCGGCCTTCGCCCTGCCGCACGCGTTCCTGCTCGCGGTCACCGGTGGCGTCATGGCCTTTGGGGCGAGAGCCGCCGTCGCGGCCACGTCCGCCACGGCCGACGATCCCTCAAGCCTCGACGGGATGGCGTCCTTCTACGTGATGCTTGCGTACTTCGCGGCCACCCTGCTGATCGTTCCCATCATCTCGATGGGGGCCGCGGCCGCGCGCTTGGGCATGAGTCGGCGTGAGCGTGACCTCGCGGTCCTGCGCCTCGTCGGCCTCGCGCCGGGAAAGACGAAGCTCGCCTGCATCCTCGAAACCTGCGTGTTTGCGGTTGTCGGCGTTGTCGTCGGCTCGATCCTGTACGCCGTGACGCTGCCCGCGTGGGGTGCGCTGTCCTTCCAGGGCCGCCCGATGGGGGCCAGCGAGATGTGGGTGGGGGTCGTCCTCCTCGTCGAGGGGCTCGCCATGATCCTCCTGGCCGCCCTGTCCTCGTGGCTGGCCATGCGCAAGGTCGCGATCACGCCCCTGGGCGTCGCACGCCGCACCCAGGCGGGCCGCGTGAGCGCGGTCGGCCCCGTCCTCGGACTGGTCCTCCTCGTCCTCTGGCTGAGCGTTGGCACCCTCGCGATGAACCTGGGGACTGCTATCGGTATGGCCGTGTTCGTGGGCTTCATGGGTGCGATCTTCCTGATCGTCAACCTGGTGGGTGTCTGGTCGATCAGCCTCATGGGCCGCATCATGGCTCGGGTTTCGCGCAGCCCCCAGATGATGGTGGCTGGGCGCCGCATGGCCGACGACCCGCGCGCCGTGTGGCGCTCCTTCGGGGCTGTCGCCCTCGTCGGGTTCCTCGTGGGCATCATGTATCCGGCGAGTGATTCGATCTCGATGAGCGGGGACAGGGCCGACGAGATCGCGCTTATCGTCATCGGCGACATCAACAGAGGCATGCTGCTCACCTTCGCGATCACCCTCGCCCTGGGCGCCGTGTCGACCGCGGTCAACCAGTCGATTCGCGTCATCGACTCAGCCGACCAGGTACGAGCCCTGTCCTACATGGGGTCCCCGCGCGGCTTTATGGACCGCAGCCGTCGCCTCGAGGTCGCGATTCCCGCGTTCGTCATGATCGTCGGCTCGATGCTGCTCGGTATGGTGTTCATGTCGCCGATGCTTGCGGCAGGTGCGGGAAAGGGCTTCCTCATTGCGCTCGCCTCGGCGATTGTGGGCGTCATTCTCATCGTCGTTGCCTCCGAGGCAACCGTCCCGCTGCGCCGCCGAATCCTCGCGAGCGTGCGCGAGGGGCGGGAGTAGAGCGCTCGTCGCCAGTCGCGTGGTCCGAGCTACGGGGAATGTAAAACCGTCGGGGGCGCGAGTGCATGGAGAAGGGGGGCGAACCTCTTGGTTCGCCCCCCTTCTGGTAGCTCACTTTCGAGCTTGTCCCTGACGTCCTCTGCCTTGTCCTTGGCGTCTTCGGCGATCTCCGCTGCCTTGTCCTTGGCGTCTTCTGCCTTGTCCTTGGCGTCGCCAGCGAGTTCGGCGAGCTTGTCCTTGGCTTCTTCAGCCTTCTCCTTGGCCGCGTCAACGACCTTCTCAAAGCCTTCTTCAGCCTTCTTGGCCAGATCTTCCAGACTCATGATTCCTCCTCGAAGTAGGGTCGTTCGGTGCTTTGAACGAACGGGGCCAGCCTAACATATGGTGTGACGGGCAGCTTATTTTGCAAGGGGGCGCAAGCCGTTTGTTGGTTTGCGGCTCCGATCAAATTGTTTGAAATTAAAGAAATCAAATGTATGTGACGCGCGCCTCACGGGTGCTAGGATTGCGCCATTCACACCGCAATAGTCGATGGAGACATCGTGTACCGCTCGCCTTCCCAGTACTCGCACGCGGAGGGGGTCGGTGGGGCCGCGCGAGGAGCGCAGGTTACCAGGCCAGCCGCGCGTCGCCGGCGCCCCGCGCCGCCCTCGTATCCGCCCGCCGTGCGCCCGAGCGTACGTGCGCGAGCCGACCTCGACGAGGAGATCTTTTCCCTATCCGCCTCGACCCAATGCCCGATGTCCGTGGGTACGCGGCGCTTTTTGCGCCTCGGGGCCCTCGTGGCCGCCGTGCTGCTCGCCGCGGCCGTTGCGCTATGGTGGTGGTAGTCATTACCCCAGCGACGGGCAGTGAAAGGACCAGGCATGAACGAGAGGAGAGCGAGTCCCTTCGACAAGAAGAGTGGAAACTAAGGTGATTCTGCTCATTCTGGCGCTATTGGGCTGCTGATGATCGCCCGTTCTATCTGGCGTACGTCGATGCAACTGGGTCGGTCGGGGTGGTCCAGATGTTACGGTTGCCTTCGTGTGGGCCTCTACCATCTGACCCTCCAGGCTTTATTC
>BNJU01001653.1_pt1 | contig 26468 bp, 29 predicted proteins | sample 8539281 | NCBI WGS metagenome assembly BNJU01 (sample SAMD00202456, study PRJDB9452) | human saliva metagenome | isolation source: human saliva | place: Japan
AGTGCCGATCCTGGCGCCGGGCTGCGGGTGAGGCGGGCAGAGGCGAGCATCGACAGGGACCCGCCACGCAGCGGCTCAGAAGCTCGAGGAGGAGCCGGAACCGGAGAAGCCGCCACCACCGCTGTAGCCGCCGGAGCAGCTGCTTCCCGATAGCTGGACCCGGGAGCCAGAGCTGCTCGACGGCGTGGTGGAGGAGGCCGGAGCTGTATCCCACCGCAGGTCGGAGACCGTGCAGAAGTGAACTGGAAGGACCTGCCGGCACCGGACGCGCGAGGCTGGACGAGGCGGGACGAGCCGGATGGCGAGATGGCCCGGAGACGAGGGGGTTGAGGCGGATCGTCGAGGTGCGGCTGTAGTGCCGTGTCTGCTCCAGGTACCAGTAGCTGGCGCAGTGGCATCCGTGGACGAGACCGAGTCGTCGTAGCGACGACGGCGCTCATCGGCGTAGCTGGAGGTGCGTCAATGGCCTCGCGTAAGCCGGGAGGCCTTTGTCTCGTCTCACTGGCGATCTCGTCGAGCTCGTCCAGCGCAGCCGAGGGCTGGAGCGAACCGTCTCCAGCTCGGAGGTCATGTCATCCAAGCGCTGCTTACGGAGCGGACTCACCCCGCTCCTCCTGGGAGCGCCTCGGCAATCGAACCGTTCTCGGCGACGACGGCGCCGTCGACCTCGTGGCACAGTCTCGCAACGACTGCAGGTCCTCCAGGACCGGCCCCGCTCGTTGCTCCAGACAGCGGTCCCAGCCGGGCGACCCGAGACTCAGGAAGGTGGCGGTGTTGGCGATGACGTCGTCGAGTGAGTCCAAGAGCTCGGAACGCTTCTCTCCAGCTCGGTGGTCTCGTCTCAGCACCGACATGCCGAACCACTGGGTGCGGTAGAAGGTTGGAAAGTCCTGCCAGGAGTGGGTGACCTTCTCATACTCCCTCCACGGAACCACCGGTAGCGGGCGCATGACCTGGGCGCCGTGCGGTCATCCTCGAATCGTGCGGCCAGGAGCTCGGTGGTCTCGTAGTCGTGGGTGACCTGCGAGTAGTGGCGCAGCGCCCTCGCGCGCTCAGTGTCGCGCCGCGAAACCGCGCCACAGGTACCACCAGAGCCAGATGAGGGCCCACGAGTGCCGAGATTCCGGCAGGACGTAGTCGTGCCCACGTCACCACCGCGCGGCCGCATGACGTCAGCGGTCTTGGCCGCCATGGAGACGGTGCTGTACCAGTCGGCCCGGCGGTACTGTTCCTGGCGGCGTTCTGGATGGCGGCTCGCTGCCCAAGGGACCGCGACATCTCACCGAAGTAGCAGCCGACCTTGCGCGCCTCCGGGCGACCGCCAGGATCACCGGCCGTCGCTCCAGTAGTTGGGGTTCGACGTCGAGATCCACGGGACGTCGGTGTCGCCCTGCGCGAGCGGGCGTACCCAGTACCGAGTCGTTGAGGTTGTCGACGTCCCAGCCCGACTGTGAGCACGGCGACGTGGACGTCCTGACGGAAGCGCATCGCCCTGGATCCTCTTGGCCAGTGGCTCGCTCTGAGCACCCCGGCCCGTCGTGGACCTCCACGCTGGGGGTGATGGCTCTCCTCGAAGGGCCAGATGACCATGATCGGCAGCACGGCGATGGAGGCCAGCCCACCACATTGGCGACGCCGTCACCGACCAGATTCACCGAGCCCGACGATGCCGGACTGTTTCATGCTTCATCAGAACTTCCTTCCTCTGACGTGAGCGTGGCCTGTGAGGTGTGCCGACGTCAGTATCCCGAAGGTCCTGTCCTCGAGATATCCCGCACCGGCATTCAGGAGCTGCTCGCGGGCGTGCGTACAACAGGCACGACGGCTCTCCCCGGCACCAGGCCGACCAGGGTTTCCAGTAGCCGGCGTTCGCTTCCGGGCCCGACGACGTCCAGCAGAGCGGCTGAGGACCCGGGCGGGCGGAGGCTTCGCCGTCGGAGAGAACCGAGAGAGCTGCTGAGAGCAGGCTCTGCACCGTGCCGCACTGGGCGACAGGCCGTGCCCCGCCCGGCGAGCATCGGCCGCCATCCAGGCAAAGCTCGTCAAGCGCCGCCGAGGGCTGCAGCAAGCCGGCCGACAGCTCCGCGGTCATCTCGCTGAGGCGCTGGTGGTGTGCCCGCACCAGCTCGCGCACCTCCACCGTGCCGCGGGGGTGAACGCGTGAGTCGATCCACTGGCACTGGCTCAGGAGCAGGTTGAGCTCATGAAGAACCGGTTGCTGCTCCTCGTGCCAGAGCCTCTCCCAGTTGGAGGACAGGCTCAGGAACGCGGCGTTGCTGGCGATGATGTCGTCGGTCGAGTCCAGTGCGGACGAGCGCCGCTTGATCTCGGAGACCCGCTGGAACACTCCCGGTTCGAACCACTGGGCGCCTCGGGGGCTGCCGAGGTCCTGCAACGTCCGGTCAGGCTCTCGTACTCGTCGCGGAACCAGCGGTAGTGGGCCATGACACGGGCGCCGCGGGTCTCGCCTTCAGGGATGAGGCGGGCATGGAGCTCAGTGGCCTCCGTAGTCGTCGGTGACCCTCCCGTAGTGCCGCAGCGCCTGCTCGAACATGCGCCGTGCGGACAAACCGCGCCACAGGTAGTAGCCGACACCGATGGCGCCCAGCAGGGCCGGCAGGAGCGTGAGGGCGGCGAGCGAGGGCTCCCACACCGCTACGGCCACCGGTGAGAGCGCGGCCGCCAGGCCCGCCGTCATGATGGCGCTGAAGACCAGCAGCGGCGGATCCTCCGAGGCGGACGACGAGAGGGAGGTGCGTGGGCGGCATCGTCTTCCTCTCATGAAACCTCGACGTGGGTCCTGGCCGGCTGGTGACTCTGCGGCCGCCGGCCGTGCCTCATCCTTACCCGCGGTTACGCCGTCTGCCATGGGAGAGCAACACGGGGCGCCCTCGACGAGAGGACACCCCGTGGACGTGGAGACCGGAAAAGAGCCTAGTGAACGGGTCGCCCCACCGGCAGGGTCAGACACCCCGTGCCGGTGGGGGCGGCGTCCCAGAGGCAGGGCGGCCGCCCCCAAAAATCTACGGCAATACATAGGCCACCATATTCAAGCACACTAAAATACTTGAAATACAGAATTATTCAAGAGTCCACTAAATTCACAGCTTATTTCCTTCAGTATGATGCGATACACTCGTTCACGAGCAAAAATCACTTCACCTAAAAGGAGAGGCATGTGACCAGAAGCAAGGCAAGTCGCCGCAACCAGGAAGATTCAACCAGGAAAATAGTAAACCCACCGATACACAAGCCCCGGTGAGGCTAACCCCAAAATCCGCAGCGACCGAGAAAATACGACTCCGCCCTTCTTTTTGTTCACGGCATTGGCAACCAGAAAGAAGGGGATGTTCTGAAGAACATGGCGAACCCTGTAGCCAAGCAACTCATACGCGTCGCAGAAAAGTATGACTGGCAGACGGAGATAGAACAAGAAACCTCGTCATCACCCATTGTTATCACAGCCCGCAAAATCAATCGAGACCAAGACAACATTTCTTGACGAATGCATATGGGCAATTCATTCCCAAGAATGACGTTTTGGGAATTTGTGAAGTGGGTTTTAGCAAGAATTTCGTCACCAATAGTTCTGCTCATTCCAGACAAAGACGACATTCAAGTTATTCACAGAGAACTCGAACTTCATAACTATTTTTAACATAAACGCATCCTGAAACTGGCTGGCGTCTTCTCGATTTCTTTTTCGTCTGACTTTTTGAGTGTCATTATTTGTTTGCAGACCTATTGCATGTCGCTGCAGTTCTACTAAACTCCTCGACAGGAGTGCGTGTAGCGACGATACTACTCTTCCTTGTTGCGATCAGTTGCCTAGTTTTACTTCACAAGAAAGTGAACTACTTTGCACACGTCCCCGCCGCTATTATGCCCGCTCATGGACAATATATGCTCAACACGGTGAAAAGATGCCGTGGAAAGGACCTGCAGACTGACGAAGCGCCCAGCACTGATAGCACACTCACAGGCGGTTTTCTAGCCTACCATGCACTCAAGGATTTTTCGACAAAAAGAGGCCTAAATGGCGCCTTTTTCAGAGTTGGCTCAGGTTTCGACCGATTACATTTCTTGATCGACTCAATAATAGATGGGCTCTTTCCTTGTGGTGGGTGGCTTCATTGTTGCCATTCTTAGCAATCGGCTCATTTCTAGCCCTTCAAATCATGCCGATTTCGGGGAGAATCTTAGGTTTACAGAATTCACCTATACTTCATATCTCGAGGCGATACTAGGGTTACCATTATCCTCTGCCGAGATTAACTACTTGTCCGAACCTTTACGTCAGCAGAGTCACACATTCTTGTCTCAAGTGTTTTATTTGCTGCAAGACACTATACCGCTGCCTTTGGCGACAGATCCTTCTTGGCATTTTTGGATCATCGCAAATCGAAGCTCAACAGCCCTCTCTTATTTGATAGAATGCTCCCTAAAATGCGTCTCAAATTGGACAGAAGTGACAACAAGCCACGACCTAGTCAGTCGTCTGAGCCTCGCTCCACTACCGCTACAAGTAAGACAGCAGGACACATCAGGGGCATCCAATGTGATCTTGGATCACATCAGCTATTTTAAGACGAGCATCTTCCGCTTCAGATCGCTATCGAAGCGCTCGGAATGCACAGATATTAACAAAAAGTGAACTCGATAGAGAGCGAGATGACATCAATACGCTCAATACTCGAGCTTAATGCGCTTTCACAACGCCGATGGCACCTCACGAGCTTCATTATTTCGGCGCTTAGCGCCACCCTGTTCATAATATACACATTTATTAATGGGTATATGTCATGGGCTTTACAATTATATTTCTGTCTTTAGCTGTGACAATAGTCAGCATTCCTTGCAGGTTGATTGAAATTGCGCTTAGCAGGTCAGGCCCTGAAGCCCTCCCATCGGAAACAAATACAATGAAACAAAGACAGCGCATATCGGCACATTACAACAGAATGATTTTAGTAGGTAGTGCAGAAAGATGCCTTGGAGCCTTTCTTGCTGTCACAGGGAATGGGATCAATTCTTGCAACATGCATCGCTCAGGATATAGTCATGCCTCCAGAAACTAAAGTCGCCATCAACCCTCAATCTATATCAAATTTGTAGACACTAGGATACTGGCATCTGTTGGTGGGGTAGCCGTCGTGTTCAAGTACAGACTACACCCTTTCCTATCACTGGGCTTAGGCTCTACCTGAGTTTTCGGATAGTGACAGCACCTTCTGACGGTTTCTCCGTCATCAAACCAGGATTGCCTGCCGTTATACTTATTTTATTCTGCAACCACCCTTATTTTTGCCATTCAGTGCAGCCGATCCTTACGCAGCAAAAATTCGACAGGACAGCGAGGCTGAGTACTCTACATGAAAATATGAAAGCAGTTTTGAATCTGGCCGGCTCAGGGCCGGGCGGCGATGGCCTCGATCTCGACGCCGGCCCCCAGCGGCAGGGCGGCCAACCCGAAGGCGGCCCGGGCCGGGAGGGTCTCGCCGGTGAAGTAGCGGGCGTAGACCTCGTTGACGGCGGCGAAGTCAGCGATGTCGGCGAGCAGGACCGTGGTCTTGACGACGTCGTCGTATCCGAGCCCGGCCTCGGCCAGGATGGCGCCCACGTTCTTGAGGACCTGCTCGGCCTGGGCCTGGATGTCTCCCTCGACGAGCGCGCCGGTGGCCGGGTCGAGCGGCACCTGCCCGGAGACGAAGATGAGCGAGCCCGGCTGACCGGTGGAGACGCCCTGGGAGTAGGGGCCGACGGCGGCGGGGGCGTTGGTCGTGGCGATACGGCTGACGGTCATGGGTTCCTCGTTCCTCGCTGGACGCTGGGGTTCGGCCGCGTTCCCGGCGGGCGGAGTGGCGGCCCGGGTGGCGCAGTGGCGCCGACGCCCGGGCCAGACTACCCATGCCTTTCGCATCGCCCGCTTCCTAGACTCGGGGTGGTCGACCGCATCGGGGTCGACCACCCCCGCTTCGCTCCTATCGAAGGACTGCCGTGAAGCTGCCCTCCATCCCTCGCGCGACGACCTGACCGCCCGGCCCGCGGCCTCGCCGGACAGGCCGCTTCCGGCGCCGCCAAGGCCACGGACACGGTGTCCCGGGCCGCGGCCGCGCGGCCGCCCTAGAACCTCCCAGCGCCTCGGCGTCGACCGGCTTCAGGCCTGCCCGGCCTGTCCCGGCCGGCGAAGGATGACGGAGCCCCGATCGACGTCGACGCCGGGCCACAGATCACGGGCAGCGCCTTCGCACGGACCCTCGCCACCGCCTTCGCCGCCCGCCCTCACACGCGCAGCGCCGGGAGTCCTCCTGGGCGCCGAATTCCTGCGCACCGGCCTTCGACTGGGAGGCCGCGAGCGCAAACAGCTCAAGAACCACGGATTCGCACCCGAGACCGCTGGCACCACCGGCGCGCCCGGCGTGGCCGACCTCGATGTCGCCGAGCTCATCCACGTCCACGGCCGCCGCCTCCCCAATCTCATGCGCAACGCCTCCTACCGGGTCATCAAAGCGTGACGTGCGCGCCGTCACCGACCACGGATCGGCTACCGGCTCACTGCACTGGATCGGCGTCTCGGAGCAGGAGCATGCCAGGGCGCCATGGGTGGACCCGCCTGGCGTGGACACCGATCAGACGGACCGCCTGCCCGTAGCTCCGGGGACCATCACCTCGACGTCGTCATCGCTCCGGTGGGTCAGGAGCCCGCCGAGTACGCCAGTGACATGGCCGGCCTCCCTGCCGCAGGGGATACCGGCCGAGGGCGTGGCAGGCGCTGACCGCCGACCGACCCGCCCGGTCATGCGCCTGCACCTGCTGGGCCAGGACCGTATCGGGGTCGACGCCGGTGGGGACACCTACACGTTGTTCAGGAACGTGCCGCACACGGTGCGCGGCTCGCTGCTCATCATGCGGGCAACCGGGTCAGGCGGGCCGAGCTGTGGCTGGCGGATCGTGCGAACATCGACATCCTGGAGTGGCTGCCGGTGGGGCACCGGGTCTCACCCATCGGGCCTGCGCGCCACCGCTGGCCACCCGCCTCCAACCCGCGACCTCCAGCCCGCCGGCCGGCGCACGGGCAGCAGGGTATGGCCCCGACTGGCCGCGCCCGCCCCGCCGCCGGGACCTACGGCACTTCCACGGCGGCCCTCGCGGCGAGCCCTCCCACAACGCCGTCGTCGTCGGACATGGAGCCCTGCCGATCACCGCGTCCCGGCCCTGGAACGGGCCAGTGTTTTCGCACAGCGAAACGGGCTGATTCAGCCAGTGGCACGTGACACACTCAGCCCCATGCACGCACGCGCAGGACAGCCAGCACAGCCTGAAGACCTCATCGACGTCGACGAGGGTCGTCTCCGCCTACTACGACCTCGTCCCGACCCCGCCGTCCCGGCTCAGAAGGTCGTCTTCGGTACCTCCGGGCACCGCGGCTCCTCTCTGGACACCGCCTTCAACGAGGCCCACATCGTGGCCACGACCGCGGCCATCGTGGAGTACCGCCGCTCCCAGGGCACCGACGGCACCCTCTACCTGGGTCGCGACACCCACGCCCCTGTCCGAGCCCGCCTGGCGCACCGCCGTCGAGGTGCTCGCCGGGGCCAGGGTGACCACCGCCGTCGACGCCCGGCCTCACGCCCACCCCGGCCGTCTCACTCCATCCTCCTGGCCAACGGCGCCGGGACCGAGGCGGGGTGCGCACGAGCGGCCCCGGCCTGGCCGACGGCATCGTGGTGACCCCTCCCACAACCCGCCACGCGACGGCGGCTTCAGTACAACCCGCCCACCGGCGGCTGCCGCGCTCGAGGCCACGACGTGGATCGCCAACCGCGCCAACGAACTGCTCGCCTCCGGGTGGCAGGACGTCCCGCAGGTCCCAGTCGCTGAGGCCCTCGACGGCCCCCACATCATCAGCACGACTACCTGGAGACCTACGTCACCGACCTGGAGAGCGTCATCGACCTCGAGGCGATCCGCAAGGCCGGCGTGCGCATCGGGGCCGACCCGCTGGGCGGCGCCTCGGTGGACTACTGGGGCGCGATCGGTGAGCGCTACGGCCTGGAGCTCACGGTGGTCAACCCGAGGTGGACCCGGCCTGGCACTTCATGACCCTGGACTGGGACGGCAAGATCCGCATGGACTGCTCCTCCCCAACGCCATGGCCTCGCTGCGCTCGACGATGACGCCCGACGCCGAGGGCAAGACCCTCTACGACGTCGCCACCGGGAACGACGCCGACTCCGACCGCCACGGCATCGTCACCCCCGACGGCGGGCTGATGAACCTAACCACTTCCTGGCCGTGGCCATCGAGTACCTCTTCACCCACCGGCCCTGGCTGGCCCGCCGACGCCGCCGTCGGCAAGACCCTGGTCTCCTCCAGCCTCATCGACCGGGTGGCGGCCGCGATCGGCCGCACCCTCATCGAGGTGCCGGTGAGCTCAGCACTTCGTGCCCGGGCTGCTCGACGGCTCCATCGGCTTCGGCGGCGAGGAGAGCGCGGGGGCCTCCTTCCCTGCGCAGGACGGCACCGTGTGGACCACGGACAAGGACGGCATCATCCTGGCCCTCCTGGCCAGCGAGATCATCGCCGTCACCGGCAAGTCCCCTCTCCAGCTGCACGAGGAGCAGGTGGAGCGCTTCGGCGCCAGCGCCTCACGCACGCATCGACGCCGCCGCCTCCAGGAGGAGAAGGCCAGCTCGCCGCCTGGCCGCCGAGGACGTGACCGCCACCGAGCTGGCCGGCGAGGAGATCACCGCCCGCCTGGTCGACGCACCCGGCAACGGGGCCCCCATCGGCGGGCTCAAGGTCACCACCGAGGATGCCTGGTTCGCCGCGCGCCCCTCGGGCACGGAGGACGTCTACAAGATCTCACGCCGAGTCCTTCAGGGTGCGAGCACCTGGCCCAGGTGCAGGAGGAGGCCAAGAAGGTGGTCGCCGCGGCCCTGAGCGACTGACCTCGCGCCATGCTGACATTCCTCCCACCGAGCCGGGCATTTGACGTCGGGACGGCACCCGTCACGCAGTATGTCGCGACCGAAGGTGCCCAGCGCAACGTCCCCGCCTCCTGCCCTGCCTCATCCGGCACTCACTGTCTACTCGCCGCCCCGCCCACGGGGACATTCTGCGCGTACGGGTGCGTGTCGCTTCCGGCAGGGGGCATTCGACGCCGTCGGGGACAGCAATCCCGTCCCCGGGCGCGCAGGATGCCCCCGACCGGAAGAAAATGTCCCCGAACGCGCAAGACGTCCCCGGTCGCGGCGGCGGGACGCGCGGAGACACTGGTGAATGCTCGACGTCGATCTACCGACTGGTGAAAATATGGCCATGGGTACCTCCGACTCCCCGTCCTCCACATCCGCACGGCCCGGACAGCGGGCGGAGCAGGCGCAGGACGCGGCCATGGCTGCCGCCCTGGAGGCCATCTGCTTCCCACCCGAGCAGGCTGCCAGCCCGACAGCGATCGCCGAGCGGATGGCTACTACGCCGACCACTTCTGGCTCATCGAGGACGAGGGCGGCGTATGCTGACGCTGGTCAACGGACCCGTGCACCCACGCGCGCGATCTGAGCGACGAGATGCACGAGGCGCCCACGATGCACGACGCCCGACGGGGCCTGGCAGATGATCCTCGGCGTCGCACACGGCTCCCGCAGCTCAGGGCAGGGGCTGGCCACCCGACTGCTGCGCACTGTCATCGAGACAACGCGCGTCCCACGGCCGCCAGGGCCTGGTGCTCACCTGCCTCGACGACCTCGTGAGGCTTCTACGCGCGCCTGGGTTTCGTCGACGAGGGGCCTGTCCGCCTCCCCACCACGGCGGCGTGCCCTGGCACCAGATGCGGCTCACCCTGGTCTGAGCATCCCGCAGCGTCGGAGCTTCACCCGAGCGGGTGCCATTCCGCGCACGGCCCAGGGACGTCTCCTGCGGCCGGGGCGTCTAGTTCAGACGGGGCCGTTCGGCGCCGTCAGGACAGCAATCCCTGTCCCCCAGCGCGCACGGGATGCCCCGGCCGGAAGAAAATGTCCCCGAACGCGTGAGACGCCCCCGGCTGGAGTGGAACGTCCCTGGGCGCGCGGATGTCCCCGGCCACCTCCGCCTGTCACCCCATACCACCACCTGGCCCGCCCACCACCGCAGTGTCCCCGCACGCGCGGAAAGTCCCCGCAGATGGCGACTCTCTGGGTGCCACAGGTCGCCGGTGCAAGCCCCCTCCACAGGGCTGACGCCGTCGGGCGCCCTCCTCCCGCGTCGCCCCACGATGGGAGGCATGAGTACCACCATCCTCGAACGCACCGACCTCGCACACAGTCCCAGCCCAGCACCATCGCTACCGCTGCTCCTCACCTCCGACCCGGTCATGACCGGGGCATCCCTGCTCTGTTCACGGGCCCGAGACTCACCCTGCATCGCCCTGGGGACCTACATGTGCCCCTCCCAGGAGTGGGCGGAGGCCAGGCCGGACCTGAGGCACATGACCCTCATCCGGGCCGCGATGGCCCAAGACCCGCGGCGACGTCGTCCTGCTCGGCCCATCAGCGGCCGTGTGGCTCGGGCTGCCCCTAGTGGGCCGCCTCCCCGGCCGAGTGCAGTGCCTCCGCCTCAGCGAGGCCCGGGCGCGCACAGCACTGCTTCAACGCCACCGCCGCCCCGGCCTGAGCGACCTGCTCAACGCATCCGGCACCCACACCTCGTCCGTCGCCGACACGGTCGTTGACCTGGCCCGGTGGGGCGGGCTCACCCAGGGCGTCTGCGCCATGGACGCCGCCCTGGCCGCCCACCTGTGCACCCACGCCGAGCTGAACGACGCCGTCGACCACCTGGCCGCCGGCGCCCGCGGCATCCGCAGCGCCCGCACCGCCGTCCACCTGTCCGACGCCCGCTCCGAGTCCCCCGGCGAGTCCCTCTCTCGCGTGCGCATGTGGCAGGGCCACCCTGCCCCGCCTCGACCTCCAGCACGAGGTCCACATCGACGACCACACCTACCGCCTCGACTTGCTGTGGCCCCGCACCAAGGTGGTCGGCGAGTTCGACGGCCGCATCAAGTACCGCAAGAACAGCTTCGGCAAGGACGCCGAGGACACCGTCCTCAACGAGCGCCGCCGCGAGTCTCGCCCTGACCCGCGCCGGTTGCGACGTCGCCCGCTGGACCTGGGAGAGGCCTGGCCAACCGACGCCCCCGCCATGCTGCGCGAGCTCGCCCGCCACGGCATCCACCCCACCGGGGTGCGCTGGTAAGACGCCGCCGAACGGGCACCGCCCTGCCCACGGGGACATTCTGCGCGGCCGGGTGCGTGTCGCCCCCAGGCCGGGGGCATTCGACGCCGTCGGGACAGCAATCCCGTCCCCAAGCGCGCAGGATGCCCCGGCCGGAAGAAAATGTCCCCACGCGCGAGATGTCCCCGGCTGGAAGAGAACGTCCCCAGCCAGCTCTGGGGGCAAGCGATGCAGGGATGAGGCGTGAGCCAGTCACGCCTGTCGAGGCCGTCCAAGCACCACGTCGAGCACCCTCCGCGCACACCGATCCCCCGCGCCCGACGCCGGCCGCCGGATCGGCGGACTCCCCGCGCCTCCACATCCTCCGCGCCCGCCGGCTCCCCGACGAGCCCGAGGCCGCGTCGGCCGACCAGGCCCTGACTCCGCCGGGAGCCTCCACGGCGTCCCTCCGGCACCACGGCGCCGCCGAGCCCCTCTCAGCAGTCCCGCCCGGCCCGCAGGACGACATCATGCTGGCCACCGGCAAGCCCCGGCAGACCGAGCGCCCTAAGCCCCCACCCAGGAGCAGATCCGCCGCCAGCCCGGCCGCAAGGCCTGGGTCTCCCAACCAGCACGGGGCCTGGTCGATGCTGGTGCTGCCGCCGATCGTCGGCTGGGTCGTGGGCGGCTTCAGCTGGGTGAACCTCCTGTTCCTTCCCGCCTGGTGGGGCGGCTACCTCACCTACTGGTCCTGGTCGCAGTGGCTGCGCACCCGCTCGGCCCGCAAGCGCGCCCTCATCATGCTGCCGCTCCTGGTCTACACCGGCTGGACGGCCTCCTGGCCCTCATCACCTGCTGGTGGCGCCCCTACCTCATCCAGTGGGCGGTGCCTCTGGCGCCACTGTTCGCCATCGCGTTGCACCAGGTGTGGCGCGGTCACGAGCGCTCACTGCTCTCGGGGCTGTCGACGACGACGGCCGCCTCCCTCATGGCGGCCGTCACCTACAGCCTGGCGGTGCGCGGCGACGGCGGCTTCCTGGGCCTGGGGACACCGAGTTCCCCCTCTCCGGGAGCCTCCCCCAGCGGCGCCCCTGACGAGGCTGGTCCTGGATGTGGCTGGTCACGGCGCTGACGGCCGCCTACTTCGGCGGGACGGTCCCCACATCAAGTCGATGATCCGCGAGCGCTTCAGCTACACGCTGCTGGCCGGCATGGTGGCGGCGCACGCGGTGGTGGCGGTGAGTGACGTGGTGGCTGGCGTCGTCGGGGATGCTGCCGTGGGGGCACGCCGTCCTGTGGGCGGTGCTGACGGCGTGGTCGCTGGTCATGCCGCTGTGGCAGTGGCAGCTGGTGCGCGCGCGCCACCGCCCGCTGCGCCCGGGGACGATGGGCATCGTCGAGTGCTTCATGTGCGTGGCCTTCCTGGTGACGATCTCAGTGTGACCAGGCCTGCGACGACGCCGTCACCCGCCCCACCCTGTCGGCGGCACCCGCTCCGGCGGGCCTCAGTGCTCGGCGCACCAGGGTCCGCGGCGGCCAGGACCCTCTCGTTGTCCGACGGCGTCCCCACCGAGACCCGCACGCCCTCACCGGCGGGGCCGCACGAGGATGCCGGCGCCGCGGAAGTGCTCGGCCAGCGCCGTCGTCTGCTCGCCCACGCCCGAGCCAGAAGAAGTTGCCCTGAGCCTCGAGGGACCTGCCAGCCCTGGGTGCGCAGGGCCTCCACGACCGGTCCCGCTCGGCGGCGACGGCGGCCGAGCGCTCGGCGGTTCGGGCCAGCTCTCCCTCCCCAGGCCGCGGTCGCGGCGGCCTGCGCGGGCAGGTTGACCCCGAAGGGTGTGGTCACCAGAACGGATGGCGGCGGCCAGGCCCGGCTCGCACACAGGTAGCCCACGCGCATCCCGGCCAGGGCAGGGCCTTGAGAAGGTCCGTGAGACCACGAGGTTGGGGCCCCCAGCCAGAGGGTGAGGGCGTCGCCGGCCCGCGGGTCGGTGACGAAGTCGAGTGAGGCCTCGTCGATGAGGACGACGACGTCGCGCGGCACCCCGGCCACGGGCTCGGCCAGCTCCTCGGCGGTCAGGATCGTCCCGGTGTTGTTGGGAGTGCAGGCCATGACCACGCGGGTGCAGGGGTGATGGCCGCCAGCATGGCGGGCACGTCGTGGCGGGCGTCGGGGGTCAGCGGGACGCGCACGGCCCGGGCAGTGACCGCCACGCAGATCGGGCAGGCCTCGAAGGAGCGCCAGGATGACGACCTCGTCGCCGGGCTCGCAGACGGCGTCGAGCAGGTGCTGGATGAGGCGACCGAGCCGTTGCCGACGACGACCTGCTCGGCCTCACGCCCCAGCGGCGGGCGAGGGCCTGCGTGAGGCTCTCCCCGGTCATCTCCGGGTGCAGTTGACCCCGGTGGCGGCGCGGGTGATGGCCTCGACGACCGCGTCCTGCGGCGGAGTAGGGCAGCTCGTTGGAGAGAGCTGAGCGATCTGCGCCGCCGTGGCGGCGTCAGGGGCGAGAGCCCCGGGCACGTAGGCGGGTAGGGCGGCGACGTCGGGGCGGATGCGCACCGTCGTCGAGGGGCGTCTCCGTGCCCCGGCGGGGGACGCGGGCCTGGGGCCGCCGGGAACTGGGGTCGCTGCAGGATTCATGCCCCATCTTGGCACCGGCACAGGGTTGCCCGGGCACAATGGGCCCATGGAGATCGTGGCACGAACCGTCGGAAACGCGGCCGGCCTGTGGCTGGCCACGCGCCTGCTGTCCGGGCTGAGTGTGCCCGAGGGTGTGGGTGCCTCCACGTGCAGCTGAACCTGCTGGTTCTGGGCCCTGGTGCTGGCGCTGGTGAACTCGCTCATCAAACCGGTGGCGAAGTTCTGACCTTCCCGCTCTACATCATCACCCTTCGGGCTGTTCGCCCTGGTGGTCAACGGCGCGATGCTCTCGCTGACGGCTGGCTCACCGACCACATCGCGGCACTGGGCGCCGGCGGCTCGGTGCCGCTGGGCTGGAGGTCGCTCCTTCGGCTCGGCGGTGGCCGGCTCGATCATCGTCTCGGTGATCTCCTCGATCATCGCCGCGATGCTCGTGCGCCGCGAGGACTGAGGTCGGCGACGTCGGAGGATGCGCCGGACGGCTCCGCTGATGCCGGCCGGCGTCGCCCAGCGTCACCTGGCGGCTCCCCGTGCTTCGCGAGCAGGCAGGCACCCGCGTCCCAGCACGTCACCACCGTCATGACCTCACACTGAGGTGCTCGCCCGTCGACTGCGGGCTCGGGGTGGAGCTGGGGATAGGAGGGTTGCGCGAGGGCACCTTGCCCCGGTAGGTGGCGCCGCCCTTGCAGATCCCCGTTGGGGTCGGTGCGCTGGACCGCGAAGGTGTACTCGGTGGTGGTCGTCCTCGCTCGCCGGCGCCCGAGGCCCGCGAGAAGGACTGTTCCAGTCGGCCAGCTCGGGCTGCCTTGTCCTCCAGCCCCTCAGCGGCCTGGGCGTGAGGCGGAGGAGGCGTGCGGGTAGCCGTTCGTGCTCGTCTGGTGGGTGTCGAGCATGGCGACCTGCCGGTGAGGCCGGTGGGTGTGGGGCGCGTCGAGCCCGGGGACGGCGTCACCGGTGTTCTCCAGGTGCAGGGCGTGGACGTCGTCGGGGATGTCCGCTCCCGCGGTGGGCGAGCCGGCGGTGAGGACCGTGGTGATGTTGTAACGCCCCTGGATCGCGGGGTCGGCGGCGATGTTGGAGACCGTGATCCCGCCCTGGGAGTGGCCGCAGAGCGCGACCTCCTCGGTTGGATACCGGCCTGGCGCATGGCGGTGACGACGCCGCTCTCCATGGCCGTGGGCGTGCCGCCCACGGCCTCGAGGTTGGTGAGCAGTGTCCTGCGGCTCGCCGTCGCCGGAGGTCCAGTCCGTGGTGCCGGGGACATGACGACCCAGGAGACTCGGCCGTCGGCGTGCTCGACCCGCTGGATGGAGATGACCCGGCCTCCTCGTGGCCCTGCCCCAGGAGTTCCTGGAGGACTGCACCTCCTGGCAGTGGGTGATGGTCTCGGGAGATGCTCTGCGGGGACTTGGCCTCTTGCCCTTGCCGGTCATACCGGGATTCACGGCGCTGGCGAGCCCGAAGAGGTCGCTGGCGGCGGGCGGCAGCACGATCGATCCGGTGCCGCCGACGGGGTGAGCCGTGACGCCGCTCTGGGTGCCGTAGACCCCCGCCCCTATCGCGGCGGCGTTCGCGCCCAGGACCATGGCGACGCGTTGCATGGGCGTGAGGCTCGTGGTGTCGACGGTCTGTGTCCCGACGGCGACCTGCCCGGGCAGGCGCTGCTTCGCCCAGGGGTCGAGGCGTTGGGAGACCTGCTGAGGTGAGGCCTGGACCGTGGCGGCCTCCCGCCCGGTCTTGGCATTCTTCAGCCAGCGCGTCAGCAGGACGATCCTGACGAGGTCCTCCTGACCCACTGCTCGGTGGTCGGGTCACTGAGCAGGAGCTGGAGGACCTCGACGGCGGCCTGCCCGTCCTCGTTGTCCTTCACCAGCTCATAGAGCAGCCAGCTCGTCGCCGGTGAGGACGCCAGCAGAGTTGCGATCGTGGGGAACTGAGAGGCGATTGCGACGGACCCCAGCGCCATCTTGAGGAGACCGGAGTCGAAGGCCCGCACGTCCACGGGTCCCACCGAGACCATTGACGGGAGTGGCCTTCCCATCGGCCAGGGTGTGGGCCTGGGAGCAGGCGGTGACGTCGGAGGCAATGCCGCGCAGCGTACCGGCGACGGCCTCGAGCGACCCCGGCCCGGTGGTCAACGCATCCAGGGCCTGAAGAGCGACGGACTTCTCCAGATCGAGGCCCGCCAGGATCAGGTAGGGATGCTGGGTGGGGATACCGGCGCAGGCGGCGCCTCATTCACTTCTAGTGACCACATTGGCTATGAGGGTTCTGCGTCATCCGCATGAGCCTGCCGCCGAGTTGAGGCTGCTGGCCAGGGAGTCGAGATCACTCGTGTTGACGGAGACGGTTCCGCCCGACACCACCACCGCAGGGCCCCCCACTCCATATGGTCCAGCTGTGGCCGCTATCCTCCGGGGCGACTGAGGGCAGAGAGTCTTGCTCAGGGGCGGCTGGTTAGGCATAAAGGCGGATCCGTCGCGTGGGGGTTCTGCTTCCAGGCGGATGGACTGTCTCCGTCCACGGCAACTGGACCTCATGATCAGCTCGTTCCCATCCGGTGAGTTGCGTGACTCGATGACACCGACCTGAGGAGGCCGTGTCGTAGCGCGTCGCCAGCGCGGTCAGGAGCCCGAGGCATTCCGTGAGCGCCGTCTGGCAGGCGGTGGAGTCCGCCCACCCAGCTGGCGGGGACCGAGGTGGGGAACTGAGTGACAGCGGCGTCGTGATCCGCCCTGGAGCGTGACAGTGAGAAAGACATGACTCGACGGTAGGGCGGCCCAGGGCGGCCGCAGCGCCGGCTTGCAGCCCTGTGGATCAGCTCCACTCCGGCACCTGTGGCCCTGGTGAACCGCGTCCTCGCGCCGGGAGACGAGGCTCGCGCGCGACCGGTGGCCGGGCCTCGACCTCGCACCCACTCGATATGGCCCAGAGGACTCGGGCCTCGCGGTCCGGTTTCGGACCGCGGGCCTAAGCCTCGCGAGGTCCCTCCTGCTACCCGGCTTCCCATAGGCCGGGGAGGCAGGACCTCCTTCACCAGGAACGTCCGGTCCGGCCCTCCCTAAGACCCGTTCCAGACTCGGAGACCCGCCAGTCATCGGCTCCCCAACCTCGTGACCGGTTCCGTCCGGCGGCAGTAACTATGTAACCCACCGATCCTGAGCGGACCCCTGAATTCTATGAACACGCTGAGAAATAGGCGCAATTCCGCCATTTCTACGTAGTGCACCACATTCCGGCGATCACCCAGAATATTCCGGCACTTCTTCAGGGCCTTTCCCACGGCTTGTCCATCAAACCGAGGCTCGGCGGCCTGCGCAGGCACACGACGGCGTCGGCCCGGTCATCCCTCCCTGACCGTCGGGCCCCTGTGGCTCGCCGGTCCCGCCCTCGCCGACGACGACCTCCCAGCCGGCCGTCGCCTCGGCCAGGCCCTCGAGGAGCTCGGCGGCCGTGGTGTGCGGGCGTGGTGGGTGTGCCAGGGCGGTTGACGGCGTGCACCGCGGTGAGCAGGTGCTCGCCGGGGGCGACGCGGGCGGCGGCGTCGTGACAGGAGGCCATGAGGGTCCAGGAACCGCTCGTGGCCGCCGTGGACGTGCAGAAGCCGTCACCAGGTCGAAGGCCGGCTGGCAGGCCGTCTCCGGCGTCGTGCACGCGGCCGGTCACGCGCGAGGCGACCCCGAGCCGCCTCGGCCTGCCCGGTCAGGCGCCCGATGGCGGTGGCGGACAGGTCCAGCCCGGACCACCTGCCAGCCCTCGCTCGGCCAGCCACAGGACGTCGGCGCCCTCGCCGCAGCCGACTCTCCAGGGCGGTCCCGCTCCAGTCGGTGGCGAGCCTCTGGCAGCCAGTCGTTGGGGCGCCCGACCAGAGCTGCTCGACCGAGTGCGCAGCGCCCTCCCAGCGGGAGGCGGAGTGAGCGGCGTCGGACCGCTGATCGAGTGCTGCGGCAGGGGCTGCGTCAGACCGATCCTACCGACGTCGGGCTCGCCCCGGCAGGCGGTTCGGTGACGGCGCCGCGGCCCGGCGGGACGCGAGCGCCCGCCTGATCTATCCTCTGCCTCGGCGACAGTCGACACCTCTGGGTCGCCCAGCGCAATGCCGCCTTCCTCGACCCGCCGCCCGCCTGGCCGGCAACGCCGTCGCCACCACGGACGTGGAGCAGGTCTCCCTGGACCGGACCACGGTGACTCCACCGACACCTCTCCGTGTCTGACCTCGTCGGACGCCTCGATCTCGACCAGAAGCAGTCGGGACGCTGCTGGGCCTTCGCCGGCCTCAACGTCTGCGCGCCTCCATGCTCAGGGAGCTCGAGCTCGACTCTGGAGCTGCTCAGAGCCCTTCCTCTTCTACGACTAAAGGCTGGAGAAGGCCAACGCCTTCCTCCGCGCGTCATCGCCGAGGCGGACCGCCCCTGGATGACCGCGAGGTCGTCGACTCCCTGTACTCATTCTCCGACGGCGGTTGCGGCTGGGAGTTCGCGCGCCTGGTGGCCGAGCATGGGATCGTCCCGGGCCTACGCCATGCCGGACACCGTCTCGGCCGGTAACTCTGAGGCGATGAACGAGCAGCACCTGGCCACGCTGTTGCGCGCACGGCCCTGCGCCTGCGGGCGCGGTGGCTGACGGCGTCGACCTGAGCGCTGCGCTCACGGCCCGGAGCAGGTTCACCGGATGCTGAGCATCCACCTGGGGACCCCGCCCGAGGAGTTCGTATGGCAGTACGCGATAAGAACAAGGAATTCCACCGGGTCGACGCTCACGCCGCGACAGTTCGCAGCGCTGCGTCACCGCGTAGGAGTTCGTGGTCGTGGCCCACGACCCGCGCCCCGAGATCGCGGTCAATACGCGCTACGGCATGGCCGCAGCGACGTCATGGTGCGAACCGGTCCAGGATCACGTCACCGCCGAGGCTCGAGGTGTTTCCAGCCGCCGCGATCGCCGCGGATCCAAGACGGCGAGCCGGTGTGGCTCGCCTGCGACGTCGCCCGAGCAGCGGGACAAGAAGGCCGATCTGGGACGCCGCCCTGCGACGACCACGAGGGCCTGTACGCGTGACCTGTCGATGACGAAGGCTGAGCGGCATGGTGGCGGCGCGTCGGCGCTCACGCACGCCATGCGCTGACCGGCGTCGACCTGGTCGATCGAGGCGCGCCCGTCGGCGCTGGCGGGTGGAGACTCCTGGGGCGACAAGTCTCGTGGACACGGGCCTGCACACGATGAGTCGACTCCTTGGTCTCGACGAGTACGTCTGAGCACGTGCGCGCGCGAGCCGCCCGCCTGAGGAGTGTCCGCGCCGCGGAGACCGAGCCCGTCATGCCGCCCAGCCTGGGGACCTGATGGTCGAGGCGGCGGGGCAGGCCCCGGCCGGCGCAGGCAGCCGACGACGCCCTGCTCCCGACCGCCCGCCACCGCATGCCCGCCCGCCACCACCTGTCCAGCACCCGCCCACCGAATTTCGGCATTTCCCGTGCTCAGCAGCAGTCCGGGCAAGCCTCTCAACCATTCTGGTTATGGTTTCGCCCGAGCGCGAGATCAGACGACCGGAGGCACACGCAGATGGCACGCGGTGGGAGGATTCCAAGGCACAGTGCTCGCTATGCTGCGGGGCGCCGGTTACCACGATTGCCGCAGGCGCGCAGCCTGGCGCCCGTCGGTTTCCGACCGTCCACCGCCCGAGCCTGCTGGGCACCGGCGCTGCCATGTTGCCGCCCACCGCCTGGGTGCGCATGTGGATACCGCAGGGCGGCCGCCAGCACCAGCGCGCGCGCCTACACCATCACCCGTGTCAACCGGGAGCAGGCACGCCATCGTCCTGGTCCTGCACCATGAGCCTGCAGTGCCTGCGTCGCGCCGGTCGAAGCGGGCTGCCGTCACCAACCCAGGTCATGGGCGGCACCACGCCCGCCCTCCCCGGCGAGGGGTGAGGCGCCAGTGGGCGATCAGGCCTGCGCCATTCTCAAGCGACGCCGTCGCCGCCTCCCCGCCGAGCAGCCTGGCCACCGTCGCCGCGCTGGCGCTCGAGACCGGCTTCCTACCTCGGCCGCACGCGATCACCGGCTCATCCGGCGTCAAATCCCGGATCTCGAGGAGAAACTGTTGCCGCCGCCGACCGGACCCCGTGGGCGGACACACCAAATCGGCCGACTGGGTGTTCATCGCTCGAGACCAGTTACTATGCGGCGCCATCGATCGCTTCCGGTTCGAGCTGGCGCATCCACCAGGTTACTGGGACCGTGGCCGCGCCATGGGCACTGTCTTGAGGGACGAAAGCCCGAGTCCGCCCGCGGCTCGAGCCCCAAGGTCGTCCGCCGCCGCCGTTGGCGTCGACCACCTCCACCGCCGGCCTCCGGCCAGGGCACCTGTTTAGACTGGAAGCGCTGTCAAACCTGCTCCGCTGAGGTGCCTGCGCGACTCATCGCCCGCCATTCTGTCCTCGCCCCTGACCGTCCTGGTCACCTCGATCGAGCTCGCCGCCGGTGCTCGGCCTCACCATCGCTGTGCATGTTCCGCTCGCCCTCATCCCGCGCTTCCAGAACTCGGTCTGGCGGCGAGCTCGCCGCCGCCGGGCGTCCGGCCATGCCAGCCGTCGGAGCCATCCTCCTGCTCATTCTCGCGGCTCACTCACTGGACATCGACGTGCCTCGCCCGCCCGCACTGGCCCGCTGGGCCACGTCCCGTCTGCAGCCTGAGGGATCCATAATCCCGCGAGGTCACTGCGCGCAAGCACCGGTCTGGGATAGCTCAACAACGCCAGCATGGACTGGTCCAAGATCCGGAACACGTCACGAGTGAAGCATCCAGAAAGAAACCGTCATCCATCGGAGCGAGGCCGCATGCCGCGTAATGTTGCGTGGTTCAATGGCCCGGCGTCGTCCGGAGATCGCCACCAGGTAAGGCATAACTCAGGTCGCCCAGCAGAGCGGCAAGTCGAATGATCACCATGCAGGCAACGTCATAGTTTACACCGTCGTAAAACTCTTCGTCCATGCGCGATGACGACGTCGATCCGGTCACGAATCAGCGTCGGCGTTCCATTTCCCCTACGATTATGGAGTTTTGCCCATCCTGCTCGGGTACGCGGTAAAGTTGCTTCCGCTGACGCCTCATTCACAGTAACGCTTCTCGTGCGGCGCCAGCCAAATTGAACAGGCAGTGGGAAATGGAAACGACGTCGGCAGGAACCTGTAGTGAGTCTCCTTCAACGTCATCGACGAACAGGGCTAGGCCGAACAGGCCGTACTGGCTTGACTGGCGTACCAGAAGGTTTGATGTCAGAGTCGAAGTCATCCCCGGACCGACGACCGAAAACGCGGAGGTTGCTGGAGGCGCGCGACTCGGCGCAGGCGCGAGAATCTGTCGGCCCGCATGGCAAGCGGGAGACGGTCGGTAACCGGTCATGCAGCACCACACTGAGCAAACCTCATCGACCGCACGCCCTGACTCCACCCGGTGTCAAGATCGACCTGTTCAAGCCAGCACGCCGGTTAACCGAAATCTGCGGAGCCCCGCATCCAGACGCGCACGAATAGCGCCGGTGCGCATCATGCGGAAGCGACCCATGAGGTCAGTGCATATGTACGTCCAGCCGCTCGGACCGCCGACGACGTCGATCGAGAACGTACCGCGACGAGGATCTCGCGCTGTCCCCAGGGCAGACTGGAAGTGGAGACGCGTCGTTTGTGAGGAGAAGGACGTCCTCGGCGCGAAACGCAAGTCCTCGGCACGCATCAGCCTGGAATCAGGACCGCCGCACGCACGTCGTAGCGGCGGCGCCCCGTCAGCGTGGTCCGACAGCAGGGCCGATGTCGAGTCGTGATGCCCGGGTAGCCGACGGCGGCGGTGTCAGTCTCGGCAATATCCGCGTCCTCCCACGAATTTTATGATCTCCGGGGCGACACAGCGCCCAAGCGCAATCACAGAGGCATCACATTCTCCTGGTCGGAATCATTTCCCAGTCCGGGGTCGAGTACGCATGGCGGGGCGACCGGGGAGTGCCCGTCAACGACGACGGACCACGGCTGAAAATGCCACATGAATCCGGCAGGACGGCCCGGTCATGCCCATTCCCCACCATGTCCGCCCTAGAAGGCATTCACCGCGACCTCCCACCAGTCGTCTTCACGCTTGCCACGACCGTCCTGGCTCCCTGACGGTCGGCGGCGGCCTGTCTGGCCGTGGGAACCTCCTCCTGACGCCAGCCAGCCTGCCACGGTTCATCCTCTTCCGTGCCTGGGCATCGTTCAGCGCGCGCCGAGCCGTCCCAGCGGATCCCGCCCTCGATCCTCGCGTGCCGGCCGTCATCGGCCTGGGCTGGCGGCCGCCCCTGCTCGGCCACGGCCTTCACATGGCCGCCGCCACATCAACCTGCTGTCGGCCGGCATCCTGCTGTTCGTCGTCGATCACCACTGCCGATGCCCCGAGGCATGCCGCCCGGTCCTCGTCTCGACCCAGGGAGGCCCCACCACTGCAGATCGTAGCAGCCAACCCGCCAGCTGAGCGGCATGGTCGATCCTCCAGTCCCCTGCCATCGCCCTGGGCCTCTGGACGGCCGCGCTGCCGCCCTGCTGGTCAACCACCTCCGAGGCCGCGTGGCCAACCGGGCCCCACCGCAGTTTGTCGAGGGCTCACCACCTCACCGACGCAGGCGTCCTGCCCGGCGCCGCCCCGCCCGAGCGAGACGGAGAAGAGCTCACCTGCGCGGGCGTCGTCGAGACTGGGGCCGAGGGAGATCGTTGCTCGGCGCCACGAGTGCTTAGAACGACGTCAAGGCCAGTTGAGTACCGCGGCTCGGTCGCGGCCGCCCAGTCTCGGCGTCGTTTATGCCGACGGCGTCCCACCGTGCCGCCCACGGCCCATGACCGTCCACATTCCCGCACCGCGAGATCAACAACCTCCTACGCCCTGACGAGATCCGGGCGCCGTCGAGCAGGTGTGGCTGCCGGCCGCCCGCGGCTGTCGAGGACCCGGCCGCTCACTTATACGCCGCCGACGCCGCTACGCTGGCGCGCACGCACGGCCAGCCGGCCACCCCACGACGCTCGTGGCAAGGAGATGGCGGTCCTACCATCGGGCTGCCAGGTGCGCCGCGTTTGCGCCACCGAGTACCTGGGCAAGATCAACGGCGCTACCGGCACCTTTTCGGCGCGCACGTCGTTCCCCCGTGCCAAGTTACCGTGGTGCCGTGGACGCGGATCATCGAATGCCCGACCTGAACCCGCTGGACCACGCAGATCGAGTCCCACGTGACTGGCAGGCCGAGCCTTACTCCGACGTCGCCTGCTTCAACCGATCGCCCACAACCCGCCACCGACGTGGACCTACATCTCGCTGGGCTACTTCCACCAAAGGCTGAGCGCGCAGGGGTTTCACCCTGCCTCGTCGACCATGCCGCACAAGGTCAACCCGCGATCCGGCTTGCGAGGCCAACCTGGACTGCCGCTGCTGCACGCTGCTGCCACTCGTCACCCGCCCAAAGGGACCACCGACTCCACCACGCAGCGCAACGTGGGCGGCCTGTGGGCACTCTGCTGCTGGCCGTGGACAACATCCGGCGGGCCTGCCGGCTCGACGTCGACCGGCGCCCGGCCTGAGGAGGACCGAGGCGAGACCTGGAGGTGCTCGGCGAGCCCGTCCAGCAGGCGATGCGGGCGGCCGTCGCCAACGGGCATGGCTGACCCTGGCCGAGCGCCCTTCGGGCGTTCTCACCTGCGGCAGGAAGGCCACGCCTGAGGCATGCGCGAGTTCACCTTCGCTTCCGCGGCCCGACGACGTCGAGGCGCGGTTGCTGGCCCGACGCCCGCCACCCACACGGGGTCTGCCACGAGCCTCGTCTCCTTACCCAATGACTGAGGGTTTCCGCTGGCGGGTCCGGCACTGGCACAGACCGCCAGCCGCTGGGCAGTCTTTATGGACACATGATCCTCATCGACACCATGGTTGATCGACACCTCGGCCTTCGCATCAACACTCTACGGCCCCTTCATGATATCTCTGGTCAGACACTTCATGTACAATTACATGTGATTGTCAATCGACTGATTCACGGGTTTCGCCTGTTTGGCACTGGAGGGCGGGCGACCGCCTGATCGAGGCGAAGACTGAGTACCCTGCAGCGCCTCGGTCCCACATCGGCTTCGCGAATCTCCTGAGGCGGCACCATCCCTGGGTGTCGGCGATGATCCGGTGTCCGTCGTCGGAGTTCAGGGACCCGCACGATTCCAGCAGGCCCTCACTTGTGGGTTGTCAGGGCTTCCACCGAGATCGCCATCGATACGTACGCCATCACCGTTGAAAAAGGGCAAGACCGTCGTCGCCGCCAACGCGGTGCAGGAAGTTCCCGTCAACAGCAAGTCACGCTGGTGGAGGGAGATCGGGGCAAATTTTTCGCCAGTGTACGGACGGCGACTACCGCATGTCGCGCAGGAGGAGCAGCCCTGGTGCCACATTAACGTCCCGGCAGGGACTCCGTTGTTCCTGCACCCCCATCGACAGCCTCCGACAACGATCTGGTTCAGCGTTTTTCTCGAGCGGCTCCGCGCCGGTCTAATTTATGCTCGGCGGACAGTCTGACAATGAGGTCCTCCTCATCCTGAACATCCTCACCGAGGACGAGAGTTACCGCAGGCCAGCCACTACCGTTATCCTCAGCGCAGTTCCCCGGCCTGTTCATCGCCAGCCGCCGTCACCGACACGAACACGTGGTCAGGGCAACAGATCGGCTCACGATCGCGGGCCCCCGTCTGCATGCTCGCCGACGCCGCCGACTGGGTCACCGCACCACGCAGACACGCATCCAGTTCGGGGATGACGACATGGCCGCGGATAACCACGAGTCTCGTCGTCGCGGTTCGTGAAAACCATCGCCAACGCTCCGTCCACCGAGACCTCTCCGAGCCAGCGCTGTCGAAGGGGATTGAGATTGTTCGCTGCACGACCGCTCATCATCTCCAGCCCAGGGTCTGTGGGGCTGAGCGTGATCGCCCCGCACACGAGACGGAAGTCTGGTGGTCAACGAGCACCTCTTACACTATCTGCACCTTCGGCCATTTAATCACGAGGGACGGCGCGATCGGCTGGCCAGCCCGGTATTCGGGAGGTCCACACCGCGAGGCAGACAACCGCCCGCCAGACCACCGGCGCAAGCTTCACGGCTCTGCTTCCCCGGAAAGCGCTCACCCGAGGATCCACCGGCTGTCCGCCTTGAAGCCCAGGGCCCTGCATCGAGCAGCGCCACGCACTGGTCGAGATGCGGCACGAAAGTCATGGGACGAATCCCGCCTATCGCCGTCGCTTGGCTGCGACTCCTTAGCAGGCCCGTCAGTCACCGTGGGAACCAGTGAACTGGGGCCATGCTGAGGCTCAAGGACAACGCGGCCCACCCTCCCCACGTGTCCTGGCCGCCAACCGCACTGACCGACTGGCACCACAGACATACCACCCCCAGAGATCTCGCCTGTCCACCAACACGCCCGCCGTCTGGGCCAGCCTCGAGGTGACGGGGCCAATGCAACACGCCAGCAGATCGTCACACAGGCCTGTCAACACGCCAGGCAGACGTACCAAACATCTCCAGAGGCCGGGATTCGTTGAGAAAGATGGCCGTCGAGGTGACACCACCAACACGCAAACCTGCTGGTTTCGTCTCCCCACCTTGGACGAAGTTTGAGGTCTGCTTATGGTCCGGCACGGCCACGTGTCCAGTGCTGGACATCAGCGCCAGCCGTCGAAGCACTGATGACAGAAACGTTGGAACTTGTGCTTTTTCTCAGGCTGAGGTCAGTGTTGATGTCAGCAATTATGAATACCAAGACCATTTTGCTCTTCCTTCGGCCCTACCTCCTCGCCTCTAGGACCACCCAGCCTACCCGGACCTCCTGCCTGACCGAGTGTCTCAGAAGAGAGAGAGCAAAGATCCCTGCCTGTGGAGTAATAATTCCGAACCGCAAGGCATGATCCTCTGATCATCGCCGTCACCACACCCAGCACATCCTGATTTCCACAAAACCAACCAGAGGAAATCAGCACAAATGTCCAGAGGTATTAACCAGAATGATTCACTCAACTCCAGTCAAAACTGTAGACTGTCGACGATGCCAATAAATAGAGAACGACACTATCGCGAGCATCAAGCCCAGCTCCCCGCCCGGAAGACGAATTGTTTTGACAGCACCGGGCAACGCAGCAACTATCTGACAGCAATTGAACATCCGGCACAGCATATTCACCATCGACAGCGACGAGAATAATAGCCGCAACCGCGGTCGCACTGACAAGCCCAACGATTGTCCCCTTACACGAACAGAATTTCCAGACCGCAGATTCACCCATAGAAATAATCTACCCAAGGGCGCTAGACATCTCGCACCGAAGGATCATCGAAACTCCATCAACGATTATCCACAACGATGACGACAATTGGTGAGTATGACGTTAGGACATGAGAGGGAGAGTCACCAACATCAACCTCAAGCACAGTACCGAGGACAACGCCGATGAGGTACCCACTTATCAGGAATAGCACGGATCACGTCGAACTGAGACCAAAAGTCAATCAATATCGCCCGGCAAATCAGGAAGTCGGGGACCGGAGAAGTAACACGAGACTCATCTGAGTTCATGAAGCGTAAATTCAGTA
>BNJU01000370.1_pt1 | contig 26446 bp, 34 predicted proteins | sample 8539281 | NCBI WGS metagenome assembly BNJU01 (sample SAMD00202456, study PRJDB9452) | human saliva metagenome | isolation source: human saliva | place: Japan
TCATGCATCGCATAGGGTGATTTTTATTACTTTTAAACTTTGAGGAGGTCAATTAGACAAAGAAACCAACATTTTATGTAACAACGCAATATATTATCCAAGTGGAAAGCTACACATAGGTCATGCCTATACTACTGTAGCAGCAGATGCTATATCTAGGTTCAAGAGATTCTGTGGCTACGATGTCAAACTCTACAAAGTACAGATGAACATGGGGAAAAATACAGGAAAAAGGCCCACGAAGCGGGCAAGAGTGAAATAGAATTGCTTGATGAGCAGATGGCCGAAAATCAAGAAAGCTGGGAAAAAGCTAGAAATATCTAATGATGACTTTATAAGAACTACTGAAGAAAGACATAGAAGGCTATACAGAAGATATTTACCGATAGCTATGAAAAGGAGAAATATACGAGGGCTCATATGAGGGACACTGTATAGCCATGTGAAAGCTTCTGGACAGAATCACAGATGCTTAGGCAACAAGTGTCCAGACTGTAGTAGAGATACTAAGGTAGTGAAGGAAGAATCATGCTTCTTCAGACTATCAAAGTACCAGGACAGGTTGATGGACCTATTCAAAATACGGATTTCGTAATGCCAGAGAGCAGGAAGAACGAGAAATGATAAAGAACTACAGAGCCAGGCCTAGAAGACCTATCAGTAACTAGAACTTCATTTGACTGGGGTATAAAGGTGCCTCGATGAAAAGCATATAATCTACGTATGGGTAGATGCCCTTGTGCAATAACTACATTACAGCCCTAGGTTATGAGGGTGATGATGATACAAACCACAAGAAGTTCATGTGCCAGATGTCCAACTGGTTGCTATAGGAAATAGTAAGGTTCCATACAAATTATATGGCCAGCCTTACTAATGGCCCTAGATGTACCAGTACCGAAGAGGTGTTTGGACATGGTTTGGATCCCTGTTCGCTGATGATAAGATGTCAGAAGTCTAAAGGGTAATATAGTATATCCAGGCCAGTGATGGTAGACAGGTATGGGGGTAGATGCCCATAAGTACTTCCTACTAAGAGAGTTCTCTTTCGGTCAGACGGTTCTTACATCATAGGAACTTATAAACAGAATAAATTCAGACTCGCCAATGTTGGTAACCTTGTGTCATAAGAGGACTATATCAATGGTTGAAAAGTACAATGAGGGTGTTCTGGTTGTAAACGACGCTGGTACTGAATTCGACCAGGACCCAACTCGATACTTATAAGGAAGTAAGGGCTGACTTTGAAGGTCAGATGAATGAATTGATGTTCCATGAAGCCCTAGAAAGCTTATGGAAGTTTGTTAGAGGACTAACTAGTATATAGATGAAACAATGCCTTGGGTTCTAGCTAAGGATGAAACAAACAAGGACCAGTTAAACCATGTCCTATACAACCTATCGAATCTATCAGGTTAATATCAACTTATATCTTCATTGTGCCAGATACAGCTAGAAAGATATTCGCACAGCTTGGTATAGCAAGCGAGACATCTATATGATTGAGCAGAGTGCTGATGCTTTTCGGTTTAATCCTGATGGAACAAAGGTAGAAAAGGGAGAGGTCCTATTCCCAAGACTTGAGGTTGAGGAAGAAATCAAGGTCCTAGAAGACCTATTTGCTGAAAAGATAGTCGACCAGGAGTGAAGCTAGACCACAAGGAAGAAATAGGTATAGAAGACTTTTGAAGAGCTAGGCTAGAGTAGGAAAGATTGTAAAGTGTGAGAAAAAGCATCCTCAAGGCAGACAAGCTACTGGTCACAGATCAAGCTTGGTTCAGAAATGAGACAGATAGTATCAGGTATAGCTGAATGGTACAAGCCAGAAGAAATGGTTGACAAGAATGTAATAGTAGTATGCAACCCAGAAAGCCAGTTAATTTAAGAGGTAGAATCTCAAGGTATGATCCTGCAGCTGGTGATGATGGTGATGACCTGGTAATACCAGAAGCTATTGGATGCTAAAGATGGGGCAGAGGTGAGATAAATGCTGTTCGATTCACATGCTCATCTGAATGATGAGAGGTTTGATGAAGATAGGGACCAGCTAATAGACTACTTAAGAGAAAATGATGTGGACCTGGTTGTCAATCCGGGTGCAGACATGGAGACATCCAGGACAGCTATAGACCTAGCGAAAAACATGACTTTATATATGCAGCAGTAGGAGTACACCCACATGATGTAGAGCACATGACTGAAGATGATATAGAGACCCTAAAAGAAGGGGCCAGGGAAAATGACAAGTGTAGTAGCTATTGGAGAGATAGGCCTGGACTACTACTACGACCTATCGCCTAGGGACCTACAGAAAAAGTGGTTTATCAGGCAGATTCAGTTGGCTAACGAACTAGGCCTACCCTTTATAGTCCATGACAGGGATGCTCATGGGGACACTTTTGAGATAATTAAAAAGTACAAAGCCCCAGAGACAGGCTGTGTTCTACACTGTTATAGATGGAGAGTTAGACCCAGTAGGAGTATATAAAGATGGGCTGCTATATATCAATACCTGGAACAGTTACCTTCAAAAACAATAGAAAGACAGTGAATGTGGCTAAAAATATACCATTGGAGTGGATGTTTTATAGAGACGGACTCTCCATATGGCTCCAGTTCATTAGGGCAAGAGAAATGACCCATCAATGGTCAAGTATGTAGCCCAGAAGATAGCCCTTGAGAGGGGAATCAGCTACGAAGAGGTGTGTCAGGTAACTAAAGAAAATGCCAAGAGGTTCTTTTGGTATAAGGTAGAATATTAATAATTGAATAAGTAATCAAAGAGAAAGAGGGACTCATATACTGGTATCTATCAGTTATGAGTCTTTCTTAATAGACTATGTCAGAAAATGATGATGATTAGAATTAATATTAATAACTCTTCTATATTTAAAAATACTAGAAAAATTTAAAAACATTTGACTTTATTAAAAATATCTATATAATAAAAGAAATAGTCATCAATTAGTTATTCAATACATTCCTAAATTTGAGGGTTAAAGATGAAAAATAATTGTCAAGAAATCAAAAATATCTAAAAATCGACTTAAAATAAGTAACAGTACAAAGGTAATAAATGCAAATACGTATGGGATAAATACCATGTAGCTGGTGGTAGATATTGTTTACATGATTTATGGAGGTTCTAGTCCTTATTATTCTGATAAATATTAAATTTAAAAAACATTTATTACAGTCAATGAGTTAATATTTTTAGATAGAGAATATATTGTTATAAAAATGAAATATATTAATTGTATTTTGAATTTGAGGATATCATGATAATTAAATTATCGTTTAACTACTTAATCAAGAATTTTAAAAGAAGTCTCATCTTAGTAATATGCATAGCATCCGTCTGTTCTTTTCGTGGCATCAAAAATCATTAGTGGAAAAATTCAACCTATAATAAAAATGTTAGAAGTTCATAGTCTTTATGCTGGCTATGATGCTAAATTTTATGGTGCTAATGTAGACAATATAAAAAACATGGAAAATATTGATGGAGTTAAAAACTAATCTATACATATGAATTAGGGTAATATCACATACAAAAATGGTGTGGATATTAGTCTATGTAACTACTGATGACGAATACTATAGATTAAATCGATTCAAGTTGTTAGAGGGTAGATTACCTCAGAATGAAAAATGAAAATAGCAATAGAAAAAGGGCCTTAAAGGAAATTGATAAAAACTTCAAACTAAAAGCAGGAAATAGATTTTTCAAAATAATAAAAACAAGTCAAACTCCCAATACGATATTTCATCAAAAATATTAGATATAAAACTTGTAGGTGTTATCGATAGAAATCAAAAATACTATGAAAATGAATATAAACTTACAGGATTTACAAGAAGTCATAATTCTAAGTCTTATGATGGTTTCCTTTGTCTTTGCCCAAAAATGCCGACAAGAGAAGCATTTATGAACAAATCAGGCAAAAGAGTGGCCTTAATGATGAAAACTTAAGGTATAATGAACAATTATCAATGGCTCAAGGTGAATACAAGGAGGCAAGGCAGTTTTCAACTTCAAGGAAGTACTCATGGTTTTAATTATATCATTACTCTTGATATTAAACATATTTAATATATTTACTCTCTTTTATAAAAAGAGGTTGGTGAATTAAAAATACTAGGGGCTTCAAGAGATCTTATTAAATTGTTCCTTATACAATTTACATCTATATGGGTATGTGGTTGTTATTGGGAATTATATCTGACACGCTACTGTCTAAATTAATAGTTGAAAACTATATATTTAAGAACTTTGTAAATGCTCGATTTATTTTTCTCTTGAAGATGTAATATACCCACTTATCATAACATTCTTTATTGTGATGCTTTCTTCCATTTATCGACAATATTTATTGGTTCTAGAAGAGTGGACTAGAGTGTATAAACGAAAAATTATAAGAGAAAGCCTATATCAATTAGCACAAAAACCTTTATATCAAGAACTTTATCAATATGTTTTTGAGAAATGTATCAAATGTCTTGATTGTAGTAATCTCATTTTCAATTTTAGGATGAATGTATTTTGAAACAACTTTTAGATGACAAATAACTTTAATGTAATAGACATGCAACAAAATAATTTATTTATAAATGACATGATACTTTTCACCAAACTAATTGACACTAATATAGACTTTCAGTCTTAGTAAGAACGACTTCGATTCAGTGAAAAATCTGGAAAAATATACTATGGTCAATTATAAAAAGAGATACCTTATTCATATATCTTTGGATAGGGGACAAATTACTAAGACCACTATACAGCCCAAAATTTTTCAGGTGAAACTTTAGATATGCCACTACCTGAAAGCCTATAGTGAAATATGTATTCTTCCATAAATAAATATTTAGAAAAGGGTTCAATAGAAAAATCAATGATGAAAGAGGAGATTATATACCTGCCTTAATTTCAGACAAATACTATGATATGAATAGTGGTGAAAACAGAAAGTTTTTCTAATCCAGTCAAATTAAATAATAGTTATAAAATCAAGCTTTTCTCTATAGTAAATGGATCAAGTAAAGAGATATGATAAGAAGATAAAGGTGGTCTGGATTGATTAATGAAGACTGGCTGTTCAAAGGAAATAGCAATTTTGGGTATAATCCGAAAGTGATTATTTCATCTAAACATATAGATAAGTTAGGTATGGAAAATAGATATAGCCAAATAGGCCTTATTAATGAAAAAGGCCACGCTGAGCAAAACAGGAAAAATATTAGACATATGGCAGTGATAGGTACACAGTGTTTGATATAATTCTTATACTAAGAAGTAAAGTTAATGAAAATGTATATTTGAAAGAAAAATCGAGTCAAATAGAATTTTACTTGTACTACTTATGATTAATTTAATACTTGATGATAAGGTCTAATATAATAAAGAGGGCAGATGAATTTGCAATAATGCGAGCATTAGGAGATGACATTAAAAGAAAAAGTATATGGATTATATTAGATAACTTAATAATAGCTCTTTGTTGCAATAATAATAAATATAATATCAGCGATATTTATTTATTATAACAATTCATCTAAACTGAATCAATTGTATATGGATATATATGAAAAGCTCTATTTATATTTAATATACCATTTAAAAGAAATGAGTATATATTTTTAGTAGTATTTATTTCAATGATATTAGAATCTTATTATCGAAGAATAATATCAATACTAATGCAGATGTACTAAATAAAAGGCTTGTATCAAAGAATATAAGGCTTGATACAAGAAGTGAATAGTAAAAATTTATTTTATGAAGGTTGGTAATATGAAATCCTTAAAAATTGACAACGTGATACTATGGAAAAAGAAAGTCTAGTGAAGAGGCAGATGGCATAAGCTTCAGAAATTGAAAATGGAAAATTCACTACTATAATAGGAACTAGTGGTTCGGGAAAAAGTACCCTACTTCATTGTATGGCAGGCCTGAACAAGCCAACTGAGGGTACGTATTTTCTTGATGAAAAGAGATATATACGTGTAAATGATGATGAGTTGTCAAAAATTAGGAGACAAGAATTTGATTTATATCCAAGCTTTAACGTACTTTCAGTCCTTAATGTTTATGATAATGTAATCCTACCAATCCAGCTAGATGGAAAGAAGAAGACAAAGAATATATGATGGATATAGTAGGTTGGGCTAGAAGACCAGCTAAAGAAGTTCCTAATGAATTATCGGGTGGTCATAACGAGGGTGGCAGATTGCAGAGCCCTCATCCAACAAGCCTGCTATAATATTCGCAGACGAGCCTACTGGCAACCTTGATAGTAAGACTACTGAGAGAGGTAGTACGAGTCTGCTTAGGTCTGCCGTAAAAGACCTAAACCAGACCCTACTATGATAACTCATGATAGAAAATATAAGAGCAGGCAGATAGACTTATTATATAAGTGATGGGAAAATAATAAGTGATGAAAGAAAAATAGTAATAACATTATTATTTATATAGAAGGGATTTAGTATGAAAAATTGATTTTAAACTCGATTATAAAAGGATTATAAGAGCAGTCTTCCTACCATACTGATTATATCTTTTATGATATGCAGTGGTTTTTCTGGTTGACTGCTGCTAGTATAGTCAATCGTATTATGTGAAGAAAGTTATGAGAGATAACACAACAAGAGCACGAGAATGAATGATATAGATTATTCATAATTGAATTATGTCAAATCCGATAATAGTATAAAGTCTATTAGTGTAACTTCACTTTGGAAAAGCATTTATAGATGAATCGACTATCAGAGTTTAATAGAGATTACTTTGATAATTTTAATTTGAGCCTAGTTGAAGGTAGATTCCTACAAATAAAAGATGAAATTATAATGAAAGTATTCTAGAAAAACTATAATCTTAATATAAATGATGAGCTTGAACTTAAAGAAATAAAATAGTTGATTCTGAAAAAGGCAAAAGAAGTACATAAATTACAATGTAAAGTCAAAGAAATTGTGGGTATTATCATATTCAGTATTGTGAGAAAATCTATAAATATCAAGACATTTTTACAAGTAGTAAAAATGGCTTAAATGATACTATAAATAATAAATATAAAGCTATAATGGAACAATAGCATCTAAACCTGAGTAAATCCAATCAATAAGTCTGCTGAGTTAAGCTATAATATTAATTCAAGCCGATCATATTGACCCTAATAGTATGTTTGATGAATTAAATCAGCAGATAACTGGCGTCATCAACTAAACAAATATAGAGCAGAATTACTATATTGGATTGTCTGCAATTATAATATTAAATATATCGATTTTAAATTCAATAGAATCTCTAAAAAGACAAGGATTGTCTCGTTTGTTAGGTTGTTCCGAAAAAGAAAACAATAATTATTGAGTTATTAAAAAGTCTACTAATATACATAGTATCTTGCAGCCTGAGCCTTAGATAGCTAGTATTCATAAGTAAAATACTGATAAATAACTTTTGATTTTACTGGCTCTTTGATAAATTCAAAAAGGCAAATGTATTATTTAGTGTAAATATGTTTATGAGTTGTAGCACCTTTATTTATTATGTGTATGGCTGCCAGTTTGTATTCATGTAAAAATATTGTATAGACACCAGTTGAACAGTATAGTAAGGGCAGGATTATTCAAGTAAACTTGTTAGAATCTTAAGGGTGAGGATTAGAACATAAAATCTTGATTAATAATCTATTAAGCGAAAAGTTATTTTATAGTATCCAATATGAGTGATATTGGCCTTTTCTAATTATATGTGCTTAGTCAACTATTATAATACAGTTCAGCCAGTATCACAATAATGAATTAGCATTTTATGAAAAAGTGGACTTTAATATCTATAGAGATTTGAATATCAATAAGAACCTTGTTTATTTTTGGTAAAAATGATCTCAAATAGCATAAGATCCATAGAAGAATAAAAGGAGGTTAATGGTGTTAGTAGTGAGGACGGGTATGAATATCTCAAATACTAATCCAGTTGACTACAGACTACAAGCAACTACATATGATAAATGATAATGAGATTAAGGGCTTACGCTTTGATATTTTTATCTCTTTGATGAGAATGCTATAAAGAAGTTTTTGGTGGATAATAGTTTTGTGAGAGGATAATGCAAGTATAGGTTTAGAGGATGATATTCCAAATGTATTAGTATATAACCAGTTTTATCTCAATAATACAGCATGAAAACAAGAATGTGATTAAGAATTTAAAAAGAGGAGATATTATGGAAATATCATTGCCTTATTATGATAAAAATGGAGATATGCAGTATAGGAATCATAGGGTTAGGGTGGCAGGATTTTTAAGTAAACAATGGTATATATACTCTAATACTGAACAGGAAATACCTGATATAGTGCTATTGAGATAGGGATTTTTGAAAAAGTTAGTTGGAAGAAGTGAGTGCGGATAGTGATATATTACCTTGAAAAATAAGAAGAAAGTATAGACAAGTAAAAATGAAATAGAAAAATATATGGCAATAATTTAAATGTAAGTATTAGAACGAAAGCGGATGCGTTTAATGATACTAATAAGCCAGTGGATAGCTTTAAAATGAGAAAGGTCACAATATCATATTTTTCTACTATTGATGTCAAGCGAAATATTATTATTGGCTTTGGTTAAAGTTTTGTCGAAACTATAATTTGTACAATATAGTTAATGCATTGGTGAAACAAGAGAAACTAAAAGAATTTCTTTTGTATGAAATACTTGTACTAATAGTTCCTGGGTTACTGATAGGAATACTTTATTGTACGATAGATGCGTATAAGTTTTATGACTTTTTGTAAGAGGGCACTTTTGAAGGGCTTAAGTGCTGACATACTTTGCAGTTCCGTATAGCATGCTTTTTATATACTGTTAGTATTTGCATCAGGAACCATAGCTTATGTACTTATAAATAGGATTATAAAATCAATTTATGATTAAAATCTAATTCAAATAAAGATTTTAATATGAATCTTATGAACCTATTAATAATAAGTCTATAGATATATGTAATTGTGGTCTAGATGAAATAATATATATGTTAACTGTGACTATCTCGCACTCTGGCATACAGGTGATCAATAGATTGTCTTATTATGTTAAATTTGATTGTATTGGGTGAAAAATAATGAATAAGAAAAATGATGAAGCTCATGATGCAATAGTAACAACAATTGTCCTTTTCATTATCTTTAAAATTCAAATTAAATGAAAATATCTCATTGCAGAAAATAACTATAGTAAACAAAGATTTGACAATAAAGAAATATCGCAGATATAAACAATTTAGCTTATAAAGATATATCATATACGGTCTATAATTACTATCGGAAATAGAATATAAGTTTATCAATGGAAGAGAAAGTATATGGTGTCGAACTAATGGATATTTGACAAAAAGTACTTTCAGATGATGTCATATAGTTATGATAGCAGTATAGTAAAAGCACGGTACATAATAATAAGTGAGGGGTTATGCAAAAGTATTTAAATGTTAAAAGTCGGAGACAAAATAAAAACTAGATACGGATAAAAATTCTGAGATATATATTGTGTCTGGTACTGTTAATAATAAAATGTACATCAAATGACAGTGATATAGTTTACAGAATAAAAACATATAAATATTGGTGAGAGAAACATTCTGCAGTATTAAAAGATATCCATGTCGAAAAGGAATATATTACTAAATTAGATATATATAAAATTGACCACAATGTACTCCTTTATAAATGCGAAGGAAAAACTATCTTAACATTAAGGATAGATTTGAGTGTTTGTAATATTCTCATGATAATACTATCATTGTCTATATTTGTATTAAATGTTATTTACAACAGAGAAGAAAAATATATTATAGGTACAAAAGGATAATAGGAGGAGATATTATATATTTGAAAAGATTATTGTAATGCTGTAAAGTGTAAAATATAAATGAACAATTAGTGGAATATAATAATGTACAAATAAGAAAAATATGATACTGTATTCGTGGAGGTAAATGCACATGAATACAGTACTATTAACTCAACTAAAAATATTAAAAATGAGCGACATTAAACCAAATTTTCAGAGCTTGCAAGGTTATATGAAATGGACCGAAGAACGTATTATACTATGAAGGATATGAAGGAAAACTACAAAAATAGATATAAAACTAGTAAAATTAGACAAATATAAAGAATTAATGGGTATCAAACTTGCAATTATGGGGTCAATGTCAGGTCTGTTTATGAATATTTAATATCTGAAATAGATTCTGACATTGGGACATACTCTAATTTCAATAAGTATGTTAAAAAGAAGGTTTGAAACCAAGCAAAACTCCCAGGGTTCCCACGATATGAAACGTCACCTGAATACAGGCTCAAGTTGATTGGAAGAAGATATATCTATAAAAACAAATTCGGAAAAATATTCAGTTTCACGTTTTTAGCGCTACAAGTTAGGTTATTCAAGATATCCAGTCTTCATTTACAAGTCAAGTCGTACAAGAGGAAGATAATTGACTCACTTGACTGCATCTTTTTAAAAATACTAATGGTGGCGTACCTAAGGAGATTCTTTTTGACAACATGTCGTCACTTGTAACTTTTTAAAGATGGGCATGCAACAATTAGTCCTAAAATACAGGCTTTCATAAAGGATTTTTAACTTTAAAATCAAACGATGTAAGCCTACATCATCCTTTCACTATGGGTAGGTTGAAGCTGCAAATAAATTTCGTTGCTTGGATACTACCATATGAAGGCGAGTTTGAAACAGAAAAGACCTAATTGAAATATTATCTGGTATAAACAAGAAAGTATGCACTAGGATTTGCTATGAAACAGGACTTTCACCAGTACTATATTGCAAAAGAAGCAGAGTACCTACAACCACTGCCTGATATAAATATCGTGGAGATCCTATACAGCAAAAACTCGACGCACGACCGTCACCAAAAGATTCCATGATTACTATTTAGGTTGCAAATACTCTGTTCCACATCAATATATTGGTAAAAACAGTTTGCCTATCTGTCACCAAAGATATGTTATACATATATTATAGCACAGATTTGATATGCATCAGTATAAGTAACCGAAGGTTAAATTACAAAGAGGAACATTGCAAGCAGCTACTCAAGTATTCTATCAAAATGAAGATTCTATAGATGAGTTAGCTGAAACTACATAAGGCAGATGGATGAATTTCTTTTAGAGGAAAAAGTATGTCATCACATCAAAAATTATTAAATGGACTAGAAGAGATTGGTATAATATGTATTCAAGATCATATTGATACCTATATGAGATCTCTGTAAAAACCAAGGAAAATCTCTGGAGAGGCTCTTGAAGAGCTTGTTGAGATCGAACGTGTCTACCGACAAGCGAAAAGGGACAGTATTAATTTACATATTGCTAATTTCCCATTCCTAAAAACCATTGATGATTTTGACTTCGGATTCCAACCAGGAATCAATAAAAAGAAGTCTTAGAACTAAATAATCTGGGTTTTTGAAAAATATGAAAATATAATATTTGTTGGTTCTAGTGGAGTAGGAAAGACTCATTTAGCTACATCTCTTGGTATTAGCTGTAGCGAAAGCGAGATACAAACATACTTTATATCCTTTGAATCCTTAATCTCACAACTCAGGCCTTAAATGAGAATAAGCTTGAATCACGATTAAAGTTTTTATGCCAAATGACGTTTTTAATTATAGATGAAATTGGATATACCAATTGGATAAAGATGCTGCTAACATGTTTTTCAGCTAATCGCTAAAAGGTATGAAAATACTACACTGTGACAATCAACATGCCATTTTCCAAATGGGGTGAGTTCTTTGGTTCGTCGACTCTGGCCAATGCAGTTTTAGATGAGACTTTTACACCATTCTAAAATTATATCAATAAAAGGCCCTCATATCGTCTTAAAGACAAAGAGATCCTTCATTGATGATAAGAGAGTTGATGGATAGTTGAGCCCAAATTGTACATTTTTATTTTCCATTTTTGTACATTTTTAATATTGACATTTTACATACTTATAAAAATTAAGTACTATTTACGTTGGTGTTACAATTATTGTATCCTATATCATATCAGAATTGATAAATTCATTATTATTTAAAATCTGTTAGAATTTCTCTAATAGATATAGCTACAATCAGTAATGTACATTTGTTTTGTTGCATTAATATTACTAATAGAGTTGTTCTACCTAGAAACATCTTATCTACACCACCAATTGATATTATAAAAGAAACAAACAGCAAAGAAGAGAGAATGTTTAAAATAAGCAATATTAGATATATAAATCTAAAAAGTAGATACAATGTATTCTGGAAATACTATCAAAGAGATTTGATTAAAAATTTACTGATTATAATTATTATATCGTTTCAGCATCATATATATTTAGGACAAATCTATTATATTGTGAGATAAAGTCGTATATCAACAGTATAAAAATTTGAAGGTAATGACTATGATTTCGATATCAATATTAATGGTAGAATTAACACCAACGAGGTATTAATCTAGCATATATGACTCTATAAGCTCAAAATAGAGATATAGAACAGATAAAAGGAAGTAGATACCATATGGTTTAGTTAAATTAGATCCTAAAATTGAGTATGATAAAAATACTTTGAAGAAGTGTCAAAAGTATCGGGATATTATAGAAGCGTATTAAAGGTGTTACTTTAGAGATGGTGGAAATACTTATTTGAAAAAGTGAAATTTTAGGTGTCGATAATACCTACCATAAATGAAATGCAAAGGTACACAATTCAAGGAGAAATAACACAAAAATAACATGATTCTATTATTTTATATATTCCAAAACTAGAAAATGATAAAAATCTAAAGTAAACTATAAAGTTGGAGAGTATGTTGATTTGTACATACCAAGATGGTAGTTCTGATGAAAGCTATTTTGAGCGCCAATAAAATTGACAAACGCTTTTATGTTGGTAAATTTAGAATAGTAGCTATAGTAGAAAAGCCGCAATAGTATCAGAGATATTGCTGGTGACTTGAGCATAATACCGGTTATGCACATTGATAATTTAAATAGAATAACTAAAACAAATATTTATAGAGATGTAAAAGTAAAATTCAAGTCAAATCTTACAGATGGGCAAAAACGATTATATTTTGAAGAGCTTTATAAAAATCAAATCGTCCAGGAATGAGTTTTATAAGTTATTTAGATGAAAGGAAATCTGACTTCGAAAAATATTGATAATGGTATAAAGTTGAAAAATATGATAGCTATTTTGTGATATTTCAACATTAGCAATATCATCCATAAACTCGTTCTAAATATTAAAAAGAGAAAAATGAATTACACACTACATTTTATCGGCTTATCCTTAAAGAAAATACGTGGTTTTTATGTTTATTGAGAACTTTTTGAACTATATATGTTCATCCATATTATTCATGATTTTATCTTTTGAAATGATAGAGTATGATCGTTAAAGAATATGCTGATACGCTCTTAGATAAAAGTATAGATAGCGGTTTTAAGATGCTTTTGATAATTGCTATATTGGTTGTAATTGTAGGTGCAATAAATATTAGAGTGTTTACACTATTTCATTGAAAAGAATGTGGAATAAAGATTTTATAAATGAAAAGGGAGATTGTTGATGAGTATATTGACAGTTAGTTATTTAAAAATACTATGAGAAAAAGAAAAGTCTAGTGAAGGCGATTGATGGCATAAGCCCTAGAGTGAAAATGGAAAAGTTCACTGCTAATAGGAACTAGTGGTTCGGGAAAAAGTACCCTACTATTGTACATGGCAGGCCTAGACAAGCCAACTGAGGGTGGCGTATTTCTTGATGAAAAGAGATATACAGCCTTACAAATGATGATGAGTTGTCAAAAATTAGGAGACAAGAATTTGGATTTATATTCCAAAAGCTTTTAACCTAATACCAGTCCTTAATGTTTATGATAATATAATCCTGCAATCCAGCTAGATGGAAAGAAGGAAGACAAGGATATATTATGGATATAGTAAAAAGGTTGGGGCTAGAAGACCAGCTAAAGAAGTTCCTAATGAATTATCGGGTGGGTCAGCAACAAAGGGTGGCAAATTGCAAGGCCCTATCCAACAAGCCTGCTATAATATTCTGCAGACGAGCCTACAGGCAACCTTGATAGTAAGACTACTGAAGAGGTAATGAGTCTGCTTAGGTTCACTGTAAAGGACCCAAACCAGACCCTACTTATGATAACTCATGATGAAAAAATATGGCAAAGCAGGCGGATGAGGCTTACTATAAGTGATGGTAAAATAATAAGTGATGAAAGAAAATAGTGATAACATTAAAAATTCAGGTTGATTATACAATCAACCTCTGAAAACTACTTATGCATGATATAATAAAAAGTAGTAATTAATATGGGATATAAATGGACGGTTAAAAGAGCATTTTATGTAGGGAGGTTGCAGTATGAAGTTGAATCTATCTAAACTGGCTATTTCAGTACTTTTTATTGTCTTTGGGCTTATCACAGGTAGCTTGTCAAAGCCAGAGCTCAAGGACGATATGTTCAATCAGGTAGGTCAAAGTCAGGAGGCTGATAAGGAAAATAGGCAAAAACCTAAAGGCCCTGGAGACTTTTGTGTAGGTCTTAGGATATTGATTCTATCAGAGTTTACACTTGATGAGCAAATCGAGTGGGCGATGAGAAAAGGAATGATATAATTATCATAGAAAAGGTCTTTGATGAAAACCAAGAGTCAGATCTTGGTCTTTGCGGATATCCTTATGGGGGCTGGGAAAAAGACCAAAAGGACTCCAAAGACTGACAAGGATGCTATGGCTTGGAAGAAAGTTGCAGCCAAGCGGCTGAAAGTTAAGTCCTGCTAAGTCTGTGTAGAGACAGCTTACTCCAAGGATATCATAGGAATCTAAGAATGAATATTATAAAGATGCTACTATAAAGACTCTATGTTGAACAAAAGAGTCAGTATCAGCTTCAAGAATAAGTCAGGAGACCAGGTGCAGACCTAGTGGTTGAACCTGGTTCAGAAAGAAATTCATACTTCGTCGTAATAAAAGGTGCGGTCTATGGCCTGACAGAAAAAGACCTAGGGTATATAAGGTACGTTGTGAGGGACGAGTATGGACAAGGTCCCTTGTCAAAAAGACCTGGACAAATATGTAAAGGACAAGGGTGAATATATCAAGTATAGGATTAGTCATGTGGATGTAAAGCTTCCGAATAAGCTTGAAGAGTCAACATATGGCGATAGGTCAAACCTTTATTTTGCCTATGGGATGACCTTTTAAAAAGACAGATTTAAGGAGGACTTGGACCTTATTTGGGACAGGATTTGAGTTTTTGAAAGGTATAGACCAAATAAAAGAAAATCAAAAGAGACCTAAGCAGAAGAGCCCTATCTAGTAGCAGTATTTTCTGGAGATAAGCTTGTTGGAACTCTACAAGGATTTTTATGGAAATGCGAAGATCTTTCGATGTGCAAGACTTATGAAGACCTGCTTAAGGTTGAATATAAGGACTGGGTAAAGACTAAGATGACCCATGACAAGGAGGTTGCTGAGCTAGAAAAGTTGGGAGATAAAGGCATAATAAGGAAATTTGTAGAGGTGCAGAATGTCAGGACAAGAGCAGCAGGCCTTATGCTACCAAACTATAGGGATGGTTATTCTAAGATGTTCAAGAGTATGCATGATGTAGAGGATACCTTTATAGATAATGTTCTTTCAGCCCAAGCTATTGTCGATAAAGCCCGATGAACGCAAATTTGAGGCTGGACTTAATACTATAGATAAGGCTTATATGGTAGCGACAGACTGTAGGTTTAGGAAGCTATAATCAAAGAAAACGGGGTAGACGAACAAAGCTTCGAAAATGATAAATCTGGGTCTGGTCTGAGACATAGGATTTATCAAATGGGTTAATAATTTATTGCTAATATAAAGGGTATTAAACTGCAGCTATTTACATAGGAGGAAGGTATGAAATTAGGTTTTATAGGGCAGGCAATATGGGGTCCGCCATGATAGGAGGAATCCTGAAGTCAGGCCTAATAATCTAGCAAAGATATAAGGGCAGTTGCTCGTGGTCAAGAGACCCTTGATAGGATAGTCAGTAATATGGGATAGAGACTAGCCTGGATGCTAAAGAAGTGGTTGATTTTGCAGTATAATTATCCTGGCAGTCAAGCCTCACCAGCTAGCTGGCCTTTTAAAGGAGCTAGTAGGTCTTTTGGACGGTAAGATACTAGTTCTCAGTGGCAGCAGGTCTTTACTATGGACCACCTTGAAGAAATGGTTGGTAGTGATAAGAAGATAATCAGGGCCATGCCAAATACACCCGCCATGGTTGGGCAGGCCATAGCCCCTAGTAAAGAATGACAAATTACAGATAACGACCTGGTGAAGTGGATAAGATTTTAGTGTATAGGTAAGACCCAGCTTATAGATGAGCTCATGATGGATGAGCAGTTATGTATGAGTGGATCTTCGCCGGCCTATGTATTTATGTTTATAGAATCCATGGCAGATGCATGAGTCCCATCTGGTATGCCAAGAGACCAGGCCTACCAGTTTGCCGCCTCAAGCTGTATATGGACATTCTGCCAAGATGGTTATGGGAGATGCTCTACATCCGGGTGTCTTGAAGGATATGGTTTGCTCACCAGGAGGAACTATCAAATTAGGGCAGTAGAAGTTCTAGAGGAGAATGGGCTTAGAAATACTGTCATTAAAGGGCAGTTAGCCTGTGTACAAGAGAGGTCCAGGAGATGAGCCAGAAAGATAGGTTAATATGTGACCTATAGAAGATAGAGGATACATGGATATATAGAAGATTGAAAGAGATTAATATACAGATATATAGACTATGAAAAGGAGGTCTGTCCCATTTGCTGGGTTGACAGCCTCCTCATATATCTATCAAAACCATATTAAAAACAAAAATACTAGTATGAGCCAGTGAGCCCAGCATTATGAAGATATGAAATATATCATGAAAGTTCCAATTCTTGATAGTTGGGCCTTTAATTGCGTATATAACCCCACCTATGGTATAGAGTAGGCCACCGAGTACTAGGAGGAAAAATGCCGGTCCAACTAGAGTTGATATGAGAGGTCCCAATTACAAAGTGCAAAACCAACCCATACCTATGTACAGGGCAGTAGATAGGACCCTAGGCATATTTATCCAAAGTATCTTCATGAGAATACCCACTATGGCAATTGACCACATGATTACAAATACCGGTATACCAGTCTTTTTAGGAAGGACGTATAGGCAAAAATGGTGATGTAGGAGCCTGCAATCAAGACATATATCATTGAGTGGTCTAGCTTTCTCATGTACAAGACCAATTTTTCTTTCTTAGCACTAATGGCATGGTAGATACCACTGGTAGTAGAGAAGAATCATGGATGTACCGAATAGTATAGTTGAAAACGAATAGAGCATAATTTTATTGATGGACCCATCACCTCTTTAATATTAATAAAAACTAGGGCTACGATAGATAGTCCACCCCGATTAGGTGGGTGATAGAACTTATGGGGTCTCTTAATTTTACTGTAGACATGTATTTTCACCTCAAATCTAAAAATATATGTAGTATTAGAACTATGTATAATGATATTATAGACTTTATATTGATTATTTACAAGTATGATGATTTCTAGCTATTGATTTACAATTTTGTAAATACATGGTATAATATATTCTGCATGAAAAATTTTTAGTGATCAACAAGACTAGGATTTTTGACAAAAGGGCTATAGAAAAAGATTATAGCAGTAAGTATAGATATAAGATAGGTTAGAAAAAGCGAGTTAGGAAAAACAGGTCAGTATAGGCTAGTAAAAGTAAGTTGGGTGTAAAAAGTTGTCGATACTTATAAAAGCTAGGGTGATTGACCGAGTAGAAGGATAGGATGGTGGTAGATGTACAAGATTGAAGATATAATCAAAGACTTGACAGAAAAAGATTGATATCAGGCTAGAAGATGTGCCGGAAATGAGATTCTTTACATGGACCAGAGTCTTGACCCTATTTAATAAGTATTTTCCCATATAATGAAGGGGAGCAGGCCTTGACTAAAGACCATGATAAACAACTATGCAAAGAGTGGGGTTATAAAGCCTGCAGTCAAGATATACCAAGGGCACATACTTATGATAGTGATAACCTGCCTTTTAAAGAGGACATAAGTATGACAGAGATAAGGGACTTGGTAGGAGATTCGGATGTGGGAGGAGGCCTATAGCCTATATATAGAATCAAAAAGCCATTTATAGAATGATAGTCTCCTAGATGCCATGGGACCGATTATAAAGAGACCTAAGGAGGAGAGAGCTAGGTAGAGAAAACAAGCTGTTTGATGTCTTGATGCTTTTGCTACTATTCAAAACCTATTGGAGTGAGACGGCAAGGACCATAATTGGGGAGAAATAGACTAATGATAAAAGTGATAGTAGTTGAGGGTAGAGACGATATTAGGGCTGTAAAGGGGCCCTGATAGAACTCATTGCCACTGGTGGATTTGGTTTTCCAAAGGGGGTAATGGAGAGGATAAAGTCTGCCCAGGCTAGGAGGGAGTAATCATTTTTACCGACCCAGACCATGCAGGAAAGTGATTAGTAGAAGATAAGCGACCAGGTTGAGGGCTGTAAGCATGCATGTACAGAGAAGAGGCCATCAAGGATGGAGATATTGGGACAGAAAATGCCAGTCCAGAGAGTATCCTAGCTGCCCTAGCCAAGGTTAGGACTGAAATAAAGACGGGAAATAAGGAATTTTCAAATGTAGACCTAGTGAAAAATGGCCTAATAGGTGAGGCCAATCATCTCACAAGAGGACAAGATTAGCAGGATATTGCGTATAGGCTATGGTAATTCCAAGCAGTTTTGAGCAGACTCAATAATTACGGTGTTACAAGGAAGGAATTCGACCAGGCCTTGAAGGAGTACGCAGAAGGGAGTGGAGACCATGAATAAGAGGCTATCATCTCATAGTGCAAACCATGGACCTTGTAAAGACACGGCTCAAATTTACAAAAGTCCCTGGGCCAGAACTTTTGATAGATGACAATATAGTTGACAAAATAGTTGCTGGGGCTGGAATAGGACCTGAGTGACAAGATTATAGAGGTAGGGCCAGGTATTGGTACCTTGACTGGGAGAGATGGCATCTAGGGCAGGGGCCCTGATGGCTGTTGAAATAGACAAGAACCTGATACCTATTTTGACAGATACACTTGGAGACTATGAAAATGTAAAGATAGTAATGTAAGATATAATAAAGGCCGATATAAAGGGGCCTTATAGATGAAAAACCTAGATGGTGGACCAATAAAGCTAGTAGCTAACCTGCCATACTATATTACTACTCCGATTATAATGAGATTTTGGAAGAGGATATATCAGACTGACATAGTGGTTATGAAAGTCCAAAAAGAGGTGGTTGAGAGAATGAATGCCCAACCTGGTGGTAAGGACCTTAGGGGCCTATCAGTAGCAGTACAGTTCTATTGTGATACTGAAATTGTAGCCAAGGTTCCTAGACACCTTTTGTACCGCAACCGAATGTAGATTCTATAGTCATAGCCCTGAGGGTTAGAGCCTGAAAGAAAGTACAGGGTAGATAATGAGAGACCTATTTTTCAAGGTGGTCAAGGCAGCCTTTTGGTCCAAAGAAGAAAGACCTCATAGTAAATTCTATTGCCAGTATGGGCAACCTGACCAAGGATATGGTTAAGGAGGCCCTAGAGGAAGCTGGTATGAACCCTAAGAGGAGGGGGAGACCCTGAGCTTGACGAATTTGCCAACCTATCTAATGTCATAGGAAATAAGTTAAAGGAGACGCTTAAGTAGATGTGGAAGCTAATAAAAGACTATTTAATTGGATTGCTGAATATTTCTCAAACTGAATATTATAGTCCGTGTAGTAGTGGTTATATTAATATTTATGCTCTTGTAGTATTTTCCTTTAAGATGGCTAGGATTAATATTGATAAGGTCAGACCATGGATATAATGAGTGTAGATCACTGGTGGGGAAGACCAAAACCTAAGAGGCTATGAGGCCAAAAAGGCTGGAGGATGCCGAAGACCCTCCTAGTTAGGTTCAGGAATCCAAAAATATATATCAAATGAGGAAACTGAAAATATTAAGATCAGTGGAGAAACTCTTGAGCAGTTTAAGAGAGGAAGACTGAGGGCTTTTTCGTCAAGGTTAGGAACTTAGACGATGATTTTAAGACCAGCAACAAGGGATATAGCAGACAACACCCACACTTCAAGACAGACTTCAACTACTGTAATTACAAGTGGTGAGAGGTAGAAAACTACAAGGTGCCAGTTTCTATGAAAGCTGAGCTTGAGTCAGTACAGAAACTAATATATACGTCTGTGGACTTTATTACCAACAAGGAAAATATAGGGTCTCTCAAGGCTCATACCACGGTGATAAATCAAAAAGGTTTGGCCATGGAAGAAGGATGACCTAATTTGACAAGATTCTCTATAAGAGAGAGGTTGGTAAGATCCAGCCTGAAAAGGAGTTTAGGAAGTCAAAGGATAACTATACTATAAAGATGGAAAAATCTGGTGAAGAGATTTTATATTCAGACTATGGGTAAGGACTTTTATAAGAGTTACATGTGGTGATAATATAGCCTACTATGAGGTGTATCCGAGCTATAACTACCTGCATGATGAGGTTTTCAAGTAGATAATGGAAAAGCAATATGGGAATATCCAGACAATGACTAGGTAAAAGGAATAAGTATGAGACAAAACCTATATAGTATTAAGAAGATACAAAAGGGTAGCAACATAAGAAGGGATTTCTTATGGGTGCTACCCTATATTTTTATGAATTTATTTACACTAGAGGATGCTGATTACTTGTCCTTCTAATTCTAATAGGGTTCTGCAACCCTGTTTATAGGACCAGCTCCACAGGTGATAAAGATATCATCTGGTCCTAGCTTGTCTTTGATATAGTCTACTATTTCATCAAAGGTTGGTATGTAGATAGCGTCTACATGATATAAGCTCTGTGCTAGGTCCTTTGAAGATATATCGCCTGGATCCCTTTTCTCTAGCAGACGTATATATCTGTAGGTATTACCTTGTTCGCTGAGATAGAAGGCCTCAGAAAACCTCATTAAAGAGACTCTTTGTCCTAGAGTAGGTATGAGGCTGGAGGCAACCCAAGCTTCTATCCCTTAGGTTCTTTGTCTGCGTAATGTGGCCTTAATTTTCAGTTGGTGGGTGGGCATAGTCGCTCATTATTAGGGCATCGTTATAGTAACCCTTCTTTTTCGAACCTTCTACCAACACCATGGTATTCCAAAACTGAATTTTATAGTGTCTATGTCTATATCAGATACTATGGCAGCTAATATAGCGGCGGTAGCATTATAGATATTGTGAACTATATATACAGATGAGGTGGAATCTACCTAGGTTTACCCCTCATACTTAAGGCAATATGGCAAAACCTGCTTCCATCATACCTAATGTCAGATATGATGGCATCATTGTCTGGACCCCGACCAAACCTAATTATATTTGCACGAACATCATATACGATATCCTTGAATTTTCATTGTCGCCATTTATGATAAAGTAGCCATTTTTCGGGTAGGAGTTTACCGAACTTATTGAAGGATGCCTTGATTTCATCTAAGCCTGAAAAATAGTCTAGGTGGTCTTCTTCAACATTCAAGACAATTCCTATAAAAGGGTTAAAGCTAAGAAAGCTATCCACATACTCGCAGGCTTCTGTTATAAAGTGCTTAGAGTTACCAATCCTAACATTACCACCGATGGTACTAAGGTTACCGCCAACCAGGACAGTTGGGTCAGTCTTTGCATAGTCAAAGATAGTCGATAGGATACTAGTAGTAGATGTCTTACCATGAGTACCTGCAACTGCTATAGAGTTTTTATATTCTCTCATTATCTGGCCTAAAAAGGCAGCCCTGTTTATCAATAGTATGTTCTTGTTTTTAGCTTCGACCAGCTCTTCATTATCATCAGAAATGGCAGCGGTATAGACCACCATATTTATATCACTAGATATATTTTCCTTGCTCTGACCTCACATATAGTAGCTCTGGGCTCCTAAGATGGTCTAGTAGGTGGAACTCCTGGGCATCAGATCCAGATACCTTGTAGCCCTTATTTAGACAAATTTCTGCTAGGGCACTCTATTTATGCCACCCATATGCCTATAAAATGTATGTTCATGTACGTGTCACCTCCTTATTTTAAAAACTCTAAAAATATTTATCTAAAATATACAATATGAACGTTTTATATGTTATAATTAAGGAACGTTCACTATGTATCTGGGTTTTTGTGCTATTGTCTAGCCTAGAAACCGTATATATGTGTATGTAAATAAAATAAGTTTTTATTCCAATAGCTACATTATACCATAAAGGTATGTAATGTGCTAGTTTGATATGTCAAAACAAATTGTTCAGTAAGGAAATTTAATATATAAAGTTTTACCATGTAATATAAAAAGGAATACTTAAGAAAAACAAGAGATAACTATAGAAATGGAGGAATCATGAATAAATTTAGAAAGAAATGAGCGTATTGGCGCTATCGTAAAGATACTATCTGACAATCCAAACAAGATTTTTACCAAGCTTTTTCACTAGCCAGTTTAATGTCTGCAAAGTCTACGATTAGCGAGGACCCATTAGTGGTCAAGAATGTATTTGAAAAGCTTCAGCTAGGAAGGGTAGTAACCATATCTGGGGCGTCGCTGGTGGTGTAAAGTATACCGAAGACATCAAAGGAAGAAAACGAAGAGTTCCTTTATCAGCTATGCGACAGGATAAAGGAGAAGGTCAGTATCCCGTCAGGTGGATTTTTATACTTGATTGACCTTATATATGATCCAAGTGTTGTTTACAAGATCGGTGAAATCTTTTGCTTCTAATATAGACTATAGTGAGGCTGACTGTGTAGTTACTATGGAAACTAAGGGTATACCTATGAGCTCTATGATCGTAAGGCTATGAACCTGCCGCTTGTTATAATCAGGAAGAATACCAAGGTATCTGAAGGTCCAACTATTAGCATGACATATGTGACAGGGTCATCTTCAAAGATAGAGACACGAGTCTCCCAAGTAAGGCCCTAAAGCCAGCTAGCAAGGTTATTATTATGAGATGACTTTATGAGCAGCGGTACTATAAAAGGGTATGACCGAGCTAATGAAGGAATTTGATGCTGAGGTGGTGGGAACGGGGGTATTTATCTCTACTACACTCAGAAAAACAAGCTAGTTTCCAACTATATTTCACTATTGGAGCTAGATACCTGCAAAATAACGAGGTAATAGTATATCCTAATCCTAAAGACCTTTAACTCTGAATATCACCCAGAGGTCTAGAGCTATAATGGCTCAAGGGACTTTTAGACATATGTTTATTAAATAAAATGAAAATTGGCGTTCCACTGGTCTTGTAGATTTGACAAGGCCCTGGAACGCTATTTTATTACTATCCGATTAAGCTTTAATTTATATAGAGGGTATAGAACTAATAAAATATACTTGGTAAAATTTCCCTAGACTTGGACTTTAAACTAGGTCAGGTGGACCACCATAGATTATAAAATTTATGTAGATTGGAAAAGTTAGACAACCTAGCTAAAGAGAGCTAATTGATTCCATAAAGTGGAGGGTATTGATCTAGAGGTAGAGGTTAAGCGAAAAATTAAGGTTAATGGAGATAGTGTAGAATATGAAATTTATAAAAAGTTGCTATTACTAGCAATTATAATAATGCTAGCAGGTGGGGCCTTTTTATCTTATTCCAACTAGGTATTTAAATGTGACGGCAGCTACCAATATCCCAATATGCCAAATGGCTGTGAGGTAACTTCATTAGAAATGCGAATTACGAGGGTTTTTAATGTATCTAATGAAAGACTAGAAACCTACCTGCCTAAGTCAGGTTATAGTGATGGGGACCCTGATACAGGCCTATGTAGGGAGTCCCTACAGAGGGGATTTTATTGCTATCCAGGCCCTTAGAAGTATGCCAATAGCTATTTTTCTACCCAGGGTGTATGTGTCAAGGCAGGGCCCTAAGGATATAACAGGGACCAACCCATTTGGAATTCTTAATTATGTGATATTTAAGAGCCATGTAGCATGGCATACCTTGGATGACCAGTCTCCTGCCTATAGTGACAGGACCTATAGGGATGCCAAGGGTCAAGAGGAAAGGCTCTACAAGAACCCACACTGCCTTGTAGTAAATGGGGTGGACAAGGGTATGGTCAATATAGTAGACCCAATTAGGGTTACAGGAAGGTCAACTTCCTAGAATTTGCTAAAGCTATACATAGAGATGGGACAAAAGGGCTCTTGTCTTAGAATAAATATGCTAGAATTAGGATAAAAATGCCCAAACATATGATATAATAATTATTAACTAAAAAGTGACGGAGGATATAATATGAAAAAGGCAATAATATTAGCAGCTGGCAAGGGTACAAGGATGAAGTCCATTCATCTCAGGTAGTTCACCGGTGTGTGGTAAGGCAATGGTAAACCATGTTATTGATGCAGCCAGATCTGCTGGTGTAGGCGAGACAGTGGTTGTCTTAGAGTCATGGCATAGATGAAGTGAGGGCAGTAGTAGGAGAGGATGTCACAGCTGTACAGGCAGGCAGCTAGGAACAGGCTCATGCTGTTATGATGGCTGATGAATATATAGGGACTAGAGGACACTATAATGGTCCTGTGTAATGACATCCCCACTAATAGAAGCGAAAACCTTGGAGAGGTTTTTGTCTTCCATGATGAGGGTGGATATAGGCAGTGTGCTGTATTGACTACAGCAGTTGATGATCCTACTGGCTATGGGAGAATTATAAAGAGATGAACAGGATAGGTTGGTGAGGATAGTTGAACAGAAGGATGCCAATGAAGAGGAAAGTGGCAGTTAGGAAATTAATTCAGGTATATACTGCTTCAATGGTAGGTTCCTTAAGGAGTCTTTTGGCTAAGGTGAACAACAACAATGCCCAGGGAGAGTGCCATCTTCCAGATACATGAGCTTATCAGAAATGCTGGTGGTCTCAGCAGGTGCCTACAATGGTGCAAGCATCGAGGAATTGATGGGTGTAAACTCTAGGTCTGCAGCTATCAGAGGCCGAAACCACAATGAGGAAAAAGAATTAATGAAACATGTCAATGGTGTAACCATTTATAGATGTGGCGTCTACATATATAGATGCAGACGTTGAAATAGGAAGCGATACTATAGTCCTACCAGGCTGTATGCTGACCAAGGGGTCTAAGGATTGGTTCTGGCGCAAGATAGGACCACATACTAGTATAGAAAATTCTGCAATAGGTGACAATACAAGTGTCAAGAAGTCTGAAGTGATAGATGCCAGGGTCGGTGATAATACAAATGTAGGCCCATTTGCCTACCTAAGACCAAAGGCAGATATAGGTAATAATTGTAAGGTTGGAGACTTCGTTGAGGTAAAGAATGCTAGTTTTGGTGATGGTTCAAAGGCATCTCACCTTTCATATATAGAGCGATGCTGAAGTAGGAAAGAACGTAAAATATAGGTTGTGGAGTTGTCTTTGTGAACTATGACGGCAAAAATAAGTTTAGGTCTACAGTAAAGGACAATGCCTTTGTGGGTTCAAGATTGAACCTAGTTGCCCTGTGCAGTTGTAGAAGAGATACCTTTATAGCTACGGGATCTACTATTACAGATGATATACCAGCTGGTAGTCTTGCTATAGCTAGACAGAGACAGGAGCTAAAACCGGGCTGGGTTGAAAAAAAGAGAAAAAGAGACGCTGAAAACTCCCAAAGAAAGATAAATAAGATAGGCAAAAATAGATGAATTAAGATAGAGAATATGTTATAATATGGATAGAGTGTAAAATAAGTCAAGTATTACTTTAGGAGGTTTGTATTATGAGTTGTTACAATAGCCATAAGATGAAGCTTATAGCTGGTAACGCGTCTAAGGAGTTAGCTGCCAAGATTGCGGGTAAGCTAGGAGTGAGAGCTAGTTGATTGTCAGGTCAATCACATTTAGTGATGGTGAGACGCCGTTACAATTAATGAGACTATTAGAGGTTATGTTTTCGGTTATATCTCAGGATCAGAAATAATAATGATTTATTGATGGTGCAGACTCTAGGAACTGTTGCAGCAGCCTATGGATATGCGATAGAGGATGAGGCTAAGGCAAGAGGTCGATCACTGGCTATGATAGTTCTTGATTACTGGATTTTTGTTCAAAATCAGAGAACTTGGTCTTGAATACTAGATTAAGGTAACTGATGGATAATGGGATGAGATGTGCTTGGACTATCTAAGGGAATGGATGGCTAGACTATTCGGATATGCATATCAGAGAGGCAGATGGCCCTGGCAG
>BNJU01004064.1_pt1 | contig 26443 bp, 32 predicted proteins | sample 8539281 | NCBI WGS metagenome assembly BNJU01 (sample SAMD00202456, study PRJDB9452) | human saliva metagenome | isolation source: human saliva | place: Japan
ACACGACATCATCATCATCCTCCACTGACTTACCACCATGGGAACCGCTGTCGAACATGGAAACAAATTCATCAGTAGTCGACATCGCTCGTCAGTTCCTGGTATGCCTCCTCTCCTGCCGTTCATCCCTATCATTGCCCTCTGCATAAAGCTGCAGAGTCCAGGCCCGTGTTCTTCAGACAGTAGAGGACCGGACTGAACGGAACCGGCTTCTGGTGTCAAGTTCCGCAGCATGCACGTCAACAACCAGTCGGACACGGTGCAGCAACCAAAAGATGACCTGCGCAAGTTCCTGTTCGGCAATTTTGCTGCAAGACCAATCTGGACGAGTTTCCCCAGTTCTTCAACGTCCTGCGAGGAAACATGAGCATCGTCGGGCCGCGTCCCCATATGCTCTATCACACGGAACCTCTATTCCGAACTGATAGACAAACACATGGTGAGCGATTTCTCCCAAGCCGGGCTGGGCATCACTGGCTGCAGCCACTGGATACAGGGGTGAGACCAAAGACCTGAGGACTCATGGAGGAAAGGGATAAAAACATGACATCTGGTATATCGAGAACTGGACGTTCTGGCTTGACATGAAAAATCATCTTCATGACGGCCCGGAGCATTATCCATCCGGACAAGCATCGCCTATTGACGCCTCTGCACGGCATAGGTCTGGAGAACATGAAAAGAACAGACAACAACTACTAAATAAAAACAGATTTCAAACGACACTATTATGAAAGGTAGGTTCTTGCAGGGGATCAGGGCACACGCCTTTACCCTATCACCAGTTGAATAAGCAAACAGCTCATCCCCATCTACGACAAGCCGATGATCTATTACCCTGTCTCCGTGCTGATGCTAGCAGGGATAAGAGAGATATTGATCACCCACCCTTTCGACCCTGCTGGATTCAAACGGCTCTTAGGAGACGGAAGCAGCTTTAGCGTAGCACTTTGAATATGCAGAACAGCCGTCACCCTGACGGACTGGCACAGGCTTTCATAATAGGCGAGCAGTTCATCGGAAAGGATGCCGTGTGCCTGGTCCTGGGCGACAACATCTTCTACGGGGCGGGCCTCAGCAGCCTGCTGCAAGCAGTGTAGAACGTGCAGAGAAGCGAAAACAAGGCAACTCGTCTCGGCTATTACGTCAACGACCCGGAACGGTATGGCGTTGCAGAATTCTGATGCAGACGGAAAAATGCCTCAGCATAGAGGAAAAAGCCGGAACGCCCTAAGAGCACCACGCCGTCGTAGGACTCTACTTTCATCCCAACAGCGCGTCGTCGAAACGGCCAAGAACATAAAGCCTTCTGGCACGGGGAGAACTGGAAATTACGACCGTCAACCAGTGCTATCTGCACCAGGACAAGCTGATGGTGCAGACGCTGCAACGCGGTTTCGCATGGCTCGACACTGGCACCCACGACAGTCTGTCTGAGGCGAGCACATTAATAGAGTGCATAGAGAAACGGCAGGGACTGAAGGTAGCCTGCCTGGAAGAGATTGCCTACAAGAAAGGCTGGATATCAATGAAAAGGCTGAAAGAAGCCCGCCCTATGGCGAAAAGAACAACTATGGGAAGTATCTCCTCCAGCTTGCCGGAGAGAACGCATAACCCATGTGACACGGACACTACACCACTGAAATAAAGAACAATAAATAAATATGAAGAAAAACAAACTTTGAAAAAGGACAGGAGCAGGAGACGGAGGAAAGACAATCCGCCTTCGACTTTGCTCGTCCTCACCGAACCATTATACTCAACTGGTACTGGTTCATCCTTTCACTGGTCATCTGCGGCGGCTTAGGAGCCATCTACCTCAGATACGCCACCCCGAAGTACCAGTCTACAGCCAAGCTGCTGATCAAGGATGACGACAGCAACAGTAAGCGCGGACAGTCTTTGCAGAACATGACGAACCTCGGCATCATCTCCACCCTGCCGGCATCGACAACGAGATGGAGATTCTCACTCACATTCCATTGCGGAAGATGCCATCAGAGACCTGAAGCTCTATGTGACTACTCGACGAAAGGCAGGATCAAGGATATCATTCTCTACCGTGACCAGCCGCTCAACGTCGACATAGACCGTGCGCATCTCGAGGCTGAACCAACCTGTCGACCTGACCATCACGAGGAACGGGACAACCTACATTGTCAGCGAACTTACTCCGTTCCTACAGACGAGAACGAAAGCGAAGGACCGTTCTCCCTCAACAGGAAGTTCACCTCTCTCCCGCAACCATTGCCACACGTGCCCGGCATCATCACCATCAGCTCCAACAACGGGCACAGCTTACATGACGGCCAGACCCTGAAAGTCGAAGTCTTATCGCCAAAGATGGCATCAAACAAATACGTCGGCGAGCTTCAGGTGGCACAGACCTCGAAGACGACCTCCATCGCACAGCTGCAGCTGACAGACGAGGTGCCCCAGCGTTCGCTCGACTATCTCAAGCAGCTTGCCATCGTTCTACAACCGGCAGGCCAACGAGGACAAGAACATCGTCGCCCTGCGTACTGAAAAAGTTCATCAACAGCCGTCTGCAGAAAATCAACGCCGAACTCGGCAAGACCGAAGGCCAGCTGCAGAACTACAAACAGCAGAACGGCATGGTGGAACTGAAGCTGAACGCCGGCAATGCCGTCACCAACCAGAATGAATCCGAACTGAAACTGGCGGATATACAGACAGATCGAGCTTTTCAGCACCATTGCACAGGAGGTTGAAAGTTCGTCGAGAAACCTTTCGCAGGTAATTCCTTCCAACGTCGGGCTGGACGACCAGAGCTCCACTTCGCTGATCAACAAATACAACGAACTGGTACTCGAACGCAACCGCTGCTACGCAGTGCGTCCGAGAACTCGCCGATAGTAGAGCCGCTCACCGTCCAGATACGCGAACTGAACGGAAACATCCGCCGCGCCATCTCAACTGCACGCCAGAACCTGCAGATCCAGCGTGACGCGCTGGCAGCCCAGGTCAGCAAGTTCAACGAACAGGTTGCCGAAACTCCGCAGCAGGAACGTATGCTGACACAGATCGGCCGCCAGCAGGAAGTCAAGTCGGGTCTGTACCTCATGCTGCTTCAGAAGCGTGAGGAGAACAGCATCTCTCTGGCCGCGACAGCCGACAAGGGAAAGCTCATTGACGATCCGCAGCTCGTCGGCAAAATCAGTCCGAAATCAGCCATCATCATGCTCATCGCCCTGCTGCTCGGCCTGGCCATCCCGGCACTGGTAATATTCCTGCTGCAACTCTTCCGCTACAAGATCGAAGGCCACGAGGATGTGGCACGGCTTACGAAAACTGCCGATCATCGCCGACGGGCCATTGCCAGCAACACGGCAAAAAGGCAAGGCCGACATCGTTGTACACGAGAACCAGAACAACCAGATGGAGGAGATCTTCTCGTTCTCTGCGCACCAACCTGCAGTTCATGCTGCACGAAGGACAGAAAGTGGTGCTCTTTCACCTCATCAACCTCCGGCGAAGGAAAAAACTTTCACGGCTGCCAATCTTTCCGTCAGCTTCGGTCTTCTGGGCAAGAAGGTCATCCTGGTAGGTCTCGATATCCGTCGTCCGCGTCTCGGCAGAGCTGTTCGGCATCAACGACCACAGGCACGGCATCACCCAACCTGCTCGTGAGGATGCCCCACGCCGCCGATGTACAGGAACAGATTCTGCCTTCCGGCGTCAACAAGAACCTGGATCTCCTTATGGCCGGTCCTATTCCGCCCAACCCAGCCGAACTCATCGCACGCAGCTCACTTGAGGCAATCATCAAAGCCTTGAAGGACAAGTACGATTACATCATGATTGATACGGCTCCAGTCGGACTGGTAACCGACACGCTTCAGATTGCCCGTGGCCGACGCCTCCATCTATATGTGCTGTGCCGACTATACGCCAAAGTCGAACTTCGAGCTGATCAACGCACTGGCTAACGAGAAGAAGCTGCCGAACATGGCAATGGTGTTGAACGGAATCGATATGTCCAAGAAAAGTATGGCTACTATTACGGTTACGGACGCTGCAGCTAAGTACGGACGCTACGGGCGTGGCCTGGGCAGCTATGGATATGGGAAGAACGGCAATTACGGAAGCTACGGCAATTACGGGAAACTACAGCAACAGCCACTATGGAAACAAGGACGACCATTCTATAAAGAGGTAAAAGCCAGAACAGGAAAATGACATTACAATTGATTTCGACGGGACCATCGTCGAACATAAATATCCGAAAATCGGTGACGAAAATTCCTTTCGCCACCGATACCCTGAAGATGCTGATCAGGACGGACACCGCCTGATACTGTGGAGTGTAAGGGAAGGCGACCTGCTCCAGGAGGCGGTTGACTGGTGTCATGCCCGCGGGTTGAGTTCTGGGCCGTCAACAAGGACTACCCAGAGGAGGAGAAAGACAAAGAACAACCATTTCTCCAGAAAGCTCAAGGCGGATATGTTCATTGACGACCGCAACTTCGGCGGACTGCCGGACTGGGAGTACCATCTATCAGATGATTACCGCCCACGAGACCTGGGAGAGCCACGGCTTCGGTCATCAGTCTTTTGAGGACCACCAGCCCCGGAAGAAGAAGCATTGGTGGAATCTTTGAGGCACATTGGTTCTGCGCTGTTTCTGGCACAAGAGGCTATTCCCAACCGGTCGAGGGGAACCGTATTCCCAACCGCTGGGAAACAGTCCCGGCCGCCGGGAACAGCCGTCCCAGCCGATGGGGAACAATCCTTTCCCGGCAATCAGGAAAAATACCGGCTGCCGACAAACCGACAGACCTACTGGCAGACAGAAACGTCTCCAAGAACGGGGAATCTTCCCTGAACAAGAGAAAAGCAAGGAGGAGAATGCACAAAGACATTCTCCTCGCCTTTCCAAATTGAGAAGTCAAACTTTTCCAGCAAACAACGTCACCTGTTCATCTCTCACTGACATTACCAGAAACATCATCAGGCTAAACGAACAGAAAGCGTATCCCTCGCTTTGACTGCCACATGGACTTTGAACACCCTCATCAACACCTGAAGAAGTGTTGTGTGTCAACACTGACTGAAGAAAAGAGCAGAAGCGGGTAAAATAATACAGTCTATTTCTGAAGCCGGTGCAGACGACGACGCAGATAAGCCTTTGTAAATCATGTGCCACCAGCGTAGAGCGGACGTCCCCAGATGGTTTCAGATGGGAAAATCCAGCGCAAAGTGCAGATTCCTGTAAATTTCAACAAGCACTGCGAGTAGACGGACTTCCCTGCAAAAAGAATAACGCTTGTCATGAAAGCCGAAGTTACCGGCCTGCAACATTTCTGACACCAGCATCCTGCCGATTCTTTCGTCAGGCTTCAACAGCAGATACTGTTCAGGAAGCCCCAGAGTTTCCTTCATCACATACATTACAGCCGCAGGCAAACTTGTACATCCCTCGTCTGACGGAAGATGCGAGCGTCTTCCGGCGTTCTTCGTTGAAGCCGCGAAGCAGCAGGTAATATAATCTATCATCTGCCGCAGGCCGATACCCTCGAAGAAGAAATGGTGCATGAGGTGAGACATCTGGAAAAACCGGTTGAAATCGTCCGTCAGGGTGTACTATACCCCAATCCGTCAGGGAAGTTCCGTCAGGTTTTCAAACTGTGCACTTTGCATTGATTGAAAAGCGGCGCAGCCGGTATTCATGCCATAGATTGCCCATGAAGGACGGGAAGAAATGTACTTGACAGGGTCTTGAAACAACCGACTTCTATATGATGATAGCTCTATTTCTCCGCAGCTGTCCAGCTGTCTGGAGATACGGATGACATCCAGGGTCTTCGCATCTGTCCAGAGATCGATGTCACCTGAAAGTCCGCATATAAGGGTCGGGGTACATCAGGGCATTCGTCTGCCTTTCAGCACGCAGCCATGCACACCATGTTTCTTCAGCATCAAGGCCGTAAGTTCCGAGGCATCCTGTAGGCCTGACGGTTGGCCTGCCCGATAACCGAACAGCTGCCATACCATTTAAGGACCTGCTGCCTGCCGGGACGGTGTTCGGACTGGGAAAGCCGCTTGATTCCATGAAAAAGACACCAGAATGGCTTGCGCTTTGTAACCGAAGTCATAGAGGGCGTCCTAATCCATCTCGGCCAGACCGGCAGGTTTGGCACGCATCTTCCTGCAGACAGAAGCGCAGGAAGTCATTGCAGATAATTTTATTTTTCTCATCCATTTGTGACAATTCATTTCACAGCATCCCCCGTCAAGAAACATCTTTCCTGTCAAGAACGGAATACTTACTGTTATTGCTCACATATTCCGGTACGATTTCTTTCATCTTGCCGACAATTGCCATGTCGTCATAAGTTCTGCTCAGCAAGACCAGCGCATCGATCTGCCTGCTCACAGTTTCATAGTCGTATTCACGCACCTTGGCTATGCGGATTTTGTCGTGGAAACTGGGGAGGGTGTTCTCGGTCGTGCTCAGCACCTCTTCATACAGTTTCTCACCGGCACGCAGACCGGTGTACTTCACCTCAACATTCTTGGCCCCGGAAAGTCTGATCATCCGTCGGGCAAGGTCGGCAATCTTGACCGGTTTTCCCATCGAAGACGAAAAATCTCTCCGCCGCTCCCGTGTGTTCCCGCCTCAAAGCGCACCAGCTTGCAGGCCTCCGGAATCAGCATGAAGAAACGGATGATGTGGGTCGGTGACCGTTACCGGACCACCTGCCTTGATCTGGCTTTCAAACAGCAGTATCACGGATCCGTTGAGCCCAGCACGTTTCCGGAAGCGGGTGGTGACGAACTGCGTAACAGGTTTGCCCCCGGCCTGCTTCGTTGATTTTCTTGTTCAGGCTCTGCAGTAGATTTCGCAGATACGCTTCGAGCATCCCATCACGTTCGTCGGGTTGACGGCCTTGTCGGTCGAAATCATCACGAACTTCCTGACACCGTACTTCACACTGAGGTCGGCAATCACCTCGTTCCCCAGATGTTGTTCTGTATGCTCTCGGAAGGATTGTTCTCCATCATCGGGACGTGCTTGTAGGCGGCGGCATGGAAAACATAATCGGGGCGGTAGGTCTGGAAAATCTTTTTCCATGCGGGCTTCATTGGCAATGCTGGCGACGATAGTGTGGGCCTTTTATTTCCGGCCAGTCGAAGTGCATCATCAGCCGGATGTCGTCTACGGAGTCTCCGCCCTGGTCGATCAGGATCAGTTCCGCTGATGATAGATGGCAATCTGTCGCACCATTTCAGATCCGATGCTGCCTGCCGAACCCGTTATCATGATTTTCTTTCCACGCAGGAGACGGCTGATAGCGTCCATGTCTACATGGATCTGTTCGCGTGAAGCAGGTCCTCAATACTGATTTCCTTGAGCTGCACGTCGGTATAATCGTCGTCCTTGCTCCACCCTTCTCACCCGAAGTCATGTAAATCCGGATGCCAAGTCCCAGAAGGATGTCCTGCAAATGCCCTGGTCATTACGGAAACGCTCGTTCTGCAAGGGAGAAACCAGGACTGCCTGGATGTTCAACTCCGGATGCGGTCCGCAAGGTGATCATCCACCACAAAAATCTTCTTTCCCATGAGGATACGCCCTTTGATGGACGGGTCATGTGCATAAAACCCTTCAGCAGGAAAACGGCAGGCTGCTCGCTACGGATGATTTTCGCCAGACCAACGCCACCGTCCTTCACACCGTAGATGAGTGTGCGCTTTCCCTTGTCCGTATTGAACAGGACATCGTAGACCGACTTCGTCAGATGCGGAACGCCATCATGCCGATGGTTGCGACAAGATACATGGCTGCAATCTGCCGGCCTTCGAGCCGCACAAACTCCAGGTCCCAGTGATAGACTACGTAGTGCATTATCTCGGCAATGCCGAGCGAGAGCAGCATGGCCAGTGCCACACGCTGCAGATCGACGAAAGAAGAATAACGGATGATGCCCGAATAGGTGCGGAAAGCTGAAACCTATCAGATTGAATATCATGTACATGAAGATGGTCTTGCTCAGCAGGACAATGTTCCCCAGGGCAACCGCCCCGTGATAATAGAGCCAGAAGACAAAGATGCCGGAAAGATAACAGATAAGAATGTCTATGCCCAATACGACCCAATAAGGCAGAGCATTGATAGAAAGATACCAGTTAAAAAGTTTGTCGACTATCTTCATATGCCATTCAAGAATTAAGTACAAACCTGCTTTTGAATGCAGAAAGCAGATTCGCAGAACCATTTTAATAGTTTTAATTTAGGCTGCAAATTTAATCAAAAAAACTTAAACGTCCTAATTTAAGTTGCGGAGAATTAACTTGGTAGGTGAAAATTCACAATTTCTTACATCACCTCACATCCATCTGGATATGGTAAAGTCCGGCATAGAGACTGGGCTGATGGGTGAAAGTGACGATGACCTCTCTCCCCCATAAAGCTGCCAGTACATTCCTGTGCTCGAGGATGAAATTGCCGTCCGACGCACGATACTCACTCCCTCCAAGCACCTTGTAACCGGCTTCGACAGCCTGCCGGGCAAAGAAGAGCATCTCATCTTCCGACCCTGTGAAGAGATTGATGCGGTCTATGGAGAGCCTGCCGCCTGCGGAAGAACCGAAGAATCCGATCTGCCGTGGATTGCTGCCTGTCACCCTGTCTCTGCCGTTCTGCACATCATAAGTCATATTGTGATGGAAGATGATTTCCTTCTGTGTGCCATAGCCGTCGATTGTCTGTGAAGCATCCAACCGAAATCTCCTGCCCAACGACGCCAGTTCGGCCACACTCCTCATACGTTCGCCATCGACGTTCAGCAGGCTGTACAAACCAGGAAAAAGAGTATGGGGGAATGCCTGAGACAGCAGATACCCGGACACTTTCACCAGGGCGGAACCGCCTGCCGGACCGTCTGATACCTCACGTCCGCTGCCAGCCTTTTCTCCTTTGTCATTGCCCCTGAAGACCTGACATGAGTATTCTCACGGTCCGATATGACAACCGCATGAGCCGGCAGTCTGCCTGAAACCATCTGCACATCTTCACAATCTGCATTACAGGTCATGGTCTTTCCCTGTATTGCGTTTTCTTTCCCTTTAGTTCCGACACATGGATTTCCTGCCTCTTCGAGACGGTCTTCGACTGCGCGCATGATCAATGCCTCATCATGGCGGTAACGCTCGCAGAAGGCATCTTCATTGGTGGTCTTGTTCTATAATGGTCCTTCCCACCCGCGTCTCGCTGACTTTGGTACCATTGCGCCATAGGGTGGTATATTCAAGATGACCGTTTTCATTGTGAGTATAACAGGGTCCGTCAAGGACTCCATTACGATAACTCAGCTTCATTCCGATATTGCCGCTCGGGAAGAAGGACAAGGCACGGCCGTCTGCCTTGCCGTTCCTGTACTGCATGACAGACTCCACCCTCCCTGACTTGTGGAAGGTCCGGCACACGCCGTCCAGCACCGTGTTGCGGTCGTTCTGCCTGCTGAGGGAAATGTAATGCTTCTCGCCTGCAGCCGTCCGGTGATGAAATAGTCGAGAACATCTTCCGTCCGCTGTCGTCAACCGCCAGGACACGGTAATACGAAGCCTTGTCGGCACTGGCGACACCTTGCCAGCGGCTGTTGTAGAAGATAGCACCATGAGGAATGTAGGCACGTGACATCCGCTGGGCCGGCACCAGTGTAGGGACAAGGCACGCAAGCAGGATAAAGTACAGACGTATCATATATCAATCTCTAATTTGTCCGCAAATATACATCAACGGAGCTGAAAAAAAGAATTTTCTTATGTTTTTTCTCAAAAGAAAGGTTATATTTCAAAACAAAGTAGTATCTTTGTCACATCATCGGAATATAACTGAAAATCGATTAACTATGCCAGAACAAAGAAAGACGATCAAAGACTTTAGACAGCTCATCAACCTTTCTCAAACAGAAGAAGATATGCAGACGTACTCGTTGTGGTATGGCCGGAAGATCGGTCATACACAGGAGGCTGTCAGCAGAGCAGCACAAGAAGGATTCATCGAGCCGGTACTGGTCTGTTCTGAAGAAACCCGGAAAAACTATGCCGGAGCACATGGTTTCAGGTCTGTGACCGTCCAGGAGCTGAAGAAGCAGCACGGAAAGCTGTCGGACTGGTAAGGGAGAAGCAGGCTGACATCATCATGAAGGGCTTCCTGAACACGGATGTACTGCTGCGTGCCATACTGGACAAAAGAGCTCGGAATCCTGCCGAAAGACACGGTGCTGACATATCACGGCTGCCCGGCTGCCAGAATACCACAAGCTACTCTTCTTTACAGATGCCGCCGTCATTCCCGCACCGACCGACCAGCAGCGTCGGGAACAGGTAAGATACCTCGTTGATTTCTGTCATGCCTTCCAGATTGAATGTCCCAAGGTTGCCCTTTATCCACTGTTCCGAGAAGGTGGATGAACGCCATTTCCCTATACGGCTTCTTATTCCACACCCGGAAAGAAGGAGAGTCCGAGCTGGTCCCTGCATCATCGACGGTCCACTGGATCTGAAGACATCCTGTTCGGCTGAAGCCATGAAGGTCAAACAGATCTGCTCACCCATTGGAGGTGATGCTGATGCACTGGTATTTCCCGACATCGAGGCCGGCAATCTGTTCTATAAAGCCGTCACCCTCTTCTGCCATGCCGAGACTGCCGCCGTCCTCCAAGGTACAATGGCACCCGTCGTATTGCCCAGCCGAGGCGACACAATCGACTCCAGTTCTACAGCCTTGCCCCTTGCAAGCCTGATTTTCCAAGTAACAGATAAAAACATAGACAAGCAGCATATAATATATTAAGGTGTAACCAAGCGTTGTGGCACACAAGCCCATACATATATTAAAATTAGGTATAACAAGACGTTATGGCATACAAGATATTAGCAATCAACCCCGGATCAACATCCACAAAGATTTCACTTGCAAACGACGACCAGCCGGTATTTGTGGCAGACATTGCCCACTCCCAGGAAGAGCTGCGCATATTCAAGCGCATATCCGACCAGTTCCACTTCCGTAAGCAGGTCGTCATCGAGGAACTGAAGAAACGCAACGTCCCACTCGACTTCGATGCCGTCATCGGACGGGGCGGACTGGCTAAGCCTGTCCCCAGCGGTGTCTTCACCATCACGGAAAAGATGATCATCGACCAGCAGCAAGCCATCCACCAGCACGTCTGCGACCTCGGCTGCATGATTGCCGACGAGATTGCACGGGACATACCGGCTGCCGGAGCTTCATCGCCGACCCGGGAGTCGTTGACGAAATGGAGCCGGAGGCACGCGTTTCCGGCTCTCCGCTGATGCCGCGGATGGCATCTGGCACGCTCTGAACCAGAAAGCCATCGGCAGACGGTTCGCCAAGGACATGGGGACAACCTACGAGAAACTGAACCTAATCATCTGTCATCTCGGAGGAGGAATATCCATTGCCGCCCACGACCACGGCCGGGCCATTGATGCCAACAACGCCTTAGACGGCGAAGGTCCATTCTCGCCGGAGCGGGCCGGCACTCTGCCGGCAGCCGACCTGATTCACCTCTGCTTCAGCGGGAAATATACCGAGGACCAGCTGCTGAAGAAAGTAAGTGGACAGGCAGGCCTCATCGCCCATCTCGGCACCAACGACCTCAAGGAGATAATGAACTGGATAAAAGCCGGCGACAAGCATGCCGAAGTCGTGGTGTCAGCCATGATATGGCACATCGCAAAGAACATCGCCGCCGAGGGGGCCGTGTTGTATGGGAAGGTGGATGCCATCCTCCTGACAGGCGGCATGGCAAAATGCGACTATATCATCGAACGGCTCAAGCGTCGGCTCAATTACCTTGCGCCCATCCACGTCTATCCGGGACAGGACGAGATGAAGGCACTGACTGAGAACGCCCTGGCCGTCCTGCGGGGAGAGAGAGCGGCACGAGACTATTGAGACGTGCCGCAAACAAGCAAGAACCTAAACAACTCAACTATCATTTTATAATTTAAAACCAAATCTTATGAAGGTACATGAATACCAGGCAAAGAAATTCTTTGCAAGTTATGGACTTCCGGTGGACCGCAACATCGTTTGCAAGACTCCCGAAGAAGCTGTGGCTGCCTACAAGCAGTTAGGTGTTGAGAAAGCCGTGGTGAAAGCACAGGTTCACACGGGTGACGAGGAAAGCCGGCGGCGTGAAGCTCGGAAACAACGAAGCCGAAATCCGGCAGCATGCCGAAGCCATCCTGGGCATGAACATCAAGGGTTTTGTCGTTGACAGAGTTCTCGTCAGCGAAGCTGTTGACATTGCATCGGAATACTACATGAGTATTCTCGTCGACCGCAAGTCAAAGTGTCCGATGCTGATGCTGAGCCGGGCGGGAGGCATGGACATTGAACAAGTTGCCAAGGAAACACCGGAGAAAAATAGAGAAAATCGTCATCGACCCTGTTGTCGGCATGAGCGATTACCTTGCACGTGAGGCGGCTTTTCAAGCTCTTCGACAACATGGCACAGGTGAAGCAGGCTGTACCTATTTTCAAGAACATCTATAGACTATTCACCGAAAAAGATGCCTCTCTGGCCGAAATCAACCCGTTGGTCATGCTAAAGGACGGCACGCTGAAAGCCATCGATGCCAAAATGACCTTCGACGACAATGCCCTCTTCCGCCACCCGGACGTTGCCGAGCTCTTCGAACCAACCGCTGAGGAGCGCAAGGAGCGTGAAGCCAAGGACAAGGGATTCAGCTACGTGAACCTGGGCGAAGCATCGGATGTACTGGTGAACGGTGCCGGACTTGCCATGGCGACCATGGACATGATCAAGCTGTATGGCGGCGAACCGGCCAACTTCCTTGACATCGGCGGCAGTTCCAACCCCGAGAAGATTGTCGAGGCCATGAAACTTCTCCTGAGCGACGGGCACGTAAAGGTGGTGCTGATCAATATCTTCGGCGGTATCACACGCTGCGACGACGTTGCCAACGGGCTCCTCGAGGCCTTCAAGGTAATCAAGACAGACATTCCTATCGTCATCCGCCTGACGGGGACCAACGAAGCCGAAGGCAGAGCCATCCTCGAAGGTACTCACTTCACCGTCGGCACCAGCATGGCCGATGCAGGACACAGGCAGCAGAACTGAGCAAAAACTTTAAAAACACAAAAGCTATGAGTATTCTGATCAACAAAGATACCAAATTAATCGTACAGGGTATTACAGGTCGCGACGGCAGTTTCCACGCATCAAAGATGAAAGAATATGGTACTAACGTGGTGGGCGGCACCTCTCCCGGAAAAGCCGGTCAGGAGGTCAGCGGCATCCCTGTGTTCAACACCGTAAAGGACGCTGTGGCAGCAACTGGTGCCAACACATCCATCATCTTCGTCCCCTGCACCTTTTCGCAAAGGATGCCATGCTCGAAGCGATTGACGGCGGTATAGAACTCGTCATCTGCATCACTGAGGTGTTCTACCCTTGATGCCGTTGCTGCACAGCGTTATGCAAGGATAAAAAGGGTGAAGGTCATCGGTCCGAACTGCCCGGGATTGATTTCTCCGGAGAGAGCATGGCAGAATCATGCCTCACCAATATCTTCAAAAGGACATACAGGCGTGATCAGCCGCAGCGGTACACTCTACCTACGAAGTCGTCTACAACCTCACACAGGCTGGTCTGGGACAGATCTACGGCAGTCGGTGTAGGCGGCGACCCGGTCGGGGCTTTACTTGAAGACCCTGCTCCGTACGTTCCAGGACGACCCTGAGACAGACAGTGCATTGCACTCATCGGAGAAATCGGCGGCGATGCAGAGGAACGTGCAGCCAGATTCATCAAGGAGCATGTAACAAAGCCTGTGGCAGTGTTCATCTCCGGCCAGCAGGCTCTCCAGGCAAGCAGATGGGCCATGCCGGAGCCATCATCTCAAGCGGTCTCGGGTTCTGCAAGTGAGAAAAATCGCTGCCTTCGAGGCTGTCGGTGTACCGGTAGCACGTGAGACAAGTGAAATCCCCGAGCTGTTGAAGAGACAGCTGGGCAAGTGAACAACAGATTTCCCTGACCGTCATGACAAGACGGTAATGAGAAATACATCCATGATGATTCCCACCATGGGGCAGCACAGCAGGCTGACCCATGGTGGGATTTTTCATGGAGTTGACTCATCATGAACTGTCGGACAGGACACGGAATGAAAATCCCCGCTTCGGGGACACCTGTTCTGACCGGTCGGGAACAGGTGTCCCGAAGCTCGGGGAGCATAGTCCCATGATTGGGAACAATAGGCACAAGACTTGACTTTGACATCATCCTGACTGATATTTGTCCGACACTCTGTTTAACCCCTCGAATACTTTTGACTGTCTTCTTCCTCCGCTCTGCATTACAAAGGCCATCACAGGATAAAAAGACAGGTAATATTTTGCTTTTACTTGATAAAACGCTATCTTTGCACCATAGACATTGAGAATCCCAACCTGAAATCATATAATCATTACCCTAAATATAGAGTCATGAGAAAACAAATTTCTTTCTACAGCAATGGTAGTAGTTCAGCCTTCGGCTATGCGCAGACACCGAAGTGGATCAATAATGTCAGGCTGTCCGGCTTTGTATCGTGCAAATACCAGTACAACGGACCGCACAACGGAAAGACCGATAAGTTGAACACCTTCAATCTGCGTCTGGGACGTATCTCGCTCGACGGCCGCATCCTTGACGACTGGTACTGGAAAGCACAGCTGCAGTTCAACGGCAACACATCCACGTTGGGAACGTCGCCGCGCATGGTAGACCTCTTCGCCGAATGCGCAGAAATACGACTTCCTCCGTGTGAAGGCGGACAGTTCAAGAATCCCTTTACCTTCGACAATCCGATTCATCCTATTGACCAGGGATTTATGAGCGTGGCACAGAGCGTACTGAAACTGGCCGGCTTCTCCGACAGGGCTGGGGCACACCCCTCCAACGGCCGTGACATCGGAATACAGATACAGGGCGACTTCCTGAAGAACAAGGCAGGCAGAAACCTCGTTCACTATCAGGTGGGAGTGTTCGACGGACAGGGCATCAACGTGAAGGATGTAGACCAGCAGAAGAACCTTATCGGCGGCGTATGGATAATGCCCGTAGAAGGAATGCGGCTGGGCTGGTTCGGCTGGACGTGATCATACGCCAGGAAAGGAAACTGACAGATGAGGCCGGCAATCCCGGACCGGCGTACGCAGCCCTGCAACAGCGCCGTTATGCTTTCTCGGCTGAATACAAAACGAATGACTGGACGGTCCGCTCAGAGTTCGTCCATTCCACAGGTTATGCTTTCGCAAAGACACTGAGCCATACGGATGACGCTGCTGCCAGTGACTGCAATCTCAGTGCTGACGGCAACAAGGCACAGGGCGTCTATGCCCTGGTCATCGCACTCGATCATTCCCGGAAAGTTCCATGCCAAAGCACGCTACGACATGTACCAGCCATCGGACGGGGCGCAGAAACAACGCACACAGTACGATCTGGGACTTGACTACGAATTCAACAAGAACCTTGAAATGAGTGGTATTTATTCCTATGTCCACGATCGTTCCCAGCACATCACAATGGGACATCCTGATTACTCAATGTTTGACCTGGAATTAAGTTTCCGCTTCTAAACTTGTGGATGTCAAGCCAAACGGCCGTATGACCAATATTGTCCACAGGCAACGCTTGCCTATACATCAGGCAAGTGTTACCTGCATTGTGAGCAGGATTGTATATCCATATCGACGTATAACAGATAAAGAAAAGCTGCCTGTTGGAGGCTGTATGCCAGGCAGCAGACATGATCAATACGATGCAGTACAGGGTATCCCCAATGCAACAACACGGTCGCGGATAGCATCCAGTTCCTCGTGTGTTGCCTTGCGGAGAAAACGGTCGGGAGTCTCGCGGTCGATAGTGTAAATCATAACCTCTCGAGGGGCTATCTCCTTGACGGCTTCAAGCCATGGAGCGATGAAAGATTCAGAGGTGTTGTCAACATCTTCCCCACCCTCAGTTGCACCTCTTTCAGGAACATTGTCTGGATAATGGCCTGCCCATTGAAAGCCTTTGATGCCGGCAATGATACGGTTCACGTCGAGGACGGCTGGACAGGACGGTCCACCCTTTGTTTATATAACCGGGGCTGATGGGTGTCGAGCTTCAGGATGTTGTTGTCCACTTTCGAAAGTGCCTCGTATCTTCGGACGATGGATGAAGGTAGAATTGCTGAGGACGGAAACCTTCGCCTGCGGGCAGTATTCTGTTGCGCAGGCGGATGGTATCGTCGATGATTTCAGCAAATGAGGGTGCGATGTCGGCTTTCCATTGCCGGGCGAAAGTCAGCACGTCAGGGTGTACTTTCTCCCGCAGCATCTCTTTCAGCTTCGCTTCCAGCGCCTTGGCAACGACTTCACGGGCGGGATGAGGGGTCTCGTCTTATGGTCATTGTTGAAGCCGCATCTCAGTAAATGCAGTCGAAGGGTGCATATCTTTCCGTCTGCCGGCATCAGGTTGATACCCAATGAAATGCCCAGGCGACGGCTATGGACGGGACCGAAAAATGGGGAAGGATAGATGATCGTACTCTATTTCATTTTTCATTTAAGATGTGAAAGATGAGGATATGGTGCAAAAGATAAAACAAATAAATTACATCGTTGAGCTATGGCAAAGGAAAAGCAAAAAGCAAGTCTAAATAAACTATAAATTCTTTTTGCCGTTCTTTTTATTTTGCTGTATCTTTGCAGCAATCTCGTGTATTACATCTTTTCGAAATGGCAAAGAAGAAACAGCCCTGCAGCCATCACAGCCCTGCAGGTCGTTACACCTATGTATCAGTACGGCAATGGTTCTGATGCTGATTGGCATGGTCGTACTGACAGGCTTCACCAGTCGCAATCTCAGTTCTTATGTAAAGGAGAACCTCACCATCACGATGATTCTCCAGCCAGATATGAGTACGGGAAGAGAGTGTCGCACTCTGTCAGCGCGTGCGCTCGTTGCATTACATCAACAGCCCTCATTTCGTCAGCAAGGCGAACAGGCTTTTGAAAGAGGGGACACGCGAACTGGGGAGCCAACCCTGCCGAATTTGCCGGTGAGAACCCATTCACCGGGGAGATAGAAATACAGTTGAAAGCTAATTATGCCAACAACGATTCCATCAGGAATGTTGTTCAGGAGCTGCGTACCTATCGTGGCGTAAGCGACATCACTTATCCGCAGAGTCTGGTAGAAAGCGTAAACCACACACTTGGCAAAATCAGTCTGGTACTGCTGGTGATTGCCGTTCTGCTTACGATTGTTTCTTTTCTTGATAAACAATACCATTCGCCTGAGCATCTATGCACGTCGCTTTTCCATCCATCACGATGAAACCTCGGGAGCATCATGGAATTTCATCCGTGCCCCGTTCTCCGCGCCGTGCCGTGCTGGAGGGTCTGGTCTCCGCCCCTGCTGGCCATCGTCGTGCTGGGTGTCGGAATATGTTTCTCATGATTACGAGCCGGACTATCACAAAGGTGCTGCCGCGGGGGCACTGGTCATAACGGCAGCTGTCATGCTGGCTGCGTTCTTATAGCTGTTTTCTGCCTCATGGCTGTCAGTAAACAGATTCCTTCGCACTGAAAAGCCGGCGACCCTGTATAAAATATGAACCAAAAGTAAAAAGGTAAAAGAAGAAAAAGGCTGACCATCATCGCTCTATCATCACTTATCCCTTCCTCCTCCTATCATTACCTATCATCGCCCAAGAAAAATATGAACAAAAGAAATTTAGCTTTCGGAAAGGCCACAATCATCCTGTTGGCAGTCGGTATCGCTATTGTCGTCATCGGATTCATCCTCGCGAGCGGCGGTTCCTCTAACGAGACTGTTTTTCGACCCTGAGCATATTCAGTACACGGCACATCAAGGTTGCGCCGGTGGTGACCTTCATCGGCTCGTCTCCATCATCGGTGCACTACTTATCAGCCGAAAGCGCCTAAAGACGTGGAGGTATAATGACTCTTCTACAGACCATCATCATCTCCATCGTCGAAGGACTGATAGAATTCTTCCTGTGTCCTCGACAGGACACATGATCATCACACAGAACCTGCGGGTGTACAGCAGGGTGATGCTTTCGTCCATGCTCTTCATATTCATCATCCAGTTCGGTGCCATCCTCTCCGTAGTATGCCTGTACTGGAGACGGTTCTTCCACATTGACCATACACTCTGTACCGGCCGACCGCAAGTCGCCTTTTTCTCAGAATGATACATCCTGTCCGGTCTCTACTGGCTGCTCTTTGTGAGCGTGCTGCCGGCTGTTGTCATCGGTATGGCTGCAAAGAAAAGCGGACTGCTCGACTGGCTGCTCTGACTCTGTATGGGTCGTAGCGGTAATGCTTGTCGTGGGCGGTGTGTTCATGCTTTTCTGTGACAGGATTTTCAACAAGGGCAAGGAGGAGACAGAGTAAACGAGGAAAAAGAGCCTTTCAACATCGGTCTGTCTCCAGTGCCCGTCGGTGCTCCTGAACAAGCCGCTCAATGGCAACCATCGTAGGAGGCATGGCAAACGGGCTGACTGAGGCGAGCAGCAGAGTTCTCCATCTTCCCGGCCGTACCGACTATGGCGCGACCTGCTCGACCTGCTCGACCTGCTGAAAGAAGATGTTCCTGGGCTACGGCATATCCGACAATGCTGGCTGTAGGCTGTATTGTTTCGTTTGTCGTTGCGCTGCTGGCCATGAAGTGGTTTGTGAACTTCCTGGCGAAGAGGGCTTCAGGTGGTTCGGCTGGTATCGTATCATCGTGGGAGTCGCCATCCTTGTGATGCTGCTCGGCATGTCACTGAACATGGTTGACTGAATTTTCACCTCACAATATATTCTGATGAACTTGCAAGGAAGGAGTAGTTATTCCCATCGACAAACCCTATGGAATCACAAGTTTCAAGGCTTTGGCACACATACGCTACCTTTGCACAGGCAAACGACGGAAAGGTGAAAATCGGCCATGCCGGAACACTTGATCCCCTGGCAACAGGTGTCCTCATCCCTGGCTACAGGAAAAGATGACCAAGCAGATAGAAAACCCCTGCAAGCACACGAACTGAAGGAACATACGGCGACATTCCAGTTAGGTGCGACTACTCCAAGCTATGACATGGAGCATGAAGTGAACGGGACTTTCCCTGACGGAACACATCACACGTGAACTGATTGACGAGACCCTACCACGATTTAGTAGGGCGACATAGGAACAGATACCCAACGTACAGTGCGGTGAAAGTAGACGGAAACGCGCCTTCAACTACCGCAGGAACGGAGAAGAGGTGACGCTGAAGCCCAAACATATCCATATTGACGAGATAGAAGTGCTGGACTTTGACACAGCAAAAAATGCGGATCAGACCTCGGCATAGTCTGCGGTAAAGGAACCCATATCCGGGCATTGGCACGTGATTTCGGGCGTGCGTAACAGCGGAGCCTATCTCACGGGATATTGCGCCGCACACGTGTCGGAAAACGTGCGGGTAGAAAATTGCATCAGTTATGACCAGTTCGACAACTGGCTCAGCAGCAGAAAATAGAAAAACAATAAACTTCCCAACATAGCAATATGAAGCTTTACAGTTTAAATTCAACCCTGCCCAAAGAGCAGGTAGCCTTTGTACCCACATTCATCCGACCGTACTCACACGCAGCGATGGCAGCATACATGACCTTTACGGTCACGCGCGCGGGACGAAGGTCGCCTGATGGTACTCCACCGCACATCCGGCAAGATTGATATGTTCAAGGGGAAGTCAAGGGTGACCAAAGGAAACGGATTTCATCCGTTTCGATGATGTGCTCAGCTACTTCGATGAGGGGGATGCCTTCATCTTCACTGACACGAAGGTATTTCCTGCCCGCCTGTACGGGAACGAAGGAGAAAAACAGATGCGAAGATAGAGGTGTTCCTGCTCCGCGAGCTGAACCAAGAGATGCGGCTCTGGGACGTACTGGTCGAGCCGGCACGTAAAATCCGTATCGGCAACAAGCTCTTCTTCGACGAGTCCGGCACGATGGTGGCAGAAGTCATCGACAACACAACCTCCCGTGGCCGCACGCTCCGTTTCCTCTACGACTGTCCGCACGATGAGTTCAAGCGTGAGCTGTATGCACTGGGAGAAGCTCCGTTGCCGCGTTACATCATAGACAACCGCCCGAAAGAGAAAGGGGAAGAGTTTGCCCATGCCACAGCTGACGATATGGAGAATTTCCAGTCGGTTTTTGCAAAGAACGAGGGGGCTGTTTCCGCACCGGGTACCAACATCCATTTCTCTGAACACATGATGAAGATGATGGACATCCGCGGCATTAAAAAAGCCTTTATCACCCTGCATTGCGGTCTGGGGACTTTCCATGACATCGAGGTAGAAGACCTGACAAAGCACAAAATGGACTCCGAAGAGATGCACATCAATGCCGATGCCTGCCGCATTGCAAACAGTGCCAAGCAGGCAGGACATCATCTCTGTGCCGTTGGTGCGAGCGTTGTAAAGGCGACGGAGACGGCAGTGGGAACAGATGGCATGCTGAAAGAATACGATGGCTGGACAAATGAATTCATCTTCCCGCCCTACAACTTCGGCTTTGCCGACTCCATGCTGGTCAACTTCTATCATCCTTATTCTACATTACTGATGGAGACAGCTGCCTTCGGCGGCTACGACCTCGTGATGGAGGCATATGACAAAGCGGTAAAAAACGGCTATATGTTCGGTTGTTTCGGCGACTCCCTGTTGATTCTCAACGATTGATATGCACACAGTTTACTTGGCACTCGGCACAAACCTTGGCGACAGGAAGGCCATCATGCACGAGGCGATAGAACGAATCGAAAATAAGATTGGCACAGTCCTGCGCCAATCTTCTTTTTATGAGACAGAGCCATGGGGATTCGAGAGCCCCAACCGCTTCCTCAATGCCTGCGTATGCGTTTCAACACCCCTTGGCCCCCGGCAGCTGCTTGAGACATCACAGGAGATAGAACGTGAAATGGGCAGGACGAAGAAAACAGTCAATGCACAATACACCGACCGTATCATTGACGTGGACATCCTGCTTTATGACAAGCTAAGTACCCATGAACCAGACCTTATCATTCCCCACCCGCTCATGCAGGAACGTGAATTTGTAATGACCCCATTAAAAGAAATATGGGAAGAATAACTTATCTACACAAAGAGAAGCAGACTTGGCCTACCCTTTCAACCTCTTCCAAATTCCTACAAACTGATTTTTAATATAACAAACCAATAGATTTGGCTAACAGAATAAACAAATGAAGAAGATATTTTTAGCACTGACTTTGTTTGCAAACATCCTTTTTCGCTAACGCTAACCTGATTACGGAAGAGCAGGCCTAAAGATCGCATCCAAATATATCAACAATCCGAAACTCACAGACAACACACCCCAGACACGCTCATCAAAAACGCATGAACAGCCTGCATATTATCTGTTTACAAATTCTAACGATAAGAAATTCGTCATCATATCAGGCGAAAACAGGCTGAATGAAGTTGTTGCTTACGGAAATTGTAAGTCGAACGATGTCAACAGTCAGTCAACTTACGTCACCCAATTCTTAAAAGACTATGAACGCATAGTGAAAGCTGTGCGCACCAATGTTCTACAAGTACCTCAGAAACAGGGCCCGATCAAGCGGAGAGTAGAGCCATTACTCACTTGCAAGTGGAGTCAATACTACCCTTTCAATAAATACACACCGGTTATCAGCAGCCGGACAACACCTACCGGATGCGTTGCAACAGCTACCGCACAGTTAATGTTCTATCATAAGTGGCCCCAGAATCGCCCAACCGACTATGTAGCAACTACGGGAGATGAAGCAAGGAAAAGTACAACTTATTGGTGGAATGACATGAAGAATACTGTTGCGGAGATGCGCTCAGACCGTTCAGCACAGGCAGTCGGTGTCTTGATGCGTGATATTGGCAAAGCTGTCAGGATGAGATACTATCACAGAGGAAGCGACTCTAATTTGCAATACGCCTGCAATGCCCTTCGACACACATTCAATTATACAGTGAAGTTCCTTGATAAAGACTTCCTGCCTGCAAACGAGTTCCACAACGAGGTGGTGAAAGAAATATCTGAAGGGTATCCTCTTTTAGTTGCAGGAGGCAACCACGCTTTTGTTTTTGACGGCTATGATGAACGAGGATATATTCACATCAACTGGGGTTGGGCAGGTGAATACGATGGATATTTCGATATCAACACTGTCTATCTGAATGTTCAAGGATATGGGTTAACAGGTTCTTTCTGGGATGAAATGCAGGTCTTGTGTGTCCATCCAACCAACGGGAAAGCCACTCCTTTACCAGACATACCACGGGGATTAGACGCTCGGGCAACCACGACTTTTTCAATTGACAAAACAAAAGGTACAAGAACTGATTCCTTTACTGCCGAGATTAAAAAATTAGGAACATATAGTTCTGTTAAGGGCGAACTGGGAGTATTTACAGGAAAGGTTGGCCTTGCACTGTATGATAGTAATGACAAGCTGGTAAAAGTCTATCAAACAACAGGTACAGACCATGTTTGGGCATCCATCTTCACTTCCATGTCATTCGATGTAAACAACTTTAACTTCGACGGAGTTCCTAATGGAAACTATCGTTTAGTACCTGTTTACTCAGAGGTGCTCGATACACAGACCGAAGAGCATGGGGAATGGACACGTGTCAACCATACCAATGAGATGCAAGTACAGCTGACAGACAATGAAGTGAATATCGAAACAGATAATCCAAAGGACATCGTTGTGATGGAGAAAGCACCAAGCCTACTTGCTCCGTTCTATTTTGACTCTGGAAATTACGCTGCTTTCAGTTTCACCATGTACAACCCTGGACGAGAAGAAGTGCATGGCGACTTGGTAATGACACTTTAAAAAAATACTGTAACAAACGAGGAATTCAATGGCTTTCTACTCACTCCAAATGTTGTGGCACAACGACTGGGAAACACTTCTTTTGCAATCAATATGCTTCCACAATACTATAATTCGGGAAGAGTCGGTGCCTTGGGAGTAGGAACCTACAAGGTAACCTTTTCCATAAGAGCCACTCGTAATGGCTCGGACGTGCTGATTCCTGTTACAATGAAGCAACCTTTCGAGATAGAAGTGCTGCCACATAATGATGAAGGTACAATTGAATTTAATTATGTTGACTTCTTAGCGGATGGTAAGGACGCAAACTATACAACCTTTGAACTCAACAAAACAAAAGAGATAGGACTGCAAGTCCATTCAAGAGTCAGTGGATATCAAATCAGAAATGGTTATCGCGGACCCATCTACTATCGCCTGCTCGATCTGACAAACAGCAGATGGATTGATTTAGGTGCTGTCAACAACGTATACCTACCTTGTGATGCTGCAAATAATGCAACCCAGACACGTATCACCTTCCCTACATCTAAGTTAGAAGCCAATCACACTTACGAAGTACACATAGATGTCGAACGAAAAGGAAAACGTCAGGATGTGTGGAATACGCTTGCAATGCGTCATGTATTTTATACTATCGACGAGTTGAGACCTGCAGGAATCGACTTCTCAAAAAGTGATAATAAAACCTCAAATGCCATCTTCTCCCTACAAGGTATTCGTCTTCAACAGTCATGGAAAGATCTGCCAAAAGGAATTTATATCATTGATGGAAAGAAAGCAATAAAAAGATAAAGAGGTCCATCCAGAACTCGGGATGATAAAGTCTATCCACTATAAGGGAAAACCTTTACACTTTTCACAATATAAGTTCATTTTTATTTTGCTGTCATTTTTAACATTCTTCGTAAACATTCTGTAAATCATCAGCTTATATGATTGCGAAGAGTGATAGAAGTGACAGGAAAAGACGTTTGAAGAACATGACAATATGCCCCGAATGCAAAATGATGTATAGACTAAATGAAAAAAGGTAAGAAAGAGAAGCCTAAAAAAAAACGCTTCATCTTTCCTACCTTTTATTTTGCTTCCGGCGATCTTACTTGAGGAGACCCAGTGCCTTTACAATGGCACGGTAACGGTTGACGTCACGGTCGTAGAGATAGTCGAGCAGAGCGCGGCGCTTGCCTACGAGCTGCGTCAGCGAACGAGTCGTAACATAGTCTTTGTGGTGCTTCTTCACGTGCTCGGTCAAGTGCTTGATACGATAAGTGAAAAGCGCAATCTGACTCTCTGCAGAACCCGTGTCCGTCGTGTTCTGTGCCTTGCCGTACTGTGCGAAAATCTCCTCTTTCTTAGTCTTGTCTAAATACATGCTTTTGTTTTGATTAATGTGACTTGCTATTACATCTTTCCGTCGTTAGCCGCCTTAATCACAACGGGTTACGACCTCAAATGCATCGGACTCTCCGAAAATGCTGTGCAAAGTTACAACTTTTTATTGGAACGACAAGCGATTTCCATTTTTTATTCGTAATTTTGCACCGTAATTAAGCGTAAGTTTTTTAAGGTAGATAAATGCAAGACATTCGTAACATCGCAGTTATTGCGCATGTCGACCACGGAAAGACAACCCTGGTTGACAAGATGATGCTCGCTGGCAAACTTTTCCGTGACGGACAGGACAACAGCGGTGAAGTTCTCGACTCCAATGACTTGGAGCGCGAACGAGGGATAACAATTCTGAGCAAGAACGTAAGTATCAACTGGAAAGGAGTCAAAATCAATATTCTCGATACACCGGGACACTCCGACTTCGGCGGTGAAGTGGAACGTGTGCTGAACATGGCAGACGGCTGCCTGCTGCTGGTAGACGCTTTTGAAGGGCCGATGCCGCAGACACGCTTCGTGCTGCAGAAGGCTTTGCAGCTCGGATTGAAGCCAGTGGTTGTCATCAACAAGGTTGACAAGCCCAACTGTCGGCCGGAAGAAGTCTATGAGATGGTATTCGACCTCATGTGCGACCTCAATGCCACGGAAGAACAGCTGGACTTCCCTGTCGTCTACGGTTCGGCCAAGAACGGCTGGATGAGGGGCAGACTGGAAGAAGCCGACGGACAACATTGAATACCCTGCTCGACCTTATCCTTGAGGGCCATCCCCTGCACCGAAGCAGCTGGAGGAACGCCGCAGATGCTGATCACCCTCACTGGACTATTCAAGCTATACAGGACGCATCGCCGTAGGCCGTGTACACCGCGGCACACTGAAAGACGGGCAGAACATCACCATCTGTCACCGCGACGGCACACAGGAACGCACGAAAATCAAGGAACTCCATACTTTCGAGGGTATGGGGCACAAGAAAACGGACCATGGATTCCGGCGACATCTGTGCCGTAATCGGTCTGGAGAAATTCGAGATCGGCGACACCATTGCCGACTTCGACAATCCGGAGCCACTGCCGCCCATCGCCGTGGATGAGCCGACGATGAGCATGCTCTTCACCATCAACGACTCTCCCTTCTTCGGCAAAGAGGGCAAGTTCTGTACTTCCCGCCACATCAGCGAACGCCTGAACAAGGAACTGGAGAAAAACCTTGCCCTGCGTGTCCGCCCGGTGGAAGGTTCCATGGACAAGTGGATTGTCAGCGGACGCGGTGTGCTCCACCTTTCCGTTCTCGTCGAGACAATGCGCCGTGAGGGCTACGAGCTGCAGGTGGGACAACCGCAGGTCATCTACAAAGAAATCGACGGTAAGAAATGCGAGCCTATCGAGGAGCTGACCATCAATGTGCCGACAGACTTCTCAAGCAAGATGATCGACATGGTAACACGCCGGAAGGGTGACCTGCTCGGCATGGATGCCGAAGGCGACCGTGTGAACATCACCTTCGAGATTCCGTCACGCGGCATCATCGGCCTGCGTACCAACGTGCTGACAGCCAGTCAGGGCGAGGCGATCATGGCACACCGTTTCAAGAACTACCAGCCGTTCAAGGGCGAGATTGTCCGTCGCACCAACGGCTCGATGATTGCACTTGAAAGCGGTACAGCCTACGCCTACGCTATCGACAAGCTGCAGGACCGGGAAAGTTCTTCATAGATGCGGGAGAAGAAGTCTATGGCGGACAGGTTGTCGGCGAACACGTCCACGACAACGACCTCGTCATCAATGTTACCAAGGCAAAGCAGCTGACCAACGTCCGCGCCTCGGGGTCCGACGAGAAAGCACGTGTCATCCCCAAGACGGAAATGAGTCTGGAGGAATGTCTGGAGTATATCAAGGGCGACGAATACGTCGAGGTAACTCCAAAAACATCCGTATGCGTAAAATCACACTTGACCATCTGGAGCGCAAACGCCAGAACAAGGAATAGAAGGCCCTCATTCCCAAGGAAAAACGTATCAAGATACAAGACTAGCTTTGTTGGCGGAATTAAAATGTACATTTTAATTCCGCCAACGG
>BNJU01003548.1_pt1 | contig 26431 bp, 25 predicted proteins | sample 8539281 | NCBI WGS metagenome assembly BNJU01 (sample SAMD00202456, study PRJDB9452) | human saliva metagenome | isolation source: human saliva | place: Japan
TTTAAATAGTTATCAAAAATCTTGTTTTAGTACATATTCTTTTTTTGCTCCCCAAAAGGGTTTTTCTTGATGAATTTTAGGATATTCAAGTGAAACTTTTGCTTCAGGAATTTGTATGTCCTCAATTTTGAGTTCTTCGGTCATTTCATCGGCAACTTTTTGTGCTTCAGCTTTAAAGACTTCAATATTTTTTTAATATATCTTCTTCCTTCGTGTTTTCTTCTTAAAATTTCAATATTTTTGTCCTTGAACAATTCTTTTTGATATTCAAACCATTTATTTTGAAGTTCATAAAGCGAACTTTTCCCATCAAAATATTTTTTTGCCGAAAGCGTAGTTGCTGTATACTTATGCTCATTCTGAAATTTTTTTATAAACTCCTTATCACTTTTTTTATCGCTTAAATTTAGTTTTGTAAGCTCTTTTAAAACTTCTCTTTGAGTAAGTTTTTTTTCCTTAACTGCTAAAGGAATTGCACAGACATGCATATGCGGTTTTTTCTCATCGTAATGAATTACGGCAGAAATAAAATTCATTTTTGGGTATTCTTTTTCTAGCCAGCTTAAATTTTTTTTGAACACTTCTGTCATCTCTTCCTGACCCATATTTTCAAAAATTTTTTCATCAATGTTGCAAAGAAAATTGACTAGAACGACGCTATCTTTTTTGGTTTTAATTTTATTTTTTTTAAAGTATTCTGATAATTCAAAATTACCATTTTTATATCCAAATTTGTCTAGAATTATTGTATTTAATTCAGTCTTTTCAGAATTAATATTTTGATTTTTATACTGCCTATGTTTTCTGAAAATGTGGTCAATAATTGAAGTATAATTTGACATTTTTGACTTTTTTTATATTAATAAGGTTATGTGCTTTTTTTCCATAAAAAAATTTCTCCTTTGATACTTGATTTATTTATATTTTTTTATTATATTATATTTAATATAGATTAGTCAAATTTGAATTAATCTTTCTACAACTTACAAAAGTAAGTTGTAGCTCGATACACTAAAAATGACATTACCGAAAAATCGGCAATATCATTTGTTGGTTCACTCGCTCTTGCAGAGAGCTAAAAAAATATTATTTTTACAAAAATTAAATAAGAAATTTTATAAATAAATATAAAAAAAGGAGTAATAACTATGGAAGAAAAAAAGTAATCTAAAATCTAAGAAATTTAATAAGAAATCTTATCTTTATGGAATGTATAAAAAAATAAGTTTTATCCAGTAATTAATTTTGAAGAATTGTTAAATTTTTGAAGAAGAACTGACTTTTAAAAAAACAATATTTTTGAATTTGAAAAGCAGTTTAAATTAGAAGAAAAAAATATAAAGAAATTCAGTTCAGGAAAAGAAAATCCTGTTACTAAAAATTATGGAATCTGCAACTAGACTTTCCAGTATTCAGAAAGAAGTAAAAGACTATTTTTTTAAGTAAAGAATTTAATGAAAAAGTTAAAGATTTAATTTCAAAATTTTTTTGGAAAGATAAATAAAAAAAGGGAGTGTCCATGTATAATTTTTAGGAGTTTATATAAAAAAATTTATGCTCAAAAAAAATTATATTTTTTTCTAGACACTCTTATTAAATTCCATATTTGTTAAACCAATTTTCAAAATGTCTTATGCTATTGAATTCAAAAATTTTGTTGGTACATATCATCAACATTCTGAACTCTTATCAATATTGTTCCATCTTTTTTTATTTTTATAAAATTTATTGTTAAAATATTAAACATTTCTGTTACCTTATCCAGCATTCTAACTTTTCTGTGTAAAAAATAATTAACAAAACTGTCTTTATCTGTTTCTTTTCCCCTATTTTCTTTATTATTTCCATTTTTATTTTGTAAATCTTCTTTTAAAAATGTAAAAATGAATCCCGATACTGCAGGGCGTCCTCTTCCTTTTGTATTGTAAACTTTCTGAATGTTTAGTCCATACTTTGCTTTAAGTTCCTTTTGTATTGGATTTAAAACTTTTGCATCAATATCACACATTCGATAATTTTGAGGAATATCCATTAATCTTTTAAACTCATCTAAATTAATGGACCAGAATCCTGTGCTTCTAAACTGCTTCATTCTTCGATAAAACTCTTTTGTATAGCTTGATCTTAGTTTGACAAATTCTTCTAATTCAAATCGGGTAAATAATCCGCCTGTTATTGCATTTAATACCCAAGAATATTTTTTATTCACCCCAATTTTAACAATTTTATTTTTTTTGTCTATTGTGTATTCTGTAAACAATACAAAATTAACAATTTCATCTTCATTCTCCCAACCACAAACACATTTTATTAGCTTATTATACATCGATTTTAGTTCTTTATAAAATATTTCTGTACTGTTTGAAGTTTCATATTGGATTAGATTTTTTAAATAACTGAAAGAAAATATAACTTCTTTTTCTTCTTTATTCCGCATCCTACTGACTATTGCAATAAATAAATCTAATTCTCTTGATTTAAAATTTCTCAATGCCACTTTATTCATTTCGTTTCTATATTTTACAATCTCATTCAATCCAAACACCTCCTAATATGCTAATTATACCATAATTTTTATATTTAAAACAACTAATATATATTATTTTTACAATTAGTAGTTTTAATTCTAAAATTATTGGGTAAAAAGTTGTCATTTAATGGGTAAAAAGTAGTTTTTAAAAGTGGGTAAAAAGTTGTTATAAATACCAGAATTTTTGGGTAAAAAGTTGTTTTTTTAATATATTCAGATCTTTTTATTTACCACTATTTGCGAAGACCTAAAAAGGTATAATTTAAAAAGATATATATAAAAGTGGTATATAAAAAGAATAGAAAAAAACTAAAATTTTTTTAATTTCAGATATTTAAATTTAAAATTAACATTATTACATCTCATTTTATTTTTTTCAATTTTTCTACTAAACTTATTCTTTTTTTACTGCTAAGAAGAAATTTATAAAAAAACTAAAAAAATATAGATCACTATAAAAAAATAAGCAATTAAAGCCAGATGAAAAAAATAGTAAAAAGCTATCATAAATATCAAAAATATGCATAATAAAAATTAATTATATCTAAAAATTAAACTAAATAAATTTAATTTTTAAAGATAAACTCAATACTTCTTTGTTTTTACAACTTATGTATATTTTTTTACTTTTTTTCTTGAAAAAAAATAGCATATACAATTTCTATTTTTCTCATCCGTGTTTAAAATATTTTTTTAGTAATTTCAAAATTATATTTTTAAATTATATTTTTTTCTTGATTAATCCATATCGTAACATAATCATAATGCATTAAAAAAATATTATTTTTTATTTTTAATTGCATAATAGTATTTACCTTTTTCCTTTCTTTTTAAAAAGTTTCTCAATATATTTTTTATGTCCTGTTAAATATTTCATTGCTTCGTTAGTAAGTCCTGTTAAATTGTAATCTTTTTTTAATTTTTCTATTTTGTTTGATATCATGTTTGCCATTTTCCCACTAAAATCTTTCGTCCAATAATTTACTCCTGTTGAATAATTTGATGATGCCCCTATTCCTTCTAATCCCATTCCAGCAAATGCTTCTGCACTTAATCCAATTCCTATTCCATTACTTGAAAAATCTAAGTTTCCATTTTTTAAAGGAATATACGCAGTTACACCTAAAGAGCCACCTAAAAGAATTTTATGTTGCACAGCTATATTTACTGAAAAATAATTCTTTGAAACATCACTTTTATCTTTTGCATAAGGATAATATACAATATCTCCCCCGCCACTTATACCAGCACCAGTGGCACCTCCAACAGAACCTGATATTCCAATTCCAACTTGAAAACCTTTACCTGTATTTATCAAATAACCTCCAAATGCTACACCACCCTGGAATATAGGACCTGCATTGAATTTAGGACCTATATAAATAGCATCGTCCCCAACATTAGTCCCCAACTTGCTAGTATCAATCTTCCCATCAGACTTATACGTCATATTCTGATTGCTTCCCTTGTACTCTTCCTGAAAGTAAGCATTTGCAGCCCTTCCTGTGCTTTCCAGTCCTTTTTCTTCAGTTCCAGTTGCTATCTGTCTTCCTGCCACTCCATTTACAATATGGCTTGCCTCTTCTGCAAGTGTTCCGATTAATCCTGCCTTTGTTGAGTTCTTTTCTGCATTTATGTTGATTATTATCGTATGAACACCATCTTTTGAAATGTATGCTGTTCCTGCCTTGTTTTTCATTTCAGGAGTATCTTCGCCAGTTGTATATTTTACATCAAGGTTGTATCCTAAATCCTTGTACGCATCTTTCCAAGCTGAAACTACATCTTCTGAGTTATCAGCCCTTTTCAACCTTTCCCCAGCAATATTTTCTACAGTCTCAGAAAGCCTAGTTTCTCTCAACTGTCCAAAGAAATTTCTGTTGTCATCTCCTGGGTCATGAATTGAATTATCAAGTGCCTTTGTAACATCCTTTATTTCATCTTTAGCCTTATTCAAATCTTCTTTCAACTTACCAGGATTAGTAGCATACTCAATAGTCTGGCTCTCAACATTGATATTCGTTGAATGATGTACATCTCTTGTAACTTCATTAGCTTTTGTAACATCCCTATTTATTGGACTTCCAGAAGCTTCGCCTATTTCTACATTTCCAACTACCGTATTTCTAGTAATTCCTTGTTTATCCCTGTCATCTTGATTAAATCCAATGTTTGTAACTCTAGGAGATTTTTCTAATGAAGTCCCTACTGAAATTCCAGTTGTTGTCATTGTATCGTAGTTTGAATATCGTGGCCGACATACTTATCAACTTTAAATGTAGTACCATTTTCACTCTGTTTTCCAATAATTGCTCCAGTATTTTCAACTGTTCCAACATGAAGATTACTTCCCTCTCCAACAATAAAGCTGCTTTGATTATCTACAAATGCTCTACTTCCGCTTGTTCTGCTTCCATTTACATTTAAAGAACTAGGAACTCCATTTGCACTTATTCCTACACTTGCTCCGCTTGATCTTCCAGTTGTCGTGCTTGTGTTCTGTCTACTTTCCACAACCAGTTTGCCGATATTACCTGTAACTTTTCCGCCTTCCTGGTTAAATCCTGAAAGTGTCATTGTACCAGTATTATTGTGAACTTCATTTACGTTTTGAAAATTACCATTTTGATAAATAGTTTCAGTTGTATTCAAATTACTTCTATTTGCAGAAACACTTCCACCATTTCCAGTAATCTGTGTTCCGTAGCCATATCCAATTGTCGCTCCTGTATTTATTCCAAAGTTTGAACTTCTTGAACTGCTGCTGTTATGAAGTTCCACTGCTTCCTTCCGAATATTTTTTACATTGTTGTAGATAAATGTTCCGCCTTGTGCCTGTGTCCCCTGATAAGTTATGTTGTTTACATTGTTGTAAGTTATGCTTGAATTTTCATTCATTGGTTTCATTGTCGTAACTACAGCACTTTCATTGTGGGAGTTGTTACTATTTTTAGAAGTAGAATATCCTGCATTTACTCCAATATTTGCATAAAAATTATTGTTTGCACTCGCATTTCTTACTTCACTTTGACTTAAATTTCCTGTGTGATAAGCCTGTCTTGTCCCTTGATTCCCTGCAAGTCCTGACACCATTCCAGTTCCTGCATTTACTCCCGCTACAAGACCACCTATCGTATCTCCCCTTCTAGCTTGCTTTACAGCTCCAGCTGCTTGTTCAATTCTATCTTTAATTGGACTGTTTATTCCAATTGACACACCAAAATTACTACTTCTTGAAGTAGTTTTTACATCCCTTGTGTCAATTCTTGCACCATATTTTACATCGCCATTATTAATTTGAATATTTCCATACTCAAAATTTGTGGCAGTAATTTCCGCTCCGTTATTTAGCACACTTCCATCGCCAATTCTTAAATTTGATTTGGCATTTATCGTATCTTTTTCATTATAGGCGCTGCTTGATTTTCCATAATTTAATGAAGCCGTTCCGTGACTAATTCCTGCACTAAATCCTCTGGACGTATTTTTTTCGTAAAAACTGTTGTGCAGCTCTCTCGAATCTGTTGTCAATTTTCCGCCAACAAAGGTATTTTCACCTAAATCAATGTTACTTCCAATTCCTGTCAAGTTTCCTTCAATTCTTGCTCCGCTAAGCTGTAAATTTCCTGCGACATTTTCTTCCTGATGAGATTTTATGTATGTACTGCTTTTAGAAACCGTATTCTTACTTGTCTGTTTTGATTCCAAGTCGTAACTGTTTACAGCGGATTCCACATTCACTTTTCCAATTTTCAGACCTTGTGTATCTCCGCCAATAAATGCTGAGCCTGTAAGGTTCAAATCTCCTATTCTTCCTGAAGTAGAATTTGCAGTTACTTCTCCGCCTAAATGTTCTGTTGCGCCATATTTTGTGTAATTATTGCTGTCCTTACCAAATTTATCTTCACCGCTTAAAGACAATGCCGATACATTGAATTTATTTACATCAAGTTCAAGATGATTTGTATTTAGAATTCCTCCTGTTGACTCATAGCTGTTACCCTTAATAAAAGTTAATCCATTTGAAGAAATTTGCCCAATTGAACCTATTTCTTCATGCCAGCTTCTGTCAAACTCGCCATTATTGAATCCTACTTTTCTTTTGTCTATATTTTTCCATTTTTAGAAATTCATAATTTCATTACAGATTGTCTTTTATTTATCCCTATAATGAGAGCCGCATTGAACAATTTTTATAATCCCATCTTCAATTTTATAAACAATCCTGTTTCCAGCATCTATTCTTCTGCTCCAATAACCGCTCAAATCATATTTCAGAGGTTCTGGCTTACCAATTCCTGTATATCCATTTCTATCAATATCTTTTATAAGTTCCAATATTCTCTTGAAAATCTTCTTATCATTTTTTGCCCAATATTCAAATTCTTCCCATGCTTCGTCACTCCATGATTTAATCATAATCAACCTCGTGAACAGTTCCACCAGTTTTTTCCATTTGTTCAATAGATTTTTTTAATCTTTTAATGTTTTCTTTGCTGTAAAAAGGATCCGAATCTAACTCAAATGGTATTCTTCTTTCACGAATCAATTTTTTTGCGAAAATATTAAATGCTGTCCCTATAGAAATTCCTATATCTTCACAAATTTCTTCCATTTCTTTCTTAGTAGTCTTGTCTATTCTAAAATTAACAACTGCTTTTTCCATATAACATCAATTCCTTTCATTTTATATAATAATTATATCATTTGAAATAATTTTTGTCAATATTTTTTTAATAATATTTTTTAAATTAATTACAATTTTCAAAATTTTTTATTTGAAATAATTTTTTTAGTTTTTAGTTCCCTTTTATTATACCTTTTTATATTTATACCTTTTTTATACCTTTTAGGTACTCTGTAACCCTTATGAATACTAGGTTTTTAGTGTTATTAAAAAGTACCAAAAACAATAATAAAAAGTACCAAAATAATATAAAATTGATGAATAAAAAGTACTAAAATAATAAATAAGAAGTACCAAAATAATATTTAAAAAGTACTAAAATAATAAAAAAACAACAATTTAAAAAGAACCAGTACTTGAAATATTATTTTTTTGGAGATATAATATAAAAAAAGGACGAAAGGAAGATATTTTTATGGCTAATGAAGTTGTGAAATTTAATAACGATATGAATACTGTAGCATTAAGAAAATTTAATTCAGTAGAAATTAATTTATTAATGGCAATTTGCAGTAGAATTAGGGAGCAGGGATTAAAGCATATTGAATTTGATTTTCGGTATTTGAAACATTTGACGAAATTTCCTTATGATGATATGAAATCTTTTGTAAATACATTGGATAAGTCGTATTCAAAACTTTTAGAATGTCATATTAGAATAGGGGATGATATTGAATGGACTAGGTTTGTTTTATTTACAAAGTACACGATTAATGTAGAAAAAGCAAATAATAACTATTGGAATAAATGAAGAATTCAAATATATTTTTAAATGAATTAACTTCCAATTTTACAAGATTTGAATTAGATGAGTTCGTAAATTTTAAATCAACCTATACAAAAGAATTTTTATCGAAGAATGAAGCAGTTTCGATATACTGGAATTTGGATTGTTGATATTGAAGAATTTAAATATCTTATGGATATTCCTTTAAACTACAAAATTGATACAATTGATAAAAAAGTTTTTAAGCCTATAATGAATGAATTAGGAGAAAACTATAACTTGAAAATAATTAAAAAAATATAAAAAAAGGATTAGGACGAGGAAGAAGTCGAGTGTCTGGATTTGAATTTAGATTTAAAAAAATCTAACAAGAAACAGAAAACAGATGAAGCTAAAGATTTAGCTAAAAATCCTTTTTGAAAACAATTTAAAAACATTTGACTATGCAAAAGCAAATGCTTACATAAACAGAAAAATTAAAATTTTTGACAAAATTTTCGACAGATACAACTATTTGAGCATTACTAATTTTAAAGAGTCCAAAGAACAGCTGATTGTAACATTAAAAAATGTTGATGATGGACACATACAGTATTTCAAATTTAACAATTTTAATCATTTTGAGAACTGGTTTAAGAAATATGCTATCTAACTTATTTAAAAATATCATCTAAGAAGCCCATATAATGTCCATACAGCTTAAAAAATTAATTTTTGGTATAAAACTTAAATTAAAATTTTGGATTGTAGGGGGGTTATATGGGTGAATTTGATGTAATCAAAATATTTTGTTAATTTGGAATGTTTAAAAACGAGAGAAAAATAACCGCTGTCTTTTACAACAATGGTTATTTGAAAATTTAGCTTTATTTTTTAATAATTTTTTCATTTTCCAGTCTAGCAATGAATTATATTCCATTTCTTCAATATATTTTTTTAGACTTTCTTTTCCTTCCTTCTAAAATTAATTTCTTTTATATTTTTATTAAATATTTTCAGTCCTTTTCTAATTAAGATAATTTATACATTTCAAATGTATCTTCAACATGTTCTCGTATAATATCTTTATCACTTTTAGCCAACAATTTAAGTTTTTCTTTTGCCTCTTCCGTTCCTATTGCTCCTAAAGCATAGCAACATTTTTCAACTAATTGACAGTATTCGTCATCACGATATTTTTCAAAATCTGAAATTGCTAATTCATAAAGACATTCTACCGTAGACGGTAACTCCATTTCCATGAAGTAAATAGCAATATCCTCATGTCTCCAATGCCATTCTTCTTTTGAAATCTTACATAAGATATTTATGAATTCCTCAGAATACAAATCAAATGTAAATATTAACCAAAATAAAATATCTAATTTTGTTTTATCTTTAAATAAATAGGCTTTTTCTAATTCTTTTTTTATAAATTTTATATCATCAATAAAATATTTTTTTTTCAATTTATTTATTGATATTTTTTTATCTAAATATTTTTCTAGCAAATTTTTAGCTTCATTGAAATCATTTATTTTTTCCATGATGAATATCTCCTTGTTTAACATTTATCTGTTTAATCCGTTGATTAAATATCTCTAAACCACTACCTTTACCTAAATTTATAGTTATTTGACTTTTTTCCTCTTTAAATTGAACACGCCCAAATTTTTCCCATCCTGTAAATGTTTTCTCCATATTTGGATACCACTTGTTTATTTCTAAACCATCATTATTTTTTTACTCCTATTTTTTCTAAAACTCTCAAAGTCCCTGGTTGAGTTACTATTTCTATCAAATTTTTTTAAGTAAAGAATTTAATGAAAAAGTTAAAAATTTAATTTCAAAATTTTTGGAAAAATAAATAAAAAAGGGAGTGTCCATATATAATTTTTGGAATTTATGAAAAAAATTTATACTCTCAAAAAAATTATATATTTTTTTGGATACTCTTATCAATATTGTTTTATTTTTTACTTATAAAATTTGTTGAGTAAAAAGTTGTTTTAAATATTTAAATTTATACAATGCAATATAGGAAAAAAATAACTGCCGTTTTTTTACAATAACGATTAATTCAAAATAGAAAATGCAGTATTATATTTTAGAATTTACGTTAAGAAAACTAGTTTTCTATTTTATTGTCCAAAGTTTTTGGGGATACTTCATTTGACAGCTATTTACAATTTCACTTTTTTTAAATAAAAAGAAGTAGAAGATTTTTAGTCTCCTACTTTTTTTCAATCAAAAAAACTAAATTAATAAATTTACCTAAAAGTTAAAATCTATATCAATATTTACGTCTCCCATCTTGAGACCTCCTTTCGTATACGTTTTTAATACGTATTATATGATTTTAAGAAAATTTTTTATTAGGCTTTAACCTAATAAAATCTTACTTCTTATAACTCATCTAATTTTTCTACTAAATCTACTACAGCTCCTGCCAATACTAATCCACCTAACACTAATTTTAACATATTAATACCTCCATAATTTTATTTTTTCTAACTTACAAAACAAGTATATCATATTTTTTACACGTAGTCAATACCTTTAAAGAAAATTTTTAAAAATTTTATATATGTTTTTTTAATCATCTACATCACTTGTGATCTAAATGATATTAGGTCACAGAAGTTTTAATTCCATTCATCTTACATTTTATAACATAAATTGAAGTTCCAGCCCTCCTTCATTTTTGGGGTTATCTATATCCTTGGTTGTAATCTTACATTGTGCAATCTAAATGTTTTAGTCCCCTTCGTTTTTGGGGTTATCTATATCAATCCTGATAAAAAAGGAGATGGTCTTAATGAGGTTTTAGTCCCCTTTGTTTTTGGGGTTATCTATATCTAAAGTAAAGAGATTCTTAGATAGTATATCTAGGTTTTAGTCCCCTTTGTTTTTGGGGTTATCTATATCGAAACAGTAGTTTCTGAAAAAGCACTTATTTAGTTTTAGTCCCCTTTGTTTTTGGGGTTATCTATATCAAAAATAATGAAAAAGAAGAAAGATTTATTCAGTTTTAGTCCCCTTTGTTTTTGGGGTTATCTATATCGCATATTTATGTACAGAAGACTTTGCGATGAGTTTTAGTCCCCTTTGTTTTTGGGGTTATCTATATCGAAAATAAAAAAGTGTATCCTATTTTAAATGTGTTTTAGTCCCCTTTGTTTTTGGGGTTATCTATATCGAAAGGGGTTTCAATGAAAACCGAAAAATTTGAGTTTTAGTCCCCTTTGTTTTTGGGGTTATCTATATCGAAGCTTATGTTTCAGACCACGTTGCTATATTGTTTTAGTCCCCTTTGTTTTTGGGGTTATCTATATCCCATCCAAAATATTAAATGAGATATCTATTTATATTATTTTTATCTTAATTTTTTTCGATATAGATAACCTCTTATTTATATTTTATCATAAATTTTTTAATAATCAATACTCTAAAATCCGATTTTCTTTTTTTAATATATTTTCTCCAAAAGTCAATTTACCTGATAAAACTTTCATTTTATTAAATTGAATATCTGTTAATGTTAAGGATCTAACAGATGAATTTTTTTGGAACTAACATTGATAATTGTTTTTTTCAATAATCCTTAATTTCTCTTTTTGTACTTGTTGTTATAATATAAATTGATTTTTTTGTATTTGATAGTATCCTCTTTTACTATTTCTTTTCTAAAAAAATCGTGTACTCTTTTCTCTCCTCTCCAGTTTTCATAGGAAAGTCATACATTAGGATTCCAACATAATTAATATTCATATGCATCAATCCTTAATTCAGGTATTTCAATTTCTACATTTTTTATCAATAAAATAATTTCTGATATTATCTAAAAAAATAATCAATTACCTGTGATAATTCATATTTTTTTATTTTTTTCCAATAAACTTTTTGAGTTAATGCTAACAATAATTTTTTTGTCTTAGTTCTTTACTTAATTCAGTTTCTTCTTTTTTTGATTAAAGTAAACAACATAATCTACCATTGGTCTAAAGATTTCAATAATATCATCTGAAAAATTATAATTATTAAATTGAGATTTATGATGAAATCCTAAACTTGGATGAAATCCTTTTGCAACAATTTTTGAAGAGATCAAGCTTCTTAAAAGTGCATAACCATAATTTAATGCTGAATTTATTCCATCATCATCAAATCTTTTAAATTTTTTTCCAAATAATTCTTGAAAATATATTCTTGCTGCAATGGCTTCTTGATGTTCTGCTTCTTTCCCTTCTATCAAAATATTTTTTTCATACATTTCTAATTTTGATACTACATCTTTTGATTTATCCAAAAATTGTAATAAAGTTCTTTGATTTTTTATTTTTTTTGCTGCTATTTCAGACCAAAGTTTATTTTTTTCTTATCTAGCCAATTTACTTGTTCATTTATTCTCATCGTTACTTGAAAATGATTATACAAACCTAACGAATGAAGTACTGGTTGATGCTTTTCATTGCATATTATTAATGGAATATTTTTTTCGCTTAATCTTAGCTGTAATATTCCTGTAATTTTACATCTACAATTCTCAATAATTATTGCCAAAATATCTTTTAATGAAATCTTATTAACTTGTTTGACATCTTCTATTCCGATATTTGACATCACAAGTTGATTATTTGAAATTGATAGTTCATTTGCATTTGTAATATGAACAACACTAGACATAATTGGTCTCCTTTTTTATAATAGATTTAAATTAAATAAAAACTATTCGATTCCTAATTCTTCTTTCAATGCTTTCTGTAATAATTGCGAAAAATTAATTCTTTTTTCTTGAGCTACTATATCTAACCAAGCTGGTATATTTAATGTTTTCTTTTTTAAAACATTTGTTACTTTTGCTATTTCATAAAATGGATCTACTGAAATTACATAAATAAATTGATTTTCTTTTAATTTTACATCTTCTAATCTTGATGGTTCAGGAAAATTTTTCCCCATATTCCATAAATCTGCTAAATGCAAAACTAAAGCTTCTCTAATTGCAGTACCTACTCTTTCTAAATTTTCAGAATATGTAGCATAATAATCTATATTCCCATTTTCCAATTTATCAAAATCCACAAGTCCAACATAATACGTCTTATCTTTTTTTGTTATTACTGCTGGATACATTATATCTCTTTTTGACATTTTATCTCATTCCTTATTCAAAAACTATTATTTAATCTTAAAAAAATTAGTTTACTTCTAATACTTTGTACTAAAAATATAGAAGTATAAGCAAGGGATTAAAATTTTAATCCCTGCTTATCTTTCAAAGTTTTTATTCAACTAAAAGTTAAAATCTATATCAATATTTACGTCTCCCATCTTGAGACCTCCTTTCGTATACGTTTTTGATACGTATTTTTTGGTTTTAAGAAAATTTTTTATTAGGTTAAGACCTAATAAGATTTCTATTTCTATAAATAATCTAATCTATCAATACATCACTTAATACTAGGTCACCTAATAATAACACATTAATACTTCCAAATTTTATTTATTTTACTTCTTTTACTTACAAAACAATTATAGCACGTATTTAATTAGTAGTCAATGTTTTTTTTAAACTTTTTTAAAAATTTTTTCTATCTATCTATATTCTATTTTTTAAATAAAAAACTTATTTTTGGGGTTATCTATATCTGCAAGTTGTAATCTTGCATTGTGCAATTTAAGTTTTAGTCCCCTTCGTTTTTGGGGTTATCTATATCAAAAGTATAGAAGAATTAGGAAATCTAATAGGTTTTAGTCCCCTTCGTTTTTGGGGTTATCTATATCACTATACAAGGTGTAGGTGATATGGGATTTTTGTTTTAGTCCCCTTCGTTTTTGGGGTTATCTATATCAGAAGAAATTATGAAATATTATCCTCATTTAAGTTTTAGTCCCCTTCGTTTTTGGGGTTATCTATATCCCATCCAAAATATTAAATGAGATATTATTATATTACTAACTTTTTATCTTAATTTTTTGATATAGATAACCTCTTGTTTATATTTTATCATAAATTTATCATAAATCAAAATCTTAAAGATTTATTTTCTCTCTTTAATTTTTTAAAAAAATAGATTCGTCTGATAAAATTTACTTTATTTAAAACCCTAGAAAAACTATATTGAAAGAAAAAGCCAAAATTAAAAACAACTGAATTTATACCAAGCATAATGTAATTTTTTTATTTTTTTGCAATTCCTTATATTCTAACATTATTTTTTACAAGATCACATAAGTCTTCTGAATTTCTTGTCGTTATTAATTCATTATTTTTTTCAAATGTTTTTATTTTTTTCTGATTTAACACTACAAACTTTTTATTTTTTTACCATTTTTTTGTATGAGATATTGTAAATTCTACAATAAATCCATATTCCCTAAAAAAATATCTTTTTATAGATTTCATAACCGCATTTTTTTAGCTTTCTATCATATTTTTAACAACTCTCTCAATTCTTCCAGCATTTCTAAAATAGATTTTTTTCTGCATCAGGAATATAATTAAAGTGAGCTATATAATTTCTTATTATGAAACTTCCTTCTTTTTTTCCGATCTTTTTTTAACTTTATTTTTTTACCAGCTCTTTTTCCCTTCTTCTTTTTCAATTAAAAAAATCAACATATTTATACGCTATTCCACCGCTCTTATACTTTTTGATTATTATTTCTATCAGAATTAAATATTTCATCAATATACTTATCTTCAGGAAATTCCCCTTTTAATTTAAATTGTAAATCTCTTTCCCAAAGTGAAGTATATCCTGCAAGTCTGTGTAATATTCTAAATAACAAACTCTGCAATAAATTCAAATCATTAAATTCAATCTTATTTTTTTAATTGAGTATAATTTTTGTATATTTTCAATAGCTTTTTTTTATAATCATTAAAAATCTTTTTCATTGTTTTTTTAATTAAAAATGGTTTTTTTGATTGTAATTTTTTTATGAATACGTTCTTGAATTTTATAAAAAAATCATTTCTTTTTTTAATTCATTTTGTAAATTTTTCATATTTTTTTATTTCTTCTTTTTGTAATCTTTAAATCAGCTTTATCCACAATTTTTTTCAAGTAAATCTAAAATACCATATTTTTTTAATATTGTAAAAAGATCTATGTTTTATAACATTTTTCTCCATCAGCAAATATTTCACTAAAATTATTTAATTGATTAATATTTCTTATTGAAGTTTCAGTTTTTAAAAATTTTTCCTATATCTTCAGCTTCTACACTAAAATTAGTTCTAACTTTATTATTATCTAAACTTACCAAATTGACTATGTTTAATTCTTCTGAATAAATTTTATTTTTTTATTCATACTCTCATATTTTTTTCAAGATTTCCTCTCAAATTCGTTAATTCTCTATGATCAATAAGTTTTTAAAAGTAAGTAGAAAATACTCATTCTATTACTATAGTTTATTTTATTTATATTAATTTCTTTAATATACTTATATATTTCTTTTTGGCATCTCAGATAAATTACTTCCATTATTTTCCCATTGTTTCAATTTTTTTCATCATAAAAACTTTTTTTATTAGCTACTGCTTCATCTTTTTTTAAATTCAATAAATTTAATGGTTTTTAATGAATTTGATTTTTTGTAGGTAATTAATAAATCCTTTTTAAAAAAATATTTTTTTGTACAAAAATCAACATATATATCTTTATCTTCTTCTATTTTTTTCTCTATCGTAATTAATTTTTATGCAAACTTTGTAGTTTTTTTCAAGATATTCTGTTGGCGTATTTGCTTTTTAATTTCTCAAATTTTTTTCTAATTTATAAAAAAATTTGTTTGTTTATTCTTCCAGCATTTTTTATTTATTTCAATAATTTCTCTAAATATTTTTTTCAAAATTATCATTATTCTTGATAAATTCTTCAACAAATTCTCCATAATAAATATTCTTTAATAAATAAATTTGTGAATCTCTAGCTTCTTTTTCTTTTTTTGGAATATTAATATATCCTAAATTTAAAGCATTATTTCCTTTTTAAATTATCTATTCTATTATATAATTTTTGTAAATGATGGAACAAAAGGAATATTCTTATTTACAAATTTAAATTCTATATTTTTCTAAATACTTATCTATTTTCCTATTTTTCCCAATAATCAAAAAAACACCAGCACTATTTAATTGTCTAAATATCTTAAGTTTCAATTCTCTTTTGTCTGTTTCTTTTTCAAAAATACTTTTTTTAGTAGCTTTGAAACTTCAATACCAGAAAAAAATTAAATATATTTTTCAGAATTCGCATTCATATTATAATGAACTACTCTATGCCTGATACTTGTTATTGCATTAAGCATATTTACAAAAAAATTGTTTTAATTCATCTTTATCAGCATTATCAAAACTATCTCCATAAAACATTTTTAAATTTTCTTTTATGTTGTAAATTCCTTTCTTTTGAAAACTTTTAACTACAACTTCGTCAAATGTATTTTTTTAATCGTAATATCTTCTTTTTGCTTTTTCTAAATTTCTTCTTTCCTTTTTTAGTTAAATCTTCTTCTGTTTCATAAAAATCGTCATCATTAACTCCAAGAATATTTCTTAGTGAAAAATATCCAAACGATGAAACACCTATAATACTTCTTAGAAAAGGCTTCTGTTTGTCTATTTCTCATATTAATATCGCTTGTTGCTATATCCCCATTTTCCATATGATAATTATATTTCCCACAATTTCTAACATAATTATTTAATTTATTTTTCAAGTTTATATACAATTAATTTTTTTAATTTACCATATTCAAAAAAATATTTTCTATTCTTTTTCTTATTACCTTCATTAAATCTTTTTATTTTTATAAACATTTTCTTTTAGTAACTTATTAACTTCTATTTCTACAAAATAACTAAATATATATTTTATATTTTCATCATTTAATTCTTCATTTTCTAAAAAAATATTTATAAAAAAATTTGAGATTTTGTTAGATCTTTTATTTTTTTACTTTTTGCAAAAAAACTCAATAAATTTTTTTCTTTTTTTCTCAACTGAATTTATTATTTGTTTATATAAAATTGATATTCCTTCTTCATCTTTTTTTCAGAAAATTCACTTTCTCCAATTATTTCATTTTGATAAAACTCTTGTACAATTGATTTTTAAATGTGTTTTTTTAAAATTTCTTCTATCTTTGAATACAATTCTTTTATATTTTCTTCAGTATATAATTTTTCAAATGCTTCTCTTATGTTTTTCTTCAAATTTTTTTGAGATTTTTCAGATTTTTTTATAATATTCATAAATACGGCTTCTTTTTATTTTCACCTTTCACATTACTATATTTATCATCTCCTATCTTGATAGAGTCTTTTTTTATAATTAGCTTTATTTATTTTTCAATGATTTTTTTCTATTGCTTTTTATTTTTTTGCTTCTTTCTTAACAAAGTCTTCTCCAAATACTTTTTTTCAACTTTTTCTGAATCAAAAGTTATAATTTCTTCTTTCTCAGTTTCCTTTATTTTTTTAATTCTAGTATTTCTTTTTAATACATCAAAGATTTCTTGTTGGTTTTTCTTACTTTTTTTACATCATAATAATCTATTTCTTGATTAATATCCTTAAATTTTTTTGTCTTTTTTTAGTATATTTTTTTCATCTTCTTTTCTTAAAATTATTTCTGAAAAAAATATTTTTTTAAATTAGTTCTTCTAATTTTAGTTTCTTTCTCTGCATCTTTATCTTTATTTTTTTACATTTTCAGGATTTTTTTATAATTATCTAATTTTTAATTCCTTTAGTTTCTTTAGTCTTTTCTTTTATTTCATTTATATTTTTTTATTATTTCTAAATTTTACAAGTTTTCCTTCATCTTCAAATTTTTTTATGAGATATTCCATCAATTTTCGTTACTTTCATATCTTACCTGCTTTCTCAAATTATTCTGACATATTTAAATAACTAAGATCTTATATTATAAAGTTAAACTAAATAAAAATTATTCAATTCCTAATTCTTTTTTTAACGCTTTTTGTAATACTTGTGAAAAATTGATTTTTTTCTCTTGTGCCACTATATCTAACCAAGCTGGTATATTTACTGTTTTCTTTTTCAAAATATTTGTTACTTTTGCTGCTTCATAAAACGGATCTACTGAAATTACATAAACAGATTGATTTTCCTTTAATTTTATATCTTCTAATTTTGATGGTTCAGGAAATTTTTTTCTCATATCTAACAAATCTGCCAAGTGCAAAACTAAAGCTTCTCTAATTACAGTACCTACTTTCTCAAAATCTTCAGAATATGTTGAATAATAATTTACATCTCCATTTTCCAACTTATCAAAATCCACAAGTCCAATATAGTATACGCCGTCTTCTTTTGTTATCACTGCTGGATATATTACATCTCTTTTTAACATTTTATCTCCTCATTCGTATTAAATACGTGTTATTGTTTTTTAAGAAAAAAAATTAGCTTATCACTAACTTTTATTATTTTAAAAGATAGAAGTATAAGCAAGGGATTAGAATGTAATCCCTGCTTGTCTTTCAATACTTCTCAATGTTCCCATTGGAATATCTTTTTTTGGATAAGGTACTGTTACTAGATTTCCATTTGGTAATCTATATTGTCTATGACTACCTTTTGTTCTCACTAACTCTCCACCGATTTTTACAATTATTTTACATATTCTTTTTGCGTCCATTACGGAACCTCCTAAAAAATAATTTACGTGAATAACGTAAAAACCTCTTCATTTGTAAATCATATTTAAGATAAAAAATATAATAATCTATCAGTGAAGTCCCTTATCATATTATTAGTATACCACATTTTAAAGACGTAGTCAATACTTTCTTTAAAATTTTTATAACTTTTTTTAACTAAAAAATAAAATCTGTAAATATCTCTTATTTTCAAATTTTAATATATCCTCAATGCATGTAAAAAATTTTATTTATTAAATCTTGACCAGTAAAACATTATTACAACAAATATATCATAATATAAATTTTTAATGTAAATTTAATAATATTTAATCATTTACAACTTAAGTTATAAATCATATTTAATACGTATGCAGAACTTTTTACGGTTATTTCTTCTAAATTTCTTCGTTTTTTTGGGTCATCTATATCCAAATAAATCAATATTTATCTACAGTATCTGTCACAATTCCTTTTTGCAATATTTGCATCTTGCAATAATCTATCTAGTATATCCATAATATTTCTCCATTCTTAATATTTTTCTATTTTTTTATTCATAAATTAAAATTTATATCAATATCTTTTTTTACTATCTTATACTTCTTAAACACGTAGTAATGAATTTTAAGAAAAATTTTTTTATTAGGTTTTAACCTAATAAAATTTCTATTTTTGTCAAACTATTTGACTTCCTATACTAAATACTGATTTTAACACATTAATATTTTTTTAAATTCTATTTATTATATACTTTTTTTAACTTACAAAAATAAGTATAACACGTATTAAATAAGTAGTCAATAGATTTTTTTAAACTTTTTTTAAAAATTTTTTTGCATATTTTTTTGTATCTAAATCAAAAAGTTAGTTATATTTTAATAATAGACATAAATTTTAGTTGCTTTTTATTCCGTTTTATTGATACAAAAAGTCTTTTTGTTTAAATATAAAAGAATCAAAGTTCCATAAGAAAAAGGTTGATTAAAGTGATAAGGTTTCTTAAAAAGGTTTATATTTATAGAATATATCTTTTGCTTTTTCAAATTTGTTGAGTTGATAAGAAATGATAAGGAGACTTTTTGTAACAAGTAGAAATGTGTATAGAGAAATAATATAAATATTGATGAATATTGACATTCCAATTATTAAAAACGACTTTTTTACAAATTAAAAAAATATCATTTTATAAAAATGACGTTTTTTAATTTACATTCTTTTAAATAAAATATTTTTTTAAAAGACTTTTTAAGTCTTTTAAAATATTTTATATTCTTTTAGGTACTAGCAACACAGCATAAATACTGAGTTTTATAACTATTAAAAACAAGTTTTTGGGAGTATAAAAACAAGTTTTTTTGGGAATATAAAACAAGTTTTTTGGGAATATAAAACAAGTTTTTTGGAATATAAAAACAAGTTTTTTTGGGAGTATAAAAAAACAAGTTTTTTTGGGAGTATAAAAACAAGTTTTTTTGGGAATATAAAAACAAGTTTTTTTATTGATTCCTTGTTTTTAAATATGGTATTATTTAAATATAGAATGGAGGAAAATGTAATGGGAAGTGAAATTGTAAAGTATGATAATGATTTTTAATAATCAAGCATTAAGAAGGTTTACTTCTGAGGAATTAAATTTGTTAATGACAATTTTTTTCATAAACTTAGAGAAAAGGAGACTAATATTCTTGAATATTCATTTTATGAACTGAAAAAAATTAATAATGTTGGAAAAAAATATGACAGTAAAAGAGTTTGCAAATACTATTATGAATGTTAATAAAAAAATTATTGTCATTAAATTATATATAGAGAAAAATAATACGATTGTACAAATGGCAATTTTTAAGACTTTTTAAAAATAAAGTTAGATGAACAAATATTAATGATTTCATTGAATGAAGACTTTAGATTTTTTACTTAATGATTTTTAATAAAGAGTGGACTAGATTTGAATTAGAAGAATTTGTGAATTTAAAAATCAAGCTATACAAAAGAATTTTACCGTAGGATGAAACAATTTAAAAAAATACAGGATTTTTGGAATTGTAGCCTTGAAAATTTCAAACATCTACTTGATATTCCTGCAACATATAGAATGATTGATATAGATACTTGGGTTCTAAAGCCAATAAAAAAAGAATTAGGGGAAAAAAATATAATTTGCAAATTAAGAAGAAATATGGATTTACTGGAGGTCGAGGAAGAAGCAGAGTTGTTGGGTTTGAATTTAGATTTTTAAAGGATTCAAAAGAAAAACTTGAAGAAGCAGAGAAAATGAAAAAAAATGAAGATAATAAAACTAAAACTGAAAATAAGAAAAAAAGAAGTTAAAGTTTCCACATATCCTCCTAAATTTTTTTAGGTGTTTCAAAAACTGAAGAAAAAAAAGAATTATCTCTTAGAGAGAAAATTTCAGAAAAGATAGAAATGATAAAAGACTATATGTCAAAAAATAATGCTTTTTTAAAAGAATATACTAAAAATGGTACTAGAAATAATGATACTTCTCTGACAAAAGAAATGAAGAACAGAATAGAGAAGAAGAAAAAAATATTAGATCAATTAGAAATAATTTCTGATTTTAGCGATGATGAGATCGATGAGAATTTAAAAGAGATGGCAGAAAATTTATTGAAAGGATAAAGAAAAATATTATTATTTTGAATATAGACAAAGGAAGTGATTTTATGAGAAAAAAAGCTGTTCCTGTAGGGATTGAAGATTGGGATTGCATCTCATGGAAAAGAAGTGAAAGCTAAATGAGGTTTAAGTAAAGGTGTGGAACCGTCGGAAAATCATACAAACAGATATATGAAGCAGCTCTTTGAAGCACTTGGAATAGATAAGAAATATGCACATACTCATGTATTTAGGCATAGCCGTGCTGTGCATCTTCTGAATGCGGGATTATCGCTTGTGGAACTAAAAAAAGTTTTAGGACACAAGAATATTAATAATACGCTTGTATACACAAATCTAAGTTTTAGCGACATCAATAGCAAAATCATAAGGCTTAATAGTATTTTAGAATAAGAGGTGAAAGAACATGAAAAAGATAGCGATCGTGAATAAAAAAGGTGGAGTGGAGTTGGAAAAACTACTACAGTTTTTAATTTGAGCTGGTACTTTGCAAAAAAGGGATTAAAAGTTTTGGCAATTGATACAGATGCACAAATAAATTTAACATTAGGTTTTGGTGCGAACAATTACAAAGATTATCCAACCTTGGGAGATTATCTGCTTAAAAGAATTACAGATTTTAAACCAATCGAGATAGAGGGAAATTTACATCTAATTACGGGTACTGACAATACGGAAGATGATATGCTGCAATTAAAATAAAGATTCTGCATATTACAAAGCATTAGACAGATTTTTATCCAAATTGGAAGATAAATATGATGCTGTCTTAATTGACACAGCACCCGGCTTCAATGCGTATACAACTAGTGCTATATTTACATCCAGTGTCTATGTTGTTCTTGTGCCAGGAGGATTTGAGCTTCTTGGATTAAGGTCAACAATAGATTTTATAAGGAATCTGACTGATAGGGATTTAAAAGGAATTATTTTAATAAAGAAAGAGCATGATGATCTGTCAAAGGACACAGAAAAGTTTTTAGAAACAGAATATGGTGAATATTTATTAAAAACAATTATACGAAAAAATGTTGATTTAAGCAAATGTGTGTTACAGAATAAATGTATTTTTGATTACAGGAAAAATTCGCATGGTGCAAAAGATTATACAAAAATAGCTGAAGAAATTTTGGAGAGGGAAGGGCTGATATGAAGAAAAAAGAAAAACTAGGTCTTAATCAATTTTTGAGCAATGCGGAAACTGCTAAAGGAAGCATGCAGAAATTTTCTGACCAGACATCAATTTTTGATATAGATTATTCAGAATTTGAAATAACAAATGAAGAAAAGGAGGAATTAATTGATTGTGAGCACAATATATCGCAACATTTACAAGATATAACTAAACACACAATTTATTATTATGATGCACTTTATAAAGCAAATAAAATATTCTCAAGTCATGATAAGACAAAGGGATATTGGAGAAAATGGTTAAGCAAGATAAATATTTTAAAAGATAAGGCAAATATGGTAGTCAGAAAATATGCATTGTACTTAGAAAGCAAAAACAAGGGGATAGAGAACCCACAAATATTGGAATTGCCTGAAGTAGCTGTAAAGAAATTAACTGGTAGTGAAAAAGATGTTTTTGCTGAATCAGAGATAATTGAAATTGTTTCAGCGAGCAACCCGACAAAAGCATTTAAGAATATTGAAATTAAGAAAAATAACGAGAGAATGTCAAGCAGAGAAGAAAGAAAAAATTATTTGAAAAGGGAACTAACAAGAATAGAAACCAAAATAAAAAAATTACAAGAAAAAAAGAAAAAAATAAAGGAGGAATATAAAAATTTATGATGTTGTCGGGTGACACCCGACAACATTACCAAATCCTTTATTTATGCTATTAAATTAACTTTTTTTAAAAAAATTTTTTTAAAATACATTTTGATACATTTCTAGTTTGAATTTAAAATAAGTTCTTTTTTTAGCTCTCAAATTTTAGAGACACTTCAATTTTTTTCTTGGAAAAAATATAGAAAATTTTGTATAATTGAAAAAAAGGTATAAAAAAATGTATTGATAATATAAAAGCGTCAAGCGGAGCGAAGCGACTATATAGAGAATTAAATATTTATTAAATATAAAATATATATTATATAATATTAATTGGTTATTTTATTTTTTTGATTGTTAAAAATAAAAAAATAGGTTAGTTATAAGAAAGTTGGAATTTGAAATGTATGAACTTGGTGAAAAAAAAGAATGGGTTGACTTGTATAAGTATAAAAATAATTTTTTAAAAGAGAGAGGATTTAAAGAAGTTGATCCTTTTACTTTTTACAGAGATTTATTTCCTAAAGGTAGTTTACAGGAAAAAGGTGAGCATTTGAAAAAGAATCATAGCATTAAAGGAAATATCATTGGAATTCAGATTGATAAGAGAAAGAAGAAAAGCAAGAATTTTATTATTACTGATGATTTAAAGAATTTACAAAAAGTTATTAATATTCCTTTTGGATTAATTGCTCCTGTTACATATTTTGGAAGAAATAGAACAAGTGTTAATGCAAGGCTGCTTTATGCTATTACAGTTGATTTGGATTATGTAAAACAAAAAAATATTAGAGATTTATTGTTTCAGATAAAAAATGGACTTCTGCCTAATCCAACATATATTGTAAATAGTGGGAGAGGGCTTCATCTATATTATTTTTTAGAAGAGCCATTGCCATTATATAAACATTATCAGAAGACCTTGCGTGAATTTAAAGAACTTCTAATTGATCGTATTTGGAATGATTATACGAGTTCTAAAAAGGAAAAAGACATGACTGGAGTTTTACAGGGATTTAGAAGTGTAGGTTCGTGGAGTAAACTTGGAAAAAATTATCCTGTAAGAGCTTTTAAAACTGGAAAAAAAACGAACCTTGAAGAACTTAAAGCTACGATTCCATTTTGTAAATTTGACATTTCACTCAAATTTCCTGTCAAAGAAAAGAAAAAATACAAAAATTTGGAATATTACAAAAAAAATTTCCCAGACTGGTATGAGAGAAGAATTGTAAATAAAGAACCGGCAAGGGAAAGAAAATGGATAGTTAAGAGAGCCTTGTATGACTGGTGGAAAATGAAAATTATTGAGAAAATAAGTGCAGGTCATAGATATTTTGGGATTATGGCTTTGGCAATTTATGCTAAAAAGTGTGGGATAAGCTATGAAGAGTTAGAAAAGGATGCTTTTGGATTTCTGGAAATTTTAGATAATAGAACTGAGGAGGAAGATAATCATTTTGAAATTGATGATATTGTGGCTGCTTTAAATTGTTATCATGATAATTATTTTACATTTCCTAGAGATACGATAGCAAAATTGACTAATGTTGACATTCCTAAAAATAAAAGAAATGGAAGAAAACAGAAAGTTCATTTAATGGGAGCTAGAGCTGTTCAAGAAGTTAATGATAAAATGAATGGAACAAATTGGAGAGAAGGAAATGGAAGACCTAAAGGAAGTGGCACAAAAGAAAATCAGGTAAAAGAGTGGAGAAAAAATAATCCTGATGGAAAAAAGGCTCAGTGCATCAGGGACACTGGATTGTCAAAAATGACTGTGTATAAATGGTGGAATCAATAATAAATATGCCGAATATGTCTCAGACGCTCAAATTTTAGTTTTAAGAGCCTTTTCCCTTCTACTTGACCTTTTATATCAAAAACTTAATTTTTGTTGAATATGAGCCTTTATATTGCTTCATATGACTTCCTGGAATATTGCTCCACTAAAAAAATAAAATTTTTTAAAATCTTTTGGCAAATATATTATAAATTTTATTATCTGCTGAAGCCTTTGTCCTGTTCTCTTCTTAATTTTCCAATTTTTTCCTCTTTTTCACAGTTCTTGTAATCTTCTACTAAATCAAAAAAATATTTCATCATTTTCAGGTATTTTTCTTTTTCAATCTGTTTGTTTGCAGAAAAAAATTTTTTTACTTTTTATTTTTAAAAAAATCCACAAGTTCATAGAATCCCTGATAGAATAAAACGCTTAAATTTGAAATGAAATCTTTTATTTTATTAGATATTTTATTTTGTTTTACAGAATTTATCTTGTTTTTTTCTTCAATTTGAGCGGTTATGTCATCATAACTTTCTATTTGTGCCTTAAGCTCAAAAATGTTAAAAAAGTAATTGCTTATTTCTTCATCTTGACTAAGAAATATTTTATTCTCCGTTCTTCCTACTTTCTGCTCCCTGATTGCTAGTTGCTTTTCTCTTTCAAGAGATTTTTCTGTAATAGCTTTCATTTGATCTATTTGTTTGTCAATTTCCTGCTCCTTTTTCTGCAATCTGTCATCTTTTCTGCTTAATTCTTGAGATAGCTTGTTTAATGCGTTTTCTCTTGGTTCAATGTTTATTTCTCTTTGGTGCAGTTTTTCTTCTCTTGTGTTTAGTCCGTTTTCTCTTTGAGTAATTTTCTCTTTTCTGGCATTTAAGTCAAGCGACTCTTTTTCAAGAGTTTTTTCTTTTTCAGAAATTTTTTCCTGAGATTTTTTCAATCTGTCTTCTTTGATTTTAAATTCAGTTTCAATTTCGTTTCTGATATTTTTTTTAAAATTTGGCTCTAAATCCTTTAACTCCTGCTGTTTTTGCCTTATAATTTAACTTGTAATCTTTTTATAGAATCTATAGTTTCTTGATTCTGTTCCAGAAATTCTTTTTGCATCTTGTCCATCAGCTATATACTTTCTAGCTTCCCTTACAACTTCTCTGTATTCAGTATCAATTTTTTTATCAAAATTTTGTCTTAGCTGAACTTTTTCTTTTTTTCCCATTCTTCCTTGCCTTTTTTTATAATTGGCTCAATAATTAAATTATTGTCTTTTATTTTTTTCTTCTTGAGATTTTTATAAACTTGTCATTTTTTTCAAGTTCTTTTCTGCCTTTTCATCTATTTCTTCATCTATCTTTTCCAATCTTTTGAAGCTTTTTGAGAAATAACGTTATCAAACCCTTCTTCCAATTTTTTTGACTTGCTGTCGATAAAATGGTACACTTCTCCCTTTTTCTTTTTATGTTTTCAAGCTTCTTTTTTTAGTCATTGCAAGCTCATAGTCGCTTCTTGCCTTTTTCTCCGCTTTGGCTGTATATAAAGTCGCTAATTATGCTGTTTTTTTGAACTGTTGTATTCTTTTTGTTAAGTTATTTACATTTTTCGTTATGTTTCAAAAAAATATTCATC
>BNJU01003846.1_pt1 | contig 26408 bp, 36 predicted proteins | sample 8539281 | NCBI WGS metagenome assembly BNJU01 (sample SAMD00202456, study PRJDB9452) | human saliva metagenome | isolation source: human saliva | place: Japan
GCTGGACGCTCTTCCAGAGCTTTGATAGAAAGTGATACGCGCTCTGCATCTGCGTTAACTTCAAGAACTTTAACTTTAACTTCTTGACCAACTTTAAGAGCTTCTTTTGGATTTTCAATACGTTTGTGTGAAATTTGTGATACGTGAACAAGTCCATCGATACCTGGCAATATTAACAAATACCGAAATCAGTCAAACGTTTAACTGTTCCTTCAACTACATCACCTTTAGCCAATTTTGCTCAACGCCATCCCATGGTCCAGGTGTTGTTGCTTTAAGTGAAGTGATACGTCCTTCTTCTTCATTAAGATCAAGGATTTTCCTTCAATTTCTTCAACAGTTACAACTGATTTTGGTGATACGTTACGCTCGTGTGACAATTCAGTCAAGTGAACCAATCCGTCAACACCACCAAGGTCGATGAAAGCACCGAAGCTTGTGATACGTGCAACTTTACCAGTTACAACATCACCAACAGCCAATTTACCGAATACTTCAGCGCGAGCTGCTGCAGTACTTCTTCAACAACTTCACGACGTGAAAGGATGAAGCGGTTTTCTTTAGCGTCAACTTCTTTTGGTCGCATCAAAGTCTTGACCTACGAAACGCTCAGTGTTACGTACGAGACAGTGTCCAACATTGAAGCTGGGATGATAGAAATCCACATTACGCCTTCAAATTCTACTGAAAGGTCCACCTTTAACGGCGCGGTTCGTCCAGCAGTAACAACTTCTTCTTCGCGTCCTACAAGTTTGTCCCATGCTTTTGCGAGCTTCAGGCGTTTTTAGATACAAGGTGTAAGCAGCTGCATCGGTATCTTTACCAACTATGCCGAAGTACCAAGGGCATCCAATACTTCTCCTACTTTCACCATAAAGTCGTTGATGTCTGCATCGCGATCGTTTGTCAATTCGCGAAGTCAAGACACCTTCAACACCAGTTCCAGGGTTGCAACGTTAGCTTGAGTCGCATCAACTGTCAATACGCAGCACAACAACATCACCAGTCTCAACAGTAACGCTATTTGTAAATCTTCAAATTCGTTCATCTAAAAATCCTCCAACAATCAAGTTTTTCTTTAACTTGACATACTTATAATTTTTCCTAACACCCGCAAGGACATGTTCATATCGTTCACGTCTTTCAGTATAAAAATAAAATACCTAAGATATTTTTGCTTTTTATCTTGATTATTACCTAAGACATGCGGCTGATTCGAACCAACGCGTGAGAGTCAAAGTCCCTTGCCTTACCGCTTGGCTATGCCCCCATTAATGATATGGAGAGAGAGTTCGAACCCCCGAACCCGAAGGAGCGGATTTACAGTCCGCCGCGTTTAGCCTCTTCGCTATCTCCGTATTTGTCGAAAACTATTATGTCATGAAATTTTCAATAAAACAAGACTTATTTTGCTAAATTATAGTTTTTCAATTAAAATTTCCACACTTTTTCAATTTTTATAAAACTCTCGACATTCCCATTCTTTATGATGGCAGGTGTCCATCTAATTCGGCAATTTCTCCAGTACTTTCTTGCCAATGGATAATACATAACCCTCAAAAGCTCATCTTTTCCTACACTAACTTTGGCATCATGCCATGAATTTCGATTTTCTTATCTTCTTGCTCATTTCATACCTCTCTTCACTTTTTCTATTTTACAAGAAAATCCTAAAACTGTAAAGAAAAACTCCATATCAGTGAGTGCAACTAATTTGGAGTTTTTGTGTTCGATAAATTAGTCACACTTTTACAATCCAACCTTCTGGCGCTTCAATATCGCTCAAACTGAATTCCTGTCAATTCATCATATAATTTACGAGTCACAGGGACCTACTTCTGTTTCACTATAGAATACATGGAAATCATCACCGTGCTGAATTCCACCAATTGAGAAATAACTGCTGCTGTACCACAGGCACCTGCCTCTACAAAAACGGTCAAGAGTTATCAATTGGGACATCCCCCTCAATAGGAGTTAAGCCCTAAGCGATGTTCTGCCAAATAAAGCAAAGAATACTTGGTAATAGATGGCAAGATAGATGGACTCAATGGTGTTACAAATTCATTGTCAGCTGTAATTCCAAAGAAGTTAGCTGATCCGACTTCTTCAATCTTTGTATGAGTTGAAGGATCTAGATAGATAACATCTGAGAAATGACGTGACTTGGCCAATTTCCCTGGCAAGAGACTTGCAGCATAGTTTCCACCAACCTTAGCCGCACCTGTACCATTTGGCGCTGCACGATCGAACTCATCCTGAATCAAGAAATTGGTTGGAACCAATCCACCCTTAAAGTAATTTCCAACTGGCATAGCAAAGATGGTGAAAATGTACTCTTCTGCTGGTTTAACCCCAATAATATCTCCGACACCAATCAAAAGAGGGCGAAGATATAAGGTTCCACCTGTTCCGTATGGTGGTACATATTCTTCATTCGCACGAACAACTGCCTTACAAGCTTCTACAAACATTTCTGTCGGAACTTGTGGCATCAAGAGACGGTCACATGTCCGTTGCAGACGTTTAGCATTTTCATCAGGACGGAAAAGTTGAATACTGCCATCCTTAGTACGATAAGCTTTTAAACCTTCAAATGCTTGTTGTCCATAGTGAAGACTTGGAGAAGACTCTGAAATATGCAAAGTTGCATCCTCTGTAAGCTCTCCTTGATCCCATTGTCCATTTTTAAAATGAGCAATATAGCGATAAGGTAATTTCATATAGGGAAAAACCAAGGTTTTTCCCAATCAATCGTTACTGTCATATTCCACCCCTTATTCTAAAAACCTATTTCTTTTATTCTACTATTCTACACTCTAAAATAGCAAGTATATTTTTGTAATTTTCAGAAAATTTCTTCAATAAAAAGAACCAGCTCTGAAAACTGATTCTTCATTTCACTTATTTAGCTTTCAGTAAATACTTCTTTTAAGATAAGCGTCAAAAGCTTCTTCATCGGAAATGGTATCTGATAAGGAAAGCTTCCGTTGCTAAGTCGTTCTGACAAGTTCAAGTCTTGCAATCGGTTTCATAGATTGTTCCTTTGTTGGATTGAACAAGCAGAGTTTGGTCGTTCTTCCACTTCTGTACTGAAGAGATCACCACAAATCCTTGCTCTGCAACTGCACCAGCCAAGAAGACACGATGCGGTTTGTTTTTCAACTCACGCAAGACTTGTAATCCTCGTTTGGCACGGCTGGTTGCTGGAATTTCCTCAATGGAAACACGTTTCAAACTTCCACGCTGAGTCAAGAGGTAGAAAGGACGAGGTGTTACAGATAAAGGCCGATTGAGACATCATCTTCTTTTCAGGTTCATAGCCTTGACACCTGCTGCCTTAGCACCGACAACCGGAACCTCTTCAATATTGAAAATCGCAGTGCATAGCCATTTTGGCTAATCAAGAGAACATCATCCAGTTTAATTGGAGCCACTGCCACAATCTGGTCTGTCTCGTCTTTGAGCTTAGCATACTTGACAGACTTAGACTTGTAGGTCCGCCATGGGGTGAACTCTTTTCGTTCTACATGTTTGATTTGACCGAGACGAGTTGCAGTAAAGTAGGTTGTCGCATCATCAAACTGATCCACGACTTCCACATAAAGGATTTCTTCGTTAGTTTCAAAAGTTTGTGATGGTCTGGCTCAGATGCTCTCCGATGTCCTTCCAGCGAATGTCTGCTAATTCATGGATTGGTCTGTAGATGACATTTCCAAGACTTGTGAACATCAAAAGATGCTGAGTTGTCTTGGCAGCTTGAACAAAAATCAAACGGTCATCATCAGCTTTGCCAATTTCCTCCAGCGTTGAAGCGGCAAAGAACGTGGGCTGGTACGCTTGATGTAACCCGCCTTGGTCACGCTGACACAGGTATCTTCCTCAGCGATCAGACTAGCTGTGTCAATCTCGATTGCTTTTCGCAGTGTCTTCTAAAGTACTCAAACGCGAGTCAGCAAAACTTTCTTCTTAACCTCACGAAGCTCTTTCTTCATGAGATTGTACATAGTTCGTTCATCACCGATAATAGCCGCAAGCATGGCAATCTTCTCACGAAGTTCTGCTTCTTCTTCTGCAAGACAACCACATCTGTATTGGTCAAACGGTACAGTTGCAAGGTAACGATAGCCTCAGCCTGCTCCTCTGTAAAAATCATAGCTGACCTTGAGGTTTTTCCTTGGCGTCAGCCTTATTCTCGGATGCACGGATAAGAGCAATGACTTCGTCCAAAAATCGAAATCACACGAATCAAACCTTCGACAGATATGGAGACGTTTCTCAGCCTTTTTCCTTGTCAAAGCGAAGCGCCAAAATGACTTCACGGCGGTGGGCGATATAGCTGGACAAGATTGGGAACAATCCCAACCCTGACGAGGTGTGAAAGATTATCAATCGCCACCATATTAAAAGTGTAGTTGATTTGCAGGTCTGTGTACTTAAATAGATAGTTGAGAACTCAGCTCCGTATTAGCGTCTTTCTTGAGTTCGATAGCGATACGAAGACCGTCACGGTCAGATTCGTCGCGAACCTCAGCAATCACCAGCTACCTTATTATTGACACGAACATCATCGATCTTTCTTGACTAGATTAGCCTTGTTGATTTCATAGGGAATCTCAGTAATAACGATTTGTTCCTTACCACCTTTTTAGCTTTTCAATCTCCGTCTTGGAACGAACAACTCGCGCCCTTTCCCAGTTTCATAGGCCTTCTTGATTTCATCACGACCCTGAATAATCCTCCAGTCGGAAGCTCTGGTCCCAGGCAAGAATTCCATGAGTTTTATCAACTTTGGCAGTTGGATGGTCAATCATGTAAACCGCTGCATCGATGAGCCTCAGCCAAATTATGGGGAGGAATGTCTGTGGCATAACCAGCCGAAATCCCAGTCGAACCATTGACCAAGAGGTTTGGAAAGGCTGCTGGCAAGACTGTCGGCTCTTTCTCGGTATCGTCAAAGTTCCAAGCAAAAGGAACGGTCTTTTTCTCGATATCCTGAAGAAGATAACCCGCAATCTCAGACAAACGCGCCTCAGTATAACGCATAGCCGCAGGCGGATCTCCGTCCATAGAACCGTTATTACCGTGCATTTCGACTAGAATCTCACGGTTCTTCCAGTCCTGAGACATACGGACCATGGCATCATAGATAGAAATGTCACCGTGTGGGTGGAAATTCCCCATGATATTACCGACAGACTTAGCCGACTTACGATAGCTCTTGTCAAAGGTATTGCCATCCTTATTCATCGAATAAAAGAATACGACGTTGAACCGGCTGAAAGCCATCACGAATATCTGGCAAAAGCTCGGTCTTGAATAATGTGCTTGGTGGCGACAAAAAGCGCTCTCCCATGATGTCCTCCAGGGACATATTTTGAATGTTAGACATATAGGATACAAAGCCCGTAAATGCAAAGTGAAAATAGGAAATTCTTACAGTGAGCGATGCCTACAAAAGAATTTATCTTTTTCACACAACATTTAGGGCGTGTTCAACTCCTTTCAAAGAATATAGAGTAGATTTTGTAGAATAAAGGATATTTTACGGAAATTAGTACCGTGTTCAGTTACGACAAAGGGACGTTTCGGCTTGCCGGAAATTTCTGTAGAAAACAGAACTTTCAAAATCAGTTTGTGTTAAGACAACAATCTATTCAGTTCCATATCAAATTTTTAGCCTAGATAAATATTTTCAAAATATTCGTCATAATTATCTACTCTTTAAATCTATTTTTGTAAAATTTCTTTTAATTTTAAAAATCATCAAAACAATTAGGGATATTTTTTCATCTAAAATTGGAATTTTATGATTTTATAATCTATGGTCGAATCTGGAGAACATCGTATTCTTTTCTACTTCAGGTGACATAGAATCAAAATCAGAACACACTTGTTGGTACAATTCATAAATGCTTCGATTCTCATCAAGACTTTTTAAACTTTTATGTTTTCAAAATTTTATAATGAACCTGCATGGTCAACTGATTAGACTCTAGATTGCGCTAATTTTTTAGCTCTCAAGGTTTCTTCAACTTTTTCTTGGTTTTGGAGTTGATTCTGTTGTTTTGTCAGTTCTGAAATATTTTGCGATTGAAGTTTGAATAGTTTCAACTTTTGTTGCCGTTCATCTAATATTCTGTTCTGATTTTCAACATCTACCTTTAATCTCTTTGAATCTCCAAGAAATCCAGAGGAAAATAATAGGTACTATTATTCCTCCGAGCTGCAATCCATGATTAATCCAATCTGTTGAATCAATCGCATTGATTAATCTCTCAAACATTTCGGTGTCATAGTCCCTCCTATTCACTCTCTCAGCATACTGAATCATTCTCTCAGCGACCCTTTATCGTAGTCATATCTCAACTTTTGAGCCAAATTGCGCTTCTCTATGAAAGAGACTCATAGTAGCTAATAAAGACTGGGTGATTTTATCTAAACTTGAGAAATCAAGCAGATTTGAGAATCTTTTCTTCTCAGTAAATAGTTAAAGAGATACTTGTAGTTCTTGCCAATATCAATCGTCCTCTTATCAGCTGCACCCTGCCAAGACCTTTAGGAGTTCTTGTTGACAAATACCGTAAAGATGGTCTGTTATAGATGAGATGACAGCGACGAATACCCTTAACCACATAGGCGGAAACCCACCAAAATTCATTGCAGGCTTTTTCGAAATCTATCGCACTAGCTGGGATTGTCCAAAACGTTGAGGACTCGTAGTATAGGACTCAATAAGCCCTTCATCTTCTAAACGGTGAATCCTGCCTCACTATCCACCACTCTTGGATGTGGTCTTTGAGGCAGAGGGTTAAATCAATCCGGTTGCTCTAAACAGCATAAGATAAAGTCGACGGTTTCAGTACATTATACTGTTCAATCAGACGGTTGCAAACTGGTCCAACCAAGAAAGGTCATCGTCAGATTATCTAAGTCGTCCACGACATAGACCACGTCGTAATCCTGAAACTCATCTTTTGGCTTTGTATCAGTTCGTGAACCAGACATGGCGACAGCCTCGACTTCAGAGTTTTGGCAGTGTAACATTAAATATCAAGCTGTTTCTGTTCTCGCTCATATATTTCTACATGCTTCTAACTTTGATTATAGTTTTGTCAAATTCAATGCTTTCATATAATCCTATTCTAAGATATTCTTAATAGACTCTTCATCTTTGCTAAAAATCATCAATAAAAACTTACATTGAGCAATATTTCAAATAATCCTTTGAAAAGTACAGTTTGTCTGGTGAATCTTGGTCTTTAGATTAAAACCAATAAAATAAATTTCACGACGTTACATCAGAAATTCTTTCCAGAAAGTCTTTCATTACTTTAGATTCTGGATCTGGCCTTTACAGGCTTTCTCAACAGCCTCATAAATGCTAGAATCTATGTACGAATTCTGTAGTGGATTAAAATCCTCTCTACTGCTCGTCTACGTGCAACCAAATACTTTCTTGTCCTAACAAGCATGTACATGAAAAATATCCTCTTCTAATCGTATTTATCTTCCAATACCATTGTATAGTTAAAGAAGTTAGATATAGTGCAAATCTCCTTTGAGTCTAATACACTTTCCTTAGCAGGTAAAAGATGTTCATACTCTTTCCGATTCTAGAGATCGTATTGATCCATCCACTAAACAAGCTATTCGTCGGCATATTGATATTTTTAGTAGCTACAGAGAAAAGTCTTCTATATAGGTATGCTGTTTGAGAATAGGATCCAAATCTCCTTCAGCATCATAGAAACTATTTCGGGTCAAATTCTATATTGCCCTATCTTTGCCAAAGAGTTCTCAAATCACTCCAGTCTTTTATCTTAACTATCAATGAAGATTAACTCGTAATATTTCTTTACGACCTCTCGATCATTATACAATTCCTCACCATGATTACCTGCTTAGTAGAGAAAAGGTATCTCAAATTCATTACTGCTTCCTTATTTCCAGACATTTTATCTGGCTCTCATCAACTGAGAATTATAAGACTGCTGATATACAAGTTTTTAAACTCTAAATAACTTGTCTTCAAACCATGACAAGAGTCAAATCCATTTCCAATAACAAATAATTTTTCCATAATAATTCCTTTAATATTTATAAATTTCTCAAAACACCACTCTCTTCCAGCGTAAACTTGACATTGTCTTCGATCCACTTACGACGTGGTTCTACTTTATCTCCCATGAGGACATTGACACGACGTTCTGCGCGTGCTAAGTCTTCAATCGTGACACGAATGAGAGTTCGAGTTTCTGGATTCATGGTTGTTCCCAGAGTTGGTCCGCATTCATCTCACCGAGACCTTTATAACGTTGGAGGGTAGCACCTTTACCAAACTGCTTGCGGAGTTCTTCTAGCTCACCATCCGTCCAAGCATAAGCCACTTCTTCTTTCTTGCCTTTTCCTTTGGACATCTTGTAAAGAGGTGGAAGGGCGATATAGACATGTCCTGCCTCGACTAGCGGGACGCATGTAACGGTAAAAAATGTCAAGAGCAAGGTCTGGATATGAGCACCGTCGGTATCCGCATCGGTCATAATAATAATCTTGTCATAGTTGGCATCCTCAATAGAAAAATCTGCTCCAACACCCGCACCAATGGTATAAATCATAGTGTTGATTTCTTCATTTTTGAGGATATCCGCCATCTTGGCCTTTGGCTGTATTGATAACCTTACCACGAAGAGTAGGATAGCCTGAACTTTACGGTCACGGCCTTGTTTTGGCAGAGCCACCGGCAGAGTCCCCCTCAACCAGATAGAGTTCATTCTTAGCAGGATTCTTAGATTGGGCTGGGGTCAATTTTCCAGACAATAAGCCCTTGTCTTTTTTATTTTTCTTACCATTCCGGCTCTCATCACGCGCTTTGATGCCGCTCTCGAGCGTCACGGGCCTTGATAGCCTTGCGAATAAGATTAGAGCCAATCCTCCATTTTTCCATGAGGAAGAAAGTCAACTTATCCGCCACAATACCATCCACAACTGGGACGAGCTAGTGGACTTCCTAGTTTGTCTTTGGTCTGTCCTTCAAACTGGAGATGTTCTTCAGGAACCAAGATAGAAAGAACGGCTGCTAGTCCCTCACGATAGTCTGAACCTTCAAGGTTTTTATCTTTTTCCTTGAGAAGCCCCGTCTTACGCGCATAGTCATTCATGACCTTAGTGATAGCAGACTTTGAGTCCTGTCTCATGCGTTCCACCGTCCTTGGTACGAACGTTATTGACAAAGGACAGAATGTTATCTGAAAATCCATCATTGTACTGGAGAGCTACTTCTACTTGGAAACCATTGTCTTCCCTTCAAAAGTAAAGGACTGGCGTCAAGGTTTCCTTGTCTTCGTTCAGATAAGAAACAAAGTCTTGTACCCCATTCTCATAGTGGAACTCAATTGCTTCATCTGTTCGCTTATCTGTCAAAGACAAGGTCACATTTTTTTAAGAGAAAAGCTGATCTCATTGAGGCGCTCTGAAATGGTATTGTACTTGAAATCTGTCGTAGAAAAAGATAGTCGCATCAGGCATAAAACGTAACCTTGGTACCTGTCTTAGACTTAGGCGCTGTACCGATTTTCTTCAAAGTCGTAACAGGTTTGCCACCATTTTCAAAACGTTGCTTGTAAACTGCACCATCACGAGTAATTTCAACTTCCAACCAGCTTGATAAGGCGTTTACAACGGAAGAGCCAACCCCGTGGAGACCACCTGATGTCTTGTAGCCACCCTTGACCAAATTTTCCTCCGGCGTGAAGAATGGTAAAGATAACCTCAACTGTTGGAATTCCCATAGCGTGCATTCCAGTCGGCATCCCACGACCATGGTCTTGCACAGTCAAGCTCCCATCTTTATTAATGGTGACATCAATACGGTCACCAAATCCAGACAAGGCCTCATCGACAGCATTATCGACGATTTCCCAGACTAGGTGGTGGAGACCAGCTCCATCGGTCGATCCGATATACATCCCTGGACGTTTTCGGACCGCATCCAACCCTTCTAGCACCTGAATGGCATCATCATTATAATTATTAATATTGATTTCCTTTTTTGACACAAGGAACCTCCTATTCGTTCATCTTTACTATTCTACAGGTTTTCTAAGGATTTTGCAAAATTTTTCTTTCTCCGGTGTGACAATTTCAGAAGAGATTCTCTGCCTTTCTTCTCCATTTCATGATATAATAGGAGTATGATTACAATAGTTTTATTAATCCTAGCCTATCTGCTGGGTTCGATTCCGTCTGGCCTCTGGATTGGACAAGTATTCTTTCAAATCAATCTACGTGAGCATGGTTCTGGTAACACTGGGACAACTAATACCTTCCGCATTTTAGGTAAGAAAGCTGGTATGGCAACCTTTGTCATTGATTTTTTCAAAGGAACCCTAGCAACGCTTCTTCCGATTATTTTCCATCTGCAAGGTGTTTCACCTCTTATCTTTGGACTTTTGGCTGTCATTGGACATACCTTCCCTATCTTTGCAGGATTTAAAGGGTGGCAAAGGCTGTCGCAACCAGTGCTGGAGTGATTTTTCGATTTGCACCTGTCTTCTGTCTCTACCTAGCAGTTGTTTTCTTTGGAACCCTCTATCTTGGTAGTATGATTTCACTATCTAGTGTCACAGCATCTGTCGCGGCTGTCATCGGAGTTCTACTCTTTCCACTTTTTGGTTTTATCCTGAGCAACTATGATCCTCTATTCATCGCTATTATCCTAGCACTTGCTAGTTTGATTATCATTCGTCATAAGGACAACATCGCTCGTATCAAAAATAAAACTGAAAATCTTGTCCCTTGGGGATTGAACCTAACCCATCAACATCCTAAAAAATAAAACGCCAGTTGATGTACTGACGTTTTTTGTATGCTTATTTTGATTTGATATAGTTGATACCATCTGCTTTTGGTGCAACTGCTTTTCCAAAGAAGGCTGCCAAGACAAGTATTGTCAAAACATAAGGTGCGATTTGAAGATAAACCGCAGGCACTCCTTGTAGGAATGGCAATTGAGATCCGATAACAGCCAAACTTTGTGAAAGTCCAAAGAAGAGACTAGATAGCATGGCTCCGATTGGATTCCATTTCCCAAAGATCATTGCAGCAAGGGCGATAAATCCAGGTCCAACAATAGTTGTCACTGAGAAGTTAACTGAGATGGATTGAGCATAAATCGCTCCACCAATTCCACCTAGGAAACCTGAAATAATAACCCCTAAATATCTCATCTTGTAGACATTGATTCCCAAGGTATCCGCTGCTTGAGGGTGTTCACCGACAGAGCGGAGACGAAGACCAAATCGAGTCTTGAAGAGGATAAACCAAGCAAGGAATGAGAAGGCAATGGCCAGATAACCAAGCAGACTAGTTGACTTGAAGAAGATATCACCAATAACTGGGATATTTAGCCAAGACTGGGAAAATCAAAGCGTCCAAAAGTCTGACTTAGGTTGTCGGTTTGTCCTTTGTTATAAAGAACTTTCACCAAGAAAACAGCCAAGGCAGGCGCCATCAAGTTCAATACCGTACCGCTGACAACATGGTCTGCACGGAAATGAACCGTCGCTGCTGCGTGGATGATAGAGAAGAGGCCTCCAACCAATCCTGCTACAAGCAAGGATAGCCATGGAGTTGCTGCTCCAAATTGTTCTGCAAATTCAAGGTTAAAGACAACTCCAGAAAAGGCACCCATAACCATAATTCCTTCAAGGCCGACGTTTACCACACCACCACGTTCAGAGAAAACACCACCGATACTTGTAAAGATGAGGGGTGCTGAGTAAATCAGCATAGAAGACACCAAGAGGGTGAGCAAGGTTGTAATAGACATCTTTACTTACCTCCTTTAACTTGTTTTTTCGGTTTGACAAAGCGTTCGATAAGGTAATGAACACTGACAAAGAAGATAATAGACGCTGTTACAATGCTGACAAGCTCAGACGGTACCTGCGCCGCATTCATACCAGGAGCTCCAACTTGGAGAACACCAAATAGGAAGGCTGCAAAGAGAATACCAATTGGTGAGTTGGCCGCAAGCAGACTAACTGCCATACCGTTAAATCCGACAGCTAATGACGATGCCCTTGAACATAGACGTTCTGGAAGGTTCCCAGACCCTTCAACAGCTCCACCAAGACCAGCCAAGGCACCTGAGATAATCATTGAGAGGATAATGGTACGTTTGGCAGAAATACCAGCGTATTCTGATGCGTGTGGATTAAGACCAACCGCACGGATTTCAAAACCAAGGGTTGTTTTCTTGAGCATGAACCAAATGACTGCAACGGCAATGAGAGCAAAAGAAAATACCAATATTCATCCGTGAATTACCAGTCAACTCAGCCAACCAAGGTGTCTGGTAGGTTGCATTAGCCCCAACACGAATGGTCGAATCTGTACTTTGCATGAAGTCTTTAGGGAAGGCATGGATAAAAGCATTTCCTACATACAAGACAATGTAGTTCATCATGATGGTTACGATAACCTCTGACGTCCCTAGATAGGCTCTAAGAATACCTGGAATCGCGCCGACAATCCCACCAGCAATCAAGGCAATCACGATGGTTGCTAGAATCATCAAGGGACGTGGCATATCTGGATGCGACAAGGCAAACCAACCACTGAGAATCCAACCTGCCAAAGCCTGACCAGGAAGCCCGACGTTAAAGAAACCAGCACGACTGGCAACAGCAAAGCCAAGACCAATCAAGACCAAAGGCCCCATGGCGCGGAAGATTTCTCCAATCCCACGCAGACTACCAAAGGCTGTATAGAACAATTCTTCGTAGCCCCAAATAGCATCATAACCGAAGATCCACATGACAATGGCTCCGAGTAAAATTCCTAGGAAGACAGAAATCAAGGGAACCGAAATTTGTTGTAATTTTTTAGACATCACTCTTCTCCTTTCCCAAGTTTCCACCAGCCATCAAGACACCAAGTTCTTGTTTATTGGTTGTTTCTGGTGATACAATACCTTGAATCTTACCATCGTGGATAACGGCAATACGATCTGAGACGTTTAAAATCTCATCCAATTCAAAAGCTGACAACAAGGACAGCTTTCCCATTATCACGCTCTTCAATCAAGCGTTTGTGTATATATTCAATGGCACCGACATCCAACCCACGAGTTGGCTGGCTGACGATAAGGAGTTCAGGATCTCGATCAATTTCACGAGCACAATTGCTTTTTGTTGATTTCCTCCTGAGAGTGCAGCTGCAGGAACAAATTCACTGGCAGCACGAACATCAAATTCTTCCATTAGCTTTTTTAGCATAAGAAGTAATATTTGAATAGTTCAAAATTCCATTTTTACTATGTGGTTCTTTATAGTAGGTTTGAAGGGCAATATTTTCAGAAATCATCATTTCCAAAATCAATCCATCACGGTGACGGTCTTCTGGAACGTGCCCAACACTCAACTCTGTAATCTGACGTGGGATGCAAGCTCACAATTGAATCTCCTTTTAGCTCAATGCTACCAGATTCAACCTTTGCGAAGACCTGTAGATTGCTTGAATCAGTTCAGACTGACCATTTCCATCAATCCCCGCAATACCCAACAATCTCTCCAGCACGAACATCCAAGGACAGATTTTTTACAGCTGGGACACCGCGGTTTTCATTGACCACCAAGTCTTTAATAGACAAGACCACTTCTTTTGGTTGAGAGGCTTGTTTCTCCGTTTTAAAGGAAACAGAACGTCCTACCATCATTTCTGCCAAATCAGCATTGGTAGCCCCTGCGATTTCAACTGTCTCAATTGATTTCCCACGACGGATAACTGTAACGCGGTCAGAAACTGCGCGAATCTCGTCCAACTTGTGGGTGATCAAGATAATTGATTTTCCTTCTTTGACAAGATTTTTCAAAATAGCCATCAACTCATCAATTTCTGATGGAGTCAAAACAGCCGTCGGTTCGTCAAAGATAAGGATATCAGCCCCCCGATAAAGGGTTTTTAAAATTTCTACACGTTGTTGGGCTCCAACTGAGATGTCTGCTACCTTGGCATAAGGGTCGACAGCCAAGCCATAACGTTCAGAAAGAGCCTTGATTTCTTTGCTAGCTCCAGCGATATCTAGCACACCATTTTTTTAGTCAATTCACTACCTAAAATGATGTTTTCAGCCACTGTGAAGGCTTCTACCAACATAAAGTGCTGGTGAACCATTCCAATTCCCAAGCTAGCTGCTTTAGATGGTGAGTCGAGGCTAACAACTTGACCATTGACCACAATTTCACCACTGGTTGGTTCAAGAAGCCCTGCTAACATGTTCATGAGCGTGGACTTACCAGCCCCATTTTCTCCTAAAAGTGCATGAATTTCACCTTTTCGTAGGTGCAGGTTGATTTTGTCGTTGGCAACAAATTCACCAAACACCTTGGTAATATCACGCATCTCAATGACATTTTCGTGTGCCATGTGCTCTTCCTTTCAGAGTCTTATTTTATTTCAATAAAACTTGCTAGTTTATCTAGTAGCAAGCTTTACTGAGACAAAATGACTTTGTCTCAACTCTTAAAAAAGCGGCCCTTGGCCGCTTCCTAAGAAATGACTTCCATCCATTATTTTTCAGGAACTTTTACGCTTCCATCAAGGATTTTAGCTTTTGCATCTTCGACAGCTTTTTTACCTTCTTCTGAAAGGTTTGTTACTGCCAAGTCAACCCCTTTATCTTTCAATGAGTAAACGATCACTTGACCGCCAGGGAATTCACCTTTTTCTGCCTTGTTCGCAATATCTTTTACAGTTGTACCAACTTGTTTCAAAGTAGATACAAGAACAAAGTTTGATTCTTTTCCATCTTTAGAAGTGTATTTACCTTCTGCTACTTGGTCACGGTCAACACCGATAACCCAAACTTTTTCATTTTCAGAACGGCTTTCGTTCAATGATTTAGCTTCTGCAAAGACACCTGCACCTGTTCCACCTGCTGCTTGGTAAACAACGTCTGCACCAGCTGCGTATTGTGCTGCTGCAATTGTTTTACCTTTAGCAGCATCACCAAATGAACCAGCGTAATCAACTTGTACTTTGATAGATGGGTCTACTGACTCAACACCAGCTTTAAATCCAGCTGCAAAACGTGAGATAACTTCAGACTCGATACCACCTACAAAACCAACTTGTTTTGTTTTAGTTGTTTTAGCCGCTGCAACACCCGCAAGGTAAGCAGCTTCGTTATCAGCAAATGTTACGCTAGCAACATTCTTTTGATCTTTAATCACATCATCAATCAAGACATAGTTCAAATCAGAGTGGTCTTTTGCTGCTTCTTCAACCGCATTGTGAAGGGCAAAACCAACACCGAAGATTAGGGTTGTAACTTCCAGCCGCTTGTTGCAAAGTTGTTAGCGTAGTCAGCTTCACTTGTTGATTGGAAGTAAGTGAAACCTTTATCTTTTGAAAGATTGTGTTCTTTACCCCAGTCTTGCAAACCTTCCCAAGCTGATTGGTTGAATGATTTGTCATCAACACCACCAGTATCAGTGACGATTGCTGCTTTTGTCTTCACATCAGAAGATGAAGCTGCGTTACGAGAAGAGCGGTTACCACATGCAGCAAGTCCAACTGCTGCTACTGCAACTAGACCAAGGCCTAGCCATTGTTTCTTGTTCATTACTGAACCTCCTAAATAAGATGTGCAACGATGTTGCAAGTATGGATTGGTTGGTCACAAGGACCGTGCCACTCAGAGAGCGACTCAGACTAGTTTAAGTCTGTAAAAGAGTATGGAAGTAATTCCCCGACCGTCATCTCGACCGTCGATTTATCTTTTGCGACTAAGGTCACTTTTAGATCTTGTTCAAAAAATTCAGCCATCACTTGGCGACAAGCACCACATGGTGAAATTGGTTTTTCAGTTTGTCCATAGACAATCAATTCTGAAACTCTCTTTGACCTTCAGAAACTGCTTTAAAAATCGCTGTACGCTCTCCGCAGTTTGTCAAAGAATAGCTAGCATTCTCGATATTGACACCTGTATAAATGTTCCCATCTTTCGCCACCAGAACAGCGCTAACAGGAAAGTGAGAATAGGGCACATAGGCTTGCTTGCTGGTTTTAATTGCTAGTTCAATCAACTCAGTAGTCGCCATCTGCTAGTTCTCCTTTTAAAATGGCTACCCCAGCTGAAGTTCCGATACGAGTCGCCCCTGCTTCCACAAAGGCAAGAGCATCTGCATAAGAACGAGCTCCACCAGCAGCCTTGACTCCCATATCAGGTCCAACAGTTTCGCACATTAATTTAACATCTGCTATTGTAGCGCCACCAGTTGAAAATCCAGTAGATGTTTTAACAAAGTCAGCTCTCGCTTTCTGGGCTAATTGACAAGCCACAACTTTTTCGGGGTCTGTCAGAAGGCAAGCTTCAATGATGACTTTCACTAACTTGTCACCACTTGCTTCTACAACAGCACGGATGTCCGATTCAACCAAATCAAGATTACCTGTTTTGAGAGCTCCAACATTGATTACCATATCAATCTCATCTGCACCATTTTGAATAGCTTCTTTGGTTTCAAATGCTTTCACAGCTGAAGTTGTTGCCCCCAAAGGGAAACCTACTACTGTACAGACCTTGACATCTGTGCCTTCAAGTCCTTTTTTAGCATGTTCAACCCAGGTCGGATTGACACAAACACTGGCAAAATCATACTCTCTAGCCTCAGACAACAAACAATCAATTTGTTTTTCTGTCGCATCTTGTTTTAAAAGCGTATGATCGATATATTTATTTAATTTCATATTCGGATTCTCCTGCGGTTTATGAGATTATTTCTATAATTTCTCGTAAACTTTGCACGCTATCATTTATTTTAACATATTTTTGAAAATCTGTAACTAGCTGAGGAGAATTTTTTCCATTTGTGTATACTTTTGCAACAATTTCTCCCTTTTGAACGGAATCTCCAACTTTCTTTTCAAAAACAATTCCAGTTTCATAGTCCAAATCATCAGTCTTGACTGCACGACCAGCACCCAGTCTCATAGCATAGAGGCCAAAGTCCATGGCTGGGAGAGCTGAAATGACACCTGTTTCCTGAGCAGGGATTTCCACCACATGGGCTACATTTACAGGACGATAGAGGTCTTCCAAGTCTCCACCTTGGGCTCGGACCATTTCCTCAAACTTAGCCAGCGCTTGTCCATTTTCAAGATGTTGTCGAACTTCTTCAACTGTCTTGTTTACATTTGCTAAACCAAGCATAATTTGTGTCAATTCACAGATGAAGTGGGTAATATCCTGACGGCCTTGTCCTTGTAAAATCTCCAATGCCTCAAGGATTTCAAGGCGATTTCCAATCGCTCGTCCCAAGGGCTGACTCATGTCCGTAATGACTGCAACTGTTTTACGACCAACAGCCTTGCCAAGATCTACCATGGTTTGAGCCAATTCACGCGCCTCATCAACCGTCTTCATGAAGGCGCCCTCACCGACAGTCACATCTAGCAAATAGCATCCGCTCCTGCCGCGATTTTCTTGCTCATCACCGAACTCGCAATCAAAGGAATCGTGTCAACAGTTGCGGTCACATCACGAAGGGCATAAAGAAGCTTATCTGCTTTGACCAGCTGGTCGGATTGCCCAATGACAGATACACCAATATCCTGCACTTGTGCAATGAAATCCTCTTGACTACGTTCTACTTGATAGCCCTTAATGGACTCCAATTTATCAATCGTTCCACCCGTATGGCCGAGACCACGACCACTCATTTTTGCTACAGGCACACCAAAGCTAGCAACAAGAGGAGCCAAAATCAAGGTCACCTTATCACCAACACCACCCGTAGAATGCTTGTCAACTTTAACCCCTTCAATAGCTGATAAATCAAACTCTTGGCCTGTCTTGACCATCTTCATGGTCAAATCAGATATTTCTCGAGTAGTCATTCCTTTGAAATAAATAGCCATTGCAAGAGCAGACATTTGGTAATCAGGTACCGTTCCATCTACGTAGCCCTTGACTAGCCATTCAATTTCACTTGAAGTCAATTCTTGCCCGTTTCGTTTTTTTTGGATTAAATCAACTGCTCTCATTCTTTCACACTTCTAAGGATATAGTACCCCTTATCTTTTTTAACGACTTCACAATTGCCAAAAACATCTTCCATCTTGGACTTGGCACTTGGAGCCCCTTGTTTTTTCTGGATAACGATTGTTAAATCCCCACCAATTTCCAAGAAATCTTTACTTTTCTCAATGATTTCATGAACCACTTGCTTACCCGCACGGATAGGAGGATTGGAAATGACATGGTCAAAATGTCCTTCAACTTGTTCATAGACGTTGGACTGGAAAATCGTCGCTTCTACTTTATTTCGTTCAGCATTTTGTCGCGCTAAATCCAAGGCACGATTATTGATATCGACCATGGTAGCCTGAACTCCATAAGCCTTAGCTAAAGACAAGCCCAAAGGTCCGTAACCACAGCCTACATCAAGAACAGTTTCTCCTTGGTTGACCTCAAGACACTTGAGCAAGAGTTGACTCCCAAAGTCAATCATTTTCTTGCTAAAAACACCCGCATCCGTCAAAAAGGTCATTTTTTCTCCCAACAAGTCCACTCTCAACTCATGAATGTCGTGAGCAGCATCAGGATTCTCTGCATAATACATTTTACTCATGAAACTATTTTTACCATAATTTAACGAAATATTAAATCGTTTCCAAGTAATTTGATAATACGATGTAGTTTGTCATTATTTTTCTAATCGAAAGAAACTTTTTCTCATAAGATACTAGATGTTTTTTAGTCTCAAAATATGCTATACTAAGATATCGAATCAGAAAGACAAACTTATGACCAACGAATTTTTACATTTTGAAAAATCAGCCGCCAGACTTGGCAATCGTTACATCGAAAGACAACACCTCCTTTGACAGAAGAGGAATTAGAATCCATCAAGAGTTTTAATGACCAGATTAGCTTGCAGGATGTTACCGATGTCTATCTCCCCCTAGCCCATCTCATCCAGATTTACAAGCGTACCAAGGATGATTTGGCCTTTTAAAAAGGGAATTTTCCTTCAACGTGAAAGCAAATCCCAGCCTTTTATCATTGGGGTTTCTGGGAGTGTTGCCGTTGGAAAATCCACAACCAGTCGCCTACTTCAAATCCTACTGTCCCGTACACTTACAGATGCTAGGGTTGAGTTGGTAACAACTGATGGCTTTCTCTATCCCAACCAGACCTTGATTGAGCAAGGGATTCTAAATCGGAAGGGATTTCCTGAAAGCTATGATATGGAAGCTCTTCTCAACTTCCTGGATCGCATCAAAAATGGACAAGATGTAGATATTCCTGTCTATTCTCATGAAGTCTACGACATCGTACCTGAGGAAAAGCAAAGCGTCAAAGCTGCTGATTTTGTCATTGTTGAGGGAATAAATGTCTTTCAAAATCCACAAAACGAGCGTCTCTACATTACTGACTTCTTTGACTTTTCCATCTATGTTGATGCTGCAGTCGATGACATCGAGAGTTGGTATCTAGACCGTTTCTTGAAAATGCTGAGCCTAGCCCAAAACGACCCTGATAGCTACTATTATCGTTTTACACAAATGCCGATTGGGGAAGTGGAATCCTTTGCCCATCAGGTCTGGACCAGTATCAATCTCACAAATCTACAAAATTATATTGAACCAACTAGAAATCGTGCAGAAGTGATTCTTCATAAAACAAAGAACCATGAAATCGATGAAATTTACTTAAAAAAATAATTTTCCCTTGTCAAAACGTAAGTTTTCAGATATAATGGTATAGTTAGTAAATATGGAGGTAAGAACATTGGCAAACATTAAATCAGCTATCAAACGCGCTGAATTGAACGTTAAACAAAACGAAAAGAACTCAGCTCAAAAATCAGCTATGCGTACTGCTATCAAAGCTTTCGAAGCAAACCCATCTGAAGAACTTTTTCCGTGCTGCTAGCTCAGCTATCGATAAAGCAGAAACTAAAGGTTTGATTCACAAAAAAACAAAAGCAAGCCGCGATAAAGCTCGTCTTTCAGCTAAACTTGCTAAATAAGAAACAGTCCATAGAGGCTGTTTTTTTGTCCCCAAATAGGAAAAGGTAGAAAATGAAAATCGCAATTATCGGATATTCTGGTGCTGGTAAGTCAACTCTAGCTGAAAAGCTGTCTCACTGCTACTCCATCCCAAAACTTCACATGGACACACTCCAATTTCAACCCGGTTGGCAAGACAGTGATCGTGAATGGATGTTGACCGAGATGGAAAATTTTCTCACAAAGCATGAAGCTTGGGTCATTGATGGGAATTATTCTTGGTGTTTCTATGAGGAAAGAATGCAGGATGCTGACCAAATCATCTTTCTCAATTTTTCTCGCTGGAATTGTCTGCTACGAGCCTTTAAACGATACCTCACATACCGAGGCAAGGTCAGAGAAAGTATGGCAGCTGGTTGTCAAGAACAATTTAATTGGGAGTTTATCAGATGGATTCTTTGGGAGGGGCGGGCTAAAGCTCAAAAAGAAAATTACCAAAAACTTTGCCAAGAATACTCACATAAAGTCACTATTCTTCGAAATCAGAAAGAACTAGATCAATTTCTGGATAAGAAAAGGAAGTCCTCCAATTCATAAAGAAGGGCTTCCTTTTTGGCTATAATTATTCTGCAATCAAGGTTTCCAAACCGACCTTCATCATATCAGTGAAGGTATTTTGACGTTCTTCTGCAGTCGTGTCTTCATCTGGATTGACCAAACTATCAGAAATAGTCATGATAGCAAGGGCATCAACATGATGTTGGGCAGCCAAATAGTAGAGAGCTGCTGCTTCCATTTCCACAGCCTTGACTCCCCATTTACCAATCTCGATATTCTTTTCAATGTAGTTTGAGTAAAAGACATCAGAAGACAAAACGTTCCCAACGTGGGTTGTCATACCAAGTTCTTTAGCGATATGGTAGGCCTTGTCCAGCAAATCAAAGCTAGCGATTTGTGGGAAATCGTACTGTGGCCAGTCATTGCGGATGATGTTAGAGTTGGTTGCAGCTGCTTGCGCCAAAACCAATTCACGGACGTGAACATCTTCATTCAATGAACCTGCTGTTCCCACACGGATCAATTTCTTCACACCGTAGTCAACAATCAACTCACGCGCATAAATCGAAATAGATGGCATCCCCATCCCAGTTCCCATGACAGATACACGGTGGCCCTTGTAAGTACCAGTGTAACCAAACATGTTACGCACTTCGTTAAAACAAACAGCATCTTCAAGGAAATTCTCCGCAATAAACTTAGCACGAAGAGGATCCCCAGGAAGAAGAATTTTATCAGCAATTTCACCCTGCTGAGCAGCAATATGGATAGACATAATATAAGATACCAAACCCGTCAAAAAGCAAAGGGAAAATAGGAGTTGGGTGCAGTGAGCGATGCTCGCTAGACCAACTATCTTTTTCCCACTGCTTTTAGGGTGGGTTCAATTCCTTTCTTTCTTAATTTTGATGATATCGAGAAGATTAGACCGGCTTCAATTCAAACCCGAATTCCCCTTCTCTTCTGAGTTTTTTTAGAAAAGTTTTTCCGCTCATGTTCAAATTAGAACATCTCGCTCTACCTTTCTTTTTTTATTTTTTTATATTTCATGGCTAGGAAAAAAATCGGATTCAATCATGACTCCGATAAACCTACTTCTTTTTTTATTTCAAAACAGTTATTGATAAATTGACAATAGTTTTTTTAATCTTTTAAGTTAAATCCATAACTAGAAGAAATGGGCATTTCCTACCTAATTACTTTATTATTTGACTTCTAACACAGTATGCTAGCACAAGGAAAGTGGTCTAACATTTTTGCAAATTCATAGGCTAAAACAGCTGTCACTAAGAGATACGGAAGAGAATCTATACCTAGCCCAGTGAAACCTATAACTAATCCAGTTGCAGACCAGGGAGCCCTCAAGGTCACAGACAAAAAGCAAACAGATCCCAAAAGCAAAATGCTTGGCTGGCTACCCCCACCTAGAATCATTCCAAAGAGAGCAGCTCCAGCCATCCCCAAGGCAAAAGATGGCGTAAGTGTACCACCATAGGCCCCTGCCCACAGAGTAATAAGAACAACTAATGCTTTTAATATAAACAAAAGGAGTACTGTTTTGCCATTGCTACCATTCAATACTTCCTGAGCCATCATACGTCCATTTCCAAGTAGATGTGGAAAATAACTTGCTAATCCAATAAGAAAAAGAAAAGCTGAGGGCAATGTTAGAAGTATTCGTTTATCTTTTATTCTGTTTGAAGACGCTGCCTTACTTAAGCGACCAAAAAGCCAAGCTAGTGGGGTTAAGAAAAGAAGTAATAAGGGAATAATCCATATTTCCTTTAATGACCATGTGATGGCTGGAATCTGGTAGAGAGTCTGATCTGAAATAACCAAGCCTGCTATATAGGTTGAAACATAGGTAGTCAAACCGACTAAGATAAATCTTTTAATAGATAGAGCAATTCCTAGGGTTTCAAAAACAAAGAAGACACTTGTTAATGGAACCTGATAGACAGCCGCTAAACCAGCACCAGCACCACAAGCAAGGAGAAAGATGCGATCCTTCATAGACAGTATACATATTTTTCCAATTGGCCCTGCAAATAGAGTCCCAATCTCTCGTGGTGCAGCTTCTTTGCCAATAGGCGCTCCCCCTCCAACTGCAATGATCTGCCAAATTGAATGAAATAGCTGTCTTAAAAAATGAAGCTTGTATTGTGAAGTCTCATCCTTCATCTGAGCTTTGATGGAATAAATCTTCGACCCTTTTTGCAAGAAATACCAGACCAAGGATGAGCCAAGACCCACGATTATTAAACTTAGTCCTATCCGTGAGGAGGAAACTCCATCTGTCAAAAATCCACTATGATGCTCTGACTGACCAAAAGCTAGACTCTCTACCATCTCTAAAAGATAATGGAGAAAAATACCAGATAAACCCGAAACTATTCCTTGTAGAATTACTGCTAGGAATAATCTAAAATTATAAGGGATTTTTCGAAAAATACTCCTCAATTCTATTAACATGATTACAATTCTGCAAGAATCGCTTTAAGCAAGCCTTTGAAATCACCTTTAACACGTTCAGTAACTTCTACAACTTCTTCGTGGTTGAGTTCTTCTTGGAAACCAGCAGCATGGTTAGTAATACATGAAATACCGAGAACTTTCAAGCCTGAGTGAGCTGCCACAATAACTTCAGGAACAGTCGACATACCAACTGCATCTGCTCCCAGTGTCTTATAGGCGCGGATTTCTGCTGGTGTTTCATAAGTCGGACCAGTTACACCGATATAGACACCTTCATCAAGCTTGATACCAAGTTTCTTAGCCACTTCATGGGCAGTAGCACGGTATTCTGGTGTATAGGCTTTAGACATATCAGGGAAACGTGGACCAAATCATCCAAGTTTTCACCCATCAATGGGTTTTGACCTGTCATGTTGATATGGTCTGAGATAGCCATCAAAGTACCAGGCCCATATCCAATACCACCAGCTGCATTGGTTACAATGACACCTTCACATCCAAGAACTTTCATGACACGAACTGGGAAAGTCACAACTTCCAGAGGATTTCCTTCGTAGAAATGGAAACGCCCTTGAAGAGCTAAGACCTTGCGACCTGCAAGTTCACCATATACCAATTTACCAGCGTGACCGACTACTGTAGAGCGGCCCCAGTTTGGAATCTCAGCATAGTCTACTACAACTGGATTTTCGATTTCTTCTGCCAGTTCTCCCAGTCCTGATCCAAGGATTAGACCAAACTCGGGAGCTTGGATTCCCTTGTCTTTCAGGAAGGCAGCTGTTTCATTGATCTTATCTAAAAATGTCATTGTGTGTTTCCTTTATTATTTTTTAGCATTTGACCGATTTTGTCAAAGGTTTTTGCATTGCGAATGGTGATGTTGCGATAAAAAGGCATCTTGAGCAAGTACTTGTGATAGGCAGTCTTAGAGTAGGATTCTTCAGAGAATTTCCCCCAGAAAATCCCAAGTCTTCCAAAATGAAGCACTTCATCTTTCAGTTCCAAACTGTTCACTTTCTCGATGACTTGATCCACATCCAAGCTCTCCGTGTAGAAGAGCACATCTTTTCTTGTCAAGTCTTCGTTCCACCAAGCTGGCAGATTCTTCAGCTCTGCTTCATAGTCTTCTTGATTCAGCAAAGAAAAGCTCTGAATAAATGGATAATAGACTTCAAAGAAATCCTCTAATTTTTCAACCAATTGATCTTTGGAAGCTGTAGAAGTAAAGAAAATATTGCCACTGTTGATGTAGGTTTCAACCTTTCCCAGTCCCAAGTCTGTCAATTTTTGCCGAAGCTCCGCCATGACGACCTTATTCTTGCCACCAACATTGATACCTCTCACCAGCAAAGCATAACGCGTCATCTTATACCAATTTATCTAAGAAACTTTCCCCAATCATGGCAGTTTCCACACCAAAGTTATCGGCAACAGTCGCTGAAATATCTGCAAAATGTCCTACTGGAATGACACCATTTCCTTTAAAGGCAGGGCTGTAAGCCAACAATGGAATATATTCACGAGTGTGGTCTGTTCCTGCGTAAGTTGGGTCATTTCCATGGTCCGCAGTAATCAAGAGAAGGTCATTCTCTCTCATAGCTGCGATAATTTCAGGTAAGCGTTCATCAAACTCATGCAAGCAATCACGGTAACCGTGAGCATTACGACGGTGGCCGTAAAGGGCATCAAGTCAACCAAGTTTGTGAAAGAGAATCCTTTTTCAAACTCAGCAAGACCCATCGTCTTCAATAGTGTATCAATTCCGTGGCTGTTTGACTTGTTGTGACCCATGTCATGGTTGATACCCGCACCGTTAAAGATATCGTTGATTTTACCAACAGCGTAAGTATCGATACCAGCTTCATTCAATTTATCCAAAACAGTCGGTGCAAATGGAGATACGGCCAAGTCACGACGGTTGGCTGTACGAGTGAAGTTACCTGGTTCACCTACATAAGGGCGAGCAATGATACGACCAAGAAGGGCAGGACGTTCAAGTGTAATCGAACGAGCGTATTCACAGATACGGTACAATTCATCCAGAGGAATGATGTCTTCGTGGGCAGCAATTTGCAAAACAGGGTCAGCTGAAGTATAGATAATCAACTCTCCAGTTTCCATCTGACGTGGTCCAAAATCGTCGATAACAGCTGTTCCTGAGTAAGGTTTGTTAGCTTCACGAATAACCTTGCGTCCTGAAAATTCTTCGATTTTTGTCAGGATTTCTTCTGGGAATCCGTTCCAGAAAGTATCAAAAGGCTCAGTAATATTAAGCCCCATGATTTCCCAGTGTCCAGTCATGGTATCCTTACCAAGAGATACTTCCTCTAATTTTGTTGCATATCCTGTTGGATTGCTTTCGGCTGCTACAGTCTTAAGAGGAGTTTCCCGAGGAATATTTCCAAGACCGATTTTAGCCATGTTTGGCACATTCAAACCAACTGTTTTTGAAATGTGTCCCAGTGTGTCCGAAGCTCCGTCTGGAACCCCTGCATTGACAAAGTTATTAGCATCTGGTGCAGCACCGATTCCTACAGAATCTAATACTACCAAGTGAATACGATTAAATTTTGACATAGTGTATCTCCTTATTATTTTAGTTATCTTGCTTTTGTTGAAGTTAAAATCTGAACCCCGTCTCGTCCAGCAACGATGACCTTATCCACCATTTGATTGAATAAGCCGTGCTCTACAACACCAACGATATGGTCCAATTCTTTCCCAAAGGCAATTGGATCTTCAATGACATCCAAGGCAAGGTCAATGATAAAATTCTGCATATCGGTCACAAAACGGTGGCCGTCTTTTTCACGGAAACTTGATTTGTAGCCAGCTCGCTCAAAACGACGAAAAACCTGCTCTGCGCCATACTGAACCACTTCTACTGGCAATTTAAAAGCACCCAGTTTCTCGACTAGCTTGCTTTCATCCACTACCCAAATATATTCTTTTGAGGGCGTTGCCACAACCTTCTCCATGAGAAGGGCACCACCACCACCTTTGATTCCGTTAAACTGGCTATCCACCTCATCCGCTCCATCAACCGTCACATCTACAACATCTACTTGGTCAATCGACTTGAGCGGGATATTAAGCCCTTCAGCCTGTTTACTAGTCACACTAGAAGTCGTTACAGCTGTAATCTGTAACCCTTCTTCCTTGATCCGACGACCGACTTCTTCTACGAAATAATAGGCAGTAGACCCCGTTCCCAAGTCCGACTACCATGCCATCCTTGACAAACTCAGCAGCCTTGATACCTGCCATTTTCTTCAGATTTTCCACTCAAACACCTCCATTAAAGAGCTATTTCTATTATAACATGTATCCGTTTTTTTATTTCATGGATACAC
>BNJU01004344.1_pt1 | contig 26406 bp, 26 predicted proteins | sample 8539281 | NCBI WGS metagenome assembly BNJU01 (sample SAMD00202456, study PRJDB9452) | human saliva metagenome | isolation source: human saliva | place: Japan
TCTCCTTGACCGCGTCAAAATGAAGTGAGCTGCCACCAGCTTTTCAAAGATTTGTCCGCGGCCAGGAGCCAAATCAAGAGCTGTTGTTTTTGGTGTTAGCCGTGTGGGAAGCAGAGAGTGGCTGGTGTGAAAAAGAGAGAGTGGGGAAGGAGTTTGACAGTTCCGTTGGACTGATCCTAAAACAGGTTTTCCTTGATGAAATCACTAAAATTCTCTTCCTGTATGCCTGTAGCTCTGAAAATCTAGTCCTAACTGTCTTGCCAGAGTTAGGGAAATATTTTTAATCATGGGAATCAACCTCAAATCTAGATATGCCAGCATCCTACGCATGGTCCACATAATGTTTGGGTGAACGGCAGATGCTGTCTTTAGCCAATTGTCATAAGCTGTCTGGATCTTTTTCTTAGTAATACTGTTGCAAAGGCTTTAGCTTCCTCCCGCATGGTATGAGACGTGCTGAGATGGGAAGAAGGGTTTCTTGTCCATCTCAGTCCATGGAAAAGCCATTAGCAGAGCTGATAAATCAATCCTGCGTCTAAAGTGAGGGTTCCTATAGTAAGAAAGGATCAGTACGTATATTTCAGCAGGTAGATTATTGGGACTGAGATTTTCCTGCCTGAACTCTGACTTCTGGAAACTCAGGATAAATCAAAGACCTCTATTTCTTAAGTCAACCTGAATTAGGCAGTTGACAAGCACCCGGTATCGGGCAGATGGAGAGAGACCAGAGCCTAATCGCAGCGTATACGGGATAGACACCTAGGTCCATCAATAAAAGCCCCACCAGGACTTCTGGCAGAAAAGAGACGTTAGGAGTCCTTTCCTGCAAGTAGCGCCTGCATCTAGTGTCAAATATTTCAAGGCATAGGTGAAGTGAGCTCGCAGATAGTCTTGCCCTCGTGAGGAAGCCTTGACTCGTAGAAACTTTTCTATGCAGTAGTTACGGGCAGCTCATATAACTTCTCTCTCTAGAGCGCTGCTAGTTCTTGCCATTTGAGACTTTGCAGCGGCACAGCTGGTTTTCAGTAATCACCGCGCGTTTGCCTGCTAAACGCCCGCCAACCGGAAAGCGCGTATAGCCATGCTCAAAAGCGTAGGGAATGCGCGTGCGCGTGGCACTCGCCCGCTACATCTGCGAGCGAACTAAAAATCTGTAAAAATCACTAAAAGTTCTACATTTTGATAATCTTGGGCACAAAAGGCTTTCGAGAGCAAGTTAAGCTCACGACTATACAGCCTACGCATAATGACACACTGAGTTTAGCAGCCTTAGATAAACTTCATGTGTCCTGTACCACACCACTCAAATTACAACATACTGCCTCCTTTAAAATCTCTCTATTTTTACCGATTAGCCCTTTCATTATACCATGATTTGCGTGTAAAATAGATAAGATTAAAATATTGGAGGCAGGAAAGTGCACACAATACAGACCTTATTATTATTGGGTGACCGGTGGATCAGGTGGTGGTAAAACCAGCGTCTGCAGGGCAATTTTCATCACTTTCCCGAATGGTGATTGCTACGATTGAGCATGTCCCTCCTCCTCCTCCTCTCCTTACTATAGCACTCGATCTCAATCTGACTTTTGAGGAAAAGGATTAAGAACATGAACTGTGCATCATCTCGCTCTTTGACATGCGATCTACTGATTGAAACAAATCATGGAGCTTTGTGGCCGGCCTGGATCTCGACCTTTAACAAGATTATACAGAGCACTGCCATGTGCTTAGCAAAACCTGTCGCCTGAACCTAAGATGTATGTCATCGTAGAAAGGGATGTGGTACTTGAAGACCACACGCTTGCGAGTAGACTTGATGGTACTAGGGACATCAAAATTTTTGTTGACACTGAATGATGATGTTCAGAAACCCATTCTACGCCGGATCAAACGGGATATGTGAACGTGGTCGCAGTCTGGACTAGCGTGTTGAACAATATTTGGGCAGTAGTGAAACCCATGTATCAATCGGTCATTGTTTTAGCCGACTGGCGCTAGTGCTGATGTCATCATTCCTGGAAGGAGCTTCAAACAAAGTTGCCATTGACCTGATCACAGCTAAGATTGAAAAATCTTAAAGCTAGGGAGATTGACAGGAGGAAGTCTAGGGTAAGGAGCTAGACTTCTTTAAATAAATGATGAAATATTGTGAGAGAAATTTTCATTCCCGAATCTAGTCTCGCCTGTTTCTAACATGTGCGCGCGGGGTTGTGTGATGCCTATACCTTTCATTGAAAGGGAGGGACAGCGCAGCTGGGCAAACAGGAAATGTTGTTTTCCTCGGTTGAATTGATTAATCATGAGACAAGAGAAATTGAAAGTGGGCTTCGCTACGATGTTAGCATTTATGCTAGGGATCTTTCTAATGACGGTTTTTCAAATCTTTTGAGAAAGGCCTGGTGGCGGCTTTCTGTTACGTGTCCCACTGATCTTAGTAGCTTCTGTGTGTGGTTTTTGCCAGCCAACTTCGCCAATATCTATATCGTGCCTCCTCTTTGAGCTTTCGTATGGGCTTAGTAGCGACGGCTCTGGGAGAGTGATGGCATAATGCCTATAATAATTCGCTACGACAGGTAATCTTAAGAAGACCATGAAGTTGCTGGGGACTTACGTTCGAACAAAGAAAATACCTTGCTTAGAAGAAGGCTTGTTTTGTAGCTCGCTTAGCTGGTTTTGTGACGGGATGCATTGTGTCTACTATCTCATCCAAATTCTGGTGTCTGAGAGACAGTCTGATCCAGTAAGCTTGATATCTATCAGTCTTTTAATCTTTTAGATTAACTCAATACCTGCGTAGAAGATAACAAGTAAATAGCATTAAACATAAACTGAGATTACTTTTATCTCAGTTTTTGCTCTGTAATTTAGTTAAGTCTGACTGACGTCATAAATTACAGAACACATAGCCCAAGTGATTTTTAAAGGATTGATATCCTTGATTTTTAATTGCGGGCATAGAAGGATTGAGCTGAGAGCTCTTTATGATATAATAATGAAATAAGGAGGAATGGAAAATGTCTAAGATAATTAATACAAAATAAAGCACATCAAAGCTATTGGTCCCTATGTTCATGACGATGGCTGGCAATCTTTGTTTGCAAGTGAGCCAGATCCCTTTGTCACCAGAAACTGGTGAAATTGTCGGTAGCACGATTGAGAAACAGACTGAGCAAGTTCTTTTCAAATATCAAGGCTATTCTAACTGAAGCTGGAACTGATTTTGACTGGCGTCGTGAAAAGCAACCTGTGAGTGATATCAGTAATTTCGCGGCTTTAACGCTGCTTTCATCAAAACAGCCTGCGCGCTTCACGACTATCCTGCACGATCTGCTGTAGATGTACGCGTTACCTGCCTCGGATGTTAAAATTGGAGTGCAGTCATTGTGCTGAGCTAGATTGGAAAGGTCTAGCTGAGGGAGAGAATGCCAGAAAGAGATGAACTAGTCATTGTTACAGGAATGAGTGGTGCAGGAAAGACAGTAGTTATTCAGTCATTCAGATTTGGGCTACTTACCATTGATAATATCCCGCCAACACTTGTACCCAAGTTCCTGCAATTATTAGAAACAACTAATGATATTGACAAACTAGCTCTTGTCGTGGATATGCGTAGCCGTTCATTTTTTGCTGAAATTCAGAACGTTTTAGATCAGGTTGAAAACAATTTAGAAATTGATTTTGAAAAATTCTTCTAGATGCGGCTGATAAAGAATTAGCTGCTCGTTACAAGGAGTATCGACGTAGTCATCCATTGGCAGCAGACGGTCGGATTTTGTGATGTAATTCGTTGGAGCGGGAATTGTTGGGTCCTCTTAAGAATCTCAGTCAAATGTTGTTGATACGACAGATTTAACTCCTCGTGAATTGCGAAAGACTATTTCAGAACAGTTTTCTGACCAGTCTCAAGTACAATCCTTTCGTGTTGAGGTCATGAGTTTTGGATTTAAGTATGGGCTTCCTTTGGATGCGGATCTAGTTTTTGATGTCCGTTTTTTACCGAACCCATACTATCAGCCTGAACTGCGCAATCAAACAGGATTGGATAAACCCGTCTTTTGACTAGTGTCATGAACCACGAGGAGTCATCCGAATTTTATCAACATCTACTGAATTTAATTGAACCGATTTTACCTGGTTACAAGAAAGAAGGGAAGTCAGTCTTGACAATTGCAGTTGGTTGTACAGGAGGTCAACATAGAAGTGTTGCCTTTGCTCAGCGTTTGGCAGACGATTTAGCTAAAAATTGGCCTGTCAACTGCAGCCATCGTGACAAAGACCGTAGAAAGGAAACGGTAAATCGCTCATGAGAAAGCCCAAAATAGCTGTTATTGGCGGTGGAACAGGGATTTCCGTTATCCTTGATAGTTTACGAAAAAGGGATGTAGACATCGCTGCTATCGTGACGGTTGCTGATGATGGGGGGAGTTCAGGTGAGTTGAGAAAAAATACCCAGCTAACTCCTCCAGGTGATTTACGAAATGTACTTGTTGCTTTTGTCTGATATGCCAAAGTTTTATGAGCGCGTCTTTCAGCATCGATTTGCTGACCAAGATGGACCTTAGCAGGGCATCCTTTAGGAAATTTCATTATTGCTGGTATTTCTGAAATGCAGGGCTCAACCTATAATGCTATGCAAATTCTGACTAAGTTTTTCCATACAACAGGAAAAAATTATCCATCCAGCGATAGTCCATGTAACCCTTCATGCTGTTTTTACTGATGGTGTCCGAAGTAGCTGGGGAGAGTCGGATTGCGCTGATTATAAAGGCATGATTGACCATGTCTCATGTGACTCATACTTATGATGATGAAAGCCCTGCCAGTCGTAAGGTTGTCCAGACTATTCTAGACAGCGATATGGTCGTACTTGGTCCAGGATCACTTTTTACCTATTTTGCCAAACTTAGTGATTGAAGAGATTGGCCATAGCTCTACTTGAAACCAAGGCTCAGGGTGGCTTATGTCTGTAATATTATGACCCAAAGAGGGAAACTGAACACTCTCACGGATGCCAATCATGTGGAAGTTTTGTATCGTCATTTGGGACAAAAATTTACCGATGATACAAAGTTGGTGAATATTGGAAAATGTCTCCAAAAGATTATATGAATTGCACAAATTTGATGAGTATTTGGTGCAAGTTGAGCATGACTTTAAGGGGCTTCAAGAACAAGTTCCCCGTGTTATTTCTTCTAATTTTTTACGTTTGGAAAATGGTGGAGCCTTCCACGATGGTAATTTAGTTGTGGAAGAATTGATGAAGAAGCATTCAGGTGCGAAATGAGCTTTTACGGTAAAGGTAAAAGAAGAACATAGGACTAGATACCAAGAGTAAGAGTGAATTGGCTGCTATCATGAAGATGTCTGGTAGTTTAGGAATTGCGAGTCAAGGACTAACTCTATCCATTACTACTGAGAATGCAAAAATTGCTCGTCATATTTATGAGTTGCTCTTGAGCTTTTACCAGGTGAAATCTGACATACGTCATCACCAGAAAACTAATTTACGAAAAAATCGTGTCTATACGGTTTTTCTAGATGAAAAAGTTGAAGATATCTTGTCAGACTTGCACCTGGCGGATGCTTTCTTTGGAATCCAAGAGGGGATTGATCCTCTTATTCTATCTGATGATGAAGCAAGTAGAGCTTATCTTGAGCTTTCTATCAAACGGTAGTATGCGAGACCCAGAATCTGGTAATACCAACTAGAAATCGTTTCGTCTCATTTGGACCATGCTCAAGGACTTGCTAGTTTGATGCAACGTTTCTTACTAGATGCAAAAACCATCGAACGAAAAAAAGGAGCAGTTACATATTTGCAGCGAGCAGAAGATATCATGGATTTTCTGATTGTTGTTGGAGCAATGGAGGCCATGGCTGAGTTTGAAGCTGTGAAAATCCTTCGGGAGACTAGAAATGATATCAATAGAGCTAATAATGCAGAGACTGCCAATATAGCTCGAACCGTGACAGCTAGTATGAAGACCATCAATAATATTGTAAAGATTATGGAGACAGAGTGGCTTGGAGAGTCTGCCAATCGATTATGCAAGAGTAGCACATCCGAGAGTTAATCATCCTGATTACTTCGGTCCAGCAGTTGGCTGATAGCCTTAGTAAACCTCTGACTCAAAAAGCGGCGGAATCATCGCCTTCGGAAAAATTAATAAGATTGCAGGATGATTTATAACCAAGAAAACTAGAAACGCCTCTAGTTTTCTTTTTATCGAGGAAAACCAGACTTTGTCAGTTACTGCATAGGAATGTCATCTTTTTGTCACAAAAGTAATAGGAAATTAGTGTAAAATATATCTATTATGACTTTTTAGAGCAGGCAGAATCATGACTTCTGACTTGTTACAAAAAGGAATAAAAATGAAAAATAATCAAACGTTCTTGTAGTTGGTCTTCTTGTCATATTATTTGGCCTGATCCTAATTTTGGTACCTTCCTCAATTCAATCCTCTGATCAGCTAAAGAATGTGAAAGCCTAAATTAGTTTGTCTAGTATGGTTGAATCTGGACTTCAGAATGCAACTGCAGGAACAAATGGTCTAAGTACAGAGATTACGATTAACAGCAAACAATTGAATCAGTTGCAAACCATTTTTGACTGATAATCAGAGTCAAGAATTAGTGGAGAGTGCGTACAGCATTGAAGGGATAAATTAAGATTGCAACTCCTATAAAATCCTTTGGGATTGACAGCAAACTTGATTTGCGATTCTACGCAGCCTACGAAAATCATACTCTACGATTTGATCTTGCTAGCTCTCGTCTAGGAAATCTCACCAGTACCAAAAGCTATTGTAGCTTCGATTTTACAAAATAGATTGAAAGACCAGTCCAGCAATCTAGCCATGGAACAAGAAACACATTGGTTTCTCTACCAGAGTCTCAGTTTAAAATTACAGGACTTAACATACAGGATAATACTGCTAAGGTTAAGCTGACAATGAATGTGTCAGGTTTGCTGGGTCAGTAGGAGTAGAGATTATGCCTATAGTGAAATCAGTTCAGCCTGATGTCATTTTAATTAATAGCAACTTGCGATTGCGAGCTTATGATGGCCACTATCAAGTGGCCTTTTCTTGGTATCAGGATCCAGAGCTTGTCTATTTAATTGACGGCAAAAAGAAAGCTATTCGCTAGAAAATCAAGAAAGATGTATGAGGTCCTTAGTCAGCGAAGAGAACTATATTTCATTGAAGTTAAGCAGGATGGATCCTGGTTGCCAATTGGTGATGTGACTTTTTCAGAGAATGACTTACCTATTGTTATTGGAGTGGAGTCTTATCGATCTATTGGTATTGGACGAGAGGTTATCGCAGCATTGATTGAGAGGGCTCGATCTCTGTCTTATCGTCAGTTACGGGTTCAGGACATTTATGATTTCAATCTCTCTTCTAGAAAACTATTTACTTCATTCGGTTTTTATCCTTATGAAGAAACGATCTGGGACATCGTTATGTTTTAGATTTAGTTTTACCTTTTTCTGAAATTCAGCCTAGCCAATTTTTCCTTTCAGAAAAAAAGCTAGAAGAAATTGAGACATGGTTTGACCAAGAAGAATTAAAACCTTTGCCAGTAAAAAGATTGGAGGGCAAATGGTTCCTGACAGATGGTCATAGCAGAGCTTTCACTGCATACCTTAGAGGAAGGTCAGAAATGCTCGATATATTTTTGACGAGATGACATAAATTTAAAATTTTATTCCAATTGTATTAGACTCTGTAAGGAAAAAGAAGATCTTGTCAATAGCTGACTTTGAAGGACCGTATCTTATCTGAGGAACTCTACCAAACAGAATGGATTGACTGGTGTAAAAAGTCCTTTGAAAGTATGAATGGGAGGGACATCTAATTCGTCTTTTTCACTAGTTGTGATATAATAAACAAGAAAGAACTAGAATAATATCATAATAAATTAAAGGAGTAGCGGATGCTATACGAATTTTGTGCTGAAAATGTAACCTTGCTTGAAAAAGCAATGCAAGCAGGAGCTCGTCGTGTTGAACTCTGTGATAATTTAAGTGTCGGAGGAACCACGCCAAGTTATGGAGTCATTCGTGCTGCAGTGGACTTGGCTAAGCCTTATGAGACTACCATTACGACCATGATTCGACCTAGAGGTGGTGATTTTGTATATACTGATCTTGAAGTAGCAATCATGCTCGAAGATATCAAAAAGGCGCGTGAAGCTGGAAGCCAGGGTGTCGTATATGGCTTGCTGACAGTGGAGAATGAGCTAGATACAGAAAATCTTGAGTCTTTGCTAGCTGTGTCACAAGGTTTAGAAGTAGTCTTTCACATGGCTTTTGATTCTATTCCAAGAGACAAGCAATTCGAGGCCTTGGATTGGTTGGCTGAGCACGGTGTTAAGCGCATTCTGACTCATGGAGGTCCAGCTACAGAGACGATTCAAGAACACTTTGCTTGGCTAAAAGAGTTGATGGCCTATGCAGACAAGCGAATTCAAATCCTGCCTGGAGGTGGCATTACGACTCAAAATCGCGATGAAATCGTTGCTGAGTTAGGTGTGGATCAGCTACATGGAACCAAAGTTGTATTTTTAGGAGGATAAGGAGAGGAGCTGTGGCTCCCTTTCCTTTTTATAGACATGTTTGAACTATTCGAAAAGTATAAAGCTAACTATGATAAGCTAGTTAAGTATGGTTTTTTAGAAAAGGAAGGCATCTATCAGATATCAAGAAAAGTCATGTCTGGAGATTTTTCAGATGGTGATCAATGTTGAAGATAGTAGTGTCAGTTTTCAGCTGTTTGATTGTGAGACAGGGGATGAGGTATAGGCAGGTTCATATGGAATCTATGACAGGCGAGTTTGTCGGTCAGGTACGTCAAGCTTGTTTGGACCTTCTCTTAGATATTCGTCGTCATTGTTTTGATGAAATTGGTTTCCTTTATGAACAAAGTCAGCGCTTGGTAGTTCACGTTTCTGAGCGTTATCAGGGAAGTTTAGAGTACCTTTGGGCTAAGTCTTCAAGAAAAAGTTCTACCCAGGCAGCTGTATTTCGCCATGAAGGTACAAAGAAGTGGTATGGAGCCTTTCTAACGACTGACTGGTCTAAGTTTGATTCAGGACGAAGCGGAGCAATTGAGGTTCTTAATGTCAAGAACAATCAGGTCTCAGAACGAGTCCAAGAAAAAGGAATCTACCCAGCCTTTCATATGAATAAAAAATATTGGCTGAGTCTCCCGCTAGACGATACTCTAACGGATCAAGAATTATTCTCTCTTTTAGAAGAGAGCTTTCTTTTAACAAAGAAAAAATAAGAGGCTGAGTTTTTCAGCCTTTTTCGCTGTCAATAATCCAAAAATGAGTGTATAATGAATAGTATTTGAAGATTAGAAATAAGGACAAGTATGAAGTTATTAAAGAAATTATCTTGGTTTTTAAATTAGAAAGTGGCTCTATATTACTGGTATTTTAGCCTTGTCTTTGGTCAGTCTTTTAAACTTGCTTCCACCTCGTGTGATTGGAGTAGTGATTGACCAGATTGCCAGTAAAGATATGACGAATCTGGAATTAGCCTATCAACTTTTTATTTTGGTTTTGTCAGCCTTGGCCATGTATGCTTTGCGTTTTGTCTGGCGTAAGTATATTTTGGGGACAGCCAATCGTCTGGGTAGAATCTTACGCTACCGTCTCTTTTGAGCATTTTACTCATATGTCTCCTTCCTTTTATCAAACTTATCGGACAGGTGATTTGATGGCTCATGCTACCAATGATATCAATGCTGTTGTTGGGGTTGCTGGTGGAGGAGTCATGTCAGCTGTAGACGCTTCAATCACAGCTTTAGTGACTGTTCTTACCATGTTTTTGTCTTGGACTGGAGGCTGACTCTGATTGCCATTTTACCCTTGCCTTTTATGGCTTGGGGGACCAGTCTGATTGGTCGAAAAAATCATGAAAGTTTTAAGGCAGCACAAGAAGCTTTTTCTGATTTGAACAATAAGGTCCAAGAAAGTTTCTCAGGTATCAAGGTGACCAAGTCCTTTGGTTATCAAGATGCAGAGACAGCTGCTTTTGCAAGGATTAACCAAGATGTTTTTAAGAAAAATATCCTTGCAGCTAAGTACAATGCTCTTTTTGATCCTATGGTTCTGATTTTTGTCGGCCTGTCCTATCTTTTAACCTTGATCTTTGGTGGTCTTTTCATCAGTCAAGGTCAGTTGACAGTGGGAGAGTTGGTCACTTTTATTACTTATCTGGATATGTTAGTCTGGCCCCTTCAAGCTATGGGCTATCTCTTTAATATTAGTCAGCGAGGAACTGTGTCTTATGAGCGAATTGAAAGTCTACTAGCCCAAGAAAGTGATGTGATAGAAGTAGCTTCGCCCATTACGGATATAAAAAACGGTCGCCTGGATTATTCTATTCAAGAATTTGCATATGATGATCGACCAACTCTCAGGGATATTCATTTTTCAATTGAGCAGGGGCAGACCTTAGGCATCGTTGGTGTCACAGGCTCTGGGAAGACGACCTTGCTTCGTCTTCTGCTTCGAGAACAAGATATACAAGATGGGAATATTTACCTGGCTGGACATGACATAAGAGATTACAGCCTTTCTGCTTTGCGGAGCTTGATTGGTTATGTTCCTCAAGATCAAATCTTGTTTGCTACATCGATTCGAGATAATATCCGCTTTGGGAATCCAAGTCTTTCTGATGAGGACGTTATCGCCGTTACTAAACTTTGCGGAATTTATGAAGACATCATGCAAATGCCCGATGGATTTGATACTTTGGTTGGGGAGCGTGGTGTATCCTTATCGGGTGGACAAAAGCAACGCTTGGCCATGTGTCGTGCGTTGATTCTCAATCCTGATATCTTAATCTTGGATGATTCTTTATCTGCTGTTGATGCAAAGACCGAGCACTTGATTTTAGATAATCTCAAGAGGGAGCGATCTGGTAAGACTACTTTGATCACTGCTCATCGTTTATCAGCAGTTGTGCATGCAGACTTGATCCTAGTTTTAGATCAGGGACGGATTATTGAGAGTGGTAGTCATCAGGAACTCCTGACACAAGACGGCTGGTATGCCACCACTTATCAAAATCAGCAATTAGCTGAAAGCTTAGAGGAGGTCTAACATGAAAAAACAATCAACTTTTCAAAGACTTCTAAGCTATATGCTTGCTTATAAATGGCTTACACTGTCAGCATTTGCTTTTGTTTTTCTAACCACTTTGGTTACCACTGCCTTACCTCTTTTGGCTAGAACTTATATTGATCAGTTCATTAGTTCTGGACAGGCGGCTGCTGGTTTTTATCTCTTGGCTATTTACTATGGCTTGTTTATATTGAGCGTGCTTTTGACTTTTTTAGGGCAGTATTCATTTGCTAAAGTAGCCCACAGTATTGTACGTGACTTACGTCAAGAAGCCTTTGCCAATATTCAAAAGCTACGAATGGCCTATTTTGACCAAACACCTGCTGGAGCCATCGTTTCTCGTCTGACCAATGATACTCAAGCAGTGGCGGATATGTTTAGTAGTATTTTCTCAAGCTTTTTAAGTTCAATCTTCATTTTAGTGGTAACTGCCGCAACTATGTTTGCTCTGGATTGGCGCCTGGCTCTTTTAATACTTTTATTTCTACCAATCATGCTGGCCCTCGATCTTACTTTATCAAAAACTGTCAACTGGCTTGCTCAAACAAGTCCGTAGTAAGTTGAGCGATTTAAATGTAAAGCTTTCCGAGACTATTGAGGGAATGAGGATTGTCCAAGCCTTTGGTCAGGAAAAGCGCTTGATTGATGAATTTGAAGAAATCAATCAGGAGCACCTAAACTACACCAATCGATATCTGGATGTCAACAGTCTCCTTTTACGACCAGCCATGTCTCTTTTAAAAATTCTGGCCTATGGCGTTATTCTGACTTATTTCGGTCTGACTTGGCAAAATGCTGGGATTACAGCAGGGATTATGTATGCTTTTATCCAGTACGCTAACCAACTCTTTAATCCTTTGATTGAAGTCATGCAAAACTATTCAGTTCTTCAGACCTCTATGATTTCTGCTGAGCGTGTTTTTGAAGTCATTGATAGGAGAGACTATGAACCAATCCAAAATAATAAAGACTTGAAAATCCAAAAAGGTGATATAGAATTCAGAGATGTTAGTTTTTTCTTATGATGGAAAAGAGATATTTTGAAACATATTTCTTTCAAGGTCAAGCAAGGCGAAACGATTGCTTTTGTTGGATCTACTGGATCGGGAAAATCCTCCATCATCAACCTCTTTTTACGATTTTATGAGTTTGAAAGAGGACAAATACTGATTGACGGACACGATATAAAAGACTATAGTCAATCAGAGCTTAGGAGACATATTGGACTGGTCCTTCAGGATCCCTTCCTTTACCATGGGACAGTTGCTAGCAATATCAAGATGTACCAAGAAGGACTTAGTCAACAGGACATTGAAGAGGCTGCTAAGTTTGTTGATGCTCATGACTTTATTCATCAACTGCCATTGACTTATGATGCACCAGTAACAGAGCGAGGAGCTGCATTTTCTAGTGGTCAGCGCCAGCTCTTAGCCTTGCTAGGACAGTAGCGACCAAGCCTAAGATTTTGATTTTAGACGAGGCTACTGCCAATATTGACTCAGAGACAGAGGAGTTGATCCAAGCCTCACTGAAAAAAATGCGACAAGGCAGAACGACGATTGCCATCGCCCATCGCCTCTCTACCATTCAGGATGCCAATTGTATCTATGTGCTAGATAAGGGCCAGATCATCGAATCTGGCAGTCACGAAGAGCTCTTAGCTCAAAATGGCACCTACAAGAAAATGTATCAACTTCAGGCAGGAATGCTGGAAAAAGCTTAGGAATAAATTTTCCTAAGCCTTTTTTACATATTTTTTTAGTCCCTCTATAGAGGCTTCTAGGTCTTGGTATCGAATTTTGACATAGCGATAAGGGCAAGGATCAATATAAGCAGACTCAAAGAAGTCAAGCGGGAGACCACTGTGTTTAAGAGAGCTTATGGATGTTAGTGTTTTTAGATCTAATAAAACACCTCCCGGTGTCAGTAGGTAAGGTAGTCCCAAACCTGATTTTTCAAGTAAATGTTGGGCATTTTCTTTTTCTTCCTCTTGTAAACGCAGTAGCGCCAGTCTATTTTTCTGAAACATTTGATTATCGATATAAAGGGAGAGAGCCTTTTGCATGATAAGATTGCTGTCATAGTCCAAAATGCTTTTGAAAGCGATGAATGGCTTCTTGACGCTATCAGGCAATAGCAAAGCTGTGATTCGAAGGGCAGGGAAAAGACTGGTTGAAAAAGATTTGATATAAATAACTGAGTCGCTATCATCTAGATAATGAAAACTTAGTTCTGACTTATTGTCAAAATCAGCTAGGTAATCATCCTCAATAAGAAAGACCTGATAAAGTTTAGCTAGGCGGAGAATTTCTTCCTTCTCCTGACGGCTGTAAGTATGGCCTAAGGGATAGTGAAAGCGAGGAATGGTATAGAAAAACTTGATGTTTCCTGAACGAAAAATATTTTCTAGTTCTAGCAAGTCAATTCCTTTTGGACTTCGTTCTATGGTCTTATATTTTAAATTTTGAGCCTTGAGCAAATCATTTATTCTGTGATAGGTTGGTTGTTCTACTAAAATAGTATCGCCGTGATTAGGGAAGTCTATTTGAGATAGAATATAGAGTGCTTGCTGGGTACCAGATGTCAAAGCTATCTTGTCTAGGGTTGGGTAAATAGCTGATTCTAGCAGTAGATTTTTGACAGATTGTCTCAAATCTTCTAGCCCTTCTTGTTGAGAATAGTAGTTAAAAAAGGTAATTCTCACGCCCAATCAAGGTTTCATTGAGACAGATGCGAAAATCTTCATAGACTTGATGGCGGTCGTTTCTTAAGGGAAGCTCTAGATCATTATTTTCTTCTTGAGCTTGCTCTAATACATAATAACCGCTTTTGGGAACGGCATAGATGTACTTCTGATAACTCAGATCTAGAAGGGCTTTTTGAACGGTATCCTTGCTACAATGGTAACTTTTAGACAAAAGTCGAATAGAGGGAACCTTATCTCCTTTTTTAAGCTGACCATTTTTGATTTGTTCAATCAGATGATCTGAAATTTCTTGATATTTAGTCTTCAACATACAACTGTCCCCATACAGATTTAATTTTTCCATATTGTAACTTATTTTAAAGTGTTTTACAATAAAAAAGTAGAAACGGAGAGGGACGAATGGAATGATCATGACAAAGCCAAAGAGAATTATTTTAGCTAGTGATATTTCTGGCTTAGGGAAAGTTGCTGTGACAGCAGCCCTGCCGTTGTTTGCCGTATGTCAGTTGGAAGTCTCTGTTCTTCCCACAGTTCTTTTATCATCTCACACTGGTGGTTTTCCTAATGTTTACATTGATGACTACACCATTGGGATGCAGGCTTTTTTAAAGCAATGGCAGAGCTTAGAGATCGGCTTTTCTGCATTAGTAACTGGCTATCTTAAATCAAGTCAGCAAATAGCGTCTCTGATTGATTTTTTGGAGCGTGAGAACATCCCCTTGATTGTAGACCCCATTATGGCCGACAATGGTAAGCTATACAAAGGCTTTGATGATCATTATATTTCTAGCATGCGTACTCTCTGTCAAAAAGCAGATTTGATTTTGCCCAATTTAACAGAAGCTTGTTTTCTTGCTGATTTGCCTTATCAAGATAATGATTTGACGGAGCAATTTTTAAAAGATCTTGCTCAGCGTCTGAGCGAATTAGGTGCAAAGAAAGTTCTATTGACCGGTCTTCCACTGAGTCACGATCAGATAGGTGTTGCTTATTTCGACAAAGTAGAAGGCGTCTTTAGTTTGTATAAAGGTAAGAGATTTCAGCAACAATTTTTCGGAACGGGCGATATGCTGACTGGTTTGGTAGCGGCTGCATTTGTACGAGGGCTTGACCTGCAAAAGTGTCTTCCGGTTTTTATCAACTTCATAGAGAAAAGTCTAGCGACGACACTGGATTGCCACTTTGATCTTCGTTATGGAGTGTACTACCAGCCCCATTTGGGAGATTTATTTATAGAATTTAAAAGATTATTGGAGGTTTCTAATGACAAATAATAAACTTACTACCCGTGAACTAGTGGAATTGAGTCTTTTTTCGGCCCTAATTGCACTTAGCATTCAGTTTTTCAGAATTCCTGTTGGCCCTCAATTTATTCATTTTGGAAATGCTCTGGTTGTGGTAGCTACCCTTATCTATGGAGTAAGAAAAGGTGCTTTTGGTTGCAAACCGTTGGTCTGGGAGTCTTTGATATATTAAACGGCTATGCTTCAGTAGTTTGGATTACAATCTTGGAAGCATTAGTTGTTATTCTGTTGTTCATTTTGTTTATGAAGCAATGCCAGAGAATAGAGAAAGGTTAGTGATTGTTGGTTTTGCAGCTGCTTTGACCAAAATAGTATTAAATCTATTCAAATACACTTTGATTGGAATGCTCGGCAACCTCACTTTAGGTGCTTCCTTAAATTTAGCTCTTGTTAAGATAGTTGGAACTTTTGGTTCAAGCTTGGCTACAGTTATAGCTGTTCCTATCCTTTATCCAATATTTAAGAAAAATTAGTGAAAACAATTAGAAAAATAATTTTTAAATATCAAACATAGTTTAAATACTTTTGGATAGAAAGAATCAGTAATAAAAATGCATATTTAAAGACGGTTTATAAACCTCGTCTTTTTAGTATTTGAGGATTTAAAAATAATCAATTTTTTTCGTAAAAATGCTTGAAAAAGCCGTTGTTTCCACTCGAAAATATGATACTATAGATACGATACTTTTTAAATACTAATTTTTGGGATATTAAATTAAGTAGAGGGGATTACATGTTTTTTAAACGTCAAAAGGGTCAATACCACGAAGTTGAACGTGTTACGCGTTTTAAACTGATTAAGTCTGGAAAACACTGGCTTCGTGCGGCTACATCTCAATTTGGTCTTTTAAGATTAATGAAGGGTGCTGATATTTCATCAGTTGAGGTGAAGGTGGCTGAGAGCAGTCTGTAGAAAAAGGCTGGACTGAATTACCTGAAAGGAATTATAGCGACAGGAGCTGTGCTTGGTGGAGCGGTTGTTACAAGCTCTTCTGTTTACGCTGAAGAAGAACAGGCTCATGAAAAAGTGATTGATACACGGGACGTTCTAGCAACTCGTGGGGAAGCAGTTTTAAGCGAAGAAGCAGCAACTACTTTGTCATCTGAAGGAGCTAATCCAGTGGAATCCTTATCAGATACTTTGTCAGCAAGTCAAAGCACTTCAGCGAGCTCTTCTGTTTCAACTAGCATATCTGTATCGGAATCATTTTCGGTATCTGGGTCATTATCCTATAGCACAAGCCTTTCTCAGTCAGTCTCTACATCTGCAAGTACGTCTGAGTCTCTTTCAGTGTCCTCAAGTACGTCTGATTCTGTGAGTGCAAGTTCAAGTACGTCAGCTAGTGCTTCTCAGTCAGTCTCAGCCAGTCAGAGATCTACCACCTCTACATCAGAGAGTACTAGATCCGAAAGTAGCCAACAGTCGACAGAAGCTTCTAGTCAAACAGGGCGGAGAAGAACGCGTCGAGCTGTTACTGAAAGTGCTCCTAACGTTGAGTATCACGATGTAAAAAGGGACATGATTCAAAGTGTCACAACAAGTTTTTGATGACACTAGCAGACTTTTTGACTTGGACGATTAACCTAACACCAAGACAAGTAAAGTCCAATCTTGGCGCACTTGTATCTATTAGTGGTAATCAGGAAACTCGCACAGTAACGATAAACGGTAAAAATGCTGCAAATGGTGGAGTCTACAATTCAGGCGGCGCTTGGAATCTGTATACTGGTGAATCTGTTAACAATAATGTTCTCAGAATCACTACTCAAGTAAACGATACCGGTGGGGAAGTCAAACTTGGACTCCGCTTAGTAACAAGTGATAAAAAAATCACCAAGACAAATCTACCACTTGAGTTTAGTCAAGTTGCTGCTACGACTAATGGCAGTTGGGATAAAGCGGGATATAACACAACGATTGTTGAGAAGGATACAGAAAGGCCAGTTGTTAATGTTCCAAGTGAAATTACTGTTTACCGTGGAGAGTCATTTGAATATTTTGCGACAGTAACAGATAATTCAAATGCTTTTGATTTGGCTAAAACGGTTGTTCGCTGGTTATATAATAACCAACCTGGTAGAGGTACTGAATGGTTGCAGTATTCTGTGACTCAAGTAGGGAATCAGTTAAAAGTTAGAATTTTTGGTAATGTTCCAATAGACACAACAATTGGTGATTACACTCGTTATGTTGTAGCTACGGATGCGGCAGGGAATGTTAATGCAACACAAACAGAAATGGGAAATGCTGCTGTTGCCAAGACATCGGTAAATGGTCAGTTTAAACTGATTATTCGATTTAGAATTAAGACACCCGAAAATACCGTATTTGTCAATAATCCAAATCAATTAACAGAAGTAGAAAAAAATTTAGTTCAGTAAAGCTGTCAAGAAGAGCAATCCCGATTTAAGAGCTCAAGATGTTCTAAATTCCAATTACGTCACTGGTATTACTGTCTCAAACAATGGTACAACGACTATCACTTATAGAGATGGTAGAAAAGACATTATTGACGGAAGTGAATTTATTGATACAAGAGCTGGAAGTATATCTAAATCTCAGAGCACTTCCAATTCTATCAGTATTTCTCTTTCCAAAAGTGAGAGCGCTTCAGCAAGTTTAGTGACCTCAAAATTAAATTCCATTAGCTCAAGCGCATCTGTATCCGCAAGTACATCTGCCTCTACTAGCGCCTCAGTCTCTGCCAGTGAGTCCACATCGACCAGTGCATCTGTATCAGCGAGTGAGTCCGCTTCCACGAGGTGCATCTGTATCGGCAAGCGAGTCAGCCTCAACCAGTGCATCTGTATCAGCGAGCGAATCGGCCTCCACGAGTGCGTCTGTTTCAGCAAGTACGTCCGCGTCCACAAGCGCTTCAGTAAGTGCAAGTGAGTCCGCGTCGACCAGCGCCTCAGTAAGTGCGAGTGAATCGGCCTCGACGAGCGCATCTGTATCGGCAAGCGAGTCCGCCTCAACCAGTGCCTCAGTAAGTGCGAGTGAGTCCGCTTCCACGAGTGCGTCTGTTTCAGCAAGTATGTCCGCGTCTACGAGTGCCTCAGTAAGTGCCAGCGAATCAGCTTCAACGAGTGCGTCTGTTTCAGCAAGTGAGTCCGCCTCAACGAGTGCATCTGTATCAGCCAGCGAATCCGCGTCGACGAGCGCCTCTGTGTCTGCAAGCGAGTCCGCATCAACAAGTGCGTCTGTTTCAGCAAGTGAGTCCGCCTCAACGAGTGCATCTGTATCAGCCAGCGAATCCGCGTCGACGAGCGCATCTGTTTCAGCAAGTACGTCCGCGTCAACCAGTGCCTCAGTAAGTGCTAGCGAATCAGCTTCGACGAGTGCGTCTGTATCTGCGAGTGAGTCCGCTTCCACGAGTGCATCTGTATCTGCAAGTACGTCCGCGTCCACGAGCGCGTCAGTAAGTGCAAGCGAATCAGCTTCCACAAGCGCATCGGTAAGTGCGAGCGAATCAGCCTCAACGAGCGCTTCAGTAAGTGCGAGCGAATCGGCCTCCACGAGTGCATCTGTATCTGCGAGTGAATCAGCGTCTATGAGCGCCTCTGTGTCTGCAAGCGAGTCCGCATCAACAAGTGCGTCTGTTTCAGCAAGTGAGTCCGCCTCAACGAGTGCCTCAGTATCAGCGAGTGAGTCTGCTTCAACGAGTGCTTCAGTAAGTGCAAGTGAATCGGCCTCCACGAGTGCGTCTGTATCTGCGAGTGAGTCCGCATCTACGAGTGCCTCAGTATCAGCGAGCGAATCAGCTTCAACGAGTGCATCCGTAAGTGCGAGCGAGTCAGCATCTACGAGTGCATCTGTATCAGCAAGCGAATCGGCCTCCACGAGCGCATCGGTAAGTGTTAGCGAGTCCGCCTCAACCAGTGCCTCAGTAGGTGCGAGTGAGTCCGCTTCCACGAGTGCGTCTGTTTCAGCAAGTATGTCCGCGTCTACGAGTGCCTCAGTAAGTGCCAGCGAATCAGCTTCAACGAGTGCGTCTGTTTCAGCAAGTGAGTCCGCCTCAACGAGTGCATCTGTATCAGCCAGCGAATCCGCGTCGACGAGCGCCTCTGTGTCTGCAAGCGAGTCCGCATCAACAAGTGCGTCTGTTTCAGCAAGTGAGTCCGCCTCAACGAGTGCATCTGTATCAGCCAGCGAATCCGCGTCGACGAGCGCATCTGTTTCAGCAAGTACGTCCGCGTCAACCAGTGCCTCAGTAAGTGCTAGCGAATCAGCTTCGACGAGTGCGTCTGTATCTGCGAGTGAGTCCGCTTCCACGAGTGCATCTGTATCTGCAAGTACGTCCGCGTCCACGAGCGCTTCAGTAAGTGCGAGTGAGTCCGCGTCGACCAGTGCCTCAGTATCAGCAAGCGAGTCCGCATCGACAAGTGCATCTGTATCTGCGAGTGAATCCGCGTCCACGAGCGCGTCCGTAAGTTCCAGTGAATCCGCATCGACAAGTGCCTTAGTATCTGCAAGCGAGTCCGCATCGACAAGTGCATCTGTATCTGCGAGTGAATCCGCGTCCACGAGTGCATCGGTAAGTGCGAGTGAATCAGCCTCAACTAGCGCGTCTGTCAGTGCCAGTGAATCCGCATCGACGAGTGCATCTGTATCGGCAAGCGAGTCAGCCTCAACGAGTGCATCTGTATCGGCCAGCGAATCAGCGTCTACGAGCGCATCTGTTTCAGCAAGTACGTCCGCGTCAACGAGTGCATCGGTAAGTGCGAGCGAATCGGCCTCAACCAGTGCGTCTGTTTCAGCAAGTACGTCCGTATCAACCAGTGCGTCAGTAAGTGCGAGCGAATCAGCTTCAACAAGCGCATCGGTAAGTGCGAGCGAATCAGCCTCCACGAGTGCCTCAGTAAGTGCCAGCGAATCAGCTTCAACGAGCGCATCAGTAAGTGCGAGCGAATCAGCCTCCACGAGTGCATCTGTATCTGCAAGCGAGTCCGCGTCAACGAGCGCATCAGTATCTGCAAGCGAGTCCGCTTCCACGAGCGCATCTGTTTCAGCAAGTACGTCCGCGTCCACAAGTGCTTCAGTAAGTGCCAGCGAATCAGCATCGACGAGTGCGTCTGTAAGTGCCAGTAAGTCCGCATCGACCAGTGCTTCAGTAAGCGCGAGCGAATCGGCCTCCACGAGTACGTCTGTATCTGCGAGTGAGTCCGCGTCAACGAGTGCGTCTGTAAGTGCCAGTGAATCCGCGTCAACGAGCGCATCAGTAAGTGCAAGTGAGTCTGCTTCCACGAGCGCCTCAGTATCTGCAAGCGAGTCCGCATCGACCAGTGCCTCAGTATCTGCGAGTGAGTCTGCCTCCACGAGTGCCTCAGTAAGTGCGAGCAAATCAGCTTCGACGAGTGCGTCTGTTTCAGCAAGTACGTCCGCGTCCACCAGCGCTTCAGTAAGTGCGAGTGAGTCTGCGTCAACGAGTGCATCTGTATCTGCAAGCGAATCGGCTTCCACGAGTGCGTCTGTATCTGCGAGTGAGTCCGCATCGACGAGTGCCTCAGTAAGTGCCAGCGAATCAGCTTCCACGAGCGCATCTGTTTCAGCAAGTACGTCCACGTCAACGAGTGCATCAGTATCAGCGAGTGAGTCTGCTTCAACCAGTGCATCTGTATCTGCAAGTGAATCAGCCTCCACGAGTGCCTCAGTAAGTGCTAGCGAATCAGCCTCCACGAGTGCCTCAGTAAGTGCCAGCGAGTCCGCATCGACGAGTGCCTCAGTAAGTGCTAGCGAGTCAGCCTCAACCAGTGCATCTGTATCTGCCAGCGAGTCCGCATCGACGAGTGCCTCAGTATCTGCGAGTGAGTCTGCCTCCACGAGTGCCTCAGTAAGTGCGAGCAAATCAGCTTCGACGAGTGCGTCTGTCAGTGCGAGTGAATCAGCTTCAACGAGCGCCTCAGTAAGTGCGAGTGAATCGGCCTCCACGAGTGCATCTGTATCTGCAAGCGAGTCCGCGTCAACGAGCGCATCAGTCTCTGCAAGCGAATCGGCCTCAACAAGTGCGTCTGTTTCAGCAAGTACGTCCGCTTCAACGAGTGCCTCAGTAAGTGCGAGCGAGTCCGCGTCAACGAGCGCATCAGTCTCTGCAAGCGAATCGGCCTCAACAAGTGCGTCTGTATCAGCGAGCGAATCAGCCTCCACGAGTGCATCTGTAAGTGCTAGTGAGTCCGCCTCCACGAGTGCATCTGTTTCTGCAAGCGAGTCCGCTTCAACGAGTGCGTCTGTTTCAGCAAGTGAGTCCGCTTCGACGAGCGCTTCAGTAAGTGCGAGTGAATCCGCGTCCACGAGCGCCTCTGTTTCTGCAAGCGAGTCCGCGTCAACGAGTGCGTCTGTATCTGCGAGTGAGTCCGCTTCAACGAGTGCGTCAGTTTCTGCAAGCGAGTCCGCGTCCACGAGCGCCTCAGTAAGTGCAAGTGAGTCTGCTTCGACGAGCGCCTCAGTATCTGCAAGCGAGTCCGCATCGACGAGTGCCTCAGTAAGCGCGAGCGAATCAGCATCAACCAGTGCCTCAGTATCTGCCAGCGAGTCCGCATCGACCAGTGCCTCAGTATCTGCGAGTGAGTCTGCTTCAACGAGTGCCTCAGTAAGTGCGAGCAAATCAGCATCGACGAGTTCGTCTGTTTCAGCAAGTACGTCCGCGTCCACCAGCGCTTCAGTAAGTGCGAGTGAGTCTGCGTCAACGAGTGTATCTGTATCGGCCAGCGAGTCCGCATCGACCAGTGCCTCAGTATCTGCGAGTGAGTCTGCTTCAACGAGTGCCTCAGTAAGTGCGAGCAAATCAGCATCGACGAGTTCGTCTGTTTCAGCAAGTACGTCCGCGTCCACCAGCGCTTCAGTAAGTGCGAGTGAGTCTGCGTCAACGAGTGTATCTGTATCGGCAAGCGAGTCCGCATCGACGAGTGCATCGGTAAGTGCGAGTGAATCCGCGTCAACGAGCGCGTTGGTAAGTGCGAGTGAGTCCGCCTCAACCAGTGCGTCAGTAAGTGCGAGCGAATCGGCCTCCACGAGTGCATCTGTAAGTGCGAGTGAATCAGCTTCCACGAGTGCATCTGTAAGTGCTAGTGAGTCCGTCTCAACCAGTGCATCTGTATCTGCAAGCGACTCCGCGTCAACGAGTGCGTCTGTTTCAGCAAGTGAGTCCGCATCGACGAGTGCTTCAGTAAGTGCAAGTGAGTCCGCCTCCACGAGTGCCTCAGTATCAGCTAGTGAATCAGCGTCCACGAGCTCTTCAGTTTCTGCGAGTGAATCGGCCTCCACGAGTGCGTCTGTTTCTGCAAGCGAGTCAGCTTTGACGAGTGCGTCTGTATCTGCGAGTGAATCAGCTTCGACGAGTGCATCGGTAAGTGCCAGTGAATCCGCGTCCACGAGCGCTTCAGTTTCTGCAAGCGAATCGGCCTCCACGAGTGCCTCAGTAAGTGCAAGTGAGTCTGCATCCACGAGTGCGTCTGTATCTGCGAGTGAGTCCGCGTCAACGAGTGCATCTGTAAGTGCGAGTGAATCAGCTTCCACAAGTGCATCTGTAAGTGCTAGTGAATCCGAATCAATAAGTGCTTCAGTAAGTGCGAGCGAATCAGCCTCAACGAGCGCGTCTGTCAGTGCCAGCGAATCAGCATCGACGAGTGCGTCTGTATCTGCCAGCGAGTCCGCATCGACCAGTGCCTCAGTATCTGCGAGTGAGTCTGCGTCAACGAGTGCCTCAGTAAGTGCGAGCAAATCAGCTTCGACGAGTGCGTCTGTTTCAGCAAGTACGTCCGCGTCCACCAGCGCTTCAGTAAGTGCGAGTGAGTCTGCGTCAACGAGTGCATCTGTATCGGCAAGCGAGTCCGCTTCGACGAGTGCATCGGTAAGTGCGAGTGAATCCGCGTCAACGAGCGCGTCGGTAAGTGCGAGTGAGTCCTCCTCAACCAGTGCGTCAGTAAGTGCGAGCGAATCGGCCTCCACGAGTGCATCTGTAAGTGCGAGTGAATCAGCTTCCACAAGTGCATCTGTAAGTGCTAGTGAGTCCTCCTCAACCAGTGCATCTGTATCTGCAAGCGAGTCCGCTTCAACGAGTGCGTCTGTTTCAGCAAGTACGTCCGCGTCAACGAGCGCATCAGTCTCTGCAAGCGAATCGGCCTCAACAAGTGCATCTGTAAGTGCAAGTGAGTCCGCCTCCACGAGTGCATCTGTTTCTGCAAGCGAGTCCGCATCGACGAGTGCTTCAGTAAGTGCGAGCGAATCAGCTTCCACGAGTGCCTCAGTATCAGCGAGTGAGTCTGCCTCCACGAGTGCGTCAGTAAGTGCGAGCGAATCTGCATCAACGAGTGCGTCAGTTTCTGCAAGCGAGTCCGCTTCGACGAGTGCATCTGTTTCAGCAAGTACGTCCGCGTCCACAAGCGCTTCAGTAAGTGCTAGCGAATCGGCCTCCACGAGTGCCTCAGTAAGTGTTAGCGAATCAATGTCTATTAGTGAGTCACTATCATTAAGTGTTAGCACATCAACACTACACAGTCAGCTAAATGGTATATATGAAAGCGAATTGAATTCATTAAGCCTTTCTGAAAGTTTATCTGCCTCACAATCGCTTAGCCAGAGTCTGTCTGAGAGTCAATCTTCTTCAGCAAGTCAATCAATGCATGATAGGATTTCTAAAGGACAACTTCCTCGAACAGGTGAATCTGAAAGCAAAGCATCCATTTTGGCTTTAGGGTTAGGGAGCTTTGGGATTGGCGTTTAGAAAAGGAAGAAAAATGAGTCAGAGGATTAAACATTAATTAAAGCAGGAAGTTTTTGAACTTCCTGTTTTGATTTTGTTATCAAAATCCTTGATATTCTAGCTTTTTCTAGCAATATTTTTATATAATATCTAGTATAGCTTGATGTATTTGTACTTGATGTATTCAACTAAAAATTTGGATAAGTAATTATCAAAGAAAATCGCAAGTAATTATGGACATAAAAATATAGTAAAATCTAGATTTAAAAACTCTTTCTATTTTTGCTAAAAACTCTATGATTCTTTTGATTTTATAGTTGCGAAAGTGTTATAAATAACCTTCTAGATTGAGATTATGTTAATGATTATTTTTCATAAGGAGTATGTGGCTAAGTGGATATGTTAGAGAATAAAAATATGGCTAACTATGATCAATATCGAGCAGTTGTTATTTGTGCCAGCTTTTCTGAATGTAATCAAGTTTTAACCACCATTAAGTCCATCGTCTGCCACAACCGCTTTATCAAGTTTTATGTCATCAATAGTGACTTTCCGACAGAGTGGTTTGTCAGCATGAAAAAAAAGCTGGCCAAGCTGGACTGCCAGATAGTCAATGCTCGGCTGGATGGCAGTCATATTAGTCAATATAAGACAAATATCCATTATTCAGTTTCCTTGAGATATTTTACGGCTACTTTTGTAGAGGAAGATCAAGCCCTTTATTTGGATTGCGATATTGTAGTAACACGTGATTTATCAGAAATTTTTGCAGTTGATTTGGGTTCCTATCCGCTTGGAGCGGTAAGAGATCTGGGTGGAGAAGTATATTTTGGCGAGCAGATTTTTAATTCAGGTGTTTTACTAATTAATGTGAACTACTGGAGAGAAAACGATATTGCGGGTCAATTGATTGAGATGACTGATAACTTACATGATAAAGTCAGTCAGGATGACCAAAGCATTCTCAATATGTTCTTTGAAAACCGCTGGATGGAGCTGCCTTTTGCTTATAACTGCATTACGTTGCACACGACCTTTTCGGACTATGAGCCAGAAAAAGGTCTTTATCCGCCAGTGATTCACTATCTGACCGAGCGCAAGCCTTGGAAAGAGTATACTCAGTCCATCTATCGTGAGGTCTGGTGGTTCTATCAGGGACTGGATTGGTCGGATATGCAGGAGCCAGTCGGAGCCCTGACTCAAAAGATGGTAGAAGGGGAAGATGGCCCTAGTCTGTCCTGCCTAGTCTACACCTACTCTTGTGATCTGTTGCATATCAACTATCTGATTCAAGCCCTGCCTACCTGTCATTTCTACATTGCGGCACCAGTAGTTGTAGCAGAGCCAATCACGCGTCTGCTCCAGTATCTTAATGTCAGCGTCAGCTCAGATATTGCGGGTATTCCGGCTCTCTTGGAGTCGCTGGAAGCCAAGTCTCAGCTGTTGCTGGATATCAATGCCGGTGATGAGGTAGGTGGTATTAGTGCTCGCTTTAAGTCTGCTGGTAAGTCGGTCTTTGCCTTTGACAGCACAGCCCATGGCCAGCAGGGGCAGGAAGTCTTTCCAGCTGATAATCCTGAAATCATGGTGCAGGCTATTGAGAAGCTAAGATTGGCCGAGCCTGAAGAGAGGCAGATTTCTGTACTCTCTATTGACCAATCGCTGGATTATCTCTTAGAGAAAGGTGCTTCAGTGGTTCGATTTGGAGATGGGGAGATGGATTTGATTGCAGGTCGTGGTATACCTTATCAGGAGTACGACCCTGAGCTGTCAGCGCGTTTGAGAGAGATGATGGCTATGGAAAGCGATGAGCGTTTGATGATTTGTCTGCCTGATGTCTTTAGAGGGCTGGAACGCTATTCCATTGATGCCCAAAATTTTTGGAAAGCTCATCTGCAGCACCATTTGGCAGATTATCTAGAAATTTGCCGGTCAACTTGGTATGGATCAACTTTTATTTCCCGGCCTTATATCGACCTGGAAGATAAAACGCCGTCTGCGGGCTATTTTGCAAAGTTAAAGAAGCTATGGCAGGACAAGGACCTCTTGATCGTAGAGGGCTTGACTTCTCGCTCTGGTGTGGGCAATGACCTCTTTGACGGGGCTAAATCTATCAAGCGAATTATCTGTCCTTCTCGCAATGCCTTTGGCAAGCTGGAGGCCATCAAGCAGGCTGTTCGAGAGCATGTGGACAATCGTCTGATTTTGACTATGCTGGGTCCGACGGCCAAGGTCTTGGTCTGTGATCTGGTTCAGGAAGGTTATCGGGCGCTGGATATTGGGCATATTGACTCAGAGTATGAGTGGTTCCAGATGGGGGCTACGCACAAGGTCAAGCTATCGCACAAGCATACGGCTGAGCACAACTTTGATCAGGATATTGAGTTTAGAGACGACCAAGCTTATGACAGTCAGATTGTTGCCAATCTGGCTCAGGAATGAAGATTAGAAAAAGAATATGAAAGTTAATATTACCAATCTATACGGTATGTCTGGCCAGAGTACGGCCTTGATTGCCCAGAATGATGTGACCAAGCTAGCCAAGCAGCTG
>BNJU01005387.1_pt1 | contig 26406 bp, 32 predicted proteins | sample 8539281 | NCBI WGS metagenome assembly BNJU01 (sample SAMD00202456, study PRJDB9452) | human saliva metagenome | isolation source: human saliva | place: Japan
GCAAGCCTCTTTGATAAGCGAAAAGAGGAGGCCCAAGCCTTTGTCGAGCAAATCCGAAAGAGCCTAGGTAAGTATGACCTCGTCTATACCAGAAGCGCCGAAGGCCGTGCTGTTCTTTTAGATGCACGCATCAAGGCCTTGGCTAACAAACAAGAGCGCACCTTCACCAAGAAACAAGTGATGTCGGATTTGAAATAAGAACTGATTTCACTACAAAAAAATTCTAGTAGACAACCTCTACTAGAATTTTTTTGTTACTCAATGACAATCATAGCTTTGATGGTCTTGCGTTCGTCCATATCTTTATAGGCTTGGTCGATTTCTTCTAAACTATAGCTGTGCGTAAAGACGCGGCCTGGATTGATGTCGCCATCAAGAACAGCCTTGAGCAAGAACTGTTTGTCATAGGTGGTGACAGAGGCTGCTCCTCCTGCCACCGAAATGTTTTGGGCAAAGGTCGAACCAAGGGCACGGTTATTGTAGTGAGGGACTCCGACGAAGCCTAAGCGACCACCATTATGAAGAACCCCAAGGGCTTGGTCGACGGCTGCCGCTGTACCGACACATTCAAGAGCGGCATCCGCTCCTCCACCGAGGATTTCACGGACCTTGGCAATCCCGTCTTCCCCACGCTCCGCAACAACGGCTGTCGCTCCAAATTCCAGAGCCATTTGTTGGCGATCTTCGTGACGACTCATAAGGACAATTTGCGATGCTCCCCGCATCTTAGCTGCGATGACAGCACATTGACCTACAGCACCATCCCCGATGACCACGACTTTGTCGCCCCGTTTCACATCAGCCACACGCGCTGCATGGTAGCCTGTCGGCATGACATCTGCTAGCGTCAAGAAGGATTTGAGCATGGCTTCTGTATAATCAGACGGTTGCCCAGGAATTTTGACAAGGGCCCAGTTGGCGTATTCAAAGCGCATGTACTCCGCTTGCACCCCGTCAGACCAGTTGGTGCCGATATGGCGGTCACAGGTCCCATCATAGCCAGCACGACAAGCATCACACTCCCCACAGCCATGGGTGAAAGGCGCGATGACAAAGTCACCCGGTTTCACCGTTGTAATAGCTTCTCCGATTTCTTCAACGATCCCAATAGCTTCGTGGCCACTATTTTGATGACCCGCTTCAATCTCTGGATTGCGGTAGCTCCAGAGATCAGATCCACAGACACAGGTGCGAACGATGCGGAGAATGACATCATCTGGTGCCTCGATGTGTGGACGCTCCACTTCTACTAGGCCCACTTGCCCAGCTTTTGTATAAACTGTTTTCTTCATAGGGACGGCCTACTTTCTATTGCTTACTTGACTATAGTATACACTTTTTATCGAGCTCTAGCCCACTTCCTGATTTAAAACTCCATCATTTAATCATATTTTTTTCCATACTTCTTTTCAAGCATTTTCTTAACTAGATAGGGCATCTTGACATTCTCTCGACCTTTTTTAGCAATCAATTTTTTGACGAAATCAGGCATCTGAATATCTTTTTCTGCTTCCAAAATCTGACCTATACTTGAAGGAGCTTCCAACTCATCAAAAGTCTCTAGCTTAGGTTGATAGTCACTATAGTCACCATCTATATGAGACTGAATGGTTGACAGAAGGGCTTTAATCAGTCGTGAATCGCTATTTGGCATAGGAGGTCGGTGATAAGCCACTCCGAGCTCTTGGCATAGCTCCTTACACTCCACATCATTATCAAAAAGAACCTCAATATGCTCACTAATAAAAGCAATCGGAACAAAAATATAGTGGTTCGGGTGTTCACTCTCATCTCTCAGATATTCTAAGACATCTGGTTTAATCCAAGGAATACCTATATCACTCTCACTCTGCCATGTATTAGTATACTGCTCTTCCTTTAGCCCTAAAATCTCCGCAATCAAACGACTATTGTCATAAATCTGGTCGATATAGGGGTCACCGAAATCTATTGCCAAAACTGGGACACTATGAGCTGAAAAAATCACCTTATAGCTGTCATCTCTAATTTGATCTAAAATATTTCGAATCTCATCAGCCCAGTAGTGAAGAAGTGAAGGTTCTTGGTACCAATCCTTGATAATTTGAAACTTCATCTGATCACTTTCTAAAAATTTCTCATATCCCATGACAGAATAGTAGGAATAATGAGGCTCTAAAATCAAGCACAAACATTCTTTAATTCCATCTAACTCCATTTCTTTGATCACATCTGTGATGAAAGGGCGGGAAAATTTGTTGGCAAAGTAGACCGACGCTTGATTTCCAAGAGCAGTAGCAACCATGTCCACTTCTTCTCTAGTTATCCTTTGGAGTGGGGTTCCACCGATTCGGACGTAATTGTCATATAAAGTCTGAATTTCATGTGGTTCAGGACGAACCCCACGGCGTATATTTGTGAAAAATTCCGCTACTCCTTCATAGGTAATCTCTTCTGGTGACCCAAAAGTCATCATCAACACAGCTCTTTTACTCATAACTACTCCTTACTATATACTTTCCACTATTTTACCATGAAAAAGGATTTCTTTAGGAAACTCTTTTTATAAATCATTTGGAAGAAGCAACTAATTTTTCTAGGTAAATACACAGCTATTAAAAGAAATCATTCAAAGAAAGTGGAACAAATATCTTTTATGTCCAATCCGATACTGTATTATTCTTTGAAAACAACATCTATTTGAAAATGACCATCTTTCATGTAAGGAGAGAAGGTTTGAACCTTTCTAAGAATTTCTGCATAATAGAAAAAGTGGATAAAGAAACATTCTTCTATCCACTTTATTGTTTACAGCTTTTATTCGCTACGTAAAAGATTCCACTGGGTCTTTCTTTGCATCGATGCGTGAAGGGATGAGACCAGCTAACATGGTAAGGACAATGGAGATACCGATCAGGATGAGCGCCGCTTCTATGGTAACTGCGCCACGTTTTTCCACGTTGGTCATTTTCGCAACGACGTCATTGATTGAAGTGTTGCAAGGAGTGTAATAGCGATACCGAGCACTCGGAAATAAATCCTTCGATGGCTGTTTCGGCCGTGAAGATACGACGGATGTCTTTCTTCGAAGCCCCCTATTGCACGTAAGATTCCGATTTCTTTTGTACGTTCGAGAACCGAGATGTAGGTAATAATTGCAATCATAATCGATGATACGATGAGCGAGATGGCTACGAAACCAATGAGTACGGTTGTAATCACGCCCACCATCGTCGTAATCGAAGACATGATGGTTTGAATATCGTCGGAGTAGGCGAGCACTTTGTCGTCTTCGCCAGCGTCTTCGCCGTGTTATAAGCGTTGATGAAGTCCTTCAACTCTTGTTTTTTTGTTGGAAGGAAGAGGTGTAGAACTCGATGGCGACCCGGTTTGGATTTGTCGATGACACCCAATTTCGCGAGATTTTTCCTCGTAAGTGGGCAGACCGAGTTTTTCGTTGTATTGTTGGATATATTGTGCTTGTTGTTCAGGCGTCAATTTGACCAACTGATTTTTTCTTCTTCGGTTAAATCAGCCGAATTGAATGGTTTTGGATCTTTGGCAAATTCTTTTTCCAGTAAATACATTGATAGTTGGGTTAGCTTCTGCTCCTTCACGATGTCACTGTTTTGAATTTGTTCAGAAGTGTAATCGATAAGGGCGCTTGTATAAGCCACCCCACCAGAAGGAGAGTTCACCCCAGAACTGGTGCCTTCTTTTTGACGAAGAACGCCGACAATTTTAAGCTCGAGGCCATTCTCGATTTGCGTCTTCATATAGGCTTCGTCGTCAATTTTATTCATCCATTGGTTGTTTTCTTTGACGAAGCGATTCGTGTTGACAACAGCTTTGAAAGTTTTTCCAATGAAATCCCTATACTGATAGGTTTGGGATTTGAGTTCATCCAGTTTCTTCGCATCGTTTAATTCGCTAGGGTCTTTGATGCGTAGCTATAAAGGAGGAGGTCACTGATTTGGTTCTCTTCATCCACGATCAGGACGATTTCAGATTTATCCTTCGGAAGGCGACCTTCTAGCACATCATATTGCGCATTCAGCATCTCCTGGTCGCTAGACAGTTGGCTCCAGTAGTCGATGTTTTGCAAATAGCCTTTTAATTGTTTGGTTGGCTGTATCGACTTCGTCCGCTAGGTTAGACGGAAGAATGCTCTTTGGACCGTTGAGGTGTCACTGGCATAAATATAGGGTTGTAAATTGTACTGGTAACGAATATCTTTTGTAAGGTGTGCAACTCTGAAGCGTGTTTATCCAAGTAGGTTTTGAAGGAAGCGAGGTCATTTTTCCCGATTTGTTTTCAATAGATTCGTTAAAAGCGTATTGACACCGAGTTCGTTTTTATCCCTATAAGGCTTTTTCACTCAAGTCTGGAGAGGTTGCCATCAGATTACTCTGGTTCTGCTCGCTAATTGTCAATGGCAAAGAGACGAGAGTGTCTTCTTGCACCTTTTTCACATAATCGCTCACACCATTTGAGAGGGCCAAGATCAGGGCAATCCCGATAATCCCGATGGAACCAGCAAAGGCAGTCAGAAATGTCCGACCTTTCTTCGTCAATAGGTTATTAAACGAAAGGGCCAGAGCCGTCAGAAAGCTCATCTTTGTCTTTGTAAACTGAATGTCCCCTTGTTTGGGTTCTTCGGTTGGTTCGTATGGATTCGAGTCGCTTAAGATATTTCCATCTAATACTTGTACGATACGTGTAGAGTAGGTTTTCGCCAGTTCTGGATTATGCGTCACCATGATCACGAGACGTTCCTTGGCGATGTCTTTTAATAACTCCATGATTTGAACAGAAGTCTCAGAATCGAGCGCTCCTGTTGGCTCATCGGCTAAAACGACTTTAGGATTATTGATAAGAGCACGCGCAATCGCGATTCGTTGCATTTGTCCGCCAGACATTTGGCTTGGTTTCTTATATAAATGATCTTTTAGGCCAACGCGTTCAAGTGCTTTGATGGCACGCTTCTGCGTTCCAATTTAGAAACGCCAGAGAGCGTCATCGCAATCTCGACGTTTGAGAGTGCCGTTTGCGACCAATCAGATTATAGGATTGGAAGACGAATCCGATGGTGTGGTTTCTGTAGCTATCCCAATCGCGGTCTTTAAATTGCTTGGTTGATTTTCCTTGGATGAGTAAATCACCCGATGTGTACTGGTCGAGTCCACCGATGATATTTAAGAGGGTGGTTTTCCCTGAACCCGATTGTCCGAGAATCGAGACGAACTCATTTTCACGGAAACGAATCGAGATATCCTTCAAAAGCGTGAAACTCTTGATTCCCCGTATAATACACTTTTTGAAATACGTTGTAGTTGTAACATATACCGATCCTTTTTCATAAATATGAGTAGTCTATCACAATTTGAATCGGGAGTCAATATATTAAATCGATGATTTCTAAAATATCCTCAACAAAGGAATGATCGATTTCCATTAATGATGGTGATGGTGGTGGTGTTCATGACCTTGACTGGCTTCCAGCTCTTCGATATTTCGCTTGTGGGCGCGGTGAGTTGCTAGGTCTTCATCCACTTCGATGGTGACATTTTGAAAGCCCCTCTCTTGAGCAAGGCACGGATCGCTTCTTTGCAGACCTCCATCTGCTCCATCCGCTTGAGACAAACATGAACAATAGCATTTTTCTCTAGTCCATCCATGGTCCAAAAGATTTAGCTGATTGATACTAGCGACATTGTCCAACTGCTCTAAATCATTCTTAACTTGCTTGATATCTACCCCTTCTGGCACAGCATCCAAGAAAATCTTAAGGGTGCTCCAAAAACGAGGAAGGGCTTGTGACAAGATGAAAGCAGAAATCCCAAGGGACAAGAGTGGATCAAGGAAATACCAGTCCGTATACCGCAAAATAATGGCAACAACAATCACAGCTAGCCAACCTAGTGTATCCTCAAGGAAATGGAGACTCAGGATGGATTCATTCTTGGTCTGCCCCTTGCGGACAATGAGGCTAGCCATTAAATTGATAGCAATGGCGATGATGCCCAACCAAAGCATGCCCTCATGATCCACTGGTTGAGGTTCGATAAATTTACTGATATTTTCCAAAATAACGAGAGTGGAACCTGTAATGAGGATGACTGCCGTTACTAAAGCCCCTAATAAGCTAAAACGCTTGTAGCCTAGGGTATAGCGACTATCTTCTTGACGATTGGAGATCGTTTCTAGAAAGGCCGAGAGGCCAATAGCCAAGGCATCTCCCAAGTCATGGACGGCATCCGCTAAGATCGCACTGGAGGCAAAGAGACCACCAAAGATAAATTCGATAATGGCAAAGCTAAAATTTAAGAGAAAGGCTAGCCAAACGGCAAATTTTGAACTCAATTTTTGACCTCCTTTGGTATATGGTATAATGGGAATAGATGATTCTCTCACTAGTATTATCCCCCACTCTATTTAGAAAGGATAGAAGCAAACCGTTCTCTGTGTACGTTATTGAACAGTTTGTTCAAATTGTCTATATGAGCCAAACTGATCGACGAATTGCTAAAACAAAAAAAGCGATCTATACAGCCTTCTTACAACTGTTAAATAGCAAAGGCTACCAAGCGACGACTGTTCAAGATATTATTGATCTGGCAGATGTGGGACGCTCTACCTTCTACAGTCACTATGAGAGCAAGGAGCTCTTGCTAGACGAACTCTGCCACTACCTCTTCCATCATTTATTTGAACGAGAAGCTCATGTCTCGGCAGAAGATTACTTGGCTCACATCTTTCTTCATTTCCGAGAAAACCAAGATCACGTGACCAGCCTCCTTCTCTCCAAAAATGACTATTTTCTCCGTCAACTCCATAAGGAATTAGAAGCCCATGTCTTTCCGATGGTGGCGGATGATTTAAAAACAGCCCATCCTAGGATTCCCACTTCTTACCTCAAGCACTTTGTCGTTACTAACTTCATCGAAACTCTGACTTGGTGGTTGAAAAAAGGGAAATCTTATAACGAGCAAGAAGTTGTTAGCTTTTATTTAGACGTCATGGAAATGACATGGAAACAAAAATAACTCATCATTATTCTAGCTAGAAAGGTAATCTTATGAACCTCCTTATTCTTCTTGGTATTTTTACAGCCCTCTTAGCCCTTGCATTTGCTCTTCTTCACTTATTGGCTTCTCTTACTGAAGTTAAAAAGGGAATCACACTCTAGGAAATACATTTCTCCTCATCGGAAGTGGCCTTGCGACCTTCTCTCTCATCCTCTACTTCCTTTTGCCGATTGTCGCACTATCTCTTTGGGTGATTGGTTGCGGGTTGATTTGCTACGGAGCCTATTGGAATGGCAAGCACAAAGAAAGCTTCCATCCCGTCCACCATGTTATTCGGATTGGAATCGCTCTGGTGATTACGATTTTGTTAACCTTTCTCTAACAAAAAAAGGATCAAATGATCCTTTTTTTATATACACCTAACCTAAGATAATCATTCTTTAAAAATTATTTCTTGATAATACCTTCCTGAATCAAAAATTCACGCGCCACTTGATTAGCTGACTTGCCTTCCACACCCACTTGGTAGTTCATCTGGCTCATTTGATCTGCTGTGATTTTCCCAGCTAGTTTATTAAGGATAGCTTCCAACTCCGGATGTTTTTCGAGTAATTCAGCTTTCATGAGTGGGGCCCCTTGATATGGAGGGAAGAGTTGCTTGTCATCTTGGAGGACCACGAGGTCATAGCGAGCAAGCTCGGCATCCGTTGAGTAGGCATCTGTGATCTGGATATCACCGGACTGGATAGCCTGGTAACGAAGGGCTGGCTCCATGGTGGAGACTTGTAGATGGAGTCCGTAAACCTTCTGCAAGCCCTTGTTCCCATCCTCTCGGTCATTAAACTCCAAGGTAAATCCTGCCTTGAGTTGTCCTTCCACCTTTTTCAAATCTGAAATGGTCTTGAGTCCATACTCTTGAGCAATTTTCTTGGGCACCGCGACAGCATAGGTATTCTGATAAGCCATGGGTTTGAGCAAGGCCAGGTCGTCTTGTTTCTTGATCCCATCTCGAGCCGCTTGATAGACTGCTTCTGGATCATGGCCGACTTGCGGTGCCGGCTTGAGGAGACTTTCGGTCACGGTCCCTGTAAACTCTGGATAGATAGCAATATCCCCTTTTTTCAGAGCTTCATAGAGGAAGGTGGTCTTGCCAAAATTTGGTTTAACAGTCACTGTCATGTCCGTGTTTTCTTCGATCAAAATCTTGTACATATTGGCTAGAATTTCCGGTTCAGGACCCAACTTTCCAGCGATGACCAGGTTTTCTTTTTCTGGTTTGGGAAGAAGACTTGGCGTATAAGAAGCTCCTAATCCAATAACTAGCACAGCAAAGGCTGCAAAGATGGTCCGCAATTTGGCCTTTTCCATCCATTTGAGAAGAAGGTTAAAGGCGATGGCTAAGAAGGCAGAAGACAGGGCACCGATCAAAATCAGACTGGCATTATTGCGGTCAATCCCTAGAAGGATAAAGGAACCGAGTCCCCCTGCTCCAATCAAGGCAGCTAGGGTAGCCGTCCCGATAATCATCACAGCTGCTGTCCGAATCCCAGACATGATAACGGGCATGGCCAAGGGAATCTCGAACTTCTTGAGTCGCTCCCACATGGTCATCCCAAAGGCGATTCCCGCTTCTTCAAGGCTTGGGTCAATCCCTTGTAAACCGGTGATGGTATTTTTGAAGAATGGGGAAAAATGGCATAGATGACGAGAGCTGTCAAGGCCGGAAGCGTCCCGATTCCCATGATGGGAATGAAGAGCCCCAAAAGGGCCATGGAAGGAATAGTCTGGAAGATCCCAGCTACCTGTAAAACCCAGTTGCTGGCTCTCTTGCGTGTACTTAAATAAATAGCCAGAGGAACAGCTAGAAAGATAGCAAGGAGCAAGGTCAGTAATGACAGTTGCAAATGTTGTCCCAGTGCAGTGACCCAGTCTCCAAAGCGTTCTTGAAAGGTTGCAACTAGTTTAGACATGGTGAGCACCTCCAAATAAATCCGCAACAAAGTCGTTGGCTGGTTGGGCTAGAATGGTCTCAGAATCCGCCACCTGCACAATCTCTCCTTCTTGTAGCACCGCAATCCGATCGCCTAATTTCAAGGCCTCATCCGTATCATGAGTCACGAAAATAGTCGTCATACCAAATTCTTTGTGCAAGTCTTTGGTGAGAGCCTGTAGCTGTTTGCGTGAAATAGCATCCAAGGCTGAAAAGGGCTCGTCCATCAATAGAATCTTTGGCTCTGCAATGATGGCCCGCACAATGCCAATCCGTTGTTGCTCCCCACCAGATAACTCACTTGGCTTGCGATTTGCATACTCTGCAGCAGGCAGACCAACCTTGTCCAGGAGTTCTTCTGTTTTAGAGGCTATTTGGCTTTTAGTCCACCCTTTCATCTCTGGAATTAAAGCAATATTCTCAGCGACAGTTAGATTTGGAAAGAGAGCAATGGCCTGCAAAACATAACCAATAGAAAGACGTAACTCTCGTTCATCATAGTCCTTGATGCGTTTTCCGTCCATATAAATATTGCCATCTGTCGGCTCCAAGAGACGGTTAATCATCTTGATCATGGTGGTCTTTCCAGATCCTGAAGGACCCACTAGCACCATGAATTCTCCATTTTCAATGTGGAGATTGACATCTTTTAAAATGTCCTTATCCGTGTAGCGCAAGGCTACATGTTTATATTCAATCATATTTTTCCTCACCATCTCCTTAAAAGCTAAGATCCTTATCTCACTTTTTATAAGAGTGTAATCATTATTATAATATTGTAATACTAGATATTACATCTGTCAACGATTTTGATTTGAAATCATATATAAGAAAAAGAGCTTGGCTAAGGCCAAACTCTCAATTATGATGGACTACTCTTCTTCTACCAAACGTTTAAACTCTGCTTGGATCTCTGTATTTTCTGTCGGTTTTAAGTACATGATTCCACCATTTGTCGTTGGTGAATGAAAAACAATCGTTTCTCCTGTATTGGTTATCGCAAAGAAGTAACTATGAACATCCGGGTATTTATCCCAATTGCTATAACGCTCTACAATTCGGTACTGGGCATTTCCTAGACCTGTATCCGTATACTCAGCATTCATTTTCTCACTTGGTCCATCATCCCTAAGTGTATAGAGGTGGTCAGCCCCCACATCTCCTCCTGCGATTCCCTTTTGGTAATTGGGTTGTCCTAGTCTTTCTCCCCAGCCCTTTATAAAAGCTTCTAGCTTGGCAGATTTGTTGGGATTCCATGGTGCTTTTTGCTCAGTTGTTGACTTAGTTGGACGACTTGAAAAGTCAAATTCCTTCCAATCGAGACCTCTTAAATCAATTTGATCCGATGCATTTTTTCCAAAATCAGCAGCAAAATCATTTGCTTGCATTTGAATCTCTTTTTCTTGGAGCTTTTTAGCAGTCTCTTGCTTGGCATTAAGTTGATACAAAATTCCATAGCCTATATCTGTACCCGAGGTCCAGCTTAGTTCAAGGACTTGGCCACCTTTATAAATAATCGTTGCGCTTCTATTTCCGCCGTCAAGCTCAGACATAAAACCTTCTGCTAATAAGACTGGTTTTCCCAGTTTGTAAATAGTAAATTCCGGTTAATAAATATTTGCCACTCAAATTTAGGTCCGCAATCAGAAATTCCTCTATCCCATCGTTATTTAAATCTGCAAAGGCATAGCGCATTTCACTTGCATTGTTGACTGCATTCTCAATTGCCCAACGATTCATTTGTCGCTCAGTTGCATGTAAGCTTTTCATAAAGATTTGTAATCGCAGATTTGTCATTAGAGTGGAAAATATTTTTTTGTAATCATCAAAAACCGGTTGGTACAATTTCTTGTAGGCCTGCTTATTTTTTCTTTTTTTAGGATCATTTTTACTAGATGTCACTTGACTAGATACAGACGATGAGCTACTTAACTGGGTAGAGTGCCTTGGAGTCCGTTTTACTACAAGCAACCGTGACAAGTCCTGTTGCTAGGAGAATGAATGCCCCTACTTTCTCTTTTCGTTTCATAAGCTTTCTCCTTTTGTGTTATCCTTGATATTTCTACTTTTCTCTTTATATTATACCAAAAAGAAGACTAAACCTATTGAGGCAGGTATCACCTCCTTTTATCTTTTAATCAATTAGTTCTGTTTGGTCCTTGTCGCCCTTGGTTTTTCCTGGCTTTCAATATGTTGCTTGATCAAGACGACCACTTCATCATTGATTGGTAAATCCGAATGCTGGGCATCTTCCCCAGTAACCGTGATCTCGGTGTAGCTTTCTGCTTGATTCTGATAGATGTACTTCCCAGCAAAGTAACTATCCAAAGAGCCAGCTAAACCACCTAAAAACTGGATAAGTTTGACAAACTTGAGAAAGGAGGCGAAAGATAGGAAACCAATCCGTGATCGAAAAATTGATTGATATAACCAGGCTCCGAAAACACAGACCGAAAATCACTCCGATAATAGCTGAAAAAGAAAGAATGGAAAAAGAGAGACTGGAGTTTTTTTGGTAATCTGTACAAAGCCTCGTTCTCACAACCGGAGTATATTTTTGACCAAATAGTTTGACATGTTTGCTCCTACTTTGCTTGATATACCGATACTGGTAAGTATCTCCGAGTGTTTCTCTATAGCATATTCCCAAATCTACCCGTTTCCATCAAAAAAACATCGATACCTTTGCTTCTAACCAAAAAGAGGCCTTCATAAAACACTCAAAAGTTAGACTTTTCAGTCTAACTTTTTGGGGTGCAAAACCGTTTAGGAAATCTAAACATTATTTTTTCTACATAACCGCTCTTAATGAAACCATCTTTTGTTGTAGAATAACTAATTGTATTGTCTTCCAGAGGTTGAAAGCCCTGGTACAATTTCTTGTAATTTTTTCAAATCAACCTTAGTATAATCAATTGTATTGGAGATATAGAAGATACCATCCTTGTATTCTGATTTAAGTTCAAAACCCTTTCCCCAAAACATCTTTGAATTTTTCTTCGCTATTAGCAACACTTGCTTTTAGTCCTTGAAGAGTTGTCTCACCATCCATTTTTGCGATATTATAATCATCTACCTTTTCTTGTACTAATAAAGTATCTCCCTTGTAATATAATGTCATTACTGATTTACCATTTTCATCGCTAATTTCAAGAACGGTTTTTTGAGCACCTGCTTTTTGAATCTTCTTTTCGTATCAACAGTTGTTGAAGAAGATGATTTTTCTTTAGACGACTCTTTCGTTTTTTGATTCATCTGTCACCTTAGTCGTAGATTTAGTTGTTGATTCAGTTGTCGCCTTCGTATTGTCTTTTTGTACGCAACCAGCTAATAAAAGACCAGCTGTAAACAAGATGGCTAATGTTTTTGTTGTTTTATTCATTTTGATGACCTCACTTTTTATGCTTACTCGTTACCTATATTATAAGTGATATTATTCTAAATAGCAAGGTCTTCCCCGACAAAGTTATGCCATCAAGTTAACCATTGCTACCATCCTCTAATCCAAAAATCAGATAGTGAATTTTTGCTTTTCTTTAATAACTGTGTCACATAATCAGGCTCTACCTTTAAGAATAGCTTCAGAGTATCATGAATTCGCCAATAATTATCCCTCAGGTTTGTCCATAATGGTTGCAAGGAAGTGTTTCAAGTAGGGATGTATTCAGAAAAATCATGATCTTCCACTAAGTAGTAAAAATATGAAAGATGATAATAACTGTTTCCTGCCCTGCTCTATAATTTGACAGACATAAGGAAATATATCTTGCCTTGCTGTATCACCATCACCTTTATCTGACTGATTAGCCCAATAACTTATAAGGGCATCTAATATGATCCGATTGGTATCATCATAGCCATACAGACGATGCGAAATCATCCTTCTAATTGCCCTTGACTGAACATCTGAGTCAACACATCAAAAGCCTTCTTTTATCCCCCAAATTGTCAACAAGCTGGAAGATTTATAGCGCAAAAAATCATCATCACTAGACAATAATGAAGTCAACTTTTGAATCGTTTCTTCAGGCACATCTTCTAGATCAACATCTTCCAATAAATCTGCATAATCAATCTCTTCAGGGACTTTATAAAATAAATCTTCTAATTCTTTATTGTTCATCACTTCTCCATTATTTGGGGGATTACTTCTATTTCAATCCTTTAAAGTCACTGGAAAACCATCTGCCCAACTTTTCATTCTTTCTTCCATTTCTTTCCATTCAAAAACCAATTTATAAAGTTCATTTGTAGGAATAAAGCAAGGGGCTCCAAGACTTTCATCATCCATCTGATAGTATACTTTCTGTTTCTTCTTTGCCTATATCAATATTTAGCATATTACCGCCAAAGTCTGATTCTTCTTTTTGACCTGTAACAACTGCCTCTAATTCTTTATAAATGTGAGGGTAAAAATTATGAACCTCAGAATTTAAAAGGTCTGACAACGATTGAAATTTTTGATATGAATCATAGACTACTCAGTAAAGTTCTCTGTATGTTTGAGATTTGCTAAGTCATCCATCTTATACATTTTCAATTCAGAAGTATTACGATTCCAACTTTCAACCAAAGAGTCGTCCTTAGTGGTTTCTGTTATAGTTTTACCATTGATATCTACCTTAAGGTTCACCTCAGGAATTACTAGTTTCCTATTGAAGACAGGTATTTCCCCTTTCACCTTACTAAATACATCTGAGAAAGTTGTGTAGGGTTTATTGTAGTATTGATTATATCCAACATAATTGGTATACAAGGTACTTGCTAGTTGGAGGGTATCAGTAAAGTCCCTCACCTTCTTGATATTTTTTTACACGATTGATTTCTTTCTGTGTAGCAGGTTTACCTGTAAAAGGATCAATTCCTTCTTCAATTATATAATAATCATATTTAGTTTGAAAGGCGGGATCTCGTCAACCGAGCATTTTTGACCATCTAAAAAGGAAATAGCGGTCTAGTAGGTAATGATCATTAGCTCGCTCTGTTTCAGATTTAAATAGTTGTGCAAATGGACTCACATGAGCCATGGAGATCAATGTTTTAAGTTCTGGGTAGGCCACTTCAACGCTTCTTGATTCATTGCATCGATACACTTCTCAAATTTTTGGGTCCACCTTGGCTAATTTTGAAGGTCATAATCCTTAACTCCATTATTCACATAGAAAAACCTAGTTGTGGCATGACTAATACCTTTGTTCCACACTAAAAAAACTCAAGCCAACTGACTTGAGTTTTCTTCTTATCGATCATTGTAGCCATCTGGGTGACTAGAATGCCATGCCCAGGCTGTTTGGATGATGGTTTCGATATTATCAAATTTTGGTTGCCATCCGAGGATAGCACGCGCCTTCTCAGAGGATGCGATCAAGGTATCTGGATCTCCTGGTCTGCGATCTGCAATCTCAAGTGGAATCGGATGTCCCGTCACCTTACGGGCTGCTTCAACAATCTGAAGATTGGAGAATCCGGTCGATGAGCCCAGATTAAAGGCAGTCGATTCATTCCCTTTTCTGAGATACTCCACCGCAAGCAGATGGGCATCTGCCAAGTCAAATGGATGGACATAGTCCCGAACATTGGTCCCATCTGGTGTATTGTAGTATCTCCAAAAATAGAGATCTTCTCGCGATTGCCTTGGGCTACTTGTAAGACGATTGGCAAGAGGTGGGTCTCTGGTCCGTGGTCTCGCCAATCGATCCATCTGGCTTTAGCACCCGCTACATTAAAGTAACGAAGGGCACATACTTGATGCCGTATGCTTGATCTCGCCCAGCGCATAATGGTTTCCATCATGAGTTTGCTTTTCGCCATAAGGATTAATTGGTTTTTGTGGAGTGGTTTCAAAAATCGGAATCTCTTCTGGAATACCGTAAGTGGCGCGAGTTGAAGAAAAGACGATGTAGTGCACCCCACATTCATGCATGACTTCCAATAGTTTGACCATGCCAGCTGTATTGTTGTCAAAATATTTCAATGGATCAGCCATAGACTCAGCGACTAGTGAGTAGGTACGCAAAGTGATGACCGCATCGATATCTGCATGTTCCTTAAAAACCCCTGCGCATGAAGTCTTGATCCGCTAGGTCTCCTTGGTAAAAGACGGCATCTGGATGCACCGTCGCACGGTGGCCTGTGACCAGGCTATCTACCACGACGACTTTTTCCTGTCCTTCATTGGACCAAACGGTCTACCATGGGAACCGATATAGCCAGCTCCTCCGAGTACGAGTATTGCCATTTGTTTTCCTTTTCGCTTCTTTTGTCTTCTCTCTTATTGTACTAAATTTCTGCCCCTTCTCCACACTTAAAGTGTCGCGACAAAGCGTCCAAAGGTCGCTTGACCTTCTGCTGTTCGCTTTGTAGACACCGGCATCTTCGAGCACGCGCGCAAAGATTTGACCAACTGATTCACGAACAATAGCTTCTGCCTCTGCTTCGTCTGTGATGGATGGGTAAGTGGCTTTCAGTCAGTAGCCCAGTCCCTGGTGGTAACTAGCCACACTGCTTTTCTCGTCCAAGCAGATAATCTTGGACCCGCTTGAGCTCTTTCCTTGAGTCGAGGTGCAAAAATCGCTGCCCATGACCTCGATCAGGCTGATATTTTTTCTTTTTGATGTGCTGCACATCCGCATGTGGGTGATAAATACCATCTGGATGCTCTGGTGAGGTTTGCTGTCACGGAGCACCAAGTCCAGTTCATAATGCCCATCGCGTGATTCGTGCAATGGGGGTAATGGTATGATGGGGTTGACCGTCAGATGGCTAAGACTTGCACAGCTGGATCCGAGTAACTCGCCAGCTTTCTAAGATATGGTCTGCCAAGTTAATCAGCTCTTCCTTGTTATCTGACTGCAGACGCAAGACTGACATTGGCCAACGAACGATGCCCACTTGAACCCTCTTCAAAGCCAGGAATGGTAAAGGTTTGGTCAAGCTCTGCCAGCTCCATAGGGAAGGTGTGACGTCCGCCTGGTAATGGTCACATGAGTCAGGATGGATCCCCACAATGGGTAGATCTGCATTGGAGCCTGCAAAATAGCCTGGAAAAGTCTCTGACAATGGTCAAGAGTCGCTCAAAGGTCTTGCGACTAATGGCCATAGGAAACATGCTGGCTATCGAGGAAAATGCAGTGTTCATTGAAGTAGGCATATGGGGAATATTGAAAGCCCCAGTCATGACCGTCCATGTCAAAGCGGATGATCCGATGATTGGCACGGGCGTGATGGTCTAGGCGACCTTGATAGCCTTCATTTTCAAAGCACAGTTGGCAGGCCGGATAATGACTAGCTTTTAGCCAGCTTCGTCACTGATGTCTTTAGTGATCTCAGGTTTTGACAGATTGATGGTGATTTCAAGGGAGCCATAGGGAGTTTCTGCCTCAAAGCAATATTTTTGCGCAATCGCCTCGACCTTGATGTAATCATTGCGCTTAGAGAGGGCATAGAAACTGCAATCGCGTCTTCCTTGGACTGACCGTAAGTCTCCCAGAACATAGCGGTTGACCCTGACTAGGACTGGGGTGATCCAATCCATCAACTCTGCTCCCAAGCTATCCTATACCATGCTATCTTGGATCTTACTATTCGCAACAGCGATTTCACCAGCTGATCTTTGAGTGCGATCAATTCAGCCTGATGGCTAGCGTCTCAGCCCTTCTTCTCCAATGCGACCCATAACCCGGTTTTTAGATAAATCCGATCCATCTCTTCATAGTCACTTTGTCGCAATGACGGCTGTGACAAATGCATCTAATACCAGTTCTGTCATCCTATCTCCTTTTTAATCAAGCACCCGTGTCCCTCGGCAAAGAACCTCTGCAATGTAGAAACTTTGGCGCATAGCCAACGATTTCTCATAGCGTTTGCCGACAGCTTTCTTCAAAAAGCCTCCCAACCTTATCTTTTGTTGACAAGGGCGATGGACACCCACCAAAGCCTGCTCCTCCTGTCATACAGAGCACCAAGCACTCCTTCTTGTTCCCAAGCTGTATGCACCAAGGTATCCACTCTAGACCAGTCACTTGGTAGTCATGCTCCAAAGATACGTGGGAAGTATTCATGAGACGGCCAAAGCCTTCCAAATCACCTCGCTTCAAGCGCCTTGCGTGCTTGAGGGTCCGTTGTTCTCTGGCACAGCATGACGAGCCCGTTTGATGCGATTTTCATCCTTAATCAAGTAGCTGTAAGCATCAAAAGTCCAGAGATCCAATTCCCCTAAGGTTTGGATGTCTAGTTTTTCTTGGAGTTCAGAGACTGCTGTTTCACATTCTGCACGGCGTTCATTGTATTTAGAATCTGCTAATTCCCGGCGTTTGTTGGTATTCATGATGACCACGACATTGTCTTTAAGGTCGAGCGGTACCAGATCATATTCTAGGGTGTTGGTATCGAGATAAATAGCCCGTTGATCAGCCCCCATACCGATGGCAAATTGGTCCATGATACCAGAATTAACCCCGATGAAGTGATTTTTCGGTTTGTTTCCCGATCTTAACCAGATCTAAGCGGTCTAACTGAAGATCAAATAGTTTTCAGCGATGACGCCAATCAAGAGCTCTAAGGAAGCTGAAGAGGAGAGGCCTGATCCATTAGGAATATTGCCGTAGACATAGACGTCCATGCCACTATCAATGACGTGTCCCGCTTCTTGTAAGAAATGGAGCACACCTTTTGGATAGTTGGTCCAGTTGTGCTCTTTTTCAAAACGAAGATGATCCAGTGGGACTTCAATGATCCCCTTGTCTTCAAAAATTCCTGAGAAGAAACGCAAGACCTTATCCTCACGCTTGCTGCAGCCCAGCAGGTCCCGAGTAGTACGCCGCTGGGAAGACACATGCCCTCCGTTGTAAAGTCTGCGCGTCACCGATTGATCAAATTAATCCGTCCTGGTGGTGTTAGAAGGTATGATCTGCTTCGTCTACAAAGACGGTTTGAAAGCTCCTCGAAGTTAAAGACTAGATAGATGTAGACATAAGAGACCTTTTTAAGCGCGATACATTGCGGTAAACGTTTTAACATTCATTATAAAGGACAGTTCAGTAAAAATTGGGCTAGTACTTTAGTAAAACTTATTATTTTTAAAAAATACTGTAAAACGTTATTTTCGTTTCAACATTCATCATTTTCAATTTTTCGATAAAAATTTTAAATATTTTACTTCAAATTTTATCGCTGTGAGCAATAAAATCAAATCGAGATGAAAATGCTATTCTTTCAGGGTGATGTTGTCTCTAACCGAACGGAGGCTAATCTTTCTTACAACTATCCGAATACAAGATCTTCTACGTTCTTCCAACAAATCGCCACGAAAACCAAGCAAGCTCAAACCATGATCGCCATGTCACTGCAGCTCGACCAGTATTCGGTAGCTGTCGTATGGGAACTGTTCTTCTAGTTTTATGTTTGGCAACTTGATTTGGAACGTTGAGTTTAGTTTTGAAGGTGCTTGTCTAACAGACCTTGCTGTATCGGAGGTGCAGCAAATGAAGAGTGTTTGATCTTGGCTTTCTTTTCTGGAACTGAACGGACCTTTTGATTTGGAAGAGGATTCGTGCTGTGGATTCATACTCGGAGTTGGTATGGACAGGTACTGAGTTGGTGATGGAGCTGGAGCCGATAGAAAGACCACAACCAAGTCGATACATAATCCGTGGTTGACAATTTACCATCTGCCAATCTTAGGGACATTGACAGGCAAGGTTCCAATGTGCTCTTACCGTTAAAAAGCTTAACTCAACTCCTGCTGGGATATTTGGACCAAAAGCACTAAGCTCTCAAGGACTTGCTGTCCATCCCCTTATTCCATAAACTGCTAAGACGCCTTGGCATTTGGGACACCAATACATGGTTTGAAATCGACATATTCGTCGCTTGTTAGTATTTCAGTATTAAATAATGATTTCTGTTGAATTATCCGCTGTAGCTCATCCAGTTGCCTGCCGTTGATTTCCTCGAGCGACCACACAATGTGGCTGGCTAAGATCGCTTAAGTCGTCCACATTTCGCCTAGTAAAGAACTTAGCTGTATAACTCGTATTCTTGCCAGTTTTTGCTGGCCCAATCAAGCGACGCATGCCCAAATTTAGTCCAGGGACTTCATTTCAAAAGCTCCTAAGAGTAAGACATGATCTCCTTTTGAACCTTTTTAAATGGTAAGAGTATGGTCTTCATTTTTACAACTGTCACCGTCGCCGCAATCTTGCGTTCCAAGTCACGATTGAGGGTAGAGCCGACTGCTTCTTCTGCTTTTTCAGCCGTCCAGACTCTTGGATCAAAAATTCAGGACCCCTACGTCTTTTGATGGGTGAGGATCCGACGAACCGACCTATTTAAACGTTTTTCTCGAAATGTCACCCGTTTGCACCGCACTGCACCACTTCATCGACAATGGTATCAATCTTTGCTTAAATCGGTTTTACTGCGAAGGTCGTTGCATCAAGACCAAATCAACTCCTGCCTTGATGGCCATTTTTACAGCCTCGACTCACGAAGTTCTTAGCGATAGCATCCATTCCCCATGCAGCATCAGAAACAATCACACTCCTTATAGCCGTATTTTCTTCCGTACCCAAGCCCTGTTAAAATATCATCAGAGGTGTCGCTGGAACATAAATTTTTCTCACCAGTTTCTTTTGACACAACCTGATCTTTTTCAATCCGTGGTATTGATATGAGCCGTCATCAAGAGTCTACGCCAGCATCCATGGCTGAATGGAAAAGTTCCAATTTTTCTAAGTTCGGCAAAGATTTATCCACCAATGGGAGACCCGTATGGGAATCGACCGCTGTATCCCCGTGGCCTGGGAAATGCTTAGTGACCTACAGCGACATTGTAGTCTTGAATCCCTTTCTTCATCATCGGAATACCTAAAGTAAGCAACCTGGTTTGGATCAGAGGAGAAGGAACGAAGCCCAATGACAGGATTTTGAGGATTGTTATTGGTATCCAATACAGGTGCGAAGTCCACATTCAAACCTAGTGCAGAAAGCTCTCGACCAATCAATTTGTCCAGCTTCTGTCGCTAACTTCAGATCATTGTCGCTCAATGGCTATGATTTCGGGAGAGCTATGTACCGCTACCCAATCGATAGACGATGCCTCTTGGTCAATCGCCAACAACAGCGGAATCTTCCCCGTTATTGGCCTTGTTTTCAGCAGCTGCATACTTTTGCATATCTTAACAGAGCTAGGTCTGCTTGGCTTTCTTTCACATTTCAAGTAAAACAAAATGACGCCACTCAAAGTCATACTTTATCAATAGCCTCTGCCACTTCAGCATTGGACCTTAGTGAGATCTTTGTGGCGACTCCTGACCTGCCTCCTGCCACTTACGAGAAGTCCGGCATGATCATTTGCGTTACCTTTTTGCTTGAGAGGCATGTCTTCAAGCAGTTTTTCCACTTGGAGGAGATGCTGTCTCCGTTGTTGTTTCCGTTGGGAAGCTTACTGTGACTGCTTCACGATCAGTCACAGTTGACGTATCGACACTCCTCCCTGATTTTCTGTGGAGGTTTCTTGGAGCTTTGAGCCACAACCTCCTCTACTGTTGTCGCACGGTTCAGTTGACCCTGATCCGGTGTTTGAGCTAGTGTCTGCTTTTGCTGTTTGAACCGATGATAGAGCAAAAGCCGTTAATAGGCCGCAGATGGATAAATGATTTTTCATAAAGCGACTCCTTTCTTCATGGATATTGTACCATTGTTTTATAGTTTTGTAAACGGTTGCAATATCTGAAATAAAAAATAGGATAAGCGATTTTTCACTTATCCTTTAGTTCATTCATATTTTTTAAAACACAATGTCTTGACCGTTTTCTGTCACTTGGTAAGTCCCGTCAGCAAAAGATTGATCTGGCCACTGCTGTGGCGGTCTGGTCTTTGTTTTGGCGCGTGATGACAATGGTATGTTCATCTGGTGTTTCCACTTCAATGCTTCCTTCTAGGTCAAAAGCTTTGTGAGTTGTTCCGGAAACTAAAGAGCTTGAGAAGGGATTGCACGACTGGACGCTCTACTTCTTGAGCAATTTCTTCATTGCTGTAGTAATGACGGTTGATATTGCGGCCTTCCTTGGTGTTTTCTAAGAGTTCCAAATCATTCTTCCCAGCTAGGAATCCAACATAATACACTTGTGGAATGCCTGGCGCAAAGGCTTGAATCAAGCGGGCTAGGGAAATACTTGCCATCATCATCTCCAAGCGCTGAATAGTAGGTCTGAATTGATTTGGTAGATGTCCGTTGTTGTACTCTGCTGTTGAATATTGTGTTTTACATATCTGCTCCTACCTTGTAGAGCTCGTTTTGATGCATAGTCAATTTCTTCATCTCGTCAAGATATCCTTGACATCAACCACCCCAATCCTGTCATGGGTGTCGAGTGTCGTGAATTGCTTCATCGGACTCATCTTCAACCACTTAGCAAGGCGCTCCACTTTTGAGCTATAGAGGGTATAGAGGGTCACCATTGGAAGGGCAAAGTCATAGACATAATAGTCGTGATCGGCAATCTTAAATTGGATGGAATAGTGTTCATGAATCTTGGCAAGAGCTCAGCACCGTAGCGTGGCCGCTATCGCGCACCTTATCCAACAAATCCCAAAATGTCTGGCTCCACGAAGAAATCATTGGTGTCCAACTTCTGACTGCATAGGCAAAAGCATCTAAAACGAATGAGGTCACAACCATTGCTCACAGGTGTTCGATGGTCTTGTGAATAAAGTCCATGGTCACTTCCTTGGTCACGTCCAGGTCAATCTGCTCTTCCCCGAAGGTATTCCAGAGATGCTCAGTTGTCCCATCCGCAAAGGTAATTTCTTGCTTGGGAGCTCGATCCTTGCGCTTATAAATCAAGTCTCACGTCGCTTGAGTAGGACGATTCTCCAGCCTGAACTTGTCCCAGTTTAGGAAAAGATCCTGTAATCACTTTTGGTCATGCTTCTCTTTGATAAATCTTTTGTGTATTTAGACTGACGGGAAATGTGATTGATCATAAAAGTCAAACACATGAGATAAGTACTTTTCGCCCAGGCGTTTGACATCTTCCCAATCTCCAAAGGCTGGATCACTGATCATAGTCCACAGGCGCAAAGCCACGGTCACCAGTTGATGGGAAAAAGGGTAAGAGGTGAACACCCACTACCGTGTATCTCCAAAATATTTTCTCAGATTTTCTTAGAGGTCCCTGAGAGTTATTTCCCAAGCTGTCTGAGTAAGTAATTAACATGGTTTTATTTTGGAATTGGCATAATGGTTTCCTTTTTCTTTGTAGCTCAAAGTCTGAAGAGACCTGGCTTTCTTGAGTTTTTGCTATTTTAAAGCGTTTCTAGGATACGATTGAAATCAGCAGACTGAATCGTCCCGTATACGGAATTGAACAGGGACCACCTCTTAGAAAAAGATAAAATCTTCTTGTGTGAAGCACACTACGTCGATTTCTATATCACAGCCGTTACTACTTCAGTCGTTTACGGATGGCATTCTAGGTGCTCGAAATCTTTCCAGCTGAATCGTCCTTTGTAGTGCTGAACTGACGACTTTAGAAAAGATACCCTTCTTGTGTGCAGCACACTACGTCGTATTTCCATAGTTTTTCACAGAAATTTTACAGCTGTTTCGTCGTTTGACTCCATCTCCTGCGATGATATTATGGAAGAAGAGATAGACAATGGTGATACTGATAATGCCGACCACGTATGAGGCAAAAGCTGTGTCCGTAGTCGTTGAAATATTGGCCTGCGTAGTGTGTATTGGAACAAAGGCAATGTCCACATTTGGAATCCTGGTTCAAGACAAGGAGGGTAAATCATGAAGTCAATCGAGAACGCATGATGATCATGGTTGTCGCATGCATCGGTTTCATCATTGGGAGATGATGCGGAAAGATAGGTTGTAAATTTATTAGCACCATCAATCTCAGTCACTCATCCAGACTTTCTGGGATCGAGATTTTGATACAGCTGACATAGAGAAGAGGGTCTGAATCGGAGAGTCAAGCAGCGAGGGCAAGATCAAACCAAAGGTGTTGGCCAAACCGAGTTTACTCATCATGACGGTATTGGAATCATGACACCTGGAATGGGACGAGAGATACAAGGATTGAGGGTATACATGATGGTAGCTTTTTCTTTACTCATTGAGTGCGATGGAGTATTTGCCATGGATAAACGATCATTACTGCAAGTAAAGACAAGACAGTGATGATGACAGAGTTCCAATAATAGCCTCGATGCCATCCGCTAGAGAGACGGCTAAAAGTTGTCCCATGCGAAGTTGGTTGGAAAGCCAAAGAAATTATCTACAGATATCTAGTGGGTTTGAAGGAACCAGTAGGGTGGTAAGGAGCAGCACTAAAATCAGAACCGATCCTAGAATCAATAGTAGAATGTATTTGCCAATCATGGCTTTTTCTGTCATCTTATGTATCTAAAGCTCCTCTTAAGTTTCAGAAATTTCTTAGATACTCTCAATTGGATGATCGAAAATCACTACAATAAGAAGAACAAGATTACGGTAATGGCATTGCGGCTATAACTGAAGTTGCTTTTTAAAGGCATAGATTATGACCAAGGCCCAAGTGAGGTTTTGTATTGTTTGGACCACCACCGGTCATGGCAAAGACTTGGTCAAAAGGCAGTCAGCCCAATCTTTTTAGGGCTAGAATAAAGACCCAGAGAGACATTTGGTAGCAAGTAAGGCAGTCAATGTCCAGAAAACTTGCGTGCTAGTCGCACATCAATCCTGCCGCTCTGCATCTCAGTTGGAATGGATTGCAAAACCAGCTAGGAAGATGATGATGAGTATACACCTGCCAAAGAAGGACAAAGACAGCTGCAGATCGCTCTCACTTAGTCCCTAAAAGACTGGTTTGGGAGAAATTGTATATGAAGGGCATTCCAATCGCTGGAAGACCGAAGAAGACTTGCTTGAAGATCAAGCTACTGTCAAACCAGACAAAACAGCTGGGAAGAAGAACGACAGTACGCACGTGAGAAGGTTTTGACCTTGATTTGAGTTCAAGAGACGCAAAGAGATCCCAAGGGCAATCTTCACCAAATCACCATGGCAATCGTGATGATTGCGTGGTAAATGCAACCGCATTCATGAATTTTGGATCCATGAAGAGGAGCTTGAAGTTGTTTAAGCCGACAAACTTGTAGTTATAAGTCAATCCTGTCCAGTTGGTAAAACTGTAAAAGGCTCCTTGGAACATCGGCACATAGAAGAAAATTGCTTGTAATAAGAGAATGACCACAAGCTCATGCCCAATATGGTAATATTTTTTCATGTCTCTACCTAATCCACATCCGCTTTTCATCAGGTTAAAGAAGGTATTCAAATCATTGACCATGCCCTGTTTATCACCGTCAAGACATAGTTCATAGTCAAGGTAGCGAAGTCTGCTTCACTGGTCCAGTATGTTGCAACCAGACCAAGTGACGATCCGTAAAGGCATATTCGGTCATCCCAGCAAGCGGTGAATCTTCTCCTGCTTGTTTGACCCCTTCGATCGCTGTTGGAGATCCGTCCACATCGTAGTATTTTTGCATGACTTCTGGACGGCCATGTATTCCACAAAGGCATTGGCTTCTGGATGTTTTGGTGGTAGCTGAGATAGACCATGCCAAGTCTCCCACACCAACGAGTTGCTGTCCCTTTTCTTTTCCTGGAATCATGAAGGTCCCAATCTTAAAGTTCGGTTTTTGTTCATTTTAATCGCTGTGACTCCCTAGCACCCATTTGGTGTCATGAGACATCCCCACGTGCAGAAGGCTCCGATAACATCGGTATAGCCAGCACCTTCCCAGTTCTTTTGTTTAGAACCATCAATGCGAAGGATATCTATGCAGTATCATCTTTCGTGATCGGATCTGACAATTTAATGGCATGGTTGAGAATAACGAAGGTATTGATTGGCTTCTTCCTCCACCTGCTGCTGTCGCAAAGCTAATTGATTGTAACCATTGAGCGTCCAAGCATCTGCACCTGCAATTCCAAAATGGTGTTTGTCCTTTAGCAACGATGTGTCTTCTGATCAACTGTTCAAATTCATCCCAGGTTTCAGGAACCTTCAAGCCCAGTTTCTTCTGAATGCTATCTTTCTGTTGTAATAAATTCCATAAGCATTGGCTGTAAAGGAACGTTGTAGACTCTTTCCGTTCACTGCATATTTCTTCTAGCATAGCCATTTTTCACGCGTTTCAGGTAGTCTTTATTGGACAACCAGCACACACCTGCTTTTGCCCATTCTGTAGTTCACTGGACTGTACATTAACCATCTCGGCACATCTCCTGGTGCGACGCGTTTTCAATACTTCACCACCGTTCGGTACATTGGACAACTTCTGCACCTCTGACCTGATGGTTTCTTTTCAAACAATCACGAGCGATTTCTTCCAAAGTTTTGTCATGGCTCTGGTTGAAATACCTCGATGGTCACTGTGCCATCCGTCAGATTTTCCATCGTTGGAGCAAGCACTGAGCCCAAACAAAGGCTAAAGCTCGTTGTCGCAAGAAGTCCGATATACCATTTCATTTGGCTGTCTCCTTTATGACAAAAACATATTGTTTAGTGAGGAAATCTCCTGAGGAAGAACGACTGGTTAAGCCAGCATACATGAGCCCAGCTCCTGGAATAGCTGGCTGCGTCCCTTCTCAAGCCACAGAGCGCATCTTTCTTCCAAAGCTTTTGAGCTCTAGTAGTCGGCTCGATCCTCTCAAACTGCCGATGAGACCCTGGCATAGGTTGGCAAACCGTTCGGTCTTGCATAAGTGAAAACCGACGCTCGCTGATTGGCTACCATGACCCGGATTGATCAAGCGGTAGTGTTTGTCCGGAATTGGATCAAGGGTCGAATCGTTTTGTAGTGAGCGACCTGAGTTGGCGATGCTATCCAACTCTTCTTGAGAAATGACTGGTCAGATCCAATCTCATAGCCTAGATCGCCCATCATGGCTACATGGCCACGCTGCTTTCTAGTGGTGTGATCCGTCCCATCTGGTGACTTGGCACCGCTGATACGTAGAGCTCATGGAAAGAAGTTGGATAGAGATAACCAGATCCATACTCGGATCGGAAGTCTGGCCATGGCATCCGTATTAAGTCACTCGCCCAGACCCGAAAGTAACGCATCAGCTACCCAGGTGCATTGCGACCGCCACCACCCGAGAGAGCAAGACTCAAAGAGGGATGTGCCTCGTACTTCGTCACAGACAGCACTTCCATAGAGACCCAAGATATAAGCATGGGATTGCATCTTGGTCCAGGTAGGTTCTTTACCATTTCCAAGCTTGGCAGGATATTGCGTTCTGCGGTCCCATTTGGATATAGTCGATTCATGGTTTGCGAGCAAGTCATCCAAGACCTGCTTTGATAAGCTACCACTTCTCATTTGCGAAATCGAGGACTAGGTTGA
>BNJU01002153.1_pt1 | contig 26390 bp, 33 predicted proteins | sample 8539281 | NCBI WGS metagenome assembly BNJU01 (sample SAMD00202456, study PRJDB9452) | human saliva metagenome | isolation source: human saliva | place: Japan
GTCGTAGTCGATTCTGTAGTCGTTGTTGACTCAGTTGTCGCCTCTGTCGTTGTTTCTGTTGTTGATTCAGTCGTTAAAGCTGTCGTTGTTGCTTTCTGTTGTTGTTGAACCAGTTGTAACAACATATCCAACTATAGTCATAGCAATCAACTTGCTCTGGAGTTAAATCTTTTTGTTCTACAACTTGTCCAAGAATTGAGCTATCCGCAGCTAACACTTCTCCTTGAGTCGCTAAGAACGCTCCTGCTCCACCCTAATACTAAAACAGTTTTTAGCAATACGAGATGCTTTTATTTGATTTAACGAGGTATAGACCGCCTGCTAAAAAGTACTACTGAAAATACCAATGTAATTGTATTAGCTACTGTACCTGTGCTTGGTAATTCTTTTTTTTGTTTTGAAACTGATACGCCACAAGTTCCGTTTTTCTTATAAACATAAGTCACTTGTGTTCCCGCTTGTACATCAGCTTCAGTTGGTTTCTTGTTTAATTTTCTTTTCTAACTGTTTCTGTTGTTTTATCGTAGTCAACATAGTTCACACTTGCAGCTGATGCAGGCGATGCTACACTTACTCCTAATGTCAAAGTAGCTAATGTTGCTAAAATCATCTTACTAAACTTTTTCATCGATTCATCTCCCCATTATCATTTGTTACAGTTCATCGTACTGTATTCACTTTTAAAAAGCAATTAAAATTCGTTCCGCATATTTGTCCTTTAGCTGTCTTTCATCGTATTAGATTCTCCACAAACTAAAAAGCCTGGAGTTTATCCAGGCTACATCATTATAACCGATCAGTTGGAGCCACCGTATAGACTTCTGTAGAAGTTGTTGTCATCGTTTGAGTTGTTGGATCTTCCGTCGTTGTTGGTTCAGTTGTTGTCGTTGCTTCTGTTGTCGTTGTTGGTTCTTCCGTTGTTGTTTCAGTCGTTGTTGTTGACTCTGTTGTTACAACTGTTGTCGTTGCTTCAGAAGTCGTTGTTTCTTTTGAAATATAAAACCCAACGTAGTCATAGCAATCGATTTCCTCAGGATCTAAGTTCATTTGTTCAATGATTTGACCTAAGATTGAGCTGTCTGCTGCTAAAACTTCTCCTTGGAAAGCAAAGAATGTTCCTAAGCCTCCAAGTACTAAAACTGTTTTAGCAATATTGCGCATCTTGTTTAATTTCACTAAGTACAGACCACCTGCTACTAGCACTACCGCAAATACGGCTGAAACAGTGTTTGCTACTGTACCAGTATTTGGCAGTTCTTGACCTCTTTTAGGAACGGATACACCACAAGTATTATTCTTTTCTATATACATAAACCGCGTGTGATCCATCTTGAAAATCTGCTTCAGTCGGTTTACCTTGTTTGATTTCTTTTCTAATGGTTTCAGTTGTTTTGTCGTAATCGACATAGTGTACTGTTGCTGCTTGTGCAGTTGAAGATAGCATTACACCGATTGTTAAAGTGATTAAAGTTGCTACAATTAATTTAATTGATTTTTCAAACAATCCATACCTCCTTATTTTTGCAATAAATATACTACTGTATTTTTCTTTAAGTTTTCAAAAATCAGGTCTAAGTTTTTTAAAACCAACTTTTTGTCACCTAAGAGGAAAAATGAAAAGTTGAAAGCTTCTCTGTTTTTTTCTTGTTGCCGTCCAACCCGGTATATAATTTGGTCTGTTATGGATACTTTAGTAGTCATATCCTTGGTGATTACGAAAAAGCTCGCTCCAGTATGCGCAAAAATTACTATTAACTACTCAGGTAATTTCCCAATACGTGCATCTCCCTAGTATTTTTTTCTATACATATTATATTGCAGAAGCTTGTGATGATGATTATTTTTGTTTTTATAAAATTTAAAAACGCTAATATAATTTATGGTCGTTATTCATTAAGTTTTCAAGCTTTCCTTGATTACATTTTTATTTTCGAGAGTTCTTTTAAGACTATAACTATACAACATCAATCGCATTTCATTTACACATAAAAAAGAGACCTTCGGATTTTATAGTAGCAACAATAGCGAGTGTAATCGATTTGAATTACTGACGCTTGGAATTTTAATTCGCAGCGTCAGTTTGAAAATCGATAGGAAGTGAGACTCAAGGCTCACTCCGGTACAGCTATTGTAGTTACTATAAAAATATCCGAAGGATTTCTTTTCTTTTAATTGTGCACTAATCGAGTTCGATTTGGCCTGTGTATAGTTTGTAGTAGACGCCGCGTTTGTCCATAAGGCTCTCATGGTCTCCGCGTTCGATAATCTCACCGTGATCCATTACCATAATCACGTCCGAATTACGAATCGTAGATAAACGGTGGGCGATTACAAATGAAGTACGACCTTCCATCAATTGGTCCATACCACGTGAAATTAACGCTTCAGTATGGCTATCGATTGAACTTGTTGCTTCATCAAGAATCAATACTTTAGGGTTCGCAACGGCAGCACGCGCAATCGCAAGTAATTGACGTTGACCTTGTGACAAGCCTTCGCCGTCTCCTGTAATTTCTGTTTGGTATCCTTGAGGAAGACGTTTGATAAAGCTGTGGGCGTTCGCAAGTTTCGCCGCTTTAATGACTTCATCATCAGTCGCATCTAAATTACCGTAGCGAATATTATCCGCAATGGTTCCAGTAAATAAATGTGTATCTTGCAATACAATCGAAATTGTCTTACGTAAGTCATCTTTCTTAATCTTCGTTACTGGAATCTCGTCAAAAGTAATGACACCCAGAATCGATTTCATAGAAACGGTTGATTAAGTTTGTAATAGTTGTTTTACCAGCACCAGTCGCCCCAACAAAGGCCACTTTCAATCCTGGTTCAGCCCAAACATTGATATCTTTTAAGATACGTACACCTGGCACATAGCCAAAGTCAACATTGTGTAGTTGGATGTTTCCGACAACCGGAATACGTTTGTCACCATCCACCCAGTACCATTGATTTGGATCGCGTTGGTCCAACGTAACCGTTCCTTCGTCGACTTCAGGTTCTTCACGAAGAATCGCAAAAATACGTTCTGCCCCAGCCATCGCACTAAGAAGTACGTTCATTTGTTGAGACATTTGGCAAGTGGTTGTGCGAATGTTCTTGAGAATTGTAGGAATGAGGCAAGTCCCCCGATATCCATCGCATTAATAATCACTAAGTATCCACCAACTGCTGCAGTAATCGCATAGTTCACGTAACTGATGTTTCCTAAAAATTGGGAAACATGATACTTGAATAGAATTGTGCGTTATTAGCAGCTTCTTGAAGTTCAGTGTTGAGTTTATTGAATTCATCCAGCACTTTATGTTCGTGGTTAAATACTTTCACGACTTTTTGTCCCTTCAATATGCTCTTCCACGAATCCATTCACTTGTCCAAGAATCGCTTGTTGAGCAGCGAATTGTTTTCCTGATTTGACCCCTAGTTTCTTCACGATTTGGAACATCAAGAATACCATCGCAATCAGAAGCACTGTTAAAATCGGTGAAAGGATGACCATCATCACAAACGTCAATACTAATTGAAGCGTTGAGCTGATAATCATTAACATACTGTTGTTAAACGCGTTTTGAATATTTTCAAAGTCGTTTGTAAACCGAGACATTAAGTCCCCGTGCTTATTCGTATCAAAGAAACGAATTGGCAAACTTTGAATATGGTTGAATAAATCTGCACGCATTTTTTCGATGGTATTTTGTCCCAACTGTTACCATTAAACGCGCTGAGAAGTAGCTGGCTGTTGCCCCAAGTACATAGACAATCGCGATAAAGCCAAGCATTTTCGCTAATCCGGCTAAAGTCCCTGTAGCAATAAAATCATTGATTAACGGACGAATCGCATACGTTCCGATAATTCCGGATGCACTTGAAACGATTAAGCAGACTACAACAACTGCAAGAGTCCATTTACTCTTCCATAAATAACCCCATAAGTCTGCCAAAGTTTGTTTCATATTTTCTGGACGTTTTTGGCCCTTTATTTCTATTCATCTCCTTTGGCTCCTTTTCATTTGGGTTTCGTAAATATCACGATACAAGTCGTTTGTTTCATTAACTCTTCGTGAGTTCCGAGTCCATTCACTTTACCATCATCTAATACAAGAATATTGTCTGCGCCTTGGATAGATGAAATACGTTGGGCAATAATGATGACCGTTGTATCTGGTAAATGGTTAAAGAACGCTTCACGGATTTTTCGAGTCAGTCGCTGTATCGACCGCTGAAGTTGAATCGTCTAAGATTAACACGGCTGGTTTTCGTAGCATTGCACGTGCAATTGTAAGACGTTGCTTTTGTCCACCCGAGAAGTTTGAACCACCTTGTTCTACACGAGTGTCGTATTCATCTGGCATTTCCATAATGAAGTCATGCGCTTGTGCATGTTTGGCCGCTTGAATCATCTCTTCTTCTGTGGCATCTGGATTTCCCCATAAAAGGTTCTCACGAATCGTTCCAGAGAATAACGTATTCTTTTGTAATACCATGGATACGTTTTGACGAAGGTCTGCGAAACGATACTCGCGAACATCATGTCCACCCACACGAACAGTTCCTGCTGTAGTGTCATAAAGTCGAGGAATCAATTGTACAAGAGAAGATTTCCCTGAACCAGTTGGCCCGATAATCCCGAACACTTCACCTGGTTTAATTTTGAAGTTGATGTCGCTAAGCACTTCTTCGTCTTGTTGTTTTCCGTAAGAGAAATGAACATGATCAAATTCCACTTCACCGTAAACTTTGTCAACTGTAATTGGGAATTCAGGTTCTTCCACATCGATGTTTGTATCTAACACTTCGAAGATACGGTCCATAGAAGCTTTTGTCATGGTTAACATGACGAATACGAATGAAATCATCATGAGTGACATCAAGATTTGTGTGATATAAGAAATGAAACTGATAAGGTCCCCAGTTGTCATCGTTCCGCTAATAACGAGTCCACCACCGAACCACATCACCGCAATCGTTACCGCATAAACCGTTAATTGCATAATTGGGTTGTTCCACATTACGACATACATCGCATGTAAGGCGCGTTCTCTAAAGGTAGAGTTTTCTTTACCGAATTTTTTCTTCTCGAATGTTTCACGTACGAATGATTTTACAACGCGAATTCCGATAAAGTTTTCTTGTAATGTACGGTTGATGCCGTCTGTTGCTTGTTGTAATTTTCTAAAGCGAGGAAAGGCTGTAGAAATGATGAGCGCTAATGAGAGCACTAAGATTGGAACTGCAACCATGAAGACAAGAGATAATTGCGGATTAATACTTACCGCAAAGAAAATCGCGAAGATAAACATCATTGGCGCACGCGCTAAAATACGCATCGTCATAATGGCTGTATTTTGAATGTTGTTCACGTCACTCGTCATACGCGTAATTAAGGAAGCATTTGAGAAGTGATCGATGTTCTTAAATGAGAAGGCTTGAATTTTCTTCATCTCAGCAGAACGTAATTCTGCGGCTACCCCAGTACCGGCAATCGATGCAAATTTCGCACCAAGGACACCGGCTGAAAGAGACACAATCGCAACTAGAACCATAATCAATCCTTGTTGCACAATAAAGCCTAAGTCTTTATTTGGAATCCCTTCGTCGATAATTTGCTTCATAATAATCGGTTGAGCTACTTCACAGAGCACCTCGATTAAGATGGCAAAAAACGCTAAGAAAGGATATTTTTTATACTTACTAAAAAACGGAAGAATCTGTTTTAGCATTTTTTCACTCCTTTTTAATGATTTTAGATAATAAAAAACTGCCCTTGAGTTCCTCTCAAAGACAAGCAATTAGCTACGAATTACTATAAATAGTTTAACAATCTTTCTGTAGTTTTTCAATAGATTGCCTCTTCAAATTTTAATTGAATTTTCATTTTTACTTTACAATCTTTTCTGCTTAGAAAACGAATATCAGCTTCAACTTTTACACTTCGAATGTGCCTGTGTTTTGTGTTTAGACCGCGATTTATGGTACAATGAGCGCAACGAAATTTTAGAAAGCGAGGGACTCAAGTGTCCACAATTCAATACATTAGTACACGAGACACAAACAACCGCGTTACAGCTTCACAAGCCATTTTAAAAGGAATTGCTGAAGACGGTGGTTTATATGTACCAACTGCCCTCCCAGAAGTGACTCTGGACTGGGAAGTGTTAAAAACTCAAAGCTATCAAGAAATTGCCATTGAAATTTTATCTGCATTTTTAACAGATTTTACAAAAGAAGAAATTACAAACTGCGTGCATTCAGCGTACGACACAACGTTTGATACAAAAGAAATCGCACCAGTGAAGAAAAGTTGGCGACCGTCATTTCATGGAACTCTTCCACGGAAGAACTATCGCCTTCAAGGATATGGCACTATCCATCTTGCCATACCTACTTACAACTGCTGCGAAGAAAAACAAATCCGACAAAGAAATCGTGATTCTAACAGCGACATCAGGAGACACTGGTAAAGCTGCCCTTGCAGGATTTGCGGACGTACCTCATACAAACATCATCGTCTTCTATCCAAAAGGCGGCGTAAGCACCATCCAAGAACGCCAAATGGTCACACAAGCCGGCGACAACACATTTGTTTATGGTGTAGAAGGAAACTTCGATGACGCACAAACAAAAGTCAAAGAGTTATTTGCGGATAAAGAGTTAAACGCAACACTTGCAGAAAAAGGATTCCAATTCTCTTCTGCAAACTCAATTAACATCGGACGTCTTTGCCCACAAATCGTGTACTACGTATTCGCGTATGCACAATTAGTGAAAGACGGCACTCTAGCCATTGGCGACCCAATGAACGTTGTCGTTCCAACTGGTAACTTCGGTAACATCCTAGCAGCCTACTATGCAAAAGGAATCGGTGTTCCAATCAATAAACTCATCTGTGCTTCAAACGAAAATGATGTACTTGTTGATTTCTTCCAAACAGGAACATACAACCGACTACGTGAATTTAAATTAACAAGTTCTCCAAGTATGGATATTCTTGTTTCAAGTAACCTTGAACGTTTCGTCTTCGAATTAACAGGACGTAGCTCGAAGGAAACAAATGCACTCATGACTTCCCTAAAAGAAAACGGAAGCTACTCTGTTCCAAATACAGATACAGCTCTATTCCAACAATTTTACGGAAACCGTGCAAGCCAAGAAGAAACGGCTCAAACGATTCGTGATGTATTCACGAACGAGCATTATTTATTAGATCCACACACTGCAGTCGCAGATGCTGTGTATACGAAATATAAGAAAGAAACAGGAGACGAAACTCCTACAGTGGTCGTATCGACAGCAAGTCCATACAAATTCCCACAAAGTGTTCTTTCAGCACTAGACGTGGACACAAACCAAACGGACGCTAAATTGATGGAAGCTATTCAACAAGAAAGTGGCATTGCCATTCCAACAGCTGTCACAAGCGTATTGGATGCCCCAATCCGTCATACAAAAGTTCTTTCAATTGAAGGCATGAAACAATCTATTCTTGATTCATTAAACATTCAATAAAACAAATAAAGACAAGAAATAGTTGCACCAACTATTTCTTGTCTTCTTTATTTACTCTTCTGTTAAGAACCCTTGTGCTTTAAGTACCTCAAGCATTTCCGCACGCTTAGCCCCGAGCGTGTGGTATTTTGTAGACACTTGTTTTGTAAAGGCATCGACACGACGGTTCGCATCACGAAGGTCATAGTATTCTGTCACTGTCGCATCATACTCTTTCAACTCTTCTAATGGATTTTCAAGCTCACGGTATCCATTTTCCATATGAATCACTTCTTTTGGAAGGCGTGGTTTTAATTGTGGCTCTTGCGCTGGCCAACCTACCGCTAATCCGATTGCTGGGTAAGTGTATTTCGGTAAATTTAGTAACTCAACAATTTTTGCTGTATCGTTAAAGAAGCTTCCTAGATATACTGTTCCCATCCCTAGAGATTCAGCCGCCACAACTACGTTTTGAGCCGCAATCACCGCATCTGTTAATCCAGATACGAAACGGTCTGCGCTGCCTTGAACGCCCACTTCTTGTCCTAGAGCTTTTGTAATTTCCGTATTACGACGTTGGTCCACCACGAATACAAATAAATGTCCGCTTGTCGCCACATAAGGTTGTCCACTCACAGCCGTTAATTCCTTCTTCAATTCTGGATCCGTCACACTAATAATCGAATAGGCTTGTAAGTACATGCTTGTTGATGTTCTTTGCGCTACTTCTACTAGTAAATCCACTTCTTCTTTTGTTAAAGGTTTCTCTTCAAACGCACGAATCGTACGGTGATTTAATTGTGTTTTGATAGTTTCATTCATTTTGATTACTCCTTTGTATCAAAAAAAGAGTCGACTACTCAACTCTTTTTGGTTTTTAGAAATATTGTTTACCTGTTTCCAAGGCAGCTTCTGGCATAATGACTTCGCCGTATTCTTTTCAAGACTTCCCATGAAATTCTTGAGAACTCAGCATACTCGCGAACAAGCGCCATTTTCGCAGCCACTTCTTCTGGTTTTTCCACTTGATGGAAAACGTGTAAGAAGTAATGTCCGCTGTAACGGTAAAGAACAGATTGGTCGAACTCTCCTGCTGTTTCTTTTGCCATTGAGACGAAATCTTCGAAATCTTCAAAGACGACTGTCACATCGATTGGTTTCAATGTTGAAGATTTATCTTCCGTATTAATGACTGGTTTTGGAGAAATTTTTCCTTCTTCTTTATCCTCTTTACGCTTCTTCCCAATACGGTCTGTTAGAGAATGTTGAATCGTATCGACGATATTGCGCACCATACGTTCGTCTGTCGATTCATCACCCATGTCCACAATACGTGTGACATAGAGTTCTAGGCCGTCTGGATTTGGCATGATTTGGAAAGCTCAAACCGTCTGAATCTTCGAATTGATTCAAGACGCCCATCTCCTCTAAAATACTATGGAAAAAGCCTTCGATTTCGCCTGGATTTCCAAGTAATTCAGGTATTGATGTACCACGGTCGATTAGATCTTGGTTCTCGATACGCAACAAGAATGTATCGTCGTTAATGCGTTCCATTTCCATAATATTCACCCCTTTTTACCTTATCTAACTATTTTAGACCAAACCTGACAAAAATAAAAGAAATACGATTGGAACCCCTAATGCAAATTGTTTTGTACTTAGTGCTTAGAAAACAGCTTTGGGATGGGGCAAAAATTGAACTTGCGTTCAAAATATTGAAAGATTACTCGCGAATCCCTTCGGATTATTTTTATAATCGCTGTTACGGGGCACCGGTGCAAGCCTGTAGTCTTGCACCTTCGAAGCTTCAAACGCGGAGTAAAGGACACGTCCCTACTCCGCGTAATTCACATTCGATGCGATTTCCCGTTACTGCGATTATAAAATCCGCAAGATTCTTCGTAATCTTTTTTTATTTATTTTGTTCAATTTGTCCTTCCAAAGCTGTTTGTGAAAAACAATCTTTCGTATTTCTTATTTTTGGAAGGTGGATATGATGGGAAGTGGCCGCGAAACGACGATACTTCTTCTCTTTTTATGAAATATGGGCTTAGGCTTTTCTTAGGGTGAGGCCGAATTGTCTTGTTCGGATATGTTGGATGCTAAAGGCTAGTGCTGCATACAAGATTCCGAATAAGAGGACCATTCCTAGGTTCATGGCATAGCTTGAGAATTCTAGCGATGGGTTTTCAGTTGCAGTGATGACATAATACACTGGGAAGAATTTCGCAATGCTAATGGCTACTGGGTTGAGTAATTCGAGCGGTACGAAAATTCCAGAGATAAAGGATACACCCATCCCCACTACCGTACTTGCTGCAGAATAACCATACGTGTTGTCCCCGATAATGACCGAGCAAAGGAATGCCAGTGCATAGGCGGTTAGCGCCGATGCGAAAGTGAGCATTAATGCCTTTGGAGCTCCCGCACTCACATAGAAGCTTGGTGCCACAATGGCCACGAATAGTAAGTTGATGCCAACGATAATTCCAACGACCGTTAAGCCACCGAGGAATTTTTCAAATGTCACCTGGTTTACACTCTTCATACCGATAATGATTCGTTTAGCGACTTCATCATTTTCAAGTAAGGCAAAGATTAACCCAAGTAAGAAAATAAATACTGAGATATAAACGAATGGTGTATACGCAAAGTAGATTTCACCAAATTTCGCATAGTAATCGTCATCCTTAACTGTGGCGTCTTTTGAAATGACACTTACTGAAGCCTGCTCGCTTAAAATCTTATTCATATTTTCAACGCTGAAGTTGCCTTGAGCTTTCAATACAACCGCATAGCGAATATACGAATTAACGTACTCTCGTAGGATATTCCCGTTCAGAGAATTTCCAATTTCCATTTTGACAGCAGATTCACCATTATTGATTCTTGAATCTACATCTGATGGAATCCAGATTGCCCCATCCACATCATTTCCATAGACAGCTTCTTTCATGCTGTTATCGCTATTGGTTGTGAGTGTGACTTTATGATCTTTTTGAAGTGCGGCAATGAGCGAGTTGATAATCTCGCTACTGCCATCTGATTCGTCTTTAATCATGACTTTATATTGTGTATCTTGGAACCCTGTGACTTCGTTGTTTCCTAGCACTTGAGAAAGGCCCATTGCCATAAAGATGGCTAGGAAAAGTATCGCATATGATTTTAATCGATAAGCAAGTTTTAGAAAATATTTATAGACTATCATAACGTGTTCTCCTTAATCTCCATAGTGCACATCCTAGAAGTGCTAGGGTGTAGACGCCAAGTAAAAGGTAAGTTCTGCCGAGATCTGCACTTCCTACAAGGCGATTTAATTGATAAAATCCTGTAACCATTAATGCGACCGGATTAAATTGGTTAAATCCTGGCATAAAGGTGTTGGCAAATCCTTTCATTGCCGTTCCCATCATTCCCGCAAGTGCTGAAAGGACGAGGTTTGAAATCAATGCGAAGATGATTCGGCCTTGCATTGTAAGTTTTTGATTGGTTCCAATAAGAAGTCCCGCTGCAATTCCAAATACATTTCCTAGCAATATGAGAAGGAGGCTTCCTGCCCAATCTGCAAATAGATTAATTTTCAATACTTGTGTCGTATAGACCAGCATGATTGCGTTTGAAGCGATATTGAGTAATAACCCAATCATAAAGCAGTTCGCAATTAATTTGCCTTTGCTAAATGGACTGCCCATAATACGGCGTCCTATCGGTGATAAGTTTCCGTTTAAGTACGCTGCACAAACGACACCGCTAAACAACGAGTACATCGTGAAGCTGGCAATCGCTGTGTAAAATAACATCGTCCCCTGACTGACACCCGTCGTCTCCTGCGTCACCCAGCTCTTGTTAAAGTCGATCAACGTTGCACCTTGTCCAAGACTTTGTACTTGTTTGATTTGTGTCGCTACATTTTTCAAGGCGCTTTGCGGAATTCCCATCGTTTTACCTACAACCACATCTAAGTTCTTCTCAAGAAATCCGTCTGCTTTATCCTCTGTGACGAGTGCTTTCCCTGCGTCTTCTGACTCTACATCAATAATTTCGAAGTAATCTCCGGCTTGTTCAAACACATGGTGATATGGGTTGTCGGCCGTCATGGCTACGCGAACCGTCCCCATGTCTTGTTCCATGATTCCTGAAAAGGATACGAAATAGAGTGAAATCAAGATAATTGGATAGAGTAACACCCAAAACGAGAATGAAAAGTCTTTTAAGGCGTCTTTTGATAAATACGTAAATAGCTTTAAGAATGTCTTCATGAATCTCGAAGTCCTTTCCCTGTGTATGCAAGGAACACATCATCTAAGCTTGGCTGTTCACTGTATAAACGAACATAGCTTAAGTTCAATTCTTCAAGAGTGTTTGCCACGTGAAGTAAGTGATTTCGTTCCTTGTTCGAAGTTAAATTTCAAATGATCTTTATGATGTTCTAATACAAGAACGTGTGGTATTTGTTTTAAGCGAGCCACTTGTTCTTCAGTTGGAATTGTTGAAAGTTCCACTTGGATAATTTCAGAAGTCGCGATAGATTTCTTCAATTCTTGCGAAGTTCCTGAGACAATGCTCTTTCCTTTATCCATAATCACGATGCGGTCACTTAATCCGTCCACTTCGTCTAAGTAGTGCGTTGTATAAATAATCGTGCTTCCTTGTTCGTTGAGTTTGCGAATTCCCTCTAAAATAAATGAACGACTTTGTGTGTCTACCGCAACAGTTGGTTCATCGAAGAAAATTAAGCTTGGCTTATGCACGATACCGCAGGCGATATTCAAGCGGCGTTTTCAACCCTCCACTCAATTTCTTTGGAACAAACTTGCGGAACTCTTGTAGTTCTACAAATTCGATGGCCTCTTGTACATATTGTTTTCGTTGTTTTGAATCTGAAATATAAAGTCCACAGAAGAAATCAATATTTTCTTCGACTGTTAAATTTTCTAAATACGCTAAATCCTGTGGAACAATCCCGATTTCACGTCGTACTTTATTGGATAACTGGAACTTATTCTCTCCTAGAACGGTTACCTCACCGCTATCAAAGGTTAAGAACCCTAACATACTATTAATCGCTGTTGTCTTCCCACAGCCGTTTGGTCCAAGAAGTGCTAAAAGCTCTCCTTTACGAATTTCAATATCAAAATGATTTAATGCCATCAAGTCTTTGTAACGTTTTACAAGACTCTTTACTTGGATACTATTTTCCATGTCCTCACCTCATTAATTGTTTTTACACTCTTAGTATATCGACCACCCTTGTCACAAACTAGTGTCAAATGTCGTTAGTTGTATATGACATTTGTCATAAATAGCTAGATATTTCTCCCTTTTTCGGCTAAACTGAAAGAAAGAGTCTTGGAGGTGAGAGGCGTGCGCACGTTTTTAGAGAAGTTGATGTTTTTTAGTTTGATTAGTATGTATTTAATGGGACAACATACCGAAGTCTTTACGATATTTCTAGGACTATGTATTTTCATTTTGTCTCTATCCATAGAAGTATTTGAAAATAGTTGGATTCAACGCATTTCCCTAGTGATATCTGGTGCTTTATGCATCTTCTATCCTGAAACGGGATTGTATCTTTCCATTTTCATCATGCATGCTGCCAACTATTCGGACTCCCAGGAGCTTTTACTGGCATCATCCTTTTACTGCGACCAGATTTATTCACACTAATATTGTCGGTCATTGGAACGTATCTCATTTTACGTAGTCGCTATGATAAGGAATTTCGTACGAAGAGTCACCATATTCAAGACGACTTAGAGCATGAACGACTCCTCCTATTGCAGCGACAACAATTTAGCCAAGAAGAAACGTTGAAGCAAATGGAGGTCGCAACCCTTAAGGAACGAAATCGTATCTCTCACGCCTTGCACGATCAAATCGGACATACGCTGAGCGCTTCAATTATGCAACTGGAGGCCTTGCAAATTATCACCAATGAACCCGTTGTCGAGAAGATTAGAACAAGTCTCCGAATCCTTCAAAAACGGGATGGACGAGATTCGAACGACGATTCATCAGCTTTACGATGACTCCTTCCTACTCTCCCAAAAGATGGACGAGATTCTTCACCCACTTGAAGAGAAGGCGCAAGTCAATTATCAAAATACAATTTCGGATGAAATTCCAATCGGATTGAAGTACGACATTCTTACTATCTGTAAAGAGATGGCAACGAACTTTATGAAGTATTCAAACGGAAATCAAATCCAATTATTTTTACTAGAACAAAAACAACTACTACACGATTCAATATAAAGATAATGGAATGAGACGAGAAATGACACCTCGGGCATGGGCTTAACTATGATGAAAGAACTGGTGGAGAAACATAAAGAGGTTATGACATTACAAACAAATAACGGATATGACATCTTTATCCGTATCCCAAAACAGGAGGTCAACCATGATTAAAACGATTCTAGTCGATGACGACTTTCTAGTGCTTCAAGCGCTCGAGACGATTCTATCTGTTCAAGACCATATTGAAGTGGTCGGAACGGGTCAGGACGGCAAAGACGCGGTAGAACTGTACATCACTCATCAACCGGACTTAGTCTTGATGGATATCCGAATGGAACCTACTACCGGAATTGAAGCCGCAGAAACAATTCTAAAAGACTTTCCTGACGCGAAGATTTTGTTTTTAACAACCTTCCAAGACGATGAGTATATTACAAAAGCACTCTCCCTTGGTTGCAGAGGATATTTATTGAAGCAACATATTAAAGGAATTCTTCCCGCTATTGATGCGGTGATGAATGGACAAATCGTTTCACGACTCTACGATTGAAATGCCAGTAAGAAAAACCTTCGAGAAGAAATCGAGTGCTCATTTGCTGAGCGTGAGAAATGAACTGCTCTATTTAGTCGCTGAAGGATTCAATAATAAAGAAATCGCCGAGAAGATGTATCTCAGCGAAGGAACCGTTAGAAACTACTTATCGGCTCTGCTTGAAAAAGTTAGAATTGCGTGATCGTACGCAACTGGCGGTTTATTACTATAAAGAACTATAAGAAATACAAGCATCTCAAAGTTGAGGTGCTTGTTTTTTTGCAAGTAATTCGCTTGTGAATATTAATTTCAAATTTTTCCAAGAAACGGTAAATTTTTGTATAAAAAGCCCTCACACTGGGCTTCAGTTCTTTAAAGTTAACTAAGCGTTGTGCCATGTCTAATTCATAAGCACGAACTTCACGTGGTAAGAAGCGACGAATTTCGTCTTCGTTGTACCCTACTTGGAATCTCTTTTCGTCCAACATAATTGGGCGGCGTAATAATCCTGGGTTATTTTGAATCAATGAATAATTGATTTAATGGAACTTCATCCAAGTCAATTAATTCTTGGAATGCTTTTTGAACGAGTTGAAATAATCTCTTCCGTTCCGTCTCAGTCATTCGTAGGATGTTTTTAATTTCACAATTGTTAATAGTTTCTAGAAAATGTTTCTCTGTGTACGCGATGTTATGTTCTTCTAACCATGCAGAGCTTTGCGGCAAGATGTACAGCTAGGTGATGTATATAAAGTAACCACATACGTCGATGTCCTCCTCTTCTAAAGTCTTCAGTCTATCTACGTGTATTATTATATATGATATATATCTATATGATTTTGGATATTTTTAGATTTTCACAAACTTTTTCACTTGATGAAAAATTTAATGTTTCATAATATTTTTCACTCGCTTTCATTTCGTGATTGTGTTCAACAGAAAATCTCTGAATTCACAAACGTTGAAAACAGTTGTAAACTATTTTTTCATGAAAAATCCTATTGAAATAAGGTGTAATAAAACTAACAAATTAAGGAGCACTTTATATGTCTAAAAAGAATTTTTTCTCAGGCGTACAGCCTTCAGCTATCCCAACTATCGGGAACTATATTGGGCGATGAAAAACTTCGTTGCCTTACAAGAATGAGTATGATTGTACTTACTGTATCGTAAAACCAACACGCGATTACCGTTCCACAGATCCAAAGAAATTAAAAGAACAATACTGTTCACTTGCAGTACTACCTTGCAATTGGTCTTGACCTGGAAAAAGTCAACGATCTTCGTACAATGAAGTTCCTGGCATGCCCAAGCCGCATGGATCGTTCAATGTAATGTCGGCGTAGTGAATTAGGAACGGTATGACTCAATACAAAGATAAATCTCAAAAACAACAATCTGTTTCGCTGGTTTATTAACATACCCTCCTCTAATGGTAGCCGATATCGTTTTATATAACGCTGAGTGGTACCTGTTTGGAGAAGACCAAAACAACATATGGAATTAACGCGACTTCGTGGGAACGTTTGGAAACAGCCACTGGAAATAGCAACCACCTTACGTAATGCCAGAACCATTCATTCCAAAAAGCTGATGCACGTGTCGCATGAGCTTACAACACCAACGAGAGAAATGAGTAAATCAGATGCCAACGTAAAAGAATATATCAGCATGCTTGATGAACCTTCCGTGATTCGCAAGAAAATCAAGAGCGCTGTGACAGATTCGGCAGTGATTGAATTCGATCCAGCTGAAAAACCTGGCGTATCAGAACCTATTAACAATCTTCTTGCTTTCTGCGAAAGTATTGAATCACTCGTAGAACGCTCTAAGAGCGTTGGTACAGGCCAATTCAAAGAAGAATTAGTTGATGCAATTATCGCAAGTCATGGAACCAATCCAAGAACGTACTATGAGCTATTAAAATCAGATAAGTTAGAGTGAGATTCTTGATGAGGGTGCTAGAAAGCGAATTATGTAGCGAATAAGACGCTGCGCAAGATGGAAAAAGCGGTTTATAGTGAGATAAACCAAAGAAAGCTATCCGCTGACTTTCTAAATCATAAGTAAAGTCCTGCGACGTTATTATAGACTTAAAATACACCGGGTTGAGCCACTGGTCTCAAACCTCATCGATGCTCAAACAGATTCTAGAAGAATTTCTTCAATCTGTAATTCACATCGGTCGCAAACATTAATGGGTCATTATAAAGTCCGAGGACTCTTTTCTATGTATAAAATACCTTTCTTAGTTTATTTCTCGCTGAAGGGAAAAGGTGTGGTAACAAAAAACGCCAGGACAGTCCCTAGCATTTTCTATCGTTTGCTATTCTGCCACGAGCAGGCTGCACCGATGAGGATTCCATTATCCCCCTAATGGTTGATGCTTGTATATGCTCTAGAATATGTTAGTTCGTGATGATGAGTTCGCTAACTCTTCTTTTCACGAGTTCTATAAAGTCTGGGTTGTAGCTTGAAACACTACACTCGAACACTATGGTTTTTGGGTTCAGTAAGCGACCATTCCATGAGAACACTCATAATCCCATACTGTTTCTTCGATGATGCGATGAGCTGCCTCCTCACCATTGCGCCATTTATCAAAGACGTCTTTCGTTGTCACGTCTCGTCTTCGTAAATTCCGCCCTGTACACTCGATTCCGGACACCCGGCAAACGCTTCACCTTAACGCTTCGAGACATTCAAGTAGGGCAGCCCTTGACAAACCCACTTTCGCCCGAGAACCTTCCCCGCGTAAGGATTTGTATTGTTGACGATGTTGGTGGCTGCGATTCTGTTGATAGCGTTACGTATCCAAAACATGTCTGGGTTTTAGATTGAGTAATCGATATTCCATCAAGCGCTACTTTGCCCGTATTATGATTTTCACCGGTACGTTCTCGCACGTTTCCTTCAATCTTTCTACAATTGAAAGAAATTAGCCAGGGTATATTGTTTTGGAAAATCGCTACCCTGTTTTCCACATCTACCTCGGCCCTGTACTGTAATCCAACACGTATCTTTGGAATGCGTAAATCATGATCGTTGAGCACTTTATCCACCAGTTGGACCACTCTCGATACAAACTTCGGCACTCGCTGTTTTGGCTTTGGGCTTTGTGAACGACTAACGATCTCCATTCTCGTTAAACTCAGCGCAACCGCTACCTTTCGTCCCCAATATCAATACCAACCAAAGGACTTTCACGTCCTCCGTTCATTATGATTTCGCCAGCACTACACACCAAAATCGCTTCCCAGCTTCATCTTTGTACTATAACTATATACTACAGTGACAATCGTCTTTTCGCACAGTTTGAAAATGATAACTATCTTCTTTCAGTGCCGAGCCTGAAATATGATATTCGATTTGACAGTCGACACTAGGAGTTTATGACCTAAAGTCGCTGCTTTCCAGGGTCTCTTGGTCTTTCGAAGCTCAGCGGTAGGCCGTGCGGCTTACTCCGCGAAATCAGCATTTGACTATGCTGTCCCTCATCACTCGACCCCTGGATGCATAGCGGCTATCCGTGTCATCATTTTCAACGTCGTCTTCACCTCTTTCTCTCTGCTGGCCAAAAATTGTGTTGCTACTACAGGATACGATTGCAGCATCGCGTCTATAATGGAAACAGTAGTGAAGCGCATCGGATGAATGGTAGAGGAGTGCGAATGTCTGCTACTCCCTGCTTGAAGCTTTTAGCCGAAAGGCCTTGGAAGCTTGAGGCGTTGCCCTGCGCCACCATGTCGGTATATGGCTAAACACGATATTAAAGCAGGATGCCGTATCCTTTCAACTTTCTTCGAAGTTGAAAGCCCTCAATTTTAGCTGCAGAGGAGGGAAACAATGCTGTCTCCTCCCTATTCTAGGAATTCTGTGTGTGCCAGTTGAAACGCTGATAGACGCGTAGCCAGCTAAGTCACCAATGTGAGCTCTGAATACGTCATACATTGGTTGTCCTGCCCGCCCATCCGGTCCTGTGCTGGCTAATGAGACCAGTCTTGATTTGGTCCAGCACAGTTTGTTCGGCAACTGATGTCAGCAATTGTAGCATCTTCAGTTTCACCGAACGAACGGCAGACGAACTGCGAGTAAACGCAGCTTTTTGAGCCATTTCGGTTGCGTTGAATATGCTCAGTGCTAGTACCGATTTGGTTAACTTTTGATTTTAAGACTGGTGGCAAGTGCATGATTACTGCAGACAAATTTCCATTGGTAGATTAAGCAGACAAATGTCGTCACCTAACGCTAATTTGAAACTTTACCGCGCATGTTCCGTTAATCGATTTCCATCCATCCCAGTCGTTTACGTCGCAGCGTCTCTGATTGTGACGAAATTGTAGTGCTTTCAACCAATTCTGCTACGTATTCAACTCGTTCAGCCGAGTACGTTTAGCACCTTTTCACCTTCGAAGATTGTGTAATCACATACCGCTCACTGAAAGAAATCTAGATCAGCTTTCAGTCAATCTATGCCATCCCATCTTTCACCAGGTTCTACAGACTACTCGATTGCTGCTAAGATTGTTTCTTATCAGCATCTTCGGTTCTTCGAATGTTGGAAAGCGAAACCACCTTCGTCACCACCTGCAGACCTATAAACGCCACGGTCGTGTAGATAGCTTTCAGCGCGTAGATACTTCAGCAGCACCCCAACGTAAAGCTTCTTTTGAATGAAGAGCACCTACAGGTACAGATCGCGAACTCTTGGAATGCGATTTGGAGCATCTGAGTGAGATCCACCGCTCACCGTGTCATCATCTGGTGTTGGTAATACTTTAGTGTTGAAATCCGCTCATGTTGTAGCGTTAAAGGTTGGTCGAGTAAGTCAGCAGGTGCGTGCGACAGCGATAGTGATACGCCTTACAGGTGCGTGTAGCTCTGAATTTGTCGGATCTTTTGCTTGAAAGATACGATCTTTGATTTCGATACGTGGTTGTCGATGCCATTGTCGCCACGATCATCGGCGGGACTCAAGATAAGCTTCAGCGATAATGTTGGTAGCATGTGTCAACTACGCTGAACTCTCATGGCATGATGATTTGTCGCCACGTCCATCATCGTCTTAGTGCTCACCAGTTTGAGAGCCCTTGAAAGAACCATACCGCGTCCGGAATCGCTCCGGGCTTTCTGTGTAAACTTCAACTTCGATAGCTGTTCCACGATGGTCTCAGTACTCTCTGCTAATACATCTGTAATAAATGGCGTGACGACAGCTCTTTAATATTTACTAGGTATTATTTTAATCGAAAATCATCCAGAGTTTCAGCACTTTGGAAGGAGATTCTTTATTTTCGATTTAATGATCTCACCAGTCATTTCTTCTGGTTTAATATCCTTCGTGATCAAGCATAGTTGAGACAACGTCTGCGACGTCCACCTCGCGTGATCGTGCACCTTTCTTCGTAGCAATCTCTGGTACTGGCACGTTATTCATGCGGTAGTGGTAGTTCCTTCTGGTGTAATCTGCTGCTTTCTGAGTTACCGTGGTCAGCAAAGATAATTGCGCCACCGCCTTTTTCAAGGATGGCGTCAACAACTTTACCCGTAGTTTTCATCCACCAGCGTCAATCGTTGATTGTTGGTTCTTTTCTTTATTCTGAGTGCCCAGCGTGTCTGGCTCACGAAGCTGAAGATGATGGGCATCATTTCACTCATTGATGATTGAGTTGTATAATGCATCTCCTACTGTAAGCACTCATTTCGGTTTCAAGTCGTAAGTTGCAACCTTTGAGAAGCGGAATCAAAATACGGTTTTCGCCAGGGAATTCTTCATTACGTCCACCATCTCGCGAAAGAATGTCAACGACGGATATCAGTCCTCGCAATAAGCCGCACTGTCAAAGGCCTGCTTTAGATAGCGCTCACCAAGAACGTTTGTCATTGGGATTGCTGGAATGCAGCTCGCTTCCCATGCTTGGGTCTCTCAAAGTCATTGTCACTGATTTAGCGGTTTGTAGCACGCTTTGCTCTGATCAAAGTTTGCTCCCTCTTTGCTCCAGTGGAATGACGTGATAATCGATACGGTCAGACAGTGCGACAGAAGGGTTCGCTCATTGCATCGCTGCTTTCCACCCTTTGCCATTGGTTTGCTACTTTAATTTCGATTACCGATGGAAGAACACATTCGTTCTGTCAAACGTCTTGTGCATAGCGATCTCTGATCGCCAGCTTGCCCAGCGCTGTTTAGTTGTGGGCCTTCGCATGTGGTGTCTGCATCAGCTATTTCGCGTTGCTCTCGAAACGTCATGTCACATGGTCCATTGCATAGTAACGACGAGCACCGTTATGCGATTTCTCCAGTCACGCCTCTTCAGCTAATTTGTCTTCTAATGTTTTGATGTGGAGAAGGACCAGCTTTTAGGGTCTACGTCACGTCCATCCATGAATGCATGAATGTACACTTTGTCGATTCCTTTTGCTTTAGCTGTTTCCACTAATGCTAATAATGGTTGATGTGGCTGTACTCCACCATCAGGATAATAATCCGAATAAGTGTAATGCAGAGCCATTTTCTTTTACGTGGTTTAAATGCACGTTTAATGCTGGGTTTGGTCGAATTCAGCATCTAAATCGCTTTTGTCGATACGAGTTAAGCTTTGGTAAACGATGCATCGTCCAGCACCGATGTTTGTATTACCATTCTGAGGTTCCCATTTGGCCATCTGGTGAGACCACATCTAATCCAGAAGCTTTTAATATGTATGAGAGAAATTCGTTATAATAACGATCAAAATTTGGTTTTTTTGCTTGTGCAACGGCATTACCTTCAACTTCTGGTCTCCATCCGAAACCATCTAAGATAATGATTTGCAACTGATTTTGCCATTATTTTACTGCCTCAATAAAAGCTAAGAATGAATCTGGTTGTAAGCTTGCTCACCTACAAGAGCTCCGTCCCATCTGGACAAGCCATGTATTCAGCAATGTCCTGGTTTTACAGATGCACTGTATTGAACGCGAACTACTTTGTCAGCAGCTTCTTGACCGAAGTCGCTGCTACAACGTCACGAACAACTTTTTACACATTTTTGAGCGTCATCTTGAGATGCTGATTTACCAGTTCGATAGCCCAGATTGGTTCATAAGCAATCACTAATGATGATACTTGCTCGTTTTGATAAACCTTTCAATGCTGCAGAAACTTTGTCCCCTACAATTCTGAGCTTTTTCCTACTTCGTAGTTTCTGAAAAGGTTTCACCACAACGAAATGATTGGTGTTAAGCCGTTTCTGAAAATAGCATGTGCTTTTGTTGTTATCTTCGTCAGTTTTCATTAAGAGTACTCACCGACGTTCTGAGTGGCCGATAATCACTGCGTGGTGCGCCCATTCAGCTAATACTTTGAGGATGGTTTCACGAGTAAAGCACCCGCATCTTCGATAGCGTTTTCAGCGAGCTGCTTTGCAGATTCTGATCCTTTCGCATGTTCTAATAAAGTGACTAAGTCAGCTGCAGGAGCGAGCAATAGCACTTTTCTACACGCGTTCGCCTGAAGGTAATTTACACCAACAACATGGCTTCACACAAAGCTTGAGGTTTTCTTTTGGGTTTTTGTTCATTTCCAGTTTCCGGCGCTTAATAGTGGTTTACGCCCATGCGCACAACATCTCCTTTTTAAATGTTTAAAGAGTATTTATCGCGATAGCGCAACACCTGGTGAGTTTCTTTACCTTCTAGATATTCTAGAAGCTCCTGCCTGTTGAAATGTGAGTGGATTTGTCAGCGCAGCCTGGTGAGAGTTGCGGCAGCGAGCTGAGTCCCCACCACACCGATGATTGTAGTTGCGCTCTTTTGGGTTAGCGATAGCTTCACATGCATGGTTCCTTTAGCAAAGTTTGGTGATTCGGGTACACCCATTGGTCCATTCCGTCTACAGTTTTGCATCTTTTAAAGTGGCTTGCAAATGATTCCAGCTGTCTTGGGTCCGATATCTAAACCTTCTTGGTCTTAACAGGATTTGCGTCTGAAGCAGCGAGTGTGCTTCACCTGCATCGTTAGAATTCTTTAGCAACAACGTTATCGATTGGTAACGCTAATTTGTCGCCAGCTTTGTCCCACCAATTTCTCTTTGCTAATTCTTGCGCGGTCTAATTCTATTAATGAAAGACCAACTTCGACGTCATTGCTTTGAAGAATGTGTAATAGTCGATCTCACCGATAAGAACTGTCAGCTTTTGTCTAATAAGCTGTTGATTAACACGATCTTGTCGAAACTTTCGCTCCACCTAAAGATTTGCCACGAATGGACGTTCTGGGTTATCTACTGCACCACCGATAGAACTTGATTTCTTTTTCCATCAGAGAATCAGCAGCTGTTCTAATTGGCTACTTAATGCCCAACGTTTGAAGCATGCGCACGGTGAGCTGTACCGAAGCATCGTTAACGAATAAGTCGCCCTAAAGGCCCAATATTTTACCTAATTCAGGGTCGTTTTAGATTCTTTCTTGCCATCTAAATCTTCCGAAACAGTATTTTTCGAATAATAAAACACTCGCCATCTTTAAGAGCATTAATAGCAGCTTCCGACTTTTCTCCACGAGTTTCTGGACGAAAAGTCACTGGTTTTCTAACAACTCAGATAAGCGTTCTGCAACTGGACGTAAGCTCAATTTAGCTTTGTCTTCTTCCAGATTTCTTTTACCTAAGTGAGAAATAGATCGCTTTAGCGTTGCTGATCGTTAAGTATTTGATTGTTGGCAATGCTTGAACGATGCGGTTATCGTCTGTAATCACGCCATCTTTCGAAAGGAACGTTAAGTCACCCGAACTTCGACTTTCTTTCCTTCAACGCTGAGTCTGTAGCGATGTAGCCATGGAAATAGCACTCTACCATTTTTATTTGGAGCAGTCGTACTACGTATGAAACAGGGCGAGGCAGCAGTGCTTTCATCGCCCCTGATAGATACGATGAGCCTAAATCTGTAGTTTGATTATAGTTTTTGCAGTATTGTGAGAGTACGAACTAAATTGTGCGTGTGTGACATTTCAGATTTTATCCTTTTACCACGCAACAGTTTTAACTTCAATTGTTTGTACGCGCAGTCATTACTTTGGTTTGGGATTGCATCAGATACGAGACCATAAGCGCACGTACGATATCCAGAAGAATGCGAGTTGGATGCTTCCAGGTGTATTCGTAAGATTCGTTAAGCTAGTTAACGTTTCATAGCTGCGTTGAGTTTTGCTTCAGCGGTAACTGAGCTCTAAAGCTGTTACTAATTGAGTTAATGAGCACTGTTGGAACAGGACGTTGTCGCAGCTCCGTCTAATTTTCCGTTTGATTCTGGGATATGCCAATCCGATGGCTGGCATGACACCTGTTGTGTTAGGAACGATATTGTTAATCGCTGCGACTGCGCAGGCATGACGTAAGTCACCTTTTAGCGTGAGTGCGTCTAATGTGTTTTGGTCACTGTGTAACCGTGGTTGTTGTCATTAAACCTTCAACGATACCGAATTTATCGTTTAATGCTTTAGCCATTGGAGCTAAGCAGTTTGTAGTCATGAAGCGCCAGAATAACAGTTTCTTTTGACCTGTTAAAATGTTGTGGTTTGTGTTGAATACAACTGTAGGAACGTCATTTCCGCCAGGAGCAGAGATAACAACGCGTTTAGCGCCAGCTTTTAAGTGTAATTCAGCTTTTTCTTTAGAAGTGAAGAAACCAGTACATTCTAATACGATATCAACGCCTGGTTCACCCCCATGGTGATTCTTCAGGTTACGGTTGCAAAGTGCTTTAACTTCTTTACCGTTAACGAGCTCCATCTAACGCTTCAGCTTCACCGTTGAAACGTCCTCGGTTGAATCATCAGCTGCAACAAGTGAGCTGGTGCTTAGCGTCTGTTAAGTCATTGATTGCAACAACTAATCCTTCCACATCTCGAATACGGCGGAATGCTAAACGACCGATACGTCCGAAACCGTTAATACCAACTTTAACTGTCATATAGTTTTTCCTCCTAGGAATTTTTATTTTATTTTTTGCGGGTTGCCCCGTTCAAAACCAACTCTGATGTCTCCTTGTCAATCACAAACCAGGTGCGATCCACTGGAGCTAATTTGGCATATGCTTTTAAAGCAGCTGCCTTCTCTGCGCCTTCCACAACGGCAATCGAGATGTGGAATCGTCAGATAAATCACTAAGATGCGAGCCCTACTCATTGGGATTTTTAACACACATTTCCTTCTGCATCGAAGAAAACAACCGAACGCTTCGTCAATTGCTTTCTTCTCTTTTAACGTAGCCATTTTGTTCTGCAGTTAGGCCACGTCTCTCTCCATTATAATAGCACTTTGCCCCAACGCTATATATACGAAACCTCCGCCTTTTTCATGAGACCTATCGTCTTTTGCGACTGAAGGTTCTTGCATTAGCGGTGCAGTATGTCGCCTGTTGGACATGTTCTGGAACAAGAGCGCTTCATGATGAGCGCCAATTCCAGTCGCCATTTTCTCACTGACATTGTTGCCTGAATCAGCATCGCCCAAACATTCCTCCTCTTGCAGGAACAATCGTAAGGTCTCGGTTCACTCGAAATTTCTTTTGTGAACCCTTCGCTGACACGGACCATCGTTTGAGCTCCAGTGATGGCGATAATGGAAGCATCAAGCGGTAAGAGAACATCCATAATCTCTTGAACCAACTTAGATGTTTTTGTCAGTTCTAACTACTGCATATTGAACTCCTAGTGCTTTTGCCACTTCATGTTCTACCAGACTCATCTGGATAAAGTTGTTTTTTAAATCATCCGACCGTTCTAATATAAATTCACCAACTTCTGTCAGCCGCATCCCCGAGCCTTGTACTTCAATGAGGTCTAATGCTTTCATGTACCTCACATTCATTACGAAGGGTGCGTTCGGACATCTGAACCGCTTTTGCAAGGAGCTCTTCGTCCAATCGGTTGATACGTTGCGATGGCTTGTAAATACGGAATCGCGTTTGAAGAGCGACTCTGCTTTCTGGAACCAATAGATGAGATAGATTAAGATAATTCATCGAAACCTTCCTCAATCATCTCCAGATAGGGTCGAATATCGTCCCACTTATTTCCAGTATCTTTGAATCCATATTTCTGAACACATTTATATTTTAACACAAAATAGCAGAAATGCAACCGTGCTCAGATTACAATTTGGTTAAGATTTACGAGTACAGGGACTCATTTTGTCCCTATTTGCTTACTAGCCTTTTCATGGCAGTTTCTCCGTCATCCATCACAAAGAAATTTCTACATGTGCTCCGACTTTTTGTGCCATCTCTTTTCAGATATAGGATTGAGGATTATGAGTTACCTGTAACCAACCTTGACAAAGATGTTCTGGTTTTTGTCCCAACCTTTTTCTGCAATTCGGTACGTGAGGTCCGGACATCAGTCTCAACTCTGTAACATACCGCCACCTCCCTTTAACGCGAGCTCTATATCTGATAGTCTTTTCGATAGTCCTCGCAATCCAATGACAAGTCGTGCTATTGAACGCTTCAGATTCTGATCCATTTTTAATAGCCTCCTCTTTAGTATCTCACAGCTGGAATATTCAATTGAGTCTGCTGATTTGTTCCCCCACATTTCAAGTATTGCCGGAACAATCCCTCTTTATCCAACAGTTTAAACAGCAAGCATACCTTCTCCTTTATAGCTTCATCTTTACTCAAGTTCAAATACTCTGAACTAATTTAACTATTCTTCATAACTTTCCCTCCCACTTAAACATTACATATTTAGTAGTACCATATAGTAATGTCTCTCTCTCTTATCTTTTGCTCTCTTTTTAAAAATAAACGAATTGAACTTCTTCTCCTTTATACTCTGATTTTTCCAAAACTTTTTAGTTTTATAAAATTAGATACACTTAGAGAAAAGAACGTCGCCTTAGTGTAGTGGATATCACCTGAGTTCGGTTCTCGTAACAGGGTTTCGACTCCCCTAAGGCACTACAATATACTCCACGCTACAAACATTGTTTTGTAGCGTTTTTTTTAAAAAAAGCCCCGGATTTCTGGGCTTTTCATGTAGAATGAATCACCTAAGTGAGTTATTCGTCCTCCTTGCCAGCTGCAAATAATCTACACCTGCAAGGGTGACGCTTTGCACTGAAACAGCAGATAGATTCCACACCTG
>BNJU01003547.1_pt1 | contig 26375 bp, 40 predicted proteins | sample 8539281 | NCBI WGS metagenome assembly BNJU01 (sample SAMD00202456, study PRJDB9452) | human saliva metagenome | isolation source: human saliva | place: Japan
AAAATAACGCCACAAATCATTTAAATATAAGTGTTTGTGGCGATTTTTAGATGTGGTTTGAGTACAAAATGAGTGCAAATTTAAATTTTTGGAGGCGGTTTAAATGGATGATAAAGCTAAAGAGTTTTGGATTAAATTTTGCAATGAAAAGAAGTTATCTAAAGACGTAAAATATGAAGCTTGGAGTTTTGGAAATACTAAAGAAATGGCTGATGAATTGGCGGAATTAGTTAATTGTAAAATTAAGACAGCTATGACATCAGCATATGAACTATATGAAGCCGGAGAGCATATTCCACAGGTGGGAGAATATAATATTATTCTCAACGGCTCGGGAGAGCCTGTGTGTATTACTCAAACAAAGGTAGTGTATATCATGCCTTATAACTTAATTACACCTGAACATGCATGGCATGAAGGTGAAGGTGACAGAAGCTATCGGTATTGGAGAGAGGTTCACGACAGATTCTTTTGTGAAGAATATAAATCGATCGGCAAAATTTTTTATGAACAAGCACCTATGTTATGCGAAGTATTTGAAAAGATTTATTAAATAAATCCCGGGTTGTTTAAATCATTGAATAGTGTATCTGGGACCATCTAATCGGGCATACTCAATCATTTATTAGCGTTGGTTCGTTGGATTTTAAAAATGAGGCAGAAGCATTATTAAAATATGTAAAGACTAAATTTACAAGGACAATGTTAGGAGCATTAAAAATAATGCAGGATAATAAAAAAATCAACTTGGGTAAATGTTCCGATGTAGGACTTTTCTGGGAAATCAGATATAGACTGGTCTAAGTCAATACACTAAATAGATTTGCAATTATATAGAAAAATATAATTTGGGTAATGAAGAAATTCAATTTTTTTAGAAAGTAAGGTTCAATCTATGGAATAATATAAATGAAAAAAATTTTTAACCGATATAAGCTTTCGGAAGAATAAAAAGAATATACAAAAATCTTCAATAGAGGATATGTAAGGAGGAATATAAAAAAATGAGCGTACAATCTGAATTAAAAAAATTCAACGATAAAAATTATAGCAGATTTTTGAAGTAAAAGAAGAATTAAGTGCTAAGAGAGATATATTACTTGGTAAACTAAGGAATAACGATGATTTACCTTCATTTAAGGAACTAAATCAAGGTAGTTATGCAATGTGTACAGGTATCGAACCTGAAGATGATAGCGAATATGATATTGATGTAGCTTTAAGATTTTATGCAAACAAGGATGATCATGATCCAATTGAACTAAAAGAAAAGATTTGTGAAATTCTAAAAAATCATACAGACTACGGTGCTGAAATTAAGAAACCGTGTGTTACAGTTACTTACAAAAAGGCTGGTGAAGCCAAATTTCATGTTGATTTAGTTACCTATCTTTATGCTGATAAAGATGATGAAAATAGTCAATTGTATATAGCAAAAGGAAAAGACAAAGACTCACAAGAATGGGAAGAAGCAGATCCTAAAGGATTGGTTGACTATATAAACGATAGTGTGGAGGTTGGAGAAAAAAGAAATCAATTTAGAAGGGTTGTTAGATATTTGAAGAAATGGAAAAAAATATAAAATTTTTCAAATACTGGTCATGCTAATCCACCTAGTATAGGTATCACGTTGATTGTCGCTGACAATTTTTAATTATTGTGAAGAAGATGACTTAAACTCTTTAATTGATGTTGTAAATACCATAGTTAATAAGTTTATCTATGTTAGGACAAATGAATTTGGAAGGCATTTGTATAGAATATCTTTATTATTACCATATATCTTAAAGTTTAAATTTGGTAATGATGTTTTTTTGGAAAAATGAGTGATGCTCAGATGACGGATTTTAAGGATAAAATTGAAAAAAATTAAAAAAAGATCTCGTAGAAGTTAGAGATGAAGTAGATGAACTAGAACAATATAAGAAATTAAATAAAATTTTTTTGGAGATGACTTTGAAATTCCTGAAGCCAAAAAAATTCAGCTAAAAAGCAATTTGATTATATTCCATCTTCTAGTGCTTCTGGAACGGAGTAATTAATGATGAACTGCACTGATATTAGCAATGTTGTATTGGATAATAAGCATATTTCTGAATCAGATGTTAGGAAAAAAATGAAATATTTAATGGGCAAAAGTTATGCTTGGATTATTAGATGCAAGCTTGATGTATTGAAGAAGTGGATACCTATTGTAATAGGTATCCCTGATGATTGGGAATTAAATTTGTTTGATTTCTATTTGATTGATGAATTGCCGTTTATACCTCATATAGATAAAAAAAGGGAAATTATGCTTATTTGATTTAGAAGGCACAATAATTTATCCGGAATTTGAAGGGCTTCTTAAGCAATGTATTGTAAAAGGCGAAAAAAATTAATTGAAGATGGAATTTCAGGTAAAAAAATAAAGAGGATTTTATAAAGGAATTTGATTCGTATTTTGCATTGCTCAGGGATATATCAATTGCTCATGTATCACTGCCAATTGAGAAGAAAGCTACAAATATAAAAATTTTTGTGAAATAGCACCAAAAAGTAAGCGAAGAAAGAATGAGTCATTTGCAGCGTATAAAAAAAGAAAAAAATAATGTAAAATATTTTTGCCTCTACTAATCAAAAAGATTTTTGATACTTGGGGGAAAAAAAAAGTACACAAAAAAACGGCATCTACCTTTACATTAATTCACTTGAGTATATATACCCTCCTAATATTTTTTTGATTATAAGCTTGATGAGTTTTTTTAAATAGACTATTGAGTTTTTATAGACTTTGAGTGTTTCAATAAATTGGAAGGTAAATGCAGTAACAAATTAATATTGGTTTTTGAAATAAAACAAGATGATATTACAGTAAATACTTGCGGATTTATGGTTCAGAATCCAAAAATTTTTTTAGCAAAAGATAAAGTTCAACTCGTATCTTTCACCAGAATAATCCCCCTTTCAATTCAAAGACTAGATGTAGATTATTTATCTAGTAGAATTTCTTTTTTTACCAAATGAGGTTGTTAATAAATCTATTTTTATTGATTGGGTGTGGCTCTATTGGTGGCTATGTATTTCATGATTTAATTAAATCAGGGTATAAAAACATAACTCTTGTTGATAACGACATATTGAAACCAGAAAATGTATATAGGCATTTTTCTTGGGATAGAATCAACTTATGGTTATAAGGTAGTATCTTTAGTTAACTATGCAAAGAAGACATTGCCAGAAATAAATGTAAAAAGCAATTTCAGAAAAAAATAGAAGATGCAATAATTGATTGTGATTTAAAAATTTGATGATTTTTGATTATATTGTCTCTGCTACAGGTAATCATACGCTAAATATATGGTTGAATAGATATCTATTGGAAAATAAAAATTCTGAAAACAGTATTTTATATATGGAATGAGCCTTTAGATATAGGTTGCCATGTTGCGAGAATTAATATTAAAGACGGAAATGATTATCGAAATATTTTTTTAGTATCAATTATGACGGAATACTAGATTTATCTTCATATGTTAAAAAAACGGACAAGTTTTTTTGCTAAAACGTATTCTGGATGTAATGGTACATTCATACCTTATGGCTCAACATTATCAGTTGAAAGTTCAATTTTATTCATGGATTTATTTAAGCGAGAGATAGATGGCAGGATAAGCAATAATGTTATTACTTCTAAAAAAAGGGAGATGATTACTATCTTACTAAGGCAGGTTTTTTTCTGTTTCGGATAGATATATAAATCAAAAAGAAAAAAATATCTAGAAGTGCCATTATGTGATTTAGGAAAGGATGATATATAGGGGTGAGCAATGATATTGCGATTATTGTAAATAAGAGAAAAAAATCAAAGTATGCCACAACATAACACATACTTTATTTGAATATATACAAAAAGGCTTTTTCTCAAAGGAAGCTGGTGGGATTTTTGATAGGAAAAGAAAATAAATCTAATGAAAATATAATAATTAATCATATAACTGTTCCGATGCCTAAAGATGAAAGGAAACACAACAGATTTATAAGAAAAGATAAGAGGCATATAGAATTGTTTGAAAAATCTTTATAAAAAAAGTGATGAGACTTTCAGATATATAGGGCGAGTGGCATACTCATCCTGAAGCAATACCTAATTTTTTTCATACCTAGATTTAAAAAAATTGGAAGAAGATTAGCAAGGATTCAAAGAGTGATGTTAAGTTTTATCATATAATAGTAGGATATGAAGCCATTAGAATATGGGAAATAAATAATACATTACAAGTTAGATTAATAAATACTATTTTTCTGGAAGGATGTGGGTGGAAATTGATAGTGAAAAAAATATAAAGAACTTTATATTAGATTCAGCAAGAGAATTAATGCAAATATTCTCTCTGATTATTTGTTTAATAGCTCCAACGATTGTTAATCTGGCTGGAATAATTAAAACACTTTTTGGGTGATGTGAGCCCTACGATAGAAAAATGCAAAAATATTATTATTTAATGATTTCTGGGAATTGGACTATGGGATGTCTAATTGCAGTATATGTTTTTATTTCATGTCATTAGAAAATCAAATAAAGAGAAAATTTATAATAAAGGGAATATTTATCATAATAAACCATATTGCTGGTATTGGTTGTGTTCAAAGATATTAGGATATGAAAAATGCAACTTAATCTTAGTGCCAATATATACTCAATATAAGTTGATTCTTAGAGACACCTTTGAAGAATATCCTTTTGAAGAAGGCGTTTTTTTCCACAGAAAGAATACCAGATTAATGTTGAAAGAAACATGAATGAAACAAATCCTAACTCTAAAGATGTTAATTTAATAATACAAGACACTTATCCTATCTCTGACAACCAAATACCTTCCAATTTCAAACCAAATACTACTATTTCGGTGAAAAAGAGATTTTTTTCGAGATTTGGTGAGAGAATATATTCTAAAGAGCTTGTTGATACTATTGTTGAAGAGATAAGAAAAATTAAGTGACGATGTAACCCTTTAATATTTTTTTCAACTACGAATCCTAAAAAAATACATTCGAAATTGTAAAGAAAGCTATATCTCTTGCAGAAAGAGGAAATGTTAAACATGTTAATGTATTTCAACAAAATAGGGATGGAGAGAAATTTTTGATAATAAGCCACATAAAGTCATGTAGGCGTTTTTTTCAACAACATGAAGTTCATGCTTGCAAAAAAATCAGATCAATAGAAATAAATTGGATAATAAGGATAAATCCAATAATAAAAAACTTGATTTTATGCCATTTATACAAAATGATATCAATGGACATATTGAGCTTGTGTAAACAAAATAACGCCACAAATCCTTTAAATATAAGGGCTTGTGGCGATTTTGTGTGTAGTTTGAGTACAAAATTAGTACAAATTAGAAGTTCCGGAGGGTGACTTATGAGTGATGTTATTCTTGAACAGTTAAAATCAGATGATAGGGAGCAATTTATATTAGATAATCAGGAAGCATTTAATTACGGTGCAATGGAGGAGTTTGGTCTTAGAGATAACCACTTCGAAGAAGATGGACAAATTATTTCAAGAAAGACAATTGAACGCTCTATTGCCAACGGAAAGGCTTATCGTATCATTTACAATAATAAAAAAGTCGGTGGAATTGTAATAAATGTTAAGGGTGAAAAAGGTGAATTGGATTTGCTGTTTGTTGCTCCAAATGTTCACGGTAAGGGAATTGGATATGCGGCATGGCGTGAGATTGAAAAAATGTATCCTAAAGTAAAAATTTGGGAGACGGTAACCCCATATTTTGAACAACGCAATATTCATTTTTATGTTAACAGATATGGCTTTCACATTGTAGAGTTTTTTAATAAGCATCATCCCGATCCTAACGAAAAGGACAGTATGGATGAAGAAATCGATTCACAATTTAGAGATGGGATGTTTAGATTTGAGAAGAAAATAGATTAGCATATGAACTATATGAATCCGGAGAGCATATTCCACAGGTGGGAGAGTATAATATTATTCTCAACGGCTCGGGAGAGCCTGTGTGTATTGCTCAAACAAAGGTAGTGTATATCATGCCTTATAACTTAATTACACCTGAACATGCATGGCATGAAGGTAAAGGTGACAGAAGCTATCGGTATTGGAAAGAGGTTTACGACAGATTCTTTTGTGAAGAATATAAATCGGTCGGAAAAAATTTTTACGAACAAGCACCTATGTTATGCGAAGTATTTGAAAAAGATTTATTAAATAAATCCCGGGTTGTCTAAATCATTGAATGGTATAAAAACAAGGCACATAACTTTAAGACTTAGAATCTTTCAGATATGTGCTTTTTCTGTGCTTATTTATACCGAAAGAAACTTTTGCTCTGATACCACCTCTGTAGAACCTTATATTATTTTATTCAAATGGAATACAATCTTTTCATGCTGTCGGGATAGTTCACTTTTCAATACTTCTTTTGTAATTTCGTTATTCTTATAGTTTGATTTCATTTCTTTCCAATTGTCAAGTATATCGTAAAAAAATTAGATGTAACTATTGACATTATAACTGTGGAGCGATAATATAGCTTCACAAGATGAAACAACAAAGATTACATCAATACAATAAATCAAATTCAGGAGGAAATTATCATGACAAACAAAGAGAAAGCATTGGCACTTATTAGTACATTTGCATCAGGAGATACAATGAAGGCAAGGAAACTTCTTGCAGAGGGTTACATTCAGCATAATCTTGCTTATGGAACAGGAAGAGATGCTTTTGTAGGAGCAGTGGAATATCTTGCTTCTGCCCCGGTTAAAACAACTGTTAATAATGTTCGTGCATTTGAAGATGGCGATAAGGTGTTTCTACAAACGGTATATAATTTTGCAGGAGCAGGAGAGCAGGTAGCATTTGATATTTTCAGATTTGACTCAGAAGGAAAGATTGCAGAACACTGGGACAATCTGGCTACAAAAACTGAACCTAATCCGTCAGGACATACACAGATTGACGGAAACTTAGAGAAGAAAGATGTGGATAAGGAAGATACAAGAAAGGTTGTAGAGGGATTTGTAGGGGATGTCCTTCGTGGAGAAAATCCTGATAGGCTCACTTCATACTTCGATGGAGATAATTATATTCAGCACAATACAGCAATTGCTGACGGACTTTCAGGGCTTGGTGCTGCACTTGAAGCGTTGGCAAAACAGGGAATACAGATGATATATAATAAGACTTATTTTGTATTGGCTGATGGAGATTATGCACTTGCAGTAAGCGAAGGAACATTTGGGGGTGTGGCAACATCCTTCTATGATTTGTTCCGTGTGGAAAATGGGAAAATTGCAGAACACTGGGATGTTATGGAAACCATAGCTGACAAAACTACTTGGAAAAATCAGAATGGAAAGTTCTAATGTAACTATTGATATTACAATATAAAGAGTGTAGAATGACGGCAGGAAGTATAAATACAAATCCTGTTATCATTCGAAAATTCTATCACAGCTCAAAAATGCAGGACTAATTAAGGTAGCAAGGGGTACAGGAAAATTATGATGGAAGCGAAGAATTATTTGAAATATATAGTAGACGAAATTCATACAGTCATAGTTGCCACTGTAGATAGCGAAGGTCTTCCGGTTACAGCGGCTATTGATATGATGGATGCAGATGATTCAAGTTTATATTTTTTGACCGCAAAAGGTAAGAACTTATACGATAGATTATCGGACAGGAAATTTCTTGCATTTACAGCTATGAAAGGCGAGGACACAATGTCACGAGTGGCGGTATCTGTTAGAGGGAAAGTTAGAGAACTTGGATATGAAAAAATCCCTGAGTTATTTGAAAAGAACCAATATATGTATCAAATATATCCAACTGTTGAATCAAGAAAAGCCCTGACAGTATTTCAAATTTATGAAGGTACAGGAGAATGGTTTGACTTATCTAAAAAGCCTATAGAGAGAGCAAATTTTTCTTTTGGAGTTAAAATAGATGAAATGAAAGGTTATTTTATTATGGATGATTGTATCGGATGTGGTAAGTGTGTGGAAGTTTGTCCACAAGATTGCATTAACCAAGAGACCATATCCTATGTAATTGAGAATAAGCATTGTCTGCATTGCGGTAATTGCTTAACGGTTTGCCCGGTTGGTGCAGTGGAAAGAAGGTAAAAATGGAGAAAAATATAAAATTTGTATTTGAAGGAGAATATTGGACATACTAAAATTGGGTCTGTAGGACTCATTCAAAGAATGATACAGTAAAAGCACATAACTTTAAGATTGGTTCTTTGTCAAGTGTTGGGGTGAGTTGATTTTTTAGCCCACTTTTTATATGTGGTTTGAGTGTTAATTTAAAGTTTTGGAGGCAGTTTAAATGGATGATAAAGTTAAAGAGTTTTTCTACAGGCCCGGACTAAAAGATGGACTGAATATGAAAAGTACAGTAAAATCTATATTAGAAATGTTATCGGGAAATATTCGTGGAGGTAAATAAAGCATGAAGAATGAAATTGTATTATTTACAGATGGTGATATTAATATAGAAGTTCAAATCAATCCTGAACTGGAGACCGTTTGTCTGACACAAAAACAAATGGAAGTATTGTTTGATGTTAAACACGCTACAGTAAGCGAACATATTTCAAATATTATTGCTTCAGGAGAACTGGATGAGACTTCTGTCGGTTTTTCCGACAGAAGTACAGGTGGAAGGAAACCTAAAATTTATAATTTAGATATGATTTTTGTCTGTCGGATATCGAGTTAATTCAAAAAGAGGTATAGCTTTTCAGAAAATGGGCAAATAATATTCTTAAACAGTATATTTTTGAAAGGCTATGCAATCAATGAAAAGCGTCTTCAGATGCTGAAGAAAACAGTTGATATTCAGCCAAGGATGATTGCAGATGCACTTGATATAGAGGAAAAAGATGTGCTCAGAGCTGTGAATGAATACACGGATGCATTGATTCTTTTGGATCAATATGATCATCAGGCATTAAGTAAGCCGGAGGGAAGTACTCCGGTATACCGCATTCACAGTATGAGAAGAGACACCTCCTCAAGTATAGTTTTTTGTGGAACTGGGGACTTGGAGGTTTTTTTATTATAATAAAAAAAATGTTGAGATTGGTAATACCCAACCCCAACATTAATTATACAATAAATTTTTTTATGTTATGTGTACTTGCTTTGATACTTACTATCAAAAATTATTTATTTATATATCTCTTCGCTTTTCTGTCATCAGAGCTAATGGAGTACATATCAATACAATGATTGCTCCTACAATAAATACATTATCAAATGCTGTGCTCAATTGCTCATTTTTTTCTTCGACAATAGTATTAAGAGAAGCTGTTAATTCTTCCTTTTGAGCTAATAATTTAATAGCTGTGCCAACCTTGACCTGCCCTCCGGATATAGTTTTCAAACTACTTGATAATTGAGGGACACTTGAACTAACGGTTTCAACTCCATTAATCAATGACTGATTTGCATCATAAATCTTTCTATAATCACTTCCGTTTTTAGGTTCCGGAAGATTATCTGTCTTTTTAGCAGATGCTTTGATTGTCTCAACCATACTACTTTGTTTGGTTGAAATATTATTGCTATCCTTTGTAGTCTTGAAAGTTTTTTCAATTTCATCCTTAGCAACTTTTTTTACATCTGTTGATAAAACACGTGTTTCAATATGGTTGTAGGCTGTTTCCTTAATTTGTGTTTTAGCAATGTTGACATTACTATTCAAAATGGTAACCAAGAGAGCAATACCTATAGCTTGCCCAATATATCTGGAAGCATTAACGATACCTGACCCAATTCCAGCCTTATTAACCGGTAAATATTTTACAGATGATGTTAATGCCATTGCCATAAATCCCAGTCCTAAGCCAATAATCACATTACAACAAACAATGATGCTTTGCGAAGTATTATACTGAACAAGACTAAGCATAAATAGACCACCTGCTGTAATAACCAATCCGATACTGATAAGTAATCTTGCACTAATTGTTTGGTACATCTTAGTTGCTAAAGGCATACCTACTACAATAGCTAAAGAGGCAGGAATAATAAGATATGCCGAATGTAAAGCAGAAAAGTTGCGAACATTTTGCAAGAAGTAATTTAGAATCAAGGAAGGTACGATAATCGCAAATCCGAAAATCATATAAATAATGCTTGAAGATGTGAATGTACTTTCCTTAAATAACTTCAATTCAATAATAGGTGATTTTACTCTTCTTTCGGTTAAGATAAGAAGAAATAGGCCTATAACACTAATAACAAAACTAGATATGATGGTTTGCGATGTCCAGCCATACTCGCGACCTTCCAATAAACCAAATGTAAGTCCACCTAAAGTACAAGTAAGAAAAAAATCATGCCTAGCCAGTCAATATTTTTTTGTAATTGTTAAATCATATGATTCTTTTGTCCCCACGAGGATCATTAAGAATGCAAAGATGGCGATTGGAACATTAATACCAAAAATCCAATGATATGTTGTCCAATGGATAATTAAACCACCGATTACCGGCCCTCCCGCTGCAGCTAAGGCACTAAAGGCACCCATAATAGCTGTAATATGTCCGGTATTCTCTTTCCCGAATAGTTCAATTCCCATGGGCAGAACAATTGGAGTTAATATTGCACCTCCAATTCCTTGGAAGAACCTAAAAATAATTAAGAGAAACAATGAATCAGTCATCATACAGGAGAATGAGAAAGTACCAAATATTACTACACCAATTAGCATAATCAACTTTCTACCGTAGACATCCGCGAGTTTTGAAACTGGAATAATAAATACAGCCATTGCTAAAACGTAGATTGTTGCTACCCAACTTGTATCAGTTAATCCCGTATTTAAGTTTTCCATAATATCCGGTATGGCAATGTTGACAATTGTTGCGTCTAAGGCTCCCATAAACATTGCTAAAATCAGTCCTATAAATCCTAAAATTTTTCTTGATTTTGTCATTAAATTCTGTTCCCTTCATTAATTATTTTTGATTAACGATGCATCGATTATCTTAGTGAATATAAAACAGTCATTTTTAACTTTCATAATTCACATAAATATAATATAATATAATATAATAATACATGTATATTAACCATGACAAAATCAAACAATGTGTTTAATTAGGAAAAAAATGACAAAAAAAAGAAAAACCAATAGCGTTACCAATATCAAGGCTGCTTTGATAGATCTCCTACTTGAAAAGGAGTACTCAAAAATAACCATAGAAAACATAACCCAGAGAGCAAACATTAGCAGAGGAACATTCTATCAACATTTTCTTGATAAGGATGATTTAGCTTATTCTATCGGAACAGAGACGATGCAAAGATTTTGGGAGATTTTATCACAGGGAAATTTAAATAAAGAGGATATGCTTTTGATATGTACCCAGAATCCTGGACACATGTTATGAACTAAGCGGAACACATGGATGTTATCCTGTACTTTACAGGTGGCATCCATTTTGTTTTCCGTTGTATTCTTTCATTGTTGTAATAATTTATGTATTCATCTAGTGCTTTTGAGAAACTCTCAAATGATTCATATTCTTTTTCGTAGCCGTAGTACATTTCATTCTTTAGACGTCCAAAGAATGTTTCTATAATGCAATTGTCTATACAATTGCCACGCCTAGACATTGATTGGATAATTCCTCTGTTTTTTAGTTCTTGACGATAATAGTTATGTTGATATTGCCATCCTTGATCTGAATGAAATATTAATCCTGTAAGTGATTTGAACTTTTTAAACGCCGTCTCTAACATTCTCTTGATTTGATTTAGGTTTGGACTCATCGATAAATCATATGAAATAACTTCATTTGTGTACATGTCAATTATCGGAGAAAGATAACACTTTCCCCATGAAAAGTTAAACTGAGATACATCAGTTGTCCACTTCTGAAGTGGTGCTGTCGCTGTAAAGTCCCTATCTATTATGTTTGGTGCTACTTTGCCTACTTCGCCCTTGAATGAATGATATTTCTCTTTAGGCCTTTTGCCTTGCAATCCAAGTGAATGCATGATGCGTTGTACTCTTTTGTGATTAACAATATTTCCACATCTTAAGAGTTCTCTATACACTCTTCTTACACCATATCTGCCTTTATGCTGATCAAATATTTTCTTGATTTCTTCAGTGAGTTCAGCATTTCTAAAGCCTACAGTATCAACTTTACTGATTTCGTAGTAGTAAGTTGATTTAGGCATATTTAAACCTTTTAATAGGTGCTTTAATTGGTATCCTTCTTCTCTGAGTGCTTTGATGACTCTGCTTTTTCTCGCCTTGAGTTGCGCGACCCATCTTTCTTGTCTCAAGGCGATCCTTTTTTTACTACTTCAATCTCAGCTTTCATTGCCGCAATTTCTGCTCTTAGTCTGATTAACTCTTCGCGTTCTGATTCAGTTAAAGGCTTGGGCTCAATCGTTTTCTTTTTCATATCAGGGTTCTTGCTCTTGCGACCTTTCTTTTTATTCACAAGACCATTGTAACCTAATTCTTTGTATTTGCGAACCCACATATATAGCATTCCATCGCCGATACCCGCAGAAATAGCAACTGAATTGTTGGATTGTCCTGCTAATACTTTAGCAACTAATTCATATTTCGCTTCAGGGGTCCACACTTTGTTATTACCTAAGTGCTTTAAAGCGTCTGGTCCATTTTGTTCTCCGATACGAACCCAGTATCGAACATTTTACGAAATCTTGTTGTTTTTATCCCTTCTGGTGTTTCAGGCCAGATTCCTTGTCGATATAGCTCGATACACTCTAACTTATACTCATGACTGTAACGCATGAAAAATACCCTCCTTACTGGGTGTCCAGTAAAGAGGGTACATATCAGAAAAGAGGTCCTATTTTAGGTTCTTTGTCCAATGTTGTGGTGGGTTGATTTTTAACCTACTCTTTTTTAAGGAATTGCATGATTTTATTTAACTGATATATGGAGTACTTTATATCCATTTTGTTTAGGGATATTTTTGCTTGTGAAGTTAACACCTGAAAAATCTGGCTTTGATAAGTAGGATTAGTTTACAATAATTTATGATATACAGAACATATGTTTGTGGGAGAGCGTTGAAAAAGGGAGTGGGTTATAATATAATGTAAATAGAAGACTTGTAGGTAGGTAAAATATGTTAGAAAAAAATTATAGAACTTACAAACAAATATATCGATAGTATGTCAGAAAAAGAACCTAAGAAATATGGACAATTTTTTTACTAGTATGGAAACTGCTCGGTTTATAGCAGGATTATATAATGTTGAAGGAAAAAAATAGGAAAAGTAAGTGTACTTGATGTAGGAGCTGGTTCAGGAATATTATCATGTGCCTTTATTGAATGATTGGAAACGATAATTCTATTCAGGAGATTGAAATTACCTGCTATGAGAATGATGATAATGTATTACCATTGTTAAAACATAATCTAGAATATTATAAAAAGAGACAAAAAAATTATAGTTAATATCACTATAGATAACTATATTCTGAGTCAATATCAGGATTTTTAATCATATGCTGGGAGGAGGTACAGAGCTGAAGAAATATGATTTTGTGATTGGAAATCCGCCGTATATGAAAATATTAAAAGATGCACTAGAAACGACAGCAATGCCAGAGGCATGTTATGGTGCACCAAATTTATATTTCATTTTTGCATCTATGGGATTATTTAATTTATGTAAAAATGGAGAATGGTGTACATCATTCCAAGATCATGGACATCAGGAGCGTATTTTAAATGTTTTAGGGAATATTTCCTAACAGAAGGAAAGTTGGAACATATTCATCTTTTGGGTAGTAGAAATAAGGTTTTTGATAAAGAAAGTGTGTTACAGGAAACAATTATTATTAAAGCAAGAAAAACAACTGAAAAACCAGAAACCGTTACGATTACATCTTAAAAATCAAAGAGTGATTTTGGGGAGCTGACATCATTGACAGTTCCGTATAGTCTGGATGTAGCTGGTTCAGATTATTATGTTTGTCTTGTAACAAATGAAAATGAAGTAGAAGTATTAAAGAAACTGTATAAGTTTGATAAAACACTTCCGACAATAGGTGTAAAAATGAAAACAGGATTGACTGTGGATTTTTGCAATCGTAAAATTCTAAGGGAAGAAGAAGGAGCAATCCCTTTATTTGCAAAGATATAAAACAGGGAAAAGTAGAATTTCTTATACAGAAAGAGAATGAATATGTAGTGACAGAACAAAAAGGGATTAATACAAGATAACAAAAAAATTATCTATTTGTAGGGCGATTTACAGCAAAGGAAAAAAACCTCGAAGATTACAGTGTGGAGCATATTTAGCTAAAAGATTTCCAAAGTATCAAAAGATAAATAAGTACACAGAATAAAAATTAATTTTTGTAGACGGTGTATTAACAGAAATGTCTAAGTGTTTAGTGTATGGTTTGTATGTGTTATTTAATTCTACACTTTATAATGAATATTATCGTATTTTTGAATAGATCTACACTTAAGAGCCAGAACTAAGAAAGTGGAACATTAGAGGTAGCCAGAAAATCGAAAATATACCCAGTTTACATCCAAATAATGAAAACTGACAGAAAGTTAACTTCAAGACCAGTGGAAAAGCCCACTGGTCTTTTAATATGTTGTTGTTACTTAAAGTCCGTTGCCTTATATATAACAAACCATTAGTTTAAAGGAGGAGGTATAGGGATGATACAAAAAGAGTTTGGATGGACATGTAAAAAGTTTAGAGAAGCAAAAGGATTAAGCCAAGAGAAGTTTGCACTTCAGATTGAAATGGATAGAACCTATTATGCTTCGGTAGAATCCGGAAAAAGGAATATTTCAATTCAAAATATCAAGAAGATAGCAGATGGATTTGGAATATCGTTATCTCAATTATTTAAAACAATGGAAAGGCAGGCAAAGAACATTGATTAGCACCATAGAGGACTTTATAAGAGAGTATAGAAAAATACAGAATATGGGATGGATCACTACACATCGATCTGGGAATACTGGCATAGGAAAAACTTTAGAAGATTTACTTGGAATTGAAGAAAACAATTATCAGGAGCCAGATTTCGGAGAGTATGAATTGAAGGCTTCAAGATGCAATTCAAATAGTATGCTGACGCTTTTTACTAAATCGCCACTTCCTAAAGGATCAAATACCGCATTAAGGTTAGCTTATGGATATGAAAGATCGGTGCATGACAATAATGAAAAAGTACTTCATGTTACATTGAACGCATTGGATTTTGTCAAAATCAAAAATACTGGACACAAGCTTAAAGTAGATTACATTGTTGGAAATCCAGATGATAAAATAGTGATTGAATCGGAAACAGGATATGCTGATGCTTATTGGCCTGTAGAGGAATTAAGAAACAATTTTGAAAACAAATATCCTCACAAGCTTGTTTATGCTAAAGCAAAATCGAGAGTCTCCGAAAATAATGAGCAATTTCTTTTTAAAGAGGCATATGTTTGTGATGGATTTAGTTATGACGGGTTTCTTGAATTATTAAGAGATGGTCGTATATATGTTGATCTTAGAATAGGGCAGCATCCTGATGGAAAGACACATGATCATGGAACAGCCTTTAGAATCAGAGAAGCCGATCAGGATGCACTATTTGAAAAACATCAGATTTGTTAAATAACAAAGGAAAAGGGCTGTCGCACTAAGTGAACTACTTCCCGTCAAGTAGAAAATTAAAAAAATAAAAATTTCTGTCATCAGATAGTTTTGATCTGGTGGCAGTTTTTATGCTGCTGTCAGATATTGTTCGTGCTTCTCGAATGGAGCTAAAATTCCCAGTTTTCGTTGTAATCTTCTAGTGTTGTAGTATTCAATGTAATCCTCTGCCCTTTTCCCAGATTCTTTGGCTGTAAAACGATTGCCATAATATCGTTCATGTTCCAAATATTCCAGAATCCTTCCATTGGACTTATTATCTATACATTTGGCTATTTGGACATACTTTGTATCATACCCGTAGCCTCAAGCTTGGCATGAAAGTTCTGATTGGTATATTGAAATCCTCGATCAGAATGATACAAAGGTGTTGCTCCCGGATCAGCAGCGATCACTTTATCAAACATATTGAAGATCAGAGGATTGTCATTGTGCTCACTGATCACATATGTGACAATCTGACGGTCATAGAGATCAAGGATCGTGTTAAGATACACTTTATGCCTGTTCTTGTTCTCATCATACCGTTTAAATTCTGTGACATCCGTGAACAATTTCTGATTTTGAGCTTCTGCTGTGAAATCTCTGTTCAATATGTTCTCTGCGATAAACCGGGAATTTGCCGCCTGTCTTGTACACCCGTTATTGGAATACTTGATCCCTTTCTTACGGCAGATCCGAAGCACTCGTTTATCATTTGCCTTGATTCTGTGATGATGTTCATGATAAATGTGAACCTTGACCGCAGAGATAATCCAATACTGCCTTCTTTTGAATACCATTTATTTACAGTAATAAGAAAGGCTCCTTCACCTGCACTCTTATAAATGCTTACCCATTGTTGTATGGAGGAGAGACTGATTCCCAATCGGTCAGATGTCTATCTAGGAGGGAGCATATCACTTCACAAATTATCAATCGTTAAAGCGACAGCCCCTTTTCTAAATACTACGATGAGTTCTTCGCACATCGTTTTAACTTTTTTTCCGGAAATATTTGTTGGGGAATTTAGGTTTGGCATTACTTTATTACTGATAGTACGATTCATAGTCATAATATGTTTTAAGCCAAGTTTATCTCCTAATTCAACAAGTATCTGGTCTGTTTGAAGTGACACTTCTTTAACGGTTCTGTTCCCAACAACCCAAAATTGATAAGAGTTTGTTTTACATTTTTGGGTAACAGCCTTTAATACATCATTTAAGTCTTTGTAAAAACTGAAAACATCTCCTGCACGTTCCATATTATCGGGATTTTTAAGGATTTCTTTTAAGGCTTTTTCAAGAGTTTCACTCTGCAAACTATTTTCAAAGCCCTTTTTAAACTGAGTTCCACCCATAAGGTTTTTATCAATATCAATAATCTCTTTATAGGTAAGCTTATCATGATCACACCATTGAAGGGATACTCTACTAAACTGTCCATAGGCTACGGTTGTTCTGCTGTCGCCATAAGGAGGAGAGGTTATAACTATGTCTATTGATTGATCAGGAACGCTGTTTAATACTCGTGAATCTTCATAACTTAAATGCAATGAACCTAAAGAACGATGATTTACACGTCCTATTAACTCTTGCATTTTACATAAGTTTGAAGAAAGAGTTTCAAGATATATACCTTTTACATCTGGTTTATATGTAGCAACTTTTTCTGGTGTCATACGATACATTTTAAACTCACCATTTCGTCTGTTAGAGACAAGTCGTGTTGTCTCAGAAAAAGCAATCATATAATAATCTTGTAAGTCCTTATCGGGGATTTCACATATAAGGTTTCTTATGATCTGAAGTTCTATAATGCAACGAGGTACAAACCAAAATCCCATGTTCTGTATATCTGGAATAATGAGGTCTGAATTGTTCTCGTCTAAATATGTATTTAGTATATTACAAGCATCGGCTCCCCAGTTTGCTTTATCATTTATTTTGGCGGTAATGTCATAATTGTTTTTTGAAATATATTCATCTATTCCGTTTAATATAGTTGAGTAAACAATATATTTTTGTTCGATCTTTTTTTGAAAAAAATCTTCGAAAGATTTATTAAGATCACAGTTAAGTATTGTTGCTTTTTGCCTTAGAAATTCTGTGAGCAAGAGGATTCAAATCATTACCATATACTTCTGAACATCCGGCTAACAATCCCTCTAAAAGAACTGTACCTGATCCCATAAAAGGATCAAGAAGAGATGCGGATGATCGATATTTATTTACAATAGATAGGATATTACGGCTAATAGGATAAACCATTACCGCAGGATAATTATGTATGCTATGAGTAAGCTCTTTTGTATCATCATTTTTAAAATCCCAGAATCCATCCGGAAGGTTAGAAAATTCCTTAATCAATTCTTTATCTATGATATTAGTTTTGTTCATTGATTAAACCTCGCTTGTTTTTATTTCAACGGTACAAATGGTGTCGTTATGCCATCCGCCGTGAGGAACCATAAGAATATGTGTTATTTCAAAACCGTTTGTTTTTCCTGTGCCTCCACTATTCCATCCGAAAGTAAATACCTTATTGTCGATCTTAAGCATTCACGTTATTTCTTTCTTTTAATTTCCTCAAAATGTTGCTTTTGTAGTATCTTATGTGACATTGGATCCAAAGTCTTTATAACATTCGCTAACTTTTTTTGGAAAAAAAAGGTTGATTATATAATATTCCATCAACAAAATTGTCTTTAATATTTTTAAGAAAATCTAACGCATCCATATGATAATCAGTATTATATTCTGGGTTTAGATCATTTGTAATGGATGCAAATTGATTTCTGTTAGCGAAAGGATCAATCCATAAACCATTTGTTATTTTTTTCCATTAACAATTCTTTTTATAGATTTTTATTTCAAAAGGTATTTTTTTGTTAGGTATTGCCCAGATTCTTTCTATCCTCATTCTGCTCTTCCTTAGTTATTATTTCATTTGCTTCTAGTAAAGCGGTATGTCGGATAAACTTACTGTATGAAGAGTATTCTTCAATTTTTGATGCTTTTTTTGAGACATTCAAGCTCTTTTTCACTTACACATATACTTATTGATATGGATTTATTCATAATATTGCACTCCATGGTAGATTGATTGTAGCACAAAAATACACACAATATCCATCACAATTACTACTTGTTAAAAATTTATATGGATGATTTCTATATATTTCCTCTAAAGAATCTATGTACTTATCTGTTGAGGTAAGTAGCAATTTTACTATTTCTAATTCAGCTGGATTATTTGTAATTTTTAAGAAGTGGAATTTTTACCAAAATCTGCTTCAATCATATTAAGTATATATGTTGAAAAAGAACTTTCTTCTGGAATGTATTGTTTTAGAAGTGGCATTAAAGCATCTTCTATCCATTTTTTTAAATCTATAAGTCCAACATTTGAAAGAATCATGATTCGTTACAAAGTCCATATATATCTATGAATTTGTATCTGCATATTTCATATAAGAGATTTACGGTTTTTTAAAAAAAGTGTTCGTTATTAATCGGGTATAACAGATCAGAAGTATCAATTTCGTGAAAATATGAGTTATCAAAATCAGATAACAAAGGTTCATATTCATAGAAAATTTTTGTAGTAACCGTAATATCGAGCATATGGAATGTAAGTTCATAAAATATATTTTATGTTTTTCTTTATATTGATTATCGTTTGCTAAGTCACTCATTATCATTAGAAAAAGTGCAGGTAATTTCTCTTTAATCTCTTTTTCTGATCTCCACAGTATTTCTGAATAAAAATTTGAACGCTAATTTCTCTTTTAATTCGTTACGGACGCTATCTTGAATAAGATAGGGAGTTCTTTTTGGAACGACGATACATCTACATATTCGCTCTATTATCTTTGGATCATATTTATATATTGCTCGATAGGGTAACTTCTTTTCTCTGATTTTATGTGATATATAGCCGGAACAGTTCTTGTATATGAAATCTGTAGCGTTTTCCAAAGTCATATCATTTTCCATTAGTATATGGCATAATGACCTCAGAATCAATAGATTCTTGCATGCAAAATCTTGATCAACAGTAATTTTATTGGTGGATGCTACCAAGAACGGCATCAGAAAGATAATGAGGTATAAAATTATGGCTTAAAAAAATTAGCACAGTTTGAGTATTTTGACATTGAAGGATCCACTAAGGGAATCAGCTTAGGAACTGTAGGGAAGTCGGAGTGGAAGAATTTTAAAACAGTAGAACATAAAGGCATGAAGATTGAGCTTGTTGTTATTGGAGATAAGAACAAGTACAAATCTTCAAATGGTGAAGCTGTTGGTAATATTTATGAGAAGAAGAACATAAAGGTTGCAAAGGATATTGATGTATTACCCATGAATGCACATGTTCGTCTTATACAACAGTTTATGGACAGTACTGCAATCAGCTTTCCGTTACAGCGGAAGACATGGAGGTAATTAACAAGTAGGAGAACCAGAGAATCTGGTTTGTAAGAGCTGGGGCGAGGCACTCTCAGGCATAGTATTACCCTGAGAGCGAATCTGTTACAAGTGAGAGTCTATGCAGCTTTTCACTTGTAACAGATTCGCTGTTTGTTACAGCGACAGGAAGGAAGCACATGGTGAATAAAGATTTGGTGAGTAGATCATGGTTTGTGGTCTTCCTTAATATTGAACAGCACAGTTATAAAGGTACACCAGAAGAGATTGTTGAGAAACTTAAGGATGAATGGATTTCTGGGAATTTGCTTCGCAAAGATTTCAGGGGATATTGCATATCTGCAAAGGGATTACCTCATGTTCATATGATGCTTAAGGATTCTGGATCATGTAGATTTACAAAGGTAAAGAATGCATATCCGACAGCATATTTGGAGTAGACAAAAGGAAATAAGAAGCAGTATGTGGTATCAAACACGAATGATACTCTTGTAACTATCGAGATGCTTATTGAAGAAGGTATGACACCTAACCAGATTATGGCTGAGGATATCCGTTTAAGATGTGAAGAGGAGGTGATTCGTAAGTGTTATTTTGCAAAGCATTATAAGGAAACTCCGCCAATCTGAGATGTAAAAGTAATCTGGCATTGTGGAGATTATGGAAGCAGAAAATCATATTCTTACATTGATCTTTGTGAAAAGTATGGGGACGATAGTGTTTATTTCTTCTCCGATTTTACAAATAGAGGTGTAGGTGGATTCGATGGAGAACCATATTGGTTTATGGATGAGCTTAAGCAGGATTAGTTGTTGTTTGAATTGCTTCTTATGATTGCACAGGGGTACAGATCACAGATTTATTGTAGGTACAGTAATTGTTATGCTCTTTGGACAGAGGTTCACATTACAAGCATTTTTTCTTCCGAGGATATATATGGGGTATGGTAAGCAGAGAGAATCAGAAGAAAGATACTATAAAACAGCTTTTATGTCGTATTACAAAATATGTTTATCACTATAAACAAGGTGAGGAACATCGTTTTTTTGTACTTGCCGGAGAGTGGTATATAGATTTTGATCATCTGAAAGAATATGCTATCGGAGAGGAATGGATGCAAGTAGATGATGAGAGATTACCATTTGATTAATGGAGGTGTTGATTGTGAAAAATGATAATAGTCAGAGGTTTAAGGCAGGATTAAAGGGAATAAAGACAAAAAAGCACTGGTCTTAATTCCTATGTTATATGTAGTGATGATGTTTCATGAGAGAGCCATTTTCGGGAAGAGCCTTTGAAATTGTATTGTATATTTTCATAGCAGAGATGATTTTTATAGGCTTATATGGAATTATTCAAATGCTTAGTAGACCAATAGTGAGCAAAAAAATTGAAGGAGAGCTTGTGGATGTTGGGTTTGTAGATAATGAGGGGCAATTACCATTGCTAATATCCCAGAAAAAGGATAAAGAAAGTTTTATCTACGAGTTCTATTCTCCCAGAACACCATTTTATAGGTATGAGGATCATAAGGCAGAAATTGAAACAGCTTTGAATATAAAAATTGTAGAGGTTCTGACCGAAAAAGATATGCAACATACAATTATTAAGGTGATTAAGAGAAATGGAGGTAAACAAGAAATGATCTTGTGGAAAGACGAGTATTTAAGTAATAAAGATTTTGAGCTTGTTCTTGGTGAAAGTTATTTTGGCATTGAAAGTATTGATATTTTTACAACTCCTCATGTACTTATTGGAGGTGGATCAGGATCAGGTAAGTCAAAACTACTTAAACTTCTTATAGAGGCAATAAAGAAGGATGCGATTATATATCTGGCAGATTTTAAAGGTAGTGTAGATTATCCTGCAATCTGGCATAAGGTGTGTGCGATCATAATGGAACCGGAAATACTGGACGATGCGCTTGAAGTTGAAGATGATTATCTGGAAGGAGTTCATTTTAATGGAGAAGATAAAGACCAAGGACAAACTGACACTTACGATTGAAGAAGCTGTTTGCCTGTACAATATAGGTGAGTATAAGCTGAGAAAATTAACAGATTCGGATAATTGCTTTTTCGAGTTGTATGTTGGAAAAAAGAGATTTATAAAGAGGAAACAGTTTGATGATTATATCTCAAAATCATTCTCGATTTAGAGTATTCGGTGAAAGTTGATGTGTTATAATGGTGGTAGGTCAGATTTCTGTCATTTGCGAGAAAGGAGAATACAAAATGGCAGAAAGATGAAAAGACTCAAAAGGAGGAGTGCTTAAAGAAAATGAAATACAGAGAAGTGATGGATCATATATGTACCGTTGGAGAACGGCAGATCACAAAAGGCACACTATTTATGCTTCGACTCTGGATGAACTAAGGGAAAAGAAGCAGAAAGTTATAAGGTATAAGAGTGATGGAATAAAAACTGGATCAAAATCCACTTTGAATGATGTGTATGATCTCTGGGTGCAGTTGAAAAAGGGATTAAAGGGATAATACCTTTATGAACTATCAGTACATGTATGAGCAATTCTGTAGGGATAACATAGGACAGCTTAAGATTGTCAGCTTAAAGTGTTCTGATGTAAGAAGGTTCTATAACAAGCTATTGATGAAAGATGTCTTAAGATCAATACCGTAGATAATATTCATACGGTTTTACATCAGGTCTTGGACTTAGCTGTTGAGGATGGCTATTTTAGGAATAATATCTCTGATAATGCACTTAAAGAGTCAAAACAGGCAAGAAATCTTTTTACGGAAAAGAGAAAGGCTTTAACCGTACAGAAATAGGATTTATTTGTTGACTTCTTTAAGAATAATATTCAGTACAACCATTGGTATATGATTTTCACTTTGATGTTAGGAACTGGTTTCTGTGTTGGAGAAGCTACCAAACTTCGTTGGGAAGATGTTGATTTTGAGAATAATACGATCAACATTAACCATACATTGATTTATTATAATCATGCGGAGGGAGGGTGCTATTTCAGGGTAAATACACCCAAGACAAAAGTCGGAGAAAGGTCAATTCTGATAATTGAAAGCGTAAAGGAAGTACTTGAAAAGGAAAGAGAGTACCAGAGATTAACAGGAATTGAATGTACTGCAAGAGTTGATGGATTTACAAATTTTATCTTTGTGAATGTTCAGCATCAGGGAATATTAAACAAGACTCTTTGTAGGATCATTAGGGATTGTAATCAGGAGGTACTTGACAATGCAAAGGATAACGAAAATGTGATCCTGCTTTCAAAATTTAGCTGTCATACTTTTACAACACACCTTTGTGAGTCGGGTATCAATATCAAGGTGATTCAGTCAGTACTTGGATATTCAGGTATCAACACAATTCTTGATATCTATGCAGATGTTACAAGAAATTTGAAAAAGGCAGAAATGGAGAACTTTGAGGATTTTATGAAGAAGAAAAAGGATGCTGATTAACCTACACATAGTTTATACCCAACTTACACCTGTTTTATGAAAATAAGTGTAAATCTATGAGAAGAAACAGATATAAGGGATATGATGAATGTAGGAAATGAGAGCTTCCGAGAAGTATTGAAAAGTAGTGAATTAGCGGGGAGCTATTTCACTACACAGGTTAATTCAAAAGAAATTAATACAATGCTTGTACCTAATTTAGAGGATATTCAGAAAATGGTATGAGCTATGCAGAAAAGAAAATAGTAGAGGAATATTTAGAAAGCAGGCTCTACACAGATTTCGGACTGCTGCTTTGATAAAGGACAATGGAAAAGCAACCAATAGTCCGAACTATCGCTATAGATTGATGGAAGAAACAGTTAAAATACTAAGAACGATGGAAATGTCAGTATGGAAAGAAGCTATAAAACGCTTCCTTTGTTACCATGAGAAGTTAATTGATTTGTACACTTCTAAAAAAGATGACAATGATGCCAGTGAATATAAATGGCGAGAACTTTAAATTTTCTGTAGGTAAGCATAATGAGCTGCAAAAAGTCATTATTGAGGAGTTTGCACTAAGATCTGCACCAAATTCTGAATGTTTATATGTTGGAGATACAATAGAAAAAGATATAGTAAAGAATGTAGAAAAATTAAAAGAACTGGGATTTGAAATTACTTTACATGATAAGGTGTCTGATGTTGTATTGTATAGAGCAGATAAGAATTAGATTTATTTTGTAGAATCGGTAACATCGGTTGGTCCGATGAATCCAAAAAAAATATTGGAAATTACAGAAATGACAAAAGATGTTACAGCGTGAAAAATCTTTGTAACCGTTTTTCTGGATTTCAAGATGTATAAGAAATTTGCTGAAGAACTTGCATGGGAAACAGAAGTCTGGATTGCTGAAATGCCAGAGCACATGGTACATATGAATGGTGATCGATTTATGGGACCAAGATAGTGGTGTACAAATAAAAATAGTTGGTACATGAATATACAAACACCAGCGATGGATTTAATCCTAAATATTAGAATCACAAGTGGATAATAATGTTTAGACATATTTTTCCTAGAGGATATTACAAGTTGTTGAGTTGTAACGAATATCAAAAGAAGCAAAAAAGTAGGTTATGATCCAATTTTAGAGCAGTTAGTGAAATCAGAAAAAAATACGGATATAATAGTACAAGATTAAGGATTATTCCTATAGATAAAGATGAAGTATACATAAAAGCATTTCATAGAGATATGATATGTACCCTCTTTACTGGACACCCAGTAAGGAGGGTATTTTTCATGCGTTACAGTCATGAGTATAAGTTAGAGTGTATCGAGCTATATCGACAAGGAATCTGGCCTGAAACACCAGAAGGGATAAAAACAACAAGATTTCGTAAAATGATTCGATACTGGGTTCGTATCGGAGAACAAAATGGACCAGACGCTTTAAAGCACTTAGGTAATAACAAAGTGTGGACCCCTGAAGCGAAATATGAATTAGTTGCTAAAGTATTAGCAGGACAATCCAACAATTCAGTTGCTATTTCTGCGGGTATCAGTGATGGAATGCTATATATGTGGGTTCGCAAATACAAAGAATTAGGTTACAATGGTCTTGTGAATAAAAAGAAAGGTCGCAAGAGTAAGAACCCTGATATGAAAAAGAAAACGATTGAGCCCAAGCCTTTAACTGAATCAGAACGCGAAGAGTTAATCAGACTAAGAGCAGAAATTGCGGCAATGAAAGCTGAGATTGAAGTAGTAAAAAAAGGATCGCCTTGAGACAAGAAAGATGGGCTGCGCAACTCAAGGCGAAAAAGCAGCAATCATCAAAGCACTCAGAGAAGAAGGATACCAATTAAAGCACCTATTAAAAGGTTTAAATATGCCTAAATCAACTTACTACTACGAAATCAGTAAAGTTGATACTGTAGGCTTTAGAAATGCTGAACTCACTGAAGAAATCAAGAAAATATTTGATCAGCATAAAGGCAGATATGGTGTAAGAAGAGTGTATAGAGAACTCTTAAGACATGGAAATATTGTTAATCACAAAAGAGTACAACGCATCATGCATTCACTTGGATTGCAAGGCAAAAGGCCTAAAGAGAAATATCATTCATTAAAAGGCGAAGTAGGCAAAGTAGCACCAAACATAATAGATAGGGACTTTACAGCGACAGCACCACTTCAGAAGTGGACAACGGATGTATCTCAGTTTAACTTTTCATGGGGAAAGTGTTATCTTTCTCCGATAATTGACATGTACACAAATGAAGTTATTTCATATGATTTATCGATGAGTCCAAACCTAAATCAAATCAAGAGAATGTTAGAGACGGCGTTTAAAAAGTTCAAATCACTTACAGGATTAATATTTCATTCAGATCAAGGATGGCAATATCAACATAACTACTATCGTCAAGAACTAAAAAACAGAGGAATTATCCAATCAATGTCTAGGCGTGGCAATTGCATAGACAATTGCATTATGGAAACATTCTTTGGACGTCTAAAGAATGAAATGTACTACGGCTACGAAAAAGAATATGAATCATTTGAGAGTTTCTCAAAAGCACTAGATGAATACATAAATTATTACAACAATGAAAGAATACAACAGAAAACAAAATGGATGCCACCTGTAAAGTACAGGATAACATCCATGTGTTCCGCTTAGTTCATAACATGTGTCCAGGATTCTGGGTACATATCAGAAAAGAGGTCCTATTTTTTGAAAGCATTTCATAGAGATATGGAGTGCTTTTTATTTATCAAAAAAATATAATTCAAAATATATAAATTCATAAAAATTTTTTTCTA